>ENA-OQHA01000442-OQHA01000442.1-human-gut-metagenome-genome-assembly--contig:-NODE-442-length-20912-cov-1.846620_pt1 | contig 20912 bp, 32 predicted proteins | sample MGYA00242558_ERZ504707 | MGnify/ENA primary metagenome ERZ504707 (study PRJEB26092, sample SAMD00036197) | human gut metagenome | host: Homo sapiens | study: EMG produced TPA metagenomics assembly of...
CGACGGCCCGAGCAAATCCTTTAAAAATGGCTTCCAGCATATGGTGGGTGTTCTTGCCGTAGGGCACGTTCACGTGGAGGGTCAGGCGCTTTCCACGGCTACGGCCCGGAAGAACTCCTCTCCCATTTCGGTATCGAAATTGCCCAGCTTGACCCGGGGAATCTCGGCGTTCCACACCAGGAACGGGCGGCCGCTGAAGTCCAGGGCTACCTGGGCCAGGGTTTCGTCCATGGGCAGCAGGCAGCTGCCGTAGCGGTGGATGCCCGCCTTGTCCCCAGGCCTGGCGCAGGGCCTTGCCCAGGGAGAGGCCTACGTCCTCCACGGTGTGGTGGGAATCTACTTCCAGGTCCCGTGGGCCTCAATGCGCAGGTCCATAAAGGAATGGACCGCCAAAGGGTCAGCAATATGGTCAAAAAGCCAATGCCTGTATCAATATCGGAACTTCCTGTTCCATCAATATCCAGTTGCAGACGTATCTGCGTTTCTTTTGTGTTTCTTTCGATCAGTGCTTCTCTTGCCATTATTCGTTCTCCTTGTCCTCTTCCTCAAAACGGACTGCAATGGAATTTGCGTGTGCAGTCAGCTGTTCCGATGTGGCAAACTGGATAATGTCCTTGTGGATCTTTCGGAGTGCTTCCCTGGAATAATATACAATACTGGATTTCTTGATAAAATCATCTACAGAAAGTGCGGAGAAATTTTGCGGTTCCATTGGTAGGAAGCACATGGTTTGGTCCTGCAAAATAATCTCCAAGGGGTTCAGAGCTGTGCTCTCCGATAAAGATCGCACCTGCATTTCGTACCTTCATCATATCTTCAAAAGGATTCTTTGTGACGATCTCCATATGTTCAGAAGCAATTTCATTGGCAGCCTCAATGGCCTCGTCCATATCTTCTGCGATCAGGATATAACCAAAGTTCTCCAGGGATTTCTCAATAATGGCTTTTCTGGAAAGTACCTCAACAAAACCTCTGACTTCTTTATCTACCTGATCTGCAAATTCCTCATTTGTTGTGATCAGGATCGCAGATGCCATCTCATCATGTTCTGCCTGAGAAAGAAGATCTGCTGCAATATAACGAGGATTTGCAGTCTCATCTGCAAGAACGAGGATCTCGCTTGGGCCGGCAATAGAATCAATGCTTACGTATCCATAAACTGCCTTTTTTGCAAGCGCAACAAAAATATTTCCGGGTCCTACGATCTTGTCAACCTTTGGAATACTCTCGGTTCCATATGCAAGTGCTCCGATGGCCTGTGCACCACCCACTTTATAGATTTCATCTGCTCCGGCTTCGTTGGCAGCAACAAGTGTGCTTGGATTTACTTTTCCGTCTTTTCCAGGAGGTGTTGTCATTACAATACGGTCAACACCGGCAACTTTTGCAGGAACGATATTCATAAGCACGGAAGACGGATATACAGCCTTTCCACCGGGAACGTAAACACCTACACAGTTCAGAGCGGTTACCTTCTGACCAAGCATGGTTCCGTCTGTTGTGCTTGTGAACCAGCTGTTCTGAAGCTGCTTTTCGTGATAGCTGCGGATATTCACCAATGCTTTTTTGATCACATCGATCAGGGAAGGATCTACCAGCTTGTATGCTTCCTCGATCTCCTCAGGGGTTACACGGATCGTATCCTTTGTCACTTCGACTTTATCAAATTCTCTGGTAAATGCAAATAACGCGGTATCTCCCTCTGCTTTTACTTTGGCAAGGATATTTGCTACTGCATCCTCGTATTTTCCATAATTATTAGGGCTTCTTTTTAAGAGAGTTTCCAGAATATCTTTTGTAGATTCTTTGGTGAGTTTTACCTTACGCATAATAAATTCTGCCTTCTTTCTGTATTTTGGAGGTTCATCTGTTGTTCAGTTTATTTGATCACACCTCGAAGTTCCGTGATCAGTTTGCGGATCCGTTCATCTTCCATTTTCATGCTGACCTGATTGACTACCATACGTGCAGACAGCGGGCAGACTTCTTCCAGCACCTTCAGGCCATTCTCGCGAAGGGTGCTTCCGGTTTCCACGATATCCACGATAACCTCGGAAAGTCCTACGATCGGTGCAAGCTCGATGGAACCGTTCAGCTTAATGATCTCCACAGTCTGATGCTTTTTGTTATAGAAGTAATCCTTTGCAATATTTGGATATTTTGTAGCTACACGGATCAGCTGATTGTTATTCAGGACTTCTCTGGCGCTTTCAGGGCCACATACGCACATGCGGCATGCTCCAAATCCAAGATCCATAACCTCATATAGCTTTCTTCCTTCTTCCAGAATGGTATCCTTACCTACGATACCGATATCTGCTGCGCCATACTCTACATAAGTCGGCACATCCGGACCTTTTGCAAGGAAAAACTTCAGCTTCAGTTCCTCGTTGGTAAAGATCAGCTTTCGGGAATCCTTGTCACGCATCTCCTCACATGTAATACCGATTTTCTCAAACATATCCAGTGTTTTGCTGGCCAGACGCCCTTTTGTGAGGGCAAATGTAAGATATCTCATCAGTCCTGCTCCTCCTTTGCCGGGCACAATGCCACTTTTTTACCTTCATTTCGAAGCTCCATTGCTTCCTGGATCGCTTTTTTCAGATTTCCCGGATCATAAGTGATCACAATGGTTTTATCGCCAGCCGGAACGGTCAGCTTCTGTCTGGAAAGCGCGAGCATCAGGTTATCAACCACAATGGCAAATCCAATGGAAGAAGCCGGTTTTCCGAAATGCTTCATCAATTCGTTGTAGCGTCCGCCCTTGATCAGGGTTCACCGGTTCCATATGTATAAGCCTGGAAAATGATCCCTGTATAATAACGGAACTTACTGAGCATTCCAAAATCAAAAGCAATGTATTTCTCACAGCCGTATACTTTCAGGATCTCATAAATTTCTTCCAGTCGTTTTACTGCAGAAAGTGCTTCCGGATTGGAGGTGAGTTTTTTTGCTTTTTCCAGCACTTCTGCTGAACCGAACATCTGAGGCAGTTCAGCAAAAGCCTTGGAAAGGTTATCGCCTAAATTCTGTCCCTTAAGAAGCTCTTCCACACCAAAATAATTCTTCTGAGAGATCAGCTCACGAAGATGCTCTTCTATCTCCGGCTCCAGATCTGCCTCTGCAAGCAGGGATTTATAATAATCTACCTGGCCTACGCTAACCTGGAATTCGGTAAGTCCTGCTGCCTTCAGACACTCCACGGTCATAGCAAGGATCTCAGCATCTGCTGCTGCAGAATCATCTCCCATATGCTCAACACCCATCTGAGTATTTTCCTTCATCTGACCTCTGTAACTGGAATTGTTGATAAATGTATTTCCGGTATAACAAAGTCTTACAGGTCCTTTTTCCGGATCAAAATAAGTTGCACATGCTCTTGAAACAGACGGTGTAAAGTCAGGTCTAAGAACAAGTGTGTTTCCCTCTCTGTCAAAAAATTTATATAAATCCTTGGATGGGATCGTTCCTACTTCATTGCTGAACACTTCAAAATACTCAAATCCCGGTGTTTCTATATCTTCATATCCATATCTTGAAAACACCTGGTGGAGCTCCCTCTGGAGCCGTTTTTTGCGGCTGCATTCCTCTCCATAAATGTCCCGCACACCTTCAGGTGTATGAAAAATACGCTGCATGTTCATTTCCTCCGTAACACGTTTTGAGATTTTCTGTGTTTCACTTTAATTCACTACCATGCTACCACAGAAAAACTTAAATTTGATTATATAGGAAACCTTTCCAAAAGTCAATCCCGTAATTGCAGATCTTTCTGGATCCCTTCCAGATAAGGAACCAGAAATCCATTTTTTCCGGAAAGATAAAATTCCTCGTCCAGCTCTTCCCGACGAAAACTTTTTCGCCCGCCATCTTCCATCCTTTTCCAGAATTCCTTCAGCTTACGAAGGGTAAGATAATAAAAAAACATTATCTGCGCTGAAATAGATCAGAAAAAAAGCAATCCCCTTCTGCTTTTCAAACTCATCCATAAATGCTACCTGATGAGGATGAATGTTCGCAAGGGGAAAAGTTTTTACACAGCATTCTTTTGCATCGAAGCAGACAGGGATTCCCTGTACTGCTCCGATATAATCTACGGTACTTTTCTGTTCAAAATATGCCAGCGTGATATGCCGGGAGGTTTTATCCATTTTAACCGGAGTGATAGGTGTCGGAATTTTCTGGATGAGGGCCAGTCCCTTTTCCCTGTACTGCTCATTGGTACGATTGATAAGTTCCTCCAGAGTAGAACCACGAAGTCCTCTGCTGTTCCATGTTGCCATAAAGTCTGTCCTTTAATTTAGAAGTTTGATGGATGGGAAATAACGGATCTCCGCTTTTCCGACGATCTGATCAAACTGTACATATGTATTCTGCCAGTATCGGGAATCCTTGGAATTGTTACGGTTGTCTCCCATCATAAAGTAACAGTTTTCCGGTACTTCGTATGGTCCGAAGCTTCCAAGAGGAGTTTCCGACACAAAGGAATCATCCAGAGGTGTCTCTGAATCATTGATATAAACTTTACCATCTTTGATCTCTACTTTATCTCCAGGAAGACCGATGATACGTTTGATGAACAGCTGGGACTCATCATCCGGATATTTGAAGATTACAATATCAAAGCGTTCCGGATCTTTCCATTTTTTTGAGATCTCGTGACCAAATACATCCATATTCAGACCATAGGCCAGACGATAGCCAAAGATACGATCCCCGGTCATAATGGTATTTTCCATAGATTCTGACGGGATCTTTGCATTGATCAGTACTACATTGTTGATAACTAGGACTACAACTACCACGATGATGATCATCTTGACGTAATCCCATATTTCATTCCAGATTTTCATAATAACTCTCCTCCAACTTTTCCTCTTTTAGTGTTCTGAGAAAGATTTCCGGAAGCGGTGCCGTAAAGACCTTCCCGGATAAATATGACAGGCTTCCTTTCATAGATGGAAACTCCATTCGAAAAGAATGAAGCAGCTGTCCTTTCAGTTTTTTATCGGCTTTTCCATATTTGGGATCACCAACAATCGAATGTCCCTCCGAAGCAAGGTGAGCTCGGATCTGATGTGCACGTCCTGTGATCAGTTCAACCTTAAGAAGGGTACGGGTTCCATTGGTACCCAACGGATAATACTTTGTTTCCACTGGAAGGGCATTTTCTTTCTCTTGTTTATAGATGGTTACTTTGTTGCTTTTTTTATCTTTTGCCAGATAACCTTTGATATATCTTTCTTCTTTTAAAACTCCCTCCACAAGACAGAGGTAATATTTATGAAGTTCCCTGGACTTGAACATCCCTGAAAGTTCCTGCAGACCGGAAAGGCTTTTGCCTGCCGCTATCAGTCCGCTGGTATTGCGGTCAAGGCGGTTGCATACGGAAGGACGAAAGGTTCTCAGATCATTCTCTGTAAGAGAGCCATTTTTCAGAAGATAGCCAGTCAGATATTCTACCAGTGAAGGGGTTCCGTCATCAGCAGCTGAGAAAGCATTCCTGCCGGTTTGTTGATCAACAGGATATTTTCATCCTCTAAATGATATCCAGAGCATAATGTGCCCGTGGAGCAGAATCATTTCCGCTGAATTTTTCAAATGTTTCATCACTTAAAAACAGTTTTACATGATCTCCTGAAAACAGCTTTTCATTCCCGGTGGCTTTTTTCCATTGAGCGTGATATTTTTTTCCTCATCATTTTGTAGAAAAAGCTCTTTGGAGCTTCACGGAGAAGCTTGGCCAGATATTTGTCAAAACGCTGTCCGGCCTCGTTTTCGTTAATGATAAATTCTTTCATTATATAATGCTCCTACAGACAGATTGCCAGGATCGTATGTTTGATCAGTTCTTCCCTGGAAAGATCCGGGTATCGCTCATCCGGCGTGAATTTAATCCCGTTTCTTAAAGATTCTTTGTGCTCATTCATGGAATCCAGACGTTCCAGATAGGGTTTCAGGTCCCTCAGGATCTTTACATCTACTTTATATCCGTTTTTACGATGATTTTCTGTGACTGCTCTGCAAGGTAGGCGATATCTGCTTTTGGATCACTGGTATAACCCACTACTGTATTTCCGCACACGGCAACAGCGTCCAGATAACCGCTTTTCTCATAAAAAGTCATGTACATTTCATAGGACATGACCAGGTCACCGGCATGCTTGCGGATCTCTTTATAGAGCTTTTCATCCATAGGATGACGTAACAGGATCATGATCAGCTTACCATGGATTTACATCCTGCAGACAGCCTACTACGGTCAGAACCGTCCAGACTGTCATTCTTGTTCCGTTGACGGCCCACGCCACAAAGAAAATGAGCAGTGGAAGCGAAAATAATCCTGCGGTGATCAGGAGTCTTTCGTTTTTTTCGCTGTTAAAATAACCGAAATTCACCTTTTTTTGTTTTTTCTTTTTCTGGTATCTTTCATGTGCCGAACTCCTTGTTCTGTGTTTTTTGGCTTTTTTATGAAGCTCTCTGGGACGGATCAGACATTTCGGTCCAAAGCCGACCAGATCCATACGTCCGGTCATCTTAAGTCCTTCCAGGACCAGTTCGCGATTTTCCGGATTTTTATACTGCATCAGTGCTCGCTGTATTGCTTTTTCGTGTGGATTTTTCGGCACATATACCTTTTCGCCTGTCAGCGGATGGATTCCTGTGTAATACATACAGGTAGAAAGTGTTGATGGCGTTGGATAAAAATCCTGAACCTGCTCCGGCGTAAATCCAAGATCACGGACGTATTCCGCAAGCTTCACGGCTTCCTTCATTGTACACCCGGATGGGACGACATGAAATACGGAACGGCATATTGCTGCTTACCAGTCCGCGCATTTGCTTTTTCATATTCCTTCAGAAAGCCCTCATAAACCTCGTGCCTGGGTTTGCCCATAAACTTCAGGACTTCATCAGAAACATGCTCCGGTGCTACTCGCAGCTGACCGCTGATGTGATATTTCACAAGCTCATTAAGAAAAGTTTTATCCGGATCTGCCATCAGATAATCAAACCGAATGCCGGAACGGACAAAAACTTTTTTAACTTTGGGGATATTCCTGACCTTTCTGAGAAGCTGAAGATAATCCTTGTGGTCTACCGTCAGATTCTTACACGGAGAAGGAAACAGGCACTGTCGCTCCTTGCAGACTCCTTTTGTCAGCTGCTTTTTGCAGGAAGGATAACGAAAATCAGCCGTAGGGCCTCCTACATCATGGATATAGCCTTTAAAATCCGGATCCTCCGTCATCTTTTCAGCTTCTTTCAGAATGGAATCGTGACTTCTTGTCTGAAGGATACGGCCCTGATGAAAGGTCAGCGCACAGAAATTACAGCTTCCAAAGCATCCTCTGTTGCTGGTCAGACTGAATTTGATCTCTTTCAGTGCCGGGATCCCGCCTTCTTTCTGGTACATGGGATGATATCGTCCTGTATAAGGCAGATCGTAAACATCGTCCATTTCCATCTGCGTCAGAGGCTGAGATGGTGGATTCTGTATCACATATCCACGGTTCCCATAAGATTCTGCCAGAGGCTTTGCTGTAAATGGATCCGTGTTTCGGTACTGAATGGCAAAGCTGTCCGCGTAAGCTTTTTTATCAGTCTGTACCTGTTCAAATGACGGAAGGACCACCGGATCGTAAACCCTGCTGATATCGTGGCTTTTAAAAACCGTCCCTGCCACATATGTGATCTCCTGGACCGGAATCCCGCTTTGCAGCTTCTGCGATCTCCAGGATGGAATGTTCCCCCATTCCATAAGAAATCAGATCCGCACCGGAATCGATCAGAATACTGTGCTTGACCTTATTTTCCCAATAATCGTAATGTGCCATTCTTCGAAGGCTGGCTTCGATCCCGCCAAGAATGATAGGCGTATGTTTATAGGTCTGCCGGATCAGATTGCTGTATACAACAGAAGCCCTGTCCGGTCTTAATCCCATTTTTCCTCCCGGAGAATAGGCATCTGTGCTTCGGTGCTTTTTGGAAACCGTATAATGATTCACCATGGAATCCATGTTTCCTGCTGTAACGAGAAAACCCAGGCGCGGTTCCCCGAACACCTGGATGCTCTCCTTCTTTCGCCAGTCAGGCTGAGGGATCATGCCTACACGATATCCTCTGCTTTCCAGAAGACGTCCAATGATCGCAGATCCAAAAGACGGATGATCCACATAGGCATCTCCTGTCACGTAGACAAAATCCAACTCATCCCAGCCTCTTGACTTCATATCTTCTCTTGTAACTGGTAAAAATCCTGCATTTATAATTCCTCGTATGTATGTGTATTAGTACTGTCTGCCCTGTGTTCATATGCTGTGATGGACTGCCTGGGCACGATAACCCTCTGCAATGATATCCAACTGCCTGTGGAAGCGTTCCAGCTGACGCAGATCCTTGGTTTTGAATACCCGCAGGAACTCATCCTGTATTTTGCTGACTTCCCGTTCACTGGAAACACGGTAGAGATTTTCAATATTATTCAGAATATCCTTTACAAGATTGGACTGCATCTGAGATGAATTCTGGGCATCCATGATCTCATTGCGCACAGAAGACATTTCATGATCCAGCGAAATGATCGCATCGGATGCTTTACTAAGACGTTCTGCTACATGAGGAGGCATATCACCTTTGTATTTATACTGAAGAGAATGTTCGATCGTTGCCCAGAAATTCATTGCCATGGTACGGATCTGTATTTCTACCTGAAGCCGTTTCGGCCCATGAATAGTCTCCACTGTATAATAAAGGATCATGTGATAACTCCGGTAACCGCTCTGCTTGATATGCGTCAGATAGTTCTTTTCACTTTTGACTTCCATATCTGTTCTTTTTCGGATGATCGCAGCAACGGTATCGATATCTTCTTCAAACTGACATATGATCCGTACTCCTGCCAGATCTTCCATTTCTGTTTCCAGCTGTTCGATCGGGATATCTTTACGCTGCATTTTCTCCAGGATACTGGAAACGCTTTTTACTCTTCCACTGACTTGTTCAATGGGAGAATAACGATCATTTTCGTGATACTCTTCTATCATATGTTTAAACTTGACTGTCAGTTCTTTGACAGCCAGCTCGTAAGGGCACAAAATACTTCGCCATAACTGTATTTCCATGTTGCTCGCTCCTTATCATCTGCCGCCAGTCTCTTTTTGGTTTTGGTGACAGCGGCATACATTTTTTATTATAACATATGTTTTGAAAAAAAAAGGGATTGTTTATCAATTTTTTATTAAAAAAAATATAGAATTATTTTCCTTTTTGTGTGATGCATCCACAAATCTATATATATGTATAATTCTGTATTTTATGAATATTTTTTATCAGGGCATAAAAATACCCTGGAGAAACCTTACGTCTCTCCAGGGTAAAAGTTCGAACATACTCCGAACGGGATCAGTCTTTCAGATTTTTGAGAACCTGTACAAGATAGTTCCATACTCTTTCTGTGGAAGCAATGCTGAGAACCTCCTCGGATGTATGGATATCCTTCATATCCGGTCCAAGGGATACGCAGTCCAGTCCTTCCATTTTTTTATAGAAAAGCCCGCATTCAAGGCCTGCGTGGATCGCTACGACTTCAGGCTTATGTCCGTACATTTCCTCAAAACTGCAACCATTTTATCTCGTAATGGAGATTCCTTTCTGTACTCCCATGCCGGTATGCACCCTGTACTTCATAGTCACCACCAAGAAATTCTGTGAGATATTCAATCTTATCAGATAATGCACTGCATGCAGCGTCTACAGAGCTTCTTACACTGGAACTTGCAAAGAGCCTCGTCCCTATCCAGACGGAGGATACCGATATTGCTGGAGGTTTCCACCAGGCCTTTGATGGTTCCGCTCATTTTCTGGATTCCGAATGGTACATTCTGCAGATAAAATACGATCTTTTCCTGACTTGTAGGATGAAGAACCTCTGCTGTTGCAGTACCCTTTTCTGTTATTTCAAAAGTAATGTTTTCGTCAGAACCAGTATATTCTTCACGGAGCTGCTCCTGGAGCTCTTTTGCGTAAGCTTTTACCTCAGCAACGGAATCCGTAAGAAATTCTGCGGTGCACTCTCTTGTAATGGCATTGTCTTTCTGTCCGCCTGTAAGAGAAATAAGGGCATATTCCGCTTTTTTCTTAAGTCCGTAAAGAAACCGTCCCATAAGTTTATTGGCATTCGCTCTGTTCTTGTCAATCTCGCACCGGAATGTCCGCCCATAAGTCCACAGACTTGACCTGTACCTTTTCTCCTTCTCCTTCCTACACGCTGGACAGGGATATGGCTGATACCGGAAAGACCGCCGGCACAGCTGATCCAGAGACTTCCCTCCGCTTCAGAATCCAGATTGATAAATCTTCTTCCCTTCAGCACGCTGCAGTCCAGACCGACTGCACCAAGAAGACCAATCTCCTCATCAACCGTGAGCAGTACTTCAAGAGGAGGGTGTGGAATATCTGTACTGTCAAGAAGGGCAAGGCCATAAGCAACTGCAATACCATCATCACCGCCAAGAGTTGTTCCGTTGGCTGTGATATAACCATCTTTACAGAGATGTTCAACCATCTTTGTAAAATCATGATCTACATCCGGTCGTTTTCACATACCATGTCCATGTGGCCCTGGATGATCACTGTGGGAGAATTCTCATATCCTGGTGTGCCTGGCTTGTAGATCACTACATTATTCAGCTCATCCTGTACATATCTGAATCCATGATCCTTCGCGAATTCCACAAGGAAATCACTGATCTGTTTTGTATTTCTGGAACCATGAGGAATCTTGCAGATTTCTTCAAAATAATGAAAAACTCTCTTTGGTTCACAATTTTCTAATACTGGCATAAATTCTGCCTCCTTCTGCTTCATAAATTCATTTGTCTTTTATAATAATCATATACTGTAAAAAAAGCAAGGACCTGTTTTTATGAAACGAAAAATAATCATATTTTTCTATATCTGCCTGTTGTTTTTTCTGCTTTTTCACCCAAAAGAAGCTCTTACCGGAGTAAAAAATGGACTTGGATTGTGGTTGAATATCATGATTCCCACTCTGCTGCCATTTCTGATCCTGACAGGAGCATTATTAAAAACTGGAAATATCCGGAAGCTTCTGAAACCATCTGCTTTCTTCTGGAAAACGTTTTTCGGGCTTTCACCTGCTGGAGCCTATGTTCTGATCCTGGGTCTGTTATGCGGATATCCTATGGGAGCCAAACTGGCACATGATCTGTACATAGACCAGCAGATTTCCCGCAGAGAAGGGGAATATCTTCTTACGTTTAGCTGCAATGCAAGTCCCGCATTTATCATTTCCTATCTTTCCGGGATACTCTTGAAAAATAAGATATCAGCAGTACAGATGATCCTCACTTTTCTGGCGGCAGATCTCTTTTGTATGCTGTTTTTCGTTTCGTTATATATCGCGGGCATACCGTGGACTCTGTCTGCGTAAACAAGATAAAAAAGAGACATACCAACAGGACTCCATAGGAGTCATCCTGGATGTCTCGATCATGGACGGATTTGAAACCATCACACGTCTCGGGGGCTATATTCTCCTCTTCTCACTGATACTCGCCAGTATCAGCTTTTACTGGCCATTTCATGCACAAAGCTGTATGCTGTTCACAGCACCACTGGAACTAACTACCGGGCTGAAACAGATTGCCGGCGCACCACTGCCATGGAAAAGCAGATACCTTGCTTCTATGCTCCTGACTTCTTTTGGTGGCTTTTGCGTCATGGCTCAGACAAAAAGCGTATTGGAAAACAGTTTGTCACTGATCCCCTACGCTATTTCAAAATGTCTGAACGCCAGTGCGATATTCCTGATCCTAGTTTTCTCCGATATCGTCTAACAGATCTTCGTCTTCTTTTGTTATAGAAGAACTGTCATCATCCTGGAAGGTATTGGAGATTGCCGCTGCCTGAGCAGTCTGTGGTGCAAGCTCCTGACGATTATGATTAACAACCTCAAGGCAGCTCTGCAGAGCATCAATAAATGCTTTGTATTTACCGCCGGCATCTTCAAGTGTCTGATTCAGGACAGAACCGATATTAGCCATCATATCATCTGTGTATGTGATCGCACTGAGACGAATGCTGTTTGCATCCTGTGTTGCAGAATCAAGAATCTCCTGAGCCTGCTTGTTTGCAGCATTTATGGTCTCATTTGCCTGTGCATATGCTTCTGCATGATCTCATGCTGTGTAACAAGTTCCTGAGCTTTGGCCTGAGCATCTGCAATCAGACTGTCAGCTTTAGCCTGAGCATCCTCAAGGATCGCATCCTTATTGCTGATGATCTTCTGATAACGTTTGATCTCATCCGGAGTTTTCAGACGAAGTTCACGTAAATACTCCTCAATCTCTTCTTTGTTCACTACGATCTTGGTAGTGGAAAGAGGCTGGAATTTACAGCTGTCCACATACTCTTCAATCTCCTGAATAATCTGTTCAATTCTGCTGCTCATAATACACTCTCCTTATTTCTCTGTTTCTCTTTTTTTCAATTTCTCTTCGACTGCATCCGTAATCTCACGTGGAGCGAACTTGCTCAGATCTCCTCCGAAATTAGCAACTTCTTTCATGATCGTGGAGCTTAAGTATGCATATTCCAGACTGGTTGTAAGAAAAACGGTGTCCACATCCGGTGCCAGAACACGATTAGTCTGGGCCATCTGCAGTTCATATTCAAAATCCGTGACAGCACGAAGCCCTCGAAACAATCACCTGGGCATGGTTTTCCCTGGCAAAGTTCACTGACAGGCCCTCGAATGCTTTCACCTCCACATTCGGGATATCTTTTGTCGCCTTTGTTAGTATCTTAACACGTTCTTCTACAGAAAACAACGGACTTTTTGCAGAATTATGCAAAACTCCCACTATAACCCGGTCAAATGAAATGCTTGCCCGCTTAATGATGTCAAGATGGCCATAGGTTGCCGGGTCAAAGCTTCCCGGGTATACTGCTGTTATCATATGTCTGTCTCTCTTTCATTTTTTAGGAAAACATGCTTGTTGGTTTTATATTCCTTGGAACGTACCAGATGATATCCAAGGTCCTCTACATAAGAAAAATCCGTATGTAGATCTTCCTCCACAACGATCAGCGTGTTTCATCTGCAAGAGTGCTGTCAGCCAGATACTCAAGGACTGGTTGTTCCAGATGCTGTTCGTATGGTGCATCCATAAAAATACAGTCAAATGGTTCTCCGCCTTCCAGTGAACGCAGTGCCTGAAGCACATCCATGTTCAGCAGTTTACCACCATCCGTGAGTTTTGTAAATGAAAGATTTTCGCGGATGCAAGTACATGCTTTGGGATTTTTTCCACAAATACGGCATACTCGGCTCCACGGCTCAGAGCTTCAATACCGATCGCTCCGCTTCCGGAAAATAGATCCAGAAACCGACAACCAGGTATTTCAGGCTGGAGAATGTTAAAAAGAGTTTCCTTAATACGGTCTGTTGTTGGTCGTGTCTCATTTCCGGGAATGGTTTTTAAGTTTAATCTACGTGCTTTTCCTGCTATGACTCTCATTTCAGATTTAATCTCCAATCCAGATCACCGCGGGCCAGTCCAAGGATCAGAAGTTCCGCAGTGGCAATATTTGTAGCAACCGGAATGTTGTACTGGTCGCAGCGTTTGACAATGCTCATGATATCCGGCTCTACCGGGTCCATCATGACAGGGTTATAAAACAGGATCACCATATCCAGATCCTGACGCTCTACCATCTCCATAAACTGCTTGTCTCCGCCTATACTTCCGGCAAGAAACTTGTGAACGTGAAGACTGGTTGCTTCCTCAATTCTTCTTCCTGTTGTTCCGGTTGCATATACTTCATGTTTGGCAAGGATATTCTTGTATGCAATACAGAAGTCTTCAATCAGAACTTTCTTACTGTTATGCGCAATAATTCCTAAATTCATAATTCACCTCTCCATTCTGCCCTTGGGTTACATCCCTTTTTCCCCTTTATATAGGTAAAATCATATAACTCTGTAACTGATTCTAGCATAACGCCCAAAAAAGTGCAATTTAATTCATGTAAATTCATGAAAAATTAATATTTTCTGTTGCTGAGAACGGAGTGTACAGTAACTATTTTCTCCGACGTTGCTTCATATACCCTATTCTTCCCAGCTGTTTCCTGTAGTATAATCAATTTCAATTCCCGGCTGTATGTTATAAACAAAAACATGGAAAGATATCTTCTGGTCTTTAACGGATTCGGCTTCCATTTCCACACCTCGGGCTACCAGTTCATCTCCCTTAAAAAACGGAGTCACACGATACATACAGGGATTTCCTGTACTGTGCACGTAATCTGCAACTTCATTTTCAAAAGGAAGCATTCCCGTCACATTGAGATATCTGGTTCCTGTGATAAGATTTTTCCTGTTTGCATTCTCTCCAGTCAGCTGATACCCGATAAGATGGCAGCGATTATACAGATACCGGCCATCTACATTTCATATTTTACAGTATGCCATCCTGTAGGCTTCACCATTCCGATCGCTCCACGCTCTTCGACAGGCATCAGCTCCGGTGTGATCTTGGATTCTGCATAACCGCAGCGTCCCAGAGAATCCAGTTCACTGTAAAATTCGTATGCAGGTCCTGCGCTTTTTTCATCAGAAAAAGATGGTACATTTCCATTGATCTCCACATATGGACTGTCGCTGTATTCCGGAATCTGATCCAGAGAAACAGATTCTGTCTGCTCTCCTGTCTTCGTCTGGGATTGTTTCAGCAAACCTGCCACTGCATCGGAAGCGGATTCCGAAACATCTTCCCAGAGGATCTGTGCATTTTCTTCTATATATGTAAGAAATACCTGTCCGAAGATCCGGCTTTGATCTTTTACCTCTTTCAGGCTCCGCGGCGGCATCCAGCCATTACATACTGCAAGGATGACACACAGGATAATGGCTGTAAGTATTTTTCGCCTGGGCTGTTTTTTTCGTTTATATTTTCTCTTGTATGTAGGATAACGCTTCTTTTTCACGGGACCCCCTTACTTTTTTTTTGTCTGACAGATATTATATGTGATGCAGAGATTATTATAACCGCAATTCCAGTCAAAAAGCAACCATACATTCGGTTTTTACTGCGGTATAATTTATGAACAGAAATATTTTTATATGTTAAATTTCCTTTAACTGCCAGTGTATTATTTTATGGTTTTCATATACTAGCAATGTAACAGTAAACCAAATAACAACCAAGGAGGAAATGAATTATGCCAAGTAACACTTCTTCTAACAAAGCAGTTGTTCCGGAAGCAAAGGGCGCACTTGACCGTTTCAAATATGAGGTAGCAAACGAGCTGGGTGTTCCGCTTACAGACGGATACAACGGAAACCTGACTTCCAAACAGAACGGATCCGTAGGTGGATATATGGTCAAAAAGATGATCGAAGCACAGGAACGCCAGATGTCCAGCGGCTCCCAGGGCGGCCAGCAGTACTAAATCTGTACGCGCAGGTAGTTTCATTGCTATGCTGAGTTGATCTAAGCTCATGCAAAAAAGATGCTGTCTGACAGAACTGAAAACCTGCCAGACAACATCTTTTTATTTTATATAAAAAGAGATCTTATTTACAAACATATCCATACATTATACAAACAATAAGATCCAAAAGTCTTAAAATCCTATATTCATTTACAGCAATTCCTGTACTTTTCGATATACAACCTCTGCAAATTTCTTATGTCCTGCTGCATTCAGATGTTCCTGATCTGCGTCACAGCAATGTACATAGGATGCTGCCGGAAGGAAACTGATATGACGTTCAGCTGCGATTTTTCATAAACAGGCTGCAGATTTCTGGAAACGATCACAGACTCTCTGGAAAACTCCTGGTCATATCCTTCCTGCCATACTTTTTCTCCCAGGTAGATCGGAGCCATGAGAAGGACTTTCGCTTTGGCGCATATTCCTGGACCTGATCCAGCAATCTTATGATTCCCTTTCCGATTACATCTGCGGATGCTCCGAAAACAGTTTTACAGTCATTGGTTCCCAGCATCAGCGTGATCACATCCACCTGGGCATGTGTTTCCAGAAGTGTGGGAAAAGTGCAGTTCCTTTTCTTCCGTCGCGGAGCGGATCTTCGAAAACCGTTGTTCTTCCGCACAGTCCCTCCTCGATCACACGATATTCTTCTTTGTTCAGTTTTTCCTGTAGCAGGCTTGTCCAGCGGACTCCCCACGGAAGCCTCTTCCTGCTCTCTCCGTCATATCCCCATGTATTGGAATCTCCAAAGCATAATACCTGTTTCATTTCATTATATCCCTATCTAATTAGTATGTTTATTTGTTAGGTGAATCATATCATGCTATTCTCATTTGGTCAAATACACAAAAAAATAGCCTGCTATAGTTTGACTCTATAGCAGGCCATCTTACATACTCTTTTATATACTTTTTATCAGAGATTCTTTTTACAGTCCGATAAATCCTGTAACATCTCCGTTGATCACATAATGTGCACCATTATCTTCGGGTTTAATGTAGATTTTGAGATCTTTCAGTTCAGAAGCTTTTTTGCCCATATCCTCTGTCCAGATCCTTTTTGATCCTGTCAGCAACCTCTGAAGTATGTATCTCTTTGCCCCAGTACTGAACATATACTTCTGTCACTGGCTCAGCTTTCTTAGCTGCTGTTGTCTTAGCAGCCGTCTTGGTTGTTGTTTTCTTAGCTGCAGTTGTTTTTCGTGTTGTTGTCTTCTTGGCAGCGGTTTTCTTAGCTGGCTCTTCTGATTTTACAGCTGTTGTTTTCTCTTCAGCAGATTTTACTTCTGCTGCTTTTTCTTCTACTGGTTTCTCAGCGGCAGGTTTTACCTCAGCTGTCTTCTCAGCTGCTTTTGTTTCTACAGAAGCTTTTGCATCGTCTGTCTTCGGTGTCTCAGCCTTAACGGCTTTCTCTTCGGATGCGGTTACTACAGATTTGCAGGAGTCTCGCTTACTGAAGCCGTTTTTACAGTTGTCTTGGTTGCAGCTTTCTTTGTTCTAGCCATGTTTATAGCCTCCTTACAAGGGATTTGTTAATCTTTTCTCGAATTTTAGGATATCACTTTTTGTGAAAGAACGCAAGGTTAGATCCCCAGATTTTCCAGTTCTTCACTCATATACCCCTTGAGATGCTCCTTTAAAGCCTTATGCTGAGGAAGGATAAGATCAAAATCCAGTGCCAGGATCTCACCAGCTGCTTCACTTGCATTCTTCAGGATTCCCGCATCATTGTAGATATCACCGATCTTAAATTCCATCAGTCCGCTCTGGCGGATACCGAAAAGATCTCCTGGGCCCCGAAGCTTCAGATCTTCTCCGGCTATATAAAATCCATCATTGGATTCATTGAGGATCTTCAAACGTTTAGAAGTATTTTCTTCATTATTTCCCTGGATAAAAATGCAGTAAGACTGATGCTCTCCACGCCCTACACGGCCCCGAAGCTGATGAAGCTGGGCAAGCCCGAAACGTTCTGCATTTTCCACCATCATAACGGTAGCATTTGGCACATTCACTCCAACCTCCACAACTGTGGTAGATACCAGCACCTGGATCTCGCCAGAAGCAAACGCCTCCATGATCCTGTTTTTCTCTTTTGGCTTCATCTTTCCGTGAAGGATTTCTACTTTGATCTCCCCTGGAAGGATCTCCTGAAGCTTTCTGGCATAATCTGTAACATTCTCTGCCTCCAGGCCTTCGCTCTCTTCCACCATAGGACAGATCACATAAGCCTGCTTTCCCATCTGCACCTGCTTTTCAATAAAAGAATACGCCTTGGGACGGTAGGAAGTTCCTACTACGCAATTCTTGATCGGAAGTCTTTTTGCAGGAAGCTCGTCGATGATCGAAATATCCAGGTCTCCGTATAAAATGATCGCCAGTGTCCGGGGAATGGGGGTTGCGCTCATAACAAGTACATGAGGCGGATTTCCTCTGGTCGTCAGCGCTTCCCTCTGGCGAACGCCGAATCTGTGCTGCTCATCTGTGATCACAAGCCCCAGATTCTTATATTCCACCTTTTCCTGGATCAGGGCATGAGTTCCGATGATCACATTCACTTCACCGTCTGCAATCTTCTGATAGATCTCACGCTTCTGTCTGGCTGTGGTAGATCCTGTTAGAAGCACCGGATGGCAGGAAGCGATATTCTGTTCTTCCATCAGCCTCAGAAAGCCTTCGTAATGCTGATTTGCCAGAACCTCTGTCGGTACCATCAGAGCACTCTGAAATCCATTCTCTGCTGAAAGTACCATAGCTAAAAATGCGATCACGGTCTTGCCGCTACCAACATCCCCCTGTACAAGCCTAGACATCAGCTTATGACCGCTCAGATCCCGTTCGATCTCATGCCAGACATTCTTCTGGGCTCCCGGTCAGGTCATAGGGAAGCCCTTCTATGATCTCCTCGGTTGTCCATACTGGTTTCATTGGAAAGTGTTTGGAGCCTCTTCTGTTTTCTCCTTCAAGAGCTGTATTGCCAGCACAAAAAGCAGAAATTCATCGAATACCAGACGTTTCCTGGCTGTGAGAAGCTCCTGCATATTTTTCGGAAAATGGATAGTCCGGATCGCATAATTGGCATCTGCGAGCTGATAGCGTTCCCGTATCTCCTCCGGCAGATATTCCCCATGGAGAGGCCTTGTATCCAAAATCTGATGGACCAACTTCGTGATCATCTTGTTGGAAAGTCCTTTCGTCAGACCATATACAGGCTGCATACTGTGAATGATTTCCTCATAAGCTGCCGGGGTAAAAATCTCCGGATGTTCCATCTGCGGACGGCCTTTTTTTCTGATGATCTTTCCTCTGAGGATAAACACACTGCCCTTTTTGAGTGTTCCCCTCAAATAAGGCGCATTGAACCAGCAACCGGCAATCGGCCGCTTGCATCTGTCACAGTTGTTGTCAGAACCTGGAGATTGCGTATCTGGTTAATATAAATACTTGTTGCTATAGTGGCACGGATAGAGACTGTTTTGTCCTCCTCTGCTGATGCAATCTCCACAGGCTCCTCATATATATCGTAAGTCCGCGGATAATAACGGAGAAGCTCTTCCGCAGTCGTGATCCCGATCTTCTGGAAAAGCTTCTCTGTTTTCTCACCCACGCCTTTTAATTCACGTAAAGGTGTCTTATCATTCATTTTTGTGCTCTTTATTCTACAGAAATCAGATAGTAGTAAATTGCTGTCCGCCCTGGTTCAGCTCAACTTCGCACTCCGGATATTTCTCAGTAAGAGAATCAGAAAGTGCCTCTGCATCTTCTTCAGATACATCCTCACCATAGTAAACACTGATGATCTCAGATTCCTCGTCAACCATCTCTGCTACCATCTCCTCCGCTACCTGAAGTCGATCTCTGCCTACTGCAAGGATACCGGCATCACCGATTCCCATGATATCTCCCTCATGGATTTCCTTGTCATCAATGCGTGTGTCACGAACTGCATAAGTAATCTGTCCGGTTTTTACTCTGGATATAGCATCTGTCATGGAAGCAAGATTCTCCTCGCCGCCCTTCTCCGGAACAAAGCTGATCATTGCGGAAATTCCCTGTGGGATTGTCTTGGTTGGTACTACAATGATCTCCTTGTCCTCAGTCAGATCTCTTGCCTGGTTAGCTGCAAGGATAATATTCTTGTTATTCGGGAAAATATAAATTGTTTTTGCATTTACTTTCTCAATAGCATTGAGCATGTCTTCAGTACTCGGATTCATAGTCTGGCCGCCTTCGATCAGATAATCTACGCCAAGCTCACGGAAGATCTGAGAAAGTCCCTCACCTACGGATACGGAAATAAATCCATGATCCTTTGGAGGTTCTTTGTTTTCTGCCTGTTCTTTTGCAAGTTTTTCCGCATCTTTGATCAGTTTTTCCTGATGTTCTTCTCTCATATTGTCAATCTTCATACGGGAAAGCTGACCATACGTGAGTGCGCGTTCAAAAGCCTGTCCCGGATGATTGGTGTGCACGTGTACCTTGACAATCTCATCATCAGCCACCAAAACAATGGAATCACCGATGGAATCCAGAAATTCACGGAAACGGTCGATCTCATCCTGTGGAAGCGGTTTTTCAAGAAGGATAATAAACTCTGTACAATATCCAAATTTGATATCTGCCTCTGCCTGAGGAGAAATCTTTGTGATCTTAGGAGCTGCTGCTTCAAACTGGGAATAATCCACTTCTTTTCCATGATATCCGTCGATGGCACCACGGAAAACTTCCAGAAGTCCCTGTCCGCCAGAATCCACAACACCTGCTTCTTTCAGGACTGGAAGCATCTCCGGTGTTCTTGCAAGAGTTTCCTCTGCATGCTGAAAGATCCCGTCGAAAAAGCATCCAGATCTTCTGCTACATCAGCAAGCTCTGCTGCTCTGTCTGCTGCAGCTCTGGCTACAGTAAGAATGGTTCCCTCTTTTGGTTTCATAACTGCCTTGTATGCAGTCTCAACGCCTCGCTCCATAGCTGCGGCAATGGCAGGTGCATCCAGATCCGTAAGTTTACGCACACCTCTGGTAAATCCACGCAGAAGCTGTGACAGGATAACACCGGAATTACCTCTGGCTCCACGAAGGGAACCGGAAGAAATTGCCTTTGCCAGGGATTCCATATCCGGATCTGTAAGAGCACCTACTTCGGAAGCAGCAGACATGATAGTAAGCGTCATATTGGTCCCCGTATCTCCATCAGGTACAGGAAACACATTCAGTTCATTGATCCACTCTTTCTTCGCTTCCAGGTTCTTTGCTCCAGACAGAAACATTCTGGAAAGTATTTTAGCATCTATGGTTTTGTTATTCACCACAAGTTCCTCCTCTAAAACTAATCTATTGCACGCACGCCCTCAACCATAATGTTGATCTTTTCAATCTCCATTCCTGTAAA
>ENA-OQHA01000443-OQHA01000443.1-human-gut-metagenome-genome-assembly--contig:-NODE-443-length-20882-cov-5.227752_pt1 | contig 20882 bp, 25 predicted proteins | sample MGYA00242558_ERZ504707 | MGnify/ENA primary metagenome ERZ504707 (study PRJEB26092, sample SAMD00036197) | human gut metagenome | host: Homo sapiens | study: EMG produced TPA metagenomics assembly of...
GATTATTTCGGCGTAGACCGTTTACAAGCCTTCATCGGAGATAATCCTCGTCCGTTGGATAGTCGGGATATGCGTGTGGCCATCCGTGTCAACCGTGGGCTGAACTGTTGATGATATTGCTTATGATAGGGATGTATTTTGTTGTAATTCAATGATTTATTGAAATTCTCCTTAAGGACTTCAATGAGTATAAAAAAACGCTAGTGCGTTTGAACTAAAACGTAAAAGAGTTTTGGTCCAAACGCACTTGCGTTTTAAGTAAAACGTCCTTGCGTTTACTTTGAAACGCAAAGACGTTTTGAGGGTTGTTATTCATAGATGTATTCTACGTCCGATTTCTTAAAGCGAAGAAGTCGGGTGTCGTTTGATCCTGCACCGTTCTTGTTGGGATAAAGCCCTGCCATTGTTCCGTTATAAAACCATCCTTGTCCGTTGCTGGGCGAGTGGGTAGCCCATAACATGGCATTGTAGTGTCCATGTTTGATGCCACTGTCATCCCATTGTGCTCCGGGACCGTACCATACGAGTGGTTCGTATTGCTGTTCTGCATTATTGTACATCTGAATGTAAATCAGGTCAGACAGCGCTACGCTTCCTACGGTAACATCGTTTCTTCTTCTTTGGCGACGCTGAATGTTTGAGCCTCCGTTCCATGCCGTGGTATGGCTTCCGTCCCACATCAACCAGATGGTTCCACTGGTTGAGTTTAAGACTCTTTCAAAATTCTCCATGGAAGGAAGTTCGTAGCCGTCGGGTGCCATGGCGGTGGCATCCAGTCTGTTGATATGAGCGCTGGATGGACCGTATCCTTTCAGTTTAGCCACTCCACCGTCGTCAATCACTTCCATACCCTGCGTGGTTTTTCCCTGATACTGCCACTTCCATAGTTTGAAGAACTCTTCAGGAGTACAGTCGCGCAGGTAATCAAAAAGCGTCTTTCCTGCCTTGGCAGCCGGTCGTTAGAAGAAGTATCTGGTCGCTGAAATTCTTTGAATCTCCCATGGCATTGTATTTGCACCACCATACACCGTTGAGGTAGGTAACAGGGAGTCCCCAGTTGCGGCGTACGACCGTGTATTCTTCTCTGTCCGTACCGTCGGTATTGCAGATTACCAGTGTAGCTTTCTGCTTGCGTCCGTTGGCCGTTGGGTCATTGGGTTTCCAGCCTCCTATGATGCGGAATGAGTTGGGTGTTTCATCCTGCTCCTCCAGCTTAATCCAGTGACCTTCACCACTTTCGTATTCCACCGTCAGTTTTTTAGACTCCGGCAGAGTGATGAGTCCCAATTCATTGTCAATGTAGCGTCCGAAGTCAAATTCATAGCCGTCATGGAAGTGGATGAGCCTTCCAGTTTAATTGGGTTTTCAGATAAGACTAATGTCAGAGCGTCTTCCTCATAATTGTGAAGCAGTCCTTTCCGGTGGAATCTGAGCTTCAGTTCTTGGCCTGCAACGCCAGGTCTCCATTGTTCTTTCTGAATACGGAACAGGTTCTTTCCTATCGTTTCCGGACGAGTACCTCCCAGTGATTCAATCTTTATCGGCATATTCCCTGGAATGAGTTCCAGTTCATCATCACAGTCGATGGCCAATGTCATCTCTGTAGCTGTATGAGGAAGGGTTACCTGTGTCTTTTCCTCATTTATCACCACATTCTCAGGAAGAATAGACGTCTGGGTATCTACTTTTAAGTTGCCCATGCCGGAAGAAAGGGTATGGTCGCCTCCGTTTTTCCATTCAACGATGTTCAGTTTGGCTTCTCCCGTAGCAGAATCCGTAGTAATCTCTAATGTGTACACTACGTTTCGTTTCAAAGTAGATGGAAGGGTAGATTCCAAAGTAGTCTCTTTCCCATTCTTCACGATTTCCATGCTCGCCTTTAAATCTTCTCCAGACTGCTCGTACACGTAGCGATGCCTTGGGTATTCGTTTCCAGCCATTGTGGAAACTCAATCGAACGGTCTTTTACACCCGCATCAGTCGGTATGGTGACCGGATTTTGCGGAAACAGGAAAGTGTGGTGCGTCATGTTCTTGAGCACGACCTTTTTCACCTTGATGGAGCTGGTGGTCCGGATGGAAAGGTCAAAACGGGCGATACCTCTTTCCAGGTGGAGGTGGAGCGCATTCTCAGCAGTCTGTCCTAAGTCAATCATGCCAGAGAAAAATTCCGGTGCATGTATGTAGTCTTCAGCATGTGCAAACGTAATCTGTTGCCATTCATCTTCGGTGATGCCTTGTGCTTTCAGTTCCTGCACATTGATCTGGTCGCAATGTTGGCCAATATGTAGAGATGACCTGTCTGTTTGTCTGTCTGAAACATATACTGGCCGTCTTTCTGAGTGAACTGGGTATAGATTTCCGTCATCGCACCGTCTTCGAACAGGCAGGCCTGCAGCTCTTTTATCTCACCTTCACCGGGAAGAGAGGAGTTTTCTCCTTCCACCTGGAACTCATTGATGTGAGTAGTGATAGTTCGGACAGGTGTGCTGCTTCCTCCGTCTCCTGTACCTCCTCCTTCTCCTCCGCTGGGGATATCTTCTCCTCCACAGGCTGTTGTAAATAATAGGGCAGAAAGTATGCCGAAAAACTGTATGTATTTTTTGATGTACATATTATACTGGTTTATTTGTCTGTTTAGATATTGTTGTTTTTTTACTCGTAGATGTATTCCACCGGTGTCTTGATGCATCGGATAGTACGGGTTTTCTGTGCATTGTTGCCTGTATACTTGAACCAGTTTCCTCTGCCTTCACTGTTTGAATAACCTTCTATCATCCAGGTGCTTCCTCCATTTCCATAGGTCGCCAGCAAAATCATCATCTTTGATATGCTGGTTGCATCCCATTGGTGACCTAAGCCGCAGATTGTCCAGTGGCTGCCTTCGTATTCAAAATCATAGAAGGTAACCGGACCGTACTGCAATCCCTGGAAAGTCGCATTACGTTCTACGACCTTAAAGTTGAGTCGCTGGCCTAAACCATTGTTGAAGGCACCGGGGTTGAAGTAACCCAGATTGAAATTCGTGCTTCCTGTAAAGAAACGGTAGTCATCGAAGTCCGGAATCTGGTAACCGTCGGGTGCCATGACGGTAGGAGACAGAGTCCCGAAGTTGTTCGTCTGGCTTTTGTATCCTTCGTAATAGAATGAAGAGTCATCATGAGTAAGTTGTAACCCTTCAGGATTTCCGGCCTGATACTGGTCGCCCAGAATGTGCAGGAATTCATCGTCAGAGCAGGAAGTCAGGTAGTCTGCCAGACTGCTGTCTTTGGCAGGGTCTGAATTAATCAGAATCTGATCGTTGAAATTCTTCACGTTACCTCTCAGGTTGTACTTGCACCACCATGTACCGTTGACATTAACTACCGGCAATCCCCAGTTGAGGCGTCGGATGGTATAAGTCTCCGGATGGCTGCGTCTTTATCTGTAATGATTAATTCGCCGGCCTGCTCTCTTCCGTCTGCTTTCGGGTCATTGGGTTTCCATCCTCCTAACAGACGATAGGTATTGTTACCTTCATCAGTGAGTTTCATCCATTGTGCTTCTTCTTCTCCGAATCTCAGTGTGGCGGTTTTTCCTTCCGGCAAAATCAGGCGGGCCAGTTCTCCGTCCACGTATCGGTTGAAGTCACATTCTCCATTTTCGTCAAACTGGATAAGTCCGCTCAATTCTATCGGATTAGGCGTGAATACCAGTACCACTCTACCGGTTTGTACCTGGTCTTTGTGAACATCCAGATATACGTATTCATGTTTGCTGCCCGGCATTTTCTGTCTGCTGGCGACATTAATCTGTGCAACGGGAGAAAGTTCTCTGGAGCGAGTGGCTGGAGTGACTGTGACTCCTTCAGCTCCTCCAAAGATGCTGACTTCGGCTCCTGTTTCGGCTGCCAAAGTCAGCTGGAAATTACTTTCCCAGCAAGGAACGAATACGGTGTCACCACGCTCGTTGATGGTTACTCCTTCTGACAGTTGTGAATTCTCTTTATCGACCAGTCCTTTGAGTGTAAGACCTGATGCGGATGAGTCACCGCTTTCCCAGTTATCCGTCAGTACTTCCACGTTCAGGTTTGCACCGTTTCCATACACTCTCAGCGTGTACACCGTGTTACGTTTCAACGCCGGCAGGGTAGTTCTTAACCTATGCCATCCTCCATTGGCGGTCATCATAATTTCCACCTCATGACCGTTGGATGTTTGTTCCGGAAGGTAGTAAAGAGATTCCTTTCCGTTTTTAAACGGATGCTCTCCGAAGTCTTTTGTCAACTCGTTTTTTTCCAGGTCCGTCAGTACGCTTTGGTTACCGGCTTCATGTACTAAACCTGTCAGAGCTACTTCTTTTATTACGATGCGGTTTACTTCTGCATCTTGAAATGAAGACTCCAGGTCGATACGGGCTACCGCACGCTTTAAAGCTACAGAGAAAGAGGTGTTACCTGAACTCAAATCGGCCATTCCGTTCATTAACATATATTCTGATGCCATTTCTTCTGAAGTGGCGGTCAAGTTCAGAAACTCGTCCAGAGTTGTGACATCGTCTGTCAGATTAGCCTTTGAAATCACGCTTTCACCATTGGCCAGAAAATAGATGTTTCCCTTTATCTGCTCAAGGTCAAGCTTGCACATTCCTTCATCGTTTACTTGTAAGGATTTGAATGATTCCTTCAGTATTCCGTTTTCAAAGCGGTAGGCATTGAGTGTATGTATTTGCTCATCAGTGTTTGTGTCTGTTTCATTTGTCATTCCAGTTCTGGAAAAGTTGACGGTTAAAATTCCGCCTGAGTCGGGTGACTGCTGAAAATCTTCCTGCAGACAGCCACTTAGTAAAAACAAGCCTGCGCTTGCCAGCGTAAGTATATATTTCATATTCATTTTTTCATCAGATTTAATTTCGTTTGTTTATTTGTATCGGTGAGGGTTTTGGGCACTGTTCAAATAGTTTTTGGAGTTGATAGGCATATCCTGGATGTTGTTGACATAAAAATTGTTCATCAATTTTTCTGCCCATGGTCCATAAGTAAACGAACTGTTGTGTCCGTATCCCATTACGTGTCCCAGCTCATGGAACATGATGCTGCACGAGTAGGTATTAAAGTAGTGTTCAAACCATCCTTGCTGGTAACATCCAAAGGTACTTCCACCTCCTAAACCAATGACTCCGTTTCCTGGGTAGACCAATCCCACCTGAAGGGTCTTGGCCATCCGCATCTGTTGCAATACCGCTTCCACCTTTACGGGCTGTTTGTTGTCATCGTACAGCTGGTCGGCATTATCACGCAGAATCTGTTCGTGTTCCGGCATGTCAATCATATAGGTGAAGTTCAGGAAGAGGGCTACCGACTCACGGCAATGCACCGGGCGTATTCCCATCCAGTTACCTACCGGACCACCGTCTTCTCTTTCCGGATCTCCGCCATACAGGCCCCAGTAAATATTCCATCCATGCTTGATATCCTGCAGCTTGGCCCAAAACGGGTCATCCGATTCTATTTTCAGTACAGCATTCGAAAGTTCGGCAGCCGTTTTCTTGCTTATTTCAATCACTTTTCCTGATTCCGTGCGGCACATTACTGAACGTTCTATCAATGGAATCTCTTCATAAAAATCGCAGAATGCCGGAATTGAATCAAAATAGGCCAGGTCGAAATACTCATTGCTTACTTGCGGCAACTGCATTTTTATCAGTACGTTACTCAGATTACGGGGAGAGTAAAAACGTGCGTGCAGTTTTCCTTCTTCGGTAACCGACACCTGAAGCGGTTGTGAAGTATTGAACTTCCGGAGTGACGGATTGGTGTACACTTCTTTTGTTTCATCGTCCTGCAGGATGGCTTTATGTCCGCCTGCATTGTATGCTGCAGGTGTGATGAACATCACTATATCCTTGTCATCCGGATGAGTTACTACCGATTCTATGTGATGAATGTGATTGCTGCTTAGTGATTGATGCTCGAATCCATACACCTGACGCCTTTCCTCCTTGCGGTAGTTGCGAGTGGAAATTGTGATTTCACCGTTGAGGTGCGCATTCCCACACAGCGGCATGAAGAGGTAGGAAGTCTGCTCATTCAAGGAAATCGGGTCGAGGGTGCCGTTGCTTTCACCGCTCAGTTCTCCGCTGCCCGAGAGAGTGGTATAAAACCGTACGTCACCGAATGACAGACTTTTATCTGTTACCGCATTGCGTACGTAAGGATTATGGTAGGTGAAATCGAAATCAACCCGGCTTACAATCCGTTTTTGGGTTATTTCATCTGTAATTGAAGCCGTTTCCTGTATTCCGTCGGCAGTCTGTACCTCTATGACTGAGAAAGGAGTTTGCGAATAGAAATATTCAGCCTCCAGTGGTTTCTGCAAATCTTCCGGAAATGCCAGCCACTCATCTTGTATACGCTCAGGAGTATGAACGGTGGCTTTATCTTTGGTGGCATCGCCCTGGATTCCTAAAACCAGCAGACGGTAATTTCCTTTGTGCAGTCCTTCGGTATAAATTGTGGACGTAGAGGCTTCATAATAGCTCTTGATATTTTTGACCTTTTCACCGTTTTCATCCACAATGAAATAGTGCAACTCATCGTATGGAGAGGTTTCCTTTCCAGAGATACGTGAAGTACTTCCCTCATATCCATCCTTTTGTAATTTGAATAAAATCCCGGATTTGTTTGTAGTAGACGATGTGTCTAATTGTTCTTCCTGGTTACAAGAAACCAATAGCAAAGTGCATAAAAATGCAATAAAAGTAAGTTTTCTCATTTTGTTGTTGTTTTCTCGTTGATTACAATCTATTAAACCAACCCTATAACTTTTTCCGTCGAAAAAATAACTAATTAGTCGTTTTATAGTTTAGTTTGTTTATCTCGTTAATGTTTTTGCCTATTCATGCTTTTAAACGTAATATTTCCGTTTTTGTTCAGGCAATTTTTTCTTGATGCTTTAATTTTTGAGAATAAGGGTACGTATTTGTTTGATTATAAAAAGGATAACGTATGAAAATAAAAAAGCAACAGCGTGGATTTGCTGTTGCTTTTGGGTTGATATATATTTGTTTTGCTATTTTTTCTCTTGACTGCTGTTGCGATATTCCGTAGGTGTCATTCCTAAGTATTTTTTACATATTGTGCAAAAAACGACACATTGGGGAATTCAAAATCCACAGAAATTTCCTTAATACTTTTGTTGGAATGTCTCAGCTCCGGAATGATATGTTCAATGGCATTCTCATGAATCAATGTCAATGCATTTTTCCCGCTGATTTGCTTGACGATGCGCGACAGATACTTCGGCGAGTAACAGAATAAGTCGGCATAATAAGTCAATGTACGGTGTTTACCGTTGTCGGCTGTCAGCGCTTCCATGAATTGCTTGAAGATGAAGTCGGGTTGTTTGACAGGAGTGTGATATCCTTGCTTTTCTTTTTCAATAGACTTGCGGGTGGTTTCGGCCACCATCTCGCCATAAAATGCTGAAGCAATGTGCAGCAGAATCTCTTTCTGGTATTTGTCGGGTGGAGTCTGTATCTTGTCCTCTATCAGTTTCAGGTACTGGTGAAACGTTTCATTCCGGTTTTCTCCAAAATGCTTGATGGGGTTTTCCTGTATGTAACATATCGACTTCCAGCTATATTTCTGAGTCTGGGTCAGCCGTTGGATAAAGCGGTTGGAGAAACAGAATACTTTTACCTTATGGTTGGGACTGGCCATTACCTGACCTATAATAGTATTGGGCAGGCTAATCAGCAGGTCGTTGGCCTGTAAGTGTCGGGCCACGTTGTTCAGTTCCAATTTTACTTCTCCTTCCTCACAATAGAGCATCAGAAAAACTTCCAGTTTGACATTCCGGTTTTCCGGGAACACATTCTCCAGGCGTTCGGTCAGAAACATGTAATCGTCAATATGGCTTTGGGCATCGCAATGTGCCTGAAGCATTTCTATGTGAATATGTCTAATAATCTCTTCCATAATTCTTTTTTGCAAAGATGAAGATTTTTGGTCAAGGTGCTATGTCTTATTTTCTCTCAAGAATGTCTTATTTTCCATATTTCATGATTTTGACGGAAGGGTGGAGAAAATTGAACATCTCTGTGCGAAAATCGGTTGCCTTCCTTTTTCCCTTGCTTGCTACTTTTGCGCGAACAAAAAAAGAAACGAATATGACGAAAAAGATTGGAAAATTAAACGTATGGCTGATGTTGCTAGTTAGCTGTGCGATGGGGATAACTTCCTGTAAGACGGAAACCAAAGAAAACACTCAGAAAGGCTATAATCTTGTAACGCTTACAGCAGATACGGATAAGGAAATCATGACTTCGTATTCTGCCTCTATTGAAGGTATGCAGGACATTGACATTTATCCGCAAGTGTCAGGATATATTGAAAAGTTGAATGTATCCGAAGGAGATGTCGTACGACAGGGAGAAGTCTTGTTTGTGATTGACCAGGTTCCTTATAAGGCGGCTTTGGAAACGGCAGTTGCCAATGTGGAAGTAGCGAAAGCCAGTCTGCTACAGCTGAACTTACGTATAAAAGTACAAAGGAACTGTACGCCAAGAAGGTAGTCTCCAGCTTTAACTTGCAGACAACTGAGAATGAGTATCTGACTGCCAAGGCACAGCTGGCACAGGCTAAGGCACAGGAGGTAAATGCGCGGAATAACCTTTCTTATACGGAAGTAAAAAGCCCCAGCAACGGGGTGATTGGCATGTTGCCTTACCGGGTAGGAGCACTGGTCAGTTCCAATATGTCGCAACCGCTGACCACTGTGTCAGATAATGACACCATGTATGTCTATTTCTCGATGACTGAAAATCAGCTTTTGGCTTTGGCACGTCAATACGGTACGATTGATAAGGCAGTAGAAAATATGCCGGCCATTCAGCTTCAGTTGAACGATGGCTCTGTGTACGAAGAAAAGGGAAAGATAGAATCTGTCAGTGGCGTGATTGACAAGGAGACGGGTACGGTAGGTGTACGTGCGGTATTTCCGAATGCTTCCCGTTTGCTGCACAGTGGGGCATCGGGTAACGTGCTGATTCCAAGTGTCTATAAGAAATGTATTGTGATTCCGCAGGGAGCTACCGTACAGTTGCAGGATAAGATTCTGGCTTATAAGGTGGTAGACGGAAAAGCGGTATCTACTTTAATAAAAGTAGCTCCGGTCAACGATGGGAAAGAATACATTGTGCTGGATGGACTGAAAGCTGGAGATGAGATTGTGGCCGACGGAGCCGGAATGATTCGTGAAGGAACGCAAGTAAAATAACAGACGATTATGAAAGGAAATATATTCATTAAGCGGCCGGTGATGGCCCTCTCCATATCGGTTCTGATTCTGATAGTGGGATTTATATCACTTTATACACTTCCCATGGAACAATATCCTGACATTGCTCCGCCTACCGTACGCGTGGAAGCCACTTATACTGGTGCCAATGCCGATGCGGTGATGAACAGTGTCATCATGCCGCTGGAAGAAGTATCAACGGGGTAGAAAACATGATATACATTACCTCTACGGCTACCAATGCGGGTACAGCCGAAATCCTGGTATATTTCAAGCAGGGTACCGACCCGGATATGGCAGCGGTGAATGTGCAGAACCGTGTGTCTGCCGCACAAGGTCTGCTGCCTTCCGAAGTAACCGCTATTGGCGTCAGCACCATGAAACGCCAGAACAGCTTCCTTCAGATTAACAGTCTTATCAGCCCCGACAGGCGTTATGATGAAACCTTCCTGGCCAATTACCTTGACATCAATGTGATTCCCCAGGTAAAACGTATTCAGGGCGTAGGCGACGTGCAGCTGATGGGAGATACTTACAGTATGCGTATCTGGATGAAACCCGACAAAATGGCACAATACGGACTGGTTCCTTCTGATGTGACAGCCGTATTGGGTGAGCAGAATACGGAAGCACCTACGCTCATTGGGTGAAAGTTCGGACAATGTGTTTCAGTACACCATGAAGTACAAAGGTCGTCTGAAGAGCGTAGAAGAATTTGAAAACATGGTCATACGTTCGCAGAAAGACGGGTCCGTGCTTCGGGTAAAAGATATTGCGGAGGTAGAACTGGGACGTGAATCCTATAGTTTCCATGGCGAAGCAGATGGAGTTCCGGGAGTTACTTTCATGGTCTTCCAGGTGGCTGGTGCCAATGCTACGGCTGTAAACCAGGAAATCTCCGACTTGCTGGATGATATTTCAAAAGATCTTCCGGAGGGAACGGAGTTTATTCAGATGATGAGTGTGAACGACTTCCTTTTTGCTTCTATCGACAATGTGGTTGAAACCCTGGTGATAGCTATTATCCTGGTAGTGTTGGTGGTTTACTTCTTCTTGCATGACTTCAAGAGTACCTTGATTCCTTCCATTTCCATCATTGTGTCACTGATTGGTACGTTTGCCTTCCTGTCGGTGGCGGATTCAGTATCAATATCCTGACCTTGTTTGCCCTTGTGCTGGCCATCGGTACCGTGTGGATGATGCGATTATTGTAGTGGAAGCCGTACAAGCCAAATTTGATGTGGGGTATCGCTCGTCTTATCTTGCCACAAAGGATGCCATGAGTGATGTGACGATGGCCGTTGTGTCGTGTACCTTTGTCTTTATGGCTGTATTTATTCCGGTGACTTTCATGGGAGGAACTTCCGGAGTGTTCTACACTCAGTTTGGTATTACGATGGCGGTGGCTGTAGGACTCTCCTGTATTAATGCCTTGACGCTCTGTCCGGCTTTGTGCGCCATGATGATGAAAGCTTCTGACACGGAGAAAAGCATCAAGAGCTTCAGCGGTCGTATCCGTGCGGCTTATACCGTGTCATTTAATACGATGCTGGGCAAATACAAGAAAGGACTGATGTTCTTCTTCCATCACCGATGGACCGTATGGGCTTCACTGGGTGTTGCCACTGTATTGCTGGTATATCTGATGTCGACAACCAAGACCGGACTGGTGCCTCAGGAAGACCAGGGAACCATGATGATTAATATCAGTACCTCACCTGGTAACTCTTTGGCTGAAACCAATAAGGTGATGGACAAGGTGCAGGATATATTGAAAGCCACTCCAGAGATAGAGCATTATTCGCGTATTACGGGATATGGGTTGATTTCCGGTCAGGGCACGTCATACGGTACAGTCATCATTCGCTTGTATCATTGGGATGAACGAAAAGGAAAGGAACATTCGGTAGAAGCTGTTATGAAGCGTCTGAATGCCCAGTTCAGCGAGATAAAGGAGGCACAGGTATTCTGTTTCCAGCCTGCCATGATTCCGGGATACGGTACCGGTAATGCGGTGGAACTTTATATGGAGGACAAAACGGGAGGCGACATGCAACCGTTCTATGAGTCCGTACAGAAATTTATCATGACCCTTAACGAGCGTCCGGAAGTGGCAATGGCCTATAGTTCATACGCCATGAACTTCCCTCAGATTGCGGTGGATGTAGATGCAGCTAAATGCAAGCGTGCCGGAATCAGTCCGAGTGATGTGCTCGATGTGGTGGGAGCCTATTGTGGAGGTTCGTACGTATCTAATTACAATAAGTATGGAAAGGTATACCGTGTCATGATTCAGGCTTCACCCGATGCCCGTTTGAATCAGCATGCGCTGGACAACATGTTTGTGCGTAATGGAACGGAGATGGCACCGGTCAGCCAGTTTGTGACACTGCGTTCTGTCTTAGGTCCGGAAATTGCCAAACGTTTCAACTTGTATAATACGATTGATGTGAATGTGAACGTGGCCGAGGGATATTCTACCGGTGAAGTTCAGAAAGCCATTAAGGAGGTTGCAGCACAGGTACTTCCTTCCGGCTACGGTTATGAATATGGAGGTATGGCACGTGAGGAAGCCAGCAGCGGAGGAGCACAGACCGTGTTCATCTATACCCTCTGTGTGGTATTGATTTACCTGATTCTGTCCTGCTTGTATGAAAGTTTCCTGGTACCGTTGGCCGTGATTCTGTCCGTTCCTTTCGGATTGATGGGAAGCTTCCTGTTTGCCCGTGTGGCAGGGTTGGAGAACAATATCTACCTGCAGACCGGTGCCATCATGTTGATTGGTTTGCTGGCTAAAACAGCCATCTTGATTACAGAGTATGCCATTGAACGCCGTCGTAAGGGTATGGGGATTATCTCTTCTGCTTATTCGGCAGCTCAGGCCCGTTTCCGTCCTATTATCATGACCGTCTTGTGTATGATTTTCGGTATGCTTCCGTTGATGTTCTCATCCGGTGCCGGAGCAAACGGAAACAGTTCATTGGCTACAGGTGTAGTAGGAGGTATGCTGATTGGTACGTTGGCCCTGCTCTTTGTGGTTCCGGTTTTCTTTGTGGTCTTCGAATACCTTCAGGAAAAATTGCGTGGTCCTATGCAGAAGGAACCCGACCAGCAGATTCTATATGAGAAGGAACAAACCTTGATTGAGAAAAGTGCCTTTAACACAGAAAAGTAAATGAACAATATGAATACATCAAAGATAATCGCATGTGGCGCAACGCTCTTGCTGAGCAGTTGCGGAATATATACCAGCTATGAACCGCAGATCTCGGTTCCCGAGAACTTGTACGGTGAAGAGGTCACAGTTTCCGATACGGCAAGTATCGGAAACATTCACTGGCGGGATTTCTTTACAGACCCTTATTTGCAGAATCTGATTGAAAAGGGGCTGGCACAGAATACAGATGTGCAGACAGCCAGTCTGCGTGTGGAAGAAGCGAAGGCTTCTTTGCTTTCTGCCAAACTGGCTTTTCTTCCTTCCTTTGCTCTTTCTCCGCAAGGGGGTATCAATACGGTGGAAGGCAGCAAGGCTTCACACACCTATACGCTTCCGGTGACAGCCAGTTGGGAACTGGACATTTTCGGGAAATTGCGTAATGCCAAACGTCAGGCTAAAGCCGCTTATCTGCAAAGTGAAGATTATAAGCAGGCAGTGTACTCCAGCCTGATAGCCAATATTGCGAATACATATTACACGTTATTGATGCTTGATGAGCAACTGGAGATTTCCCGTCAAACGGCCGATACGTGGAAGGAAACCGTGGAGTCTACGCAGGCCCTGATGGATGCGGGACAGGCCGATGAGGCTGCCGTTTCACAGATGAGGGCTACTTATTATGAAGTAGAGAATTCGGTGATGGATTTGGAAGAACAGATTAACCAGGTGGAAAACAGTCTGTCTTTGCTGCTGGCAGAGACACCGCATAAGATTGCGAGAGGAAAACTTTCCGGTCAACAATTCACTTCACGTTTGTCTGTGGGAGTTCCACTTCAGATGCTTTCCAACCGTCCGGATGTGCGTATGGCCGAACGTGACTTGGAACAAGCGTTTTATGTGACCAATCAGGCCAATTCTGCCTTCTATCCGTCCATAACCTTAAGTGGAAGTGCCGGATGGACAAATTCGGTGGGTGGACTGATTACCAATCCGGGTAAGTTTGTTACCTCAGCCTGGCTTCTCTGACGCAGCCGCTGTTTAACAGAGGAACGTTGATTGCCCGCCGGCGCATTGCCAAGGCACAACAGGAAGAGGCTCTTCTGGCTTTTGAGCAAAAGTTGCTGGATGCCGGTACGGAAGTGAACGAAGCACTGGTGTCTTATCAGATAAGCAAAAGGAAAAAAGATAATTACGAAAATCAGGTGGCTGCCCTGGAAAAGGCCTTCACCAGTACGTCACTGCTGATGCAGCATGGCAACACGACCTATCTGGAAGTGCTGACTGCCCGGCAGACGTTGTTGAATGCCCAGCTCTCTCAAACCGCTAACTGTTTCAAGGAGATACAAAGCCTTATCAACTTGTATCAGGCGCTGGGTGGAGGACAGCATATTTAGTTCTCTTTTTTTAGTTTCTATTGTGTTTGCAGGCGAATGTTACTTGACTGCTTTTCCTCTTTTCTCTCTCTCATACTTATATTCATTTTTGTATTCATACCCTGAGAGGAAAACAGTCAAGTACATTCGTTCTTGTTTTTTATTGGTGCAATTTCTTATTCAAACAGAATCTTACCGAAGAATTCCGGACAGTGGAAGCAGGGCTTCGGCAAGTCTATTTTGTTCCATGACAGGAAGTGCGGGGTGTGCTGCAAGTCGCCGCATTTGTAGAAATTGGCATGAGCAGTCATTCCTTTGAAACCTTTAAGCTGATGACGGAAGAATGCTTCCTTCGGGATGCAAAGGGCCAGCTGCCAGCCGCATTCTCCCATACGTTCTTCAAAAGGAGCTTTGTCGAGCGAGGTCCAGCGGTCTACTTTTCGGATGATTTCCACTGGTGCATGAGGTCTGTCGCCCGGTCTTCCACCGCCGATGAGCAAGGTTCCTCCACAGTTGCATTCAAAGTTGTAGTAGATATTTTCTTCCTGGTCTTCGGGAAGCTGGAAGAAGAATTCACAGCAGGAGTCTTCCCATACTCTGCCGTTATCTTCTGCTGCTACGGCACGTACGCTTTCTTCCTTGACGCGGTAGTTCAGCAAAATGGCATCTCCCGTGTGAGCGATGCGGAATTCCACTTCAGGACGGTAAGGATAGTCCTTCCAGTTTACACAATCGATAGCCTGAAATTCAATATGGTTTTCATCGAGCAATGCCGGAATGTCTTTAGCCGGGACAAGTGAATGTCCTGTAATTTCATGTACATGTAATTCTTTCATGGTGATTTCTTATTTAGTAATTGAATTAGATTTATTCTTGCTTGTTCAAGATTATTAAAGCTCCGATAACTCCCGGAATCCATCCGCACAGCGTGAGGATGAAGACAATCAGTACTGAGCCGCAGCCTTTATCAATCACGGCAAGAGGCGGAAAAATAATGGAGAGAATAACTCTGATTAATGACATTTCTGTATCGTTTTTAGAAATTTGCAGGAAAGTTATTGAAAAGATTCGGAACTGGCAATAATTTGTGACAGATTCAGGAACTTTCTTTCAATATCATCTTATGTGAAGAACTATTTTGCAGGACTTTGGCTATCAATACAAAAAAACGAGTGCATCGAAGCGGATACACTCGTTTTTATGATACCTCTGAAAGGTATTGTATACAGTAAACTTTACAACTTTCTGTCAAAAAGACCGAACATCCCCGGTCTGCAAAGGGGTTACACACTCATTAGCTGAGCATTACGTAACCCCAAATCATCGGGTCTCCCTTGAAGACCTTCTGAATGAAATTCTTCATCGTTTTCATGTCGTTACCCTTTCTTTTTAGTGAATAAAAAACTTTAATACCTTAAAATCTAAAACCTAATCCAAAAAATACGTCGTCGTCCCGAGAGGTAAAAACAATCTTTTTAAATCCTATAACAATCTTTTTTCCTGGTAACCGTTGAACTTTCGTTCTTGATTACGCTGCAAAGATAGGGCTTTTTTGAATAGAATATATGTTTTATAACATGAAATTTTGATTTTCCGGTGTTTTATTGATGTAAATCAACAAAACAGCCTTAAACGGAGTGCTTGGCAGCGCACTTGGCGCAGATACCTTTTACAATGTAGTTCACCTTTCGGGCGGTGAAGCCTTCGGGCAGGTCGATGTGCGGTATCAGGTCTTCGTTCAGGCAGTAGGTGTTCTGGCAGATTTCACAATAGAAGTGGCAGTGGGCCTCTTCTTCGTGGCAGTGTCCGTGGTTGTGGCAGATGCAGTATTTGTGTGAGCCGCTGCCGTCGTCCACACTGTGTATCAGGTGGTGCTCGTGAAAGAGTACGAGGGTGCGGAAGATGACCGACTTGTCGATGCTGTCGAGTTGCCTTTCCAACGTGCTCAGGCTGAATGTGTCACTGTTACGGGCAATGGCTTCATAGATGAGCAGTCGGGTAGAGGTGGGACGAATGCCGGCTGATTCTAAAATGGGACTATAGTCTTCAGTTTTCATAAAAAATGGATGCTTATCTGTTGACAGCAGCAAAGATAAGCATCCATTTTGGTAACCTGGTTGTTTTTCAGGCAGGTTTTTTAGTCGGCCAGTCCGAGCTTTTTCTTCATGTCCTTGCTCAGGGCATCCTTGTATACAAGCACGTAGATAGTCTTGGCACGTACGTAGCTTTCCGACATGTTCAGGTAACCGCCGAAGTCATTGCGGTCGGTTCCCCAAGAGTTCTTGGTGATGTAGTACTTCGTGCCGTTCTGGTCCTTGGCAATGCCGGTGAGGTGCATCAGGTGGTCATCGGTTGTCACGAAAGATTCGTATCCTTTCTGGCGGATTTCGGGAGTTACCTTGACTTCCGGACAAGGATATTCAAACTTGAAGGCTTCGCTGAGTCTTTCCTTTGCATCCATGCCTTGCCAGCGGGCAAAATCGGTATCCTTCAGGTCTTCGGTCTTTTCTGTTTCCGGGTTGATGGCTACTCCGTGCTTGAAAGAGAAACCTTTTTCGCTGACGTCTCCGTCCCAGCATACGGTATAGCCGTTTTTCAGTGCATAGTCTGTAGCTTCCATCATTTCGTCCAGCGGAAGGTTGTACATCTTGGCATGTTCCAGTTGTCGGGAATCTCTACTTCAAATGCCTGATAGTAGGGCTTGTGAGTAAAGCTGGTCAGCATGACGTAGTCTTCGGGATGGATGTCCAGGCTCTGTGCGAAGGACTGCGGGGTGTATTCCTTGCCTTTGTAGGTAAACTTTTCAGGCAGTTCGCCCATGTAGATGTCGAACAGGCTCTTGATAAGCTTGTCGTATTCCGGACTGCGCTGGCGCATCTGTACGGCTTTTCCGGCAATGGCTTCCATATAAGAGGCCAGCTCCTTATGGTTGTGTGTAGGAGAATTGTAGTTGATACCGCTATACACTTCTTCCGGCACGATGCTACCTGAGTGAAAGCCGTAAACCAGCTGGGTGAGATGCTTCCCTGACCGATGTTGCCATTTCCGTGGCGCAGGTAGTTGTCGTTCAACTGGTTCATATATTTCTGGCGGACAATATACATTTCCGAGAGGTCGAATTCACCTTTTCCCTGACGCAGGAGTTCGGCTTCGATGAAAGAGGTAGTGGCAAAGCACCAGCAGGTACCGGTAGCAGCCTGGTTCTTGACGGAGTCACTTTCTGGTTGACGACGGTAGTAAACTGGTAGCCTTCGGCTTTGGGTTGTGCCTGAACGGTGGCCGAAGCAAGAAGTAATGCAGAGATAAATGTAACTGTTTTCATATCTTTTCTATGTGTTTTTTACGTGTGTATAAATAAGGAATCAGAATCCGAAGCGGTAGTCATTCCAGTATTTGGCGGTCATTTCGTCCCAGCGCAGAAGGGTAGCTCCGATAAAGTCTTTGGTATAGTCGGTCAGATAAGCTTGGCAGCTTCTTCTCCCTGACTCTTGACCAGCTCGGCATAGCGCTGTTCCACCATCGGCAGTTCTTCCAGTCCTTTTCTTTCAAAATGGAGCAGGTCCTTTTCCAAAATCTTCCGGGCATTTCCCCATCTCACGGTAGCCAGCTTGTTGGCCTGGCGATAGTGCCACAAGGCAGCATCCAGGCGGTAGCGGTGGTTGCCGCAAATCTTGAACATTTCTGGCAGGTCGGTCGTACCGCAGAAGATGGGCACGCGCGGACTCTGTCCGGGGTTGTCCATGCCAAACCAGCAGACACCTCCCACGGCATCCGGAAGCCAGTCGCGCAATTGGATGACGGTAGAGTACGCACATTGCGGCACGGCTACGTTGCGGTTGGCTGTCACGGCACCCTTTTGCAGGGCATTGAACAGCTGTACCTCGTCGGTACGCATCCACGGGTTGGCACGCGGGCTGGTAATGGTATCAGTCTTTCCGGTTTTTCTGTCCTTGACAGCCACTTTCAGGTTTTTCGTTACGCTCCATTCCGTACCTTCATACGTCTGGCGCAGGTAAGCCATCACGTCGGCATTGCTGATTTTCTTTTCCGGTTTTACACTCAGCGGCAGTTCCTCATCGTCCATGCTAAGCTTGAGCGAAGGAGCCAGTGTGCTCAGAATGAAGAACTCGCGGATGCTGAATGCCTGCATCTTGCCGAAATAGTTCGGCCCCCCGTAGGCTTTCCAGAACTTGAACGGTTCCTTGCCATCCCACAGCTTGAGTTTCTTGGCTACGCTGAACACGTTTTCAGATGCCATATAGTTACGTGTATCCTTCAGGTTGAGCGTGCTGATGCGTGAGATATTGGCCGATACGCCCACTTCATCGTCAGGGATACGTACGGCAGCCCATACACCGCCAATCTGGTCGGGGCCTTCGCCGAAGATTTCAAAGTGCCATACTTCCTTCGGGTCGGCAATGGTCAGACATTCGCCCGAATCGCCGTAGCCGTATTCCTTCACCAGCTTGCCCATGAGCTGAATGGCATCGCGGGCCGTGATGCAGCGTTGCAATGCCACGCGGGCCAGTTCTTCAATCATGAACATTCCTTTAGGGTTCCGCAGGGTATCCCGTCCGCTGATGGTCGTTTCTCCCATGGCCAGCTGCTTCTCGTTCAGGCACGGATAAGCCGTATCCAGAAAAGCGTAGGTATGTTTGGCTTGCGGAATCTGTCCTTTCACGGTCAGTTTCGTCTGGTCGTTGACCGATTCCGTGTGCATGCGTCCGTCGTAAATGTTCATCACTGTGTCGTTGGCAAAGTCTGCTGCCGGTACTACGTTTACCCACGTACGGTACCAGCTGTCGCAGGTGTGGCTCGTCATGACAGAGCCGTCGGTTGAGGCCAGTTTCCCCACCATGATACTGGTACAGCAGTCCGGATCGCGCGGCAAAGTCTGTTGTGCCAGTGAAAACTGAGAGAATGTAACCCCAAGAATAAATAAAATGCTACTTATTTTCATGTTTTCGTATTAAAATGATACCTGTTGCAAAGGTAATAAAAAAAGGAGGAAATCGACAAGGGCATAAAGGATAAAAACAGAATTCCGGTGTGTAACGTGCTGGGGTGAAATAAGAGAAAACATCAGTACGGAGTGTTCCGAAAGCCTTTGCTGTAATTATGTTTCCCTGCCGCGAAACCTATGTTTCCCGGTGCGGAACCTTATGTTTCTCTTGTGGAAAACGTAGGTTTTTGCAGAGAGAAACCTAAATCATGTGGCACAGTTGCTCGTTTATTTCTTGTACGTTTTTCAATCAGGAAAGAGAGGGGGAAGGAGCTTTGCCTTTGGAGACAAAAAAGGCCGTCTCCCTTGTTTTGCGGTGGGAGACGGCCTTCAGATTATTTAATTTCGAATTCTTCCTTCATGTCCATTTCCTGGTTGTTCACGTCAAAGAATTTATATTGCAGGAACGCCAGGTTCTGGTTCGGAACGATTTTGATGCCAAATCCATATTTCATCTGCCATTTGCGCTTCATGGACATGAGTCCCTGATTTACGTAGGCAGCGACATAAGGATGAATGTGTAGTGTGAATTTCTTCACTTTCAGCTTGTTGACCATATAGTCAATCTTACTTTCCAATGTATCGGTAAACAGGATGGAAGGTTTGATTTTTCCTTTTCCGAAACATACTGGGCAGTCCTCATCAGTAGTGACATCCATGGCCGGACGCACACGCTGGCGCGTGATTTGCATAAGTCCGAATTTGCTCAGAGGAAGGATGTTGTGCTTGGCCCGGTCTTTCTGCATGTTCTGGCACATGCGTTCGTAAAGTTTCTGCCGGTTTTCAGCCAGGTTCATATCGATGAAGTCTACCACAATGATACCTCCCATATCCCTTAGACGAAGCTGGCGTGCCAACTCATCGGCTGCGCCCAAATTTACGTCGAGTGCATTCGCTTCTTGTCCGTTAGTTGATTTGGAACGGTTTCCGCTGTTTACGTCCACCACATGGAGTGCTTCCGTATGTTCGATAATCAGGTAGCTCCGCTCTTGTAGGAAACGGTTTTCCCGAAAGAGGATTTGATTTGCTTGGTGATGCCGAAGTTATCGAAAATAGGGAGCTGGCCGGTATAGCGCTTCACGATGCCCGTACGCTCGGGAGCAATGAGTGCTACATAATCTTTTACTTCGTTGAAAACGGTTTCGTCGTTCACATAGATGTTTTCGTACGACGGGTTGAACAAGTCGCGCAGCATGGCTACGGTACGGCTTGTTTCCTCATAAACCAGTGAGGGCAGTTTGGTGGCCTTCTGTACTTTCGTGATGGTTTCTTCCCAATGTTTCAGCAGGACTTTCAGTTCCGCATCCAGTTCTGCCACGCGCTTTCCTTCGGCTACGGTACGTACAATGACTCCGAAGTTCTTAGGCTTGATGCTCTGCAGCAGTTGTTTGAGGCGTGCTCTTTCCTCGCTGGATTTTATTTTTGTGAAACGGATACTTTGTCGTTGAAAGGTATCAGCACCAGATAGCGTCCGGCGAACGACAATTCGCAGGTCAGTCGCGGCCCCTTGGTGGAAATCGGTTCCTTGACAATCTGTACGATGACTTCCTGTCCTTGCTGGAGCACGCTGGAAATGGTTCCATCCTTTTCAATGTCGGGCAGCATGGAAGCTTTCGACATGGGATAGAGCTTTTTCCGGTCGCTGATTACTTGCTTGAGGTACTTCTGGTAAGAATGAAATTGTGGTCCCAAGTCCAGGTAGTGAAGAAAAGCGTCTTTCTCAAAGCCTACGTCTACGAAGCAGGCGTTGAGGCCGGGCATGAGTTTCCGGACTTTACCTACGTACATGTTGCCTACGGAAAAGGAGAGGTTTCGTTCCTCTTTCTGGAACTCTACCAGGTTCTTGTCCTCCATGAGGGCGATAGAAATTTCCTTGGGCTGTACGTCTACTACTAATTCGCTTGTCACTTTGTTACTTGGTTTTTTGTTTTTACTAGGTTGCTAATTACACAAAGAACAAACCTGAAAGGCTTTTGTTGAGCTTTGCAAGTTTGTTCTTTATTGAAGTCGGACAGACTAACAATTATTTTTGCTTTTATGTCTGTTCTTTCTTAGTCTTTTTTTACGTTTGTG
>ENA-OQHA01000444-OQHA01000444.1-human-gut-metagenome-genome-assembly--contig:-NODE-444-length-20854-cov-4.229170_pt1 | contig 20854 bp, 24 predicted proteins | sample MGYA00242558_ERZ504707 | MGnify/ENA primary metagenome ERZ504707 (study PRJEB26092, sample SAMD00036197) | human gut metagenome | host: Homo sapiens | study: EMG produced TPA metagenomics assembly of...
TGCCAAACTGAGGATCTACTTCCAAAAGCATATGAACATGGTCTGGCATGATCTCCATTTCCAGAATGTCTACAGAAAGATTTGCAGCATACTCTGTGAGCAGCTCCTTCAGCCGGACGTCCACACCGTTAATTAATACTTTTCGTCTATACTTTGGACACCATACTACATGGTATTTACAGGAATAGACGACATTGTTGTTTGATTTATATGTTGTGTTCATATTTGTATTATACTATGGTTTATCAGTTAATACAATTACTATTTTGTCCATCTTCAATTACTTGCATAAATTACGATCAGAGTAATCACTACCGTAATAACAATACTGTTTAAAAGAAACGGATAAAATTAAAGTGTGCGTTCATATTGATGTAGTTATCAATGATGAATTTCTGCGGAAGGAGATGATGCTCCAGAGCCATGATCTCCTGATTTTCCTTAAAGGATGAAGCTTCTGATCCGCCAGCACTGGCAAAGCTCCGGGATTTCCGTTACAAACCCTCCCGATACACGCTGTTGATCGTAGCCTGGGCGTGCTCCAGCTCTTTCTTCCGGACGATGGCTTCCCTATCACTTAAGATCGCCAGCATCTCATCGATCACATCCTCCACTCTGGGACTTGTCACCCTGTATAAATACCCCAGCATCCGTGTAGCTGTGTAATCGGTATTCATATGTTTATAGGCGATTTCCCGGCACAGCTCATCGGGATAGCCCTTATCCTGAAGCGCTCTGTAAAGCTCATCTGTTCTTGTATCTGCATATCCTCCTGAGATTCCTTTCCTGTTTTTATTATAATTTCGCCAAGCGGATATTCGCGATCCGCTTTCGCTGGTTCCATCCATATTCAGTACAATAAATCGAACATTTCCCTTTCACTCTGCTATATGATCACAAACACGACCGCTTCACGATTTATCATCCTCATCCATGCCAGTTTCTTTACCAGCCTTATATATCCCCCGGATCCCCAGGATCAATGTCACGAAAATCCCTGTGATCAGTATCCACACCGGCACATAGGTGCCGTTCCCAGATTCCCGCTGATCCCGGCATCCAAGACATACTCCAATGGATAACAGTTTGATCACAGACATCATTTTTGACGCGATTTCAAAGATATGCTCTCTGTTTTCCTCTGTCACCTCAACCGGATAATTCCACCACTGTGGAAATCTCTGACAGAACATCAGAAGTGCCAGGATCAGCAGCCCCAAAATCGGCTCCAGAAGAAGGCTGCCCTTCTTCCATACCGGTCCGGGATCCATGCGCATTAAAATGGATCGGCACCCTCTCCGGCAGATTTCCCCAGGTGGCCACAAGATACATCACGTACCCAAGGATCATCAGAAAGCAGAGCACATCTGTAATATTCCGCAGTTTTTTCTCAGACATTATCCATCCCCCTTTCATTGCAGAATAAACCCGTCTGTAAATCGAATACTCTCTTTTCTGTATTTTACACACAAATTACCTGCTTGTAAAAGTATTTTGCAAAAAATTACCTTACATAACAATATCTGTTAAGCACTAACGATTGCATACGAAATTTTTATATGATAAAATAGACATGTTGTCCAAAAACATATTTAAGAAAGGGAAAGAAATATGTTAGAAAAAATCTTCAAGCTGTCCGCAAATAAAACGGACGCTAAAACAGAGGTTCTGGCAGGTATCACCACCTTCATGACAATGGCCTATATCTTGGCAGTTAACCCGAACATCCTGTCCGCAACCGGCATGGATTCCGGAGCTGTATTCACAGCTACCGCACTGGCAGCCTTCCTGGGAACGTTGCTGATGGCAATCTTCGCCAACTACCCGTTCGCACTGGCACCCGGAATGGGTCTGAACGCATACTTTGCCTATACAGTTGTTATCGGTATGGGATACAGCTGGCAGTATGCACTGACTGCAGTTTTTGCAGAAGGTATCGTATTTATCGTTCTTTCACTTACCAATGTACGTGAAGCGATCTTCAATGCGATCCCTCTGAACCTGAAATCCGCAGTCAGTGTTGGTATCGGTCTTTTTATTGCATTTGTAGGATTACAGAATGCCAATATCGTGATCGGCGGCTCCACTCTGCTGCAGCTTTTCTCTGTAGATGGCTACAACGCAGCCAAGGGTGTAGAGGCTTCCTTCAACAATGTGGGGATCACCGTTATCCTGGCTCTGATCGGTATCATCGTAACAGGAATCCTGGTTGTTAAAAATGTAAAGGGAAACATCCTCTGGGGTATCCTGATCACATGGGGACTTGGAATCATCTGTCAGTTCGCCGGACTTTATATTCCGAACCCGGAAATCGGCTTCTACAGCCTGCTCCCGGATTTCAGCAACGGACTCTCTATCCCGAGTCTTGCTCCGATCTTTGCGAAGCTGCAGTTTGACGGAGTTTTCTCACTGGATTTCCTTGTTATCCTGTTTGCATTTTTATTTGTAGATCTTTTTGATACTCTTGGAACTCTCGTTGGTGTCTCTTCTAAAGCAGGCATGCTGGATGAAAATGGCAAGCTTCCTAACATCAAGGGCGCACTTCTTGCAGATGCAGTTGCAACAACTGCCGGTGCAGTTCTTGGTACATCCACAACCACTACCTTCGTAGAAAGTGCTTCCGGTGTATCCGAAGGCGGAAGAACCGGACTTACCGCAGTGACAACCGCCATCTTATTTGGCCTGTCCCTGTTCCTGTCTCCGATCTTCCTGGCGATCCCGTCCTTTGCCACAGCTCCGGCTCTGGTGATCGTTGGATTGTACATGCTCAGCAATGTTATCAGCATTGATTTCAGCGATATGTCCGAGGCGATCCCATGTTATGTATGTATCATCGCAATGCCGTTCTTCTACAGCATTTCCGAAGGTATCTCCATGGGAATTATCACATACGTAGCCATCAACCTGATCACAGGTAAGGCAAAAGAAAAGAAGATCAGCGCTCTGATGTATGTACTGGCAGTGCTGTTTATCCTGAAATATATTTTCCTGTAAAATATGGCAAAAAAATTCCCGGGCCTTTTGTCCCGGGAGTTTTTTATTCCAGCAAAATATTCTTATTTCTTCGGCTGATACCGCATATTCGATACATTATAAACCGTGATAAACGCTTTCGGGTCCTCCTGGTTTATAAACTTCATCAGCTTCTGATATTCACCTTTATCTACGATGGTGATGATCTCACGGCGTTTTTCCATGTTATAGGCTCCGATGGCCTCATAGATCGTGGCTCCGCTGTGCAGGTCATGAATGATAAACTGCCTCAGCTCCTCTTCCTTTTTCGTGATGATGCAGACACGCCGCTTGATATTATTGTCAAAAATAAAATGATCCAGAACGATTCCGTTAAAATACGTTCCCAGAATACTTAAGACCACCGTCTTTTTATCATACACAAGCGCCGCGGAAAGTGCCACGCACATACCGGAAAGAGACATGGCTTTTCCAAGTTCCATGTGGAGATACTTATTCATGATCTTCGCCACGATATCCAGTCCGCCTGAGGATGCATTCCGGTTAAAAAGAATGCTAAGTCCCACACTCACTACCAGAATATAACACAGAACATCCAGTTCCTGGCTATCTGTCATGGAACCGAAATTTGGAAAAATGATCTCAAACAATCCCAGAAACAACGGCAGCATTACACTGGTATAAACCGTCTTAACTCCAAACTCTCTTCCACAGGTAAAAAATCCAATGATCAGCAATACCACATTCAGGATCATGGTAATCGCCGACAGCTGCAGCGGCACAAAGTTGGAAAGCACGATTCCAAGACCGGAAATACTGCTGACCGACGTATGGCTTGGCACCAGGAAAAAATATACCGCTGCTGCGATGATCGCCACTGCTACGGTGAGAATCACGGTTTCCTTAACGATATCCGCATAATTCAGTTTCTTTTTCATGATTTCAGATACTCTTCCCATTCTTTTTCTTTAGCGCCCACCAGCACCTTGTCTTTCCCAACAAGGATTGGTCGTTTCACAAGCATCCCGTCTGTTGCAAGAAGCGCAAGCTGCTCTTCCTCACTCATCTCCGGAAGTTTATCTTTCAGTTTCATCTCTTTATAAATATTTCCACTGGTATTGAAGAAACGCTTCAGCGGAAGACCGCTTTTTTCCCACCAGGCTTTCAGTTCCTCTGCAGTTGGATTGTCCGTCTTAATATCACGCAAAGTATATTCTGCGCCACTCTCATCCAGCCATTTCTGAGCCTTTTTGCAGGTACTGCATTTTGGATAGCATACAAATAACATCTTATGTCCCCCTGTTCTTCGGCAGTAAATACGTAAATTCACTGCTGTCTTTTTTTTTGCCTACAGCACAGAATTTTTATAGAACTTTTTCACTGTACTGTCCAGGTTTTATTTTAACATAGACGATGCGGTATTTCTATCCTCTTGTTCCGACCATATCAGCTTCGATTCCTGTTTCATCTCATCCACAATTTTCTCCGCTGCATCCAGATCTCCCTTTGCTTCCAGCTCTGTTAATTCCAGACTCTTCTTTCCGGCCTCCTCACTCATATAATAAACCTCTGTTACCGTTTCCGGGATGCTATCATCTTCCGGTGATACTTCCTCTGTCTTTTTGGAAAAATCCTGAAGCAGCATGTCATCGCCTTTCAGTTCCAGAGTTCCTGCATATGGCGCGTCAATGGCGTAGACGAACTCTGTTTTTCCATCTTCCGTGTACTGTACTTTCATTCGGTTGATGAGATTATTGGAAGAATACAATCTATTATTTTTTACGTACATTCCGCTATTTTCCAGGGTCATGTATTTTTCGTTGAAATACCAGTGATTGTAGCCTGCTGCCGCAGCGATGAGTGTCAGGATAACTGCCACTGCTGCTGTCAGCACTCTGCGTATTATTAATTTTCTCCGGATTTTTTTCAGTGCGGCTACGCTTCCGGTATTTGCATTACTTTCAGTATTTTCCGTCCCACCAGTTCCACATCCTGCTACAGAAGCTACAGATGATCTTATCCGGGCCTGCTCTTTTCCCTGCTCTTCTTTCATGATCTCCAACATTTTTCTGCATTCCTGACAGGTTCCCATATGTTCTTCCACCAGCGCCCGACTGTCTTCGCTTAATATCCCATCTATATAAGATGGCATCAGATCCTGTATTACGTCACATGTAATCTTCATATTCCAGCTCCTCTCTGATCTTTACTCTTGCACGGTAATAAGTCACCCGCGCCCAGTTTTCACTTTTTCCAAAAAGCATTCCGATCTCACTAAACTTAAGCTCTCCGAATGTCCGCAGGGAAAAAACTTCTTTATACGGTTCCGAAAGGCCATGCAAAACTTTGTGGATCTCCATAGCCTGACTCCGCTGTGCCAGCTTTTCCTCAAAAATTTCTCCACCATGGCTTTCTGCTGTTTCCGGCTGCTCCTCTCCGGGAAGTTGCTTTTTCTGCTTTTTCAGATGGTCGTACAACGTATTCTTTGCAATCTGGCAAAGCCACACCCGCACATCGCAGTCATCACGGAACTGATCTGCTTTTTTCAGCGCCTTAAAAAATGTCTCCTGGGTCACTTCCTCAGCCAGCGCTCCATCCCGTGAGACAGAACGGATATACCGATATACAATGTCAAAATATGTCCGGTAAAGTTCCTCAATATTCATCGGTTCTTTCTTTTCCTCCCTTCTCACTTATAAGACGCACTGATCTCAAAAACGTTACAGAAAATTTCTAGTCTTTTAATTGATTTTTCTTTTTTACTTTGATACGATTAATCCAATTATATAAAAATAATAATATATTTTTCATGAGGTGATTACAATGTCCAATATCTTTGATATTACTAAATTCGACTTGTACAAAGAAGATAATCGCCGCGAAGTAAAGAAATCCAATGGTGGATTACCATCTTCTTTATGGGATACCTACTCTGCATTTGCCAACTGCTATGGCGGAGTAATCATCCTGGGAGTTGCTGAAAATAAAGACGGAAGCTGGAGAACTACAGGATTAAAAGCAGAAAATCAAGGCAAATTATTAAAAGAATTCTGGGATACTATAAACAATCGAAAAAAGGTAAATATAAATCTTCTCACCGACACTGATGTAGAAACCTTTAAACTCAATGATGATATGATCATTGTAATTTATGTTCCAATGGCTCGCCGTGAACAAAAACCGGTTTATATTAATGATGATATTTTTAATGGAACTTTTCGCAGAAATCACGAAGGAGATTATCACTGTACCAACTCCAGGTTAAAACAATGATTCGAGATCAAACTGATAATACTATGGATATGAGTGTTCTTGATGACGTTCCTATGACTGATCTGAACTATGAAACCATACAGGGATACAGAAACCGTCACAGATCATTGAAACCAGCACATCCTTTTGGCCGCCTGGATGATTTTGAGTATCTTCGCAGCATAGGAGCTGCCGCTATTTCAAATATCGATAAGCAATTACATCCAACAGCTGCCGGAATGCTTATGTTTGGAGATGAATATAATATTGTTCGTCATTTTCCTGAGTATTTTCTCGATTATCAGGAAATACTTGATCCTTCAATACGCTGGACAGACCGCTTACAATCCAGTTCTGGAGAATGGTCTGGTAATATCTGTGATTTTTATTTCAGAGTTTATAACAAACTTATCACGGATATAAAAATCCCTTTTAAGACTGTTGATGGAAATCGTATCGATGATACACCTATTCACGAAGCCCTCAGAGAAGCATTAGCCAATTGTTTAATAAACGCTGATTTTTATGGCGTACGTGGTATTGTTATCAGAAAAAATACTGAAAAAATAATATTTGAAAACCCTGGTTATTCCCGAACTGGTAAACAACAGATGCGTAAAGGTGGAATATCAGACCCTCGAAATAAAATATTGATGAAAATGTTTAATCTCATCAATATAGGTGAACGTGCCGGAAGTGGTGTTCCAAATATTTTTAATACTTGGGCAGATCAGGGGTGGCCTGAGCCAATCATTGAAGAAGAATTTGATCCAGACCGCACTATCTTAGTTCTTACTATTAAGAAAAAGCGACGTACAAAAACAAGCAGTAAAAAACAAGCGATAAAAACAAGCGATAAAACAAGCAATAAAACAAGCAATAAAACCTTTCAACATATGAATAAAATAAAAAAATATCTGTCCAAAAACGGGCCTTCAAAAACAAGCGATATCGCTTCTTATATAAAATTAAGCTCTCCACGAACCAGAGCTATATTAAACGAAATGCCTGACGTATCACATGATGGTCCTAATAATAATAGAAAATATTTTTTGAAATAAACGTTTCTTATAAATAAAGCCCCTTGTTTCACAATCGCAAAACAGGGAGCTTTATTTTTTATTCAAAACCAATGCGTAATTTCCGACGGCCGGTAACCTTACATCTGACGATCAATCAGCTGCAGTATCTCGGACATTCCTCGTACACTCTGCTCTCTGCTACATACCTTCACATCCTTCCATGCTTTTCATAATATTTCTTTTTTTCCGCATACATAAGATCATCTGCTCTTCTCAGCATTGTCTCAAGCTCCGAAGAGCTTTCCTCCCAGACAACACCAACAGAAACACTGATCCTTTTGGCAGCAATGCTATCACAGATATCCCGGACCTTACTCCGAAAAATCTTCTCATCCATATCAAAACAGATGAGTACAAATTCATCGCCACCTACCCGGTAAGCATTTTCCGGCAGAATCGCAAGCATGGAACGCGCTGTATTTATGATCAGCCTGTCTCCGGCCTCATGTCCGTAAAGATCATTCACCCGTTTCAGACCATTGATATCAATATATGCTACGCTTGTTTTTATCACTGTTTTTGCCTGCATGCCTTCCAAAACCTGAATATACCTGTTCCTGTTATACAAGGTCGTCAGCATATCACGGTAGCTCATGTACTGCAGACACGCCTTACGCTCCTTGGCTTTCAGGCTGTCCGTTAAAAAGTACTGTATGGATGACAGCAGCGTATGATCCTCATAATGCAGTCTCGGATTATCTACCCCGAGAAATCCTATGATCTTTCCGTCACTGTTTAAAGGAACGGCCAGCAGCCTGGTAATGTCCTGCATCTTCAGAGTCTCATAATACGGCTGCCCCTGCTCCTCCTCAATATCCGGAATATAATACAGGCCATTTTTCCGAAAGCTGTCCATCCAGATATCCAGCATTTCCATGGGAACCTCCTGAAGATTATCCTTCTCAGCAGTCACTCCGTTCATGGCATACTCATAGGTATTTGTACAGACATTCCTCTTTTCATCGATCTGAACAATATAACTGCGATCTCCGTCAAAATACCCGCTGATAATACGCAGCAGATTGGAGATCGCCGCATCTTCATCTTCTCCTGATATCAGCTCTGCAATGCATTTATTCAGTATCGTTGCGATCTCAAGTCTTTCCTTTATCTTACCCTCTCTGCTTATCAGCTGATACATTTCCTGATTCAGCTCCGTCATCGTCACGATAAACATAATGATCATGGAAATACCAACAGAAAAATCGATCAGCGACATTCCATACCTGAATACCTGCACAGCTGCCGCCACTGCCGGAAGTACAATGCATGACAGCATAGAGAACAGGAGCTTCCTGCTGACTCTCTTTTTGTACTGGAGCAGAAGCGTAAGATCAATGAGCAAGCCTGCTGCCGAAAAAAGAATTGACATAATATATAACGGTGCCCGATGATAACAATTATCCCCATCTATGTAATAATACCAGTGAGTAAACTGCGAGATCACCACAAAAGCAACCCCTGCAGCAGCAATAACATATCCGGCTTTTACTCTTTTTAATGTTCTCCGCTCCCTCTTCGAAAACAGATAAACACACACATAAATGTGAAAACACAGCAGGACTACGTCACTTAAAAGGAATACGAGAAAACTCGAAATACGGACCATCACATTGCCCGGAACTCCGGGATATCCGTTGAAAATATACACCATGGCATCCATCAGCAATAACAGGGAAGCAAAACTCTCCATCAGGATAAGATACCGACGCTTTTCCCTGTCATAATTACTGCTCAGAAATATACATAATGCAGCTATGGCACAAAATACACATCCCCATATAAGTATCGCTACCTGCAGTACTTTTCATCCGGCATAAAAAACACTCCTCACATTCGTCACTTACAATAAGTATTACACTTTACCGTGCAAAAGTCAACCTTCCAAAAAATCCCGGAGTACATTGTCATACTCCAGGATTTTGTCGTCAACCGGATAAAAGCAACCGCATTCGCTACATAATTCTACACCAGATAACTGCTTCGCAGTTGATTCAGTTAAAGCTCTTCCCCGCAGGATTCAATCACTTTTTTGTACCAGTAAAAAGAATCTTTGCGGATTCTAGAAAAGTCTCCGGTCCCGTCATCATTTTTATTTACATAGATAAGGCCATAACGCTTCTTGAATTCTCCAGTGGAGGCACTGACAAGATCTGTACAGCCCCAGCAGGTGTAGCCGATCAGATCTACTCCGTCATGGATTGCTTCCTTCATCTGCTCTATATGGCGGCGCATATATTCAATACGGTAATCATCGTGAATCTTTCCATCCTCTGTCAGCTGATCCACCGCCCCAAGACCATTTTCCACGATCATGATCGGAATCTGATAGCGGTCATAGATCTGGTTCAGAACATAGCGAAGACCAGTTGCATCGATCTGCCAGCCCCAGTCGGAAGCTTTCAGATATGGATTTTTCAGATTGTCACTTCCATTTCCGGCCGTTTTCTCTCCGTCCTTTGTCACGCTGACACAGCTACTGGAATAATAGCTGATGGTGAAAAGTCCACCGTACCCTTCTTGAGGATCTCTTTATCCTCCTGAAGAACCTCCAGCTGGATTCCGTGCTCCTCAAAGTATCTCGCTGCAAATCCCGGATAATATCCTCTTACATGAACATCACCGGCAATGGAATTGTGGATCTGCCAAACTGCTGTGCATATAAGATATCATCCGGATGGCAAGTATATGGATAACCATTGTGATAAGCAAGCATACAGCCAAGCATAAACTCCGGATCGATCTCATGAGCCATGGAAACTGCAAGTGCACTTGCTACCAGCTGGTGATGCATTGCCTGATAACGGCTCTGCTCACATACATCCTTCGGGTCCAGCATTCCTGCACAGAATACCGCACCAAAGTCCTGCGTCAGCATATTGATCTCATTAAAAGTCAGCCAGTATTTTACCTTACCTTTATATCTCTCAAATAAAACCTTTGCAAATCGAAGATAGAAATCGATCATCTTACGATTTTTCCATCCGCCATACTCCAGAGAAAGATGAAGGGGATTCTCATAATGAGAGATCGTTATCAGCGGCTCAATGTTATATTTTCTCAGTTCGTCGATCACATTGTCGTAGAACTTAAGGCCTTCCTCATTTGGAGTTTCCTCATCCCCATTTGGGAACACTCTGGACCAAGAAATAGAAAAACGATATACCTTAAATCCCATCTCTGCAAAAAGAGCAATATCCTCTTTCCAGTGATGATAAAAATCAGTCGCCTGGTGATTGGGATAAAATTCTTCCGGTAACGGTGCCGGCGGTGTAAGACGACGTTCCTTATCCACACTTCCTCCTGTCAGGATATCTGCAATGGACGGGCCTCTGCCATCCTCATCCCAACCGCCTTCATACTGGTTTGCAGCGGTTGCTCCGCCCCAGAGAAAGTTTTCCGGCATACGGTTATAATTTTTCATATTTTAATTTTCTCCTTTTTACAAACATCAGGCGGATCTGTTATCTCCGCCTGATGTTTCGTTGTTATTCTTATACAATAGTCAGGAATTTATCTCCTGCATTTACAGCTGCATCTTCTTTTTCCATGCATACTGCTTTGATATAATCAGAAATATTGGTCACAACAACCGGTGTGATCAGATCATATCCTTCTTTCTTAATGGCATCCATATCGAATTCCACAAGAAGCTTTCCTTTTTTTACCTTATCTCCATCAGAAACATGGGATTTAAAATATTTACCATTTAAATTTACAGTATCAAGTCCGATGTGGATCAGAATTTCTGCTCCACTTTCTGTCACAAACATGATTCCATGTTTGCTGTCCATGATATTTGCCACCGTACCATCTGCCGGTGCATAAACCTTTCCTTCTGATGGAACGATTGCTGCTCCGTCACCTAAAACCTTATCCGCAAAAGTTTTATCCGGAACATCGGAAAGTGCTTTTACAGTTCCTGCTACCGGTGCACAAAGCTCGATCTTATCTACAAGCGGAGCGTTCTGCTGTGCCGGCTGTTTTTCTGTATCTGTGTTCTGTACTTCATCCTCTGTCTCAGCCTTTACATCCTCAAATCCGAAGATAAGCGTAAGAACAAAAGCAGCTACAAAAGATACCACGATCATAATGATTCCATAAATCAGATTGATTAATCCCTTCTCGCCGATAAACGCCGGGATCGCCATGATACAATTCTGTGCAATGTAAAGAGAAACCTGAAGAAGTCCTCCTACGATACCACCGATTCCGGCTGCGATAGAAGCTGCTACAACCGGTCTTTTCAGTTTCAGTGTAACACCATACAGAGCAGGCTCTGTGATACCCATAAGAGCGGAAACACCTGCTGCACTTGCCAGCTGTTTCATGTTGCTGTCCTTGGATCTTACAGCTACTGCAAGAGAAGCTCCGGACTGTGCAAGGTTAGAGCATACCTGAGATACAAAGATCAGTGTATCGGTACCACCGGTTGCAATGGCATTCAGTCCGATCGGTGTCAGCGCATGGTGCATACCGGTCATAACGATGAACGGGAAGGTTGCTGCAAGGATACCTACAATAATGAAACCAAGTTTTACGGACAGGAAGTTGATGGCTACCGCAAGTCCGTTACCAATAATTGTTCCGATCGTCCAACTACGATCAGGGCGATCGGTGCACTGATCAGAATTACCAGTGTCGGGTTCAGGATCAGTTTTACCATTTTCGGTGTGATCTTATCAACCAGAATCTCAATATAATGTGTGATCCATACCATCAGGATAACCGGAATAACGGAATAAGAATAAGTTGCTTTTGTGATCGGCAGACCAAACAGTGTGATGGCCGCATCACCAGCTACCATAGTTACAAAGGTAGGGCTTAAGTAAACACCGGCAATAAACAGTGCCAGTGACTGGTTCACGCGGAAAACCTTGGCAGCATTTGCTGCGATCAGGAACGGCATGAAGTAGAAAGTAACATCTCCGATAAAACTGATCACCTGGTAGGTACTGCTTGTTTCTGATACCAGATGAAAAGTTGTCAGCAGGGTAAGTACAACTTTGATCATACCGGCTGCAGTCAGGGCAGGGATCATCGGGGTCATACATCCGGTGATGGCATCGATAACTTTTGAAACAACACTCTTTGAGCTGTCAGAGTTCGCTGCCGGTGCATCATCGGTAGGAACGCCTTTGTCTTCCAATGCCTTGTAAACAGCGTTTACTTCGTTTCCTGCGATAACCTGGAACTGATCTTCATGCCAGTTAACGCCGGAGATCTCAGAAAGCTTTAAGATCTCTTTCTCGTTGATCTTCGATCTGTCTTTCACATAGAAACGAAGCCTTGTCATGCAGTGGAACAGACGGGTGATATTATCTTTTCCGCCCAGCGCTGCAATCAGTGTGTCTGCAGTTTTTGCATAGTCCTTTTTCATTTGGGGACCTCCTTTAATAATAAATATTGAAATTTATATTAAAGGTCTTGCCTGAAAAGATACGCACATGGCACGTATTTCAGTAACAATCCATTAACACCTAATTTATAAAACAATCTCTTTTCACAGATTTTTCAGACGTTTATGGTCTTCTGTGATCTTCTGGATATGAATCGTCAGATACAGCATTTCATCCTCAGTCATAGCGTATTTATATTCCTCTTCCATCATAAGATAGATCATTTTTACACAGCCGTAAGCTTCTCTGTACTGCTCCTTGATGATCTTGAAAAGCTCCTGATTCTCATCATAGTGAAGCTCTTTATGAAGGAATCTCTGAGCAAAATATTTCAGATGCGTGAGAAACCGCTGATAATACAGATTATCCTCCTGAAATTCCATATTGTCATAATACTTCTCCACGATGTCCAGGATCTGATGTACGATAATGGAAATCTGATAGCTGTCCGTCTTGCCGCCATCTTCCGCATTCACAAAATGCAATGCAAAAAATCCTGCTTCATCTGCAGAAAGATCTACCTCGAACATCTCATTTACCTTTTTCAGTAATTCCAAGCCGATCTCATATTCCTTATGATAAAGCTGCTTGATATCCAGAAGCAGCATATTCTGAAGGCGGATCCCGTTTTCAAGTCTGGAGATCGCACCCATGATATGGTCGCTAAGGGAAAAATAAATACTGTCATTTAATTTCATCCCCTCTTTTTCCTTCACATCATTTACAAAAGCTTCCACAAAATCCAGATATTTTTCCGGAATAGCAGTCAGATAACCCTGTATCTCCTTGCTGATCTGGGCATTTTCCGCAGTAAAGATCTTCTCGATCCTGGACTCCTCCACTTGCTGTCCTTTCTTTTTCTGAAAGGCAATTCCGCAGCCCTTTACAATAACTTCATGTCCCTGTCCATCCCTGGACAGTATCAGATTATTATTCAAAATCTTATGGATAACCATATTCCTGTTCCCCCGCTGCCAGACAAATAAAAAAAGACCATTACAGTATATAGAAAACCTATTCCTATACTACTATAAGGTCTTGCCTGACGATAAATAAATATTTCAGTAACAATCCTTCTGATTCGTAACTATTAATAACTGTACGTAATAGTATCAGAAAAAATATATGTTGTCTATCTGGAATATTTAATAAAATATTTATAATATTTTTGTGAACTTTGACAAAATCCCCTGATGATCCTGCCATACGGATCAACGGGGGATTTTCTGTTCAGCTTTTTATTCTTCAGATCTCTTTTCCCTTTGTCGCAACGGCATGTACAACAAACGGTACAAACAATGTAATAAACGCCGCATATCCAAGGTATGCATATCCCTTTTTAACAACTGTCATCAGACCGAACTGTGCAATGCAAATGCCAGGAATGTAAAGATCGCTGTAAAAACTGCATTTCTTCCAAGGTGTCCCTGCGCTTTTTTCGCCGGGCTGTCCATACGACGCTCCACTGCATTTACGCAGCGGGTCACAATACCGGAGATCATATTTACTGCTGTGGAGATAGCTCCAAGGATGATCAGCAGAGAAATGATCGGTGTCAGGATACCGGCGCCTACACCGTTCTGGACAAGTACCAGCATCGGTACCGATGCAGATGCCAGTTCACTTACATATGCAATGGCAAGAAGTCCAAGGATGGAAAGCTCCATTGCACAGAAGTTGCATACAAACATCCAGATCGCTGCTTTGTTGATCTGTTTTTCGTCCGTTACATCCTCCATGTGCTGGTACATAACAGAAACAGATGCCAGCTGGAAGAAGAAATAAAGGACTGCTGAATAGAGAGCCGGTCCAAAGGCTCCGCTCTCGGAGGAAAGTACAGTCATTTCTCCGGAGGACATAGTATGGATGGAAGCTGTGATATCTCCCCACTGTGCAATGATATTCGGAACAAGTACCAGTACAAGACCGATGATGATCAGCACACTTAATGTAGAAGCACATTTTCTTACGACATTGGTTCCGAAAAGCGCGATCACAAAGATAAATGCTGCAATGATCAGTGTACAGAGCCAGTATGGGATCCCGAACAGTGTCTGCAGTGTGGAACCGCCGGTTGCAAAGGCTGCTGCTGATGCAGTTCCGATCATGATCAGGTAACAAATCTCATAGAGATTGGACATAACCGGTTTCGTTTTTCCGTAAAGACTGTCGGAAAAGCTTCTGTAATCGTAGGTTTTGTGTTTATAAGCATAGCGCATTCCATACCAGAAAAACAATGCATACAATCCCTGTGTCACTGCCGGCAGGATCAGACACCAGATACCGTAGTTGATAAAGTACTGATAGATCTGCGCTCCTGATGCGAATCCGCCTCCGAACTGTGTGGTAAATGCGACGAACGCAAGTCCCATAGCCAGAGGCATTTTACTTTGTAATGATTTATTCTGACTCATCTCTCTTTCCCCCATTTTTTATTTATTATATTCGATGACTTTTCCCGGATTCAGGATCAGTTTATCATCGAAAGCCAGCTTGATGGCTTTATAAAGAGCGATCATTCTCGGTCCCGCAAATTCTTCCAAGAATTCCAGACGTCCGTTTCCGATGCCATGCTCACCGGAAAGCTGTCCGCCCAGTTCCTTGGACAGTGCATACAGCTCTACCAGACTTGCGTGAGTGGCTTCCTTCCACTCCTGGTCACTCATTTCCGGTCCACGGAGCATCTCTGTATGGATATTTCCGTCTCCGCAATGTCCGCAGGCTCTACACGGATACCATGTGCACTTGCGATCTTTTTGGCTGCTTTTACATACTCTGCGATCCTTGCACGCGGAACAACTACGTCACACTCCTCCTGTGCGACAGAATCTGCTTTCATTCCTTCCAAAATCCCGCCCCGGACACTCCATACAGCTCCGGCACGCTCCGGTGTGCCTGCGATACAGCAGTCCAGGCTCCGTTTGCCAGGGCTGCTTCCGCTGCTGCCTCTACTGCGCTGTCAAGTTCCTGTTTACTGGAAGCATCATACATAACGATCAGCACTGCTTCTCCCTGTTTTACTGGGAACATTTTATTCAGATTGCGTTTTACGATATCGATCAGTTCTCTTTCCAGAAACTCGATGGCTGTTGGCACAAACGGCAGCTCCAGAACCTTCGGGACCATGTCTGCACATTCCTCAAGACTCCTGAACGGCATTACAAGGGTACAGGTGCAGGTCGGTGCGGGAAGAAGCTTCAGCGTTACCTGAGTCAGGATACATAAGGTTCCCTCTGAGCCGATCACCAGATCTTTTACATCATATCCCGTTGTGTTCTTCACAACGTTGGATGAAAAATTCATGATGGAACCATCCGGCATAACTGCTCGATACAGCGGACAAAATCCCTGGTCAGTCCATATCGTACCGCTTTCATGCCACCGGCATTTGTGATAACATTGCCGCCGATGGAAGCTGTTTTTCGCCCGGGTCCGGCGGATAAAAAAGTCCGCCTGCCGCTGCTGCCGCCTGGATATCGATGAGAAGTGCTCCCGGCTCCGCTGTGATGGTCTGATTCTTTCTGTCGATCGGAAAGATCTTGTTCATGCGCATCACGGACAGCATGATCCCACCATATTTACAGGTTGCTCCACCTGCAAGTCCGGTTCCTGCGCCACGGCATACCACCGGGATATTTTCTTTATATGCGTAAGCCATGATGGCTGAGATCTCTTCTTTATTTAAAACCTCCACATAAAGCTCCGGAGGAAAAACTCCGTACTCCGGCATCTCATCACGATAATATTCTTTTGCGATCTCGTCGCCGACCCATACACGATCTGAAGCAGTCACAGAACGGATGTAGTCAAAATCTTCTGAAGTCATTTTTTATAGGGATATGCCATGACTTAATCCTCCTTCCGATTCTTTATCAGTTCTGTCAGCTCCGGTACAACCTGATACAGATCATCCACGATGCAGTAATCTGCAACATTAAAGATCTGTGCCTCCGGATCATTGTTGATCGCTACGATACAGTCAGATCCTGTCATGCAGGAGGTAAACTGGATAGCACCGGATACGCCGCAGGTGATGATCAGCTTCGGACGGACAGTTCTTCCGGAAAGTCCGATCTGATGTGCAACATCTCCGAATCCGTTTTCTACCATAGGACGGGTGAAGGCAAGCTGTCCGCCAAGGGCATCTGCCAGTTCCCGGCACATTTCCACATCCTTTTCATTCCGGACACCACGGCCTGCTACTACCAGAACATCCTCTTCCTCAAGGCTCTTTACCTTATCAATGACCCTGGATGACAAAATCTTGATCCTGGAATCTGCCATTTTTTCATTTACCGGACATACAACCACCTGACCATGCGGATTTTTTACTTTTTCTGCCTTGTCCATAACCTTATAACGGACCGTGGCAAACTGTGGCCTTGATTTGGTGATGCCGATCTGAGCCATGATATTTCCGCCGAAAGCCGGTCTGATCTGGATCATATCGGTGTTGGAACGGATATCCAGAGTTGTGCAGTCTGCAGTCAGTCCCGTATGGAATCTGGTGGAAAGCCTCGGTGCAAGGGAACGCCCCAGCGCAGTAGCTCCGATCAGCACAGAGCTTGGTTTGTTTGCTGCGATACAGTCTGCAACTGCGTCTGTATAACAGTCTGCGCGGAAGCCTTCGAAGCCTTCATGCTCATATACGTACACATTGTCTACGCCATACGGCAGAAGCTTTTCCGCATTTTCCTTTGTTCCTTTTCCTCCGACGATCACACAGTTAACCTGATAACCGACTTTGACAGCCATCTTTCTTGCTTCTCCGATCAGCTCAAAGGTAACCGGATGGATCTCTCCTCTCTCCTGCTCCACATAGATAAGAAAGTTTTTCCATTTATCCTTGTCAAAGGATTTCGCCTTCTGCTCAAACCGGATAGCTTTCTCCGGGCAGTTACGAACGCAAAGCCCACACATACGACAGGCATCGCTACAACAATTCCATTTCCCTCTATGGTAAGGGCCCCAAAAGGACATTTCTCCACGCATACTCCGCAGAGTACGCATTTGTTTATATCAAATTTTAAAAATTCCATGTTCCGCTTCCCCCTATATGATCTTCTTTCCGGTCAGGAGAGCAACAAGCTTGTCTGCCTTTTCCTTTGCAGTTCCTTCCAGATAAACCTGTTTTTCACTTTCCTCCGGCGCAAACATTTTTTCCACAGAGGTGGGGGAACCGATCAGTCCGTAACGGCTCAGATCCTGATCCGGCATATCTTCAAAGCTTAAGATCCGTACCGGACGGTCTGAAGTTGCCTTCTTTAATAAATAGGATGGCAGACGTGGCACGCAGGTATCCTTGTCAATGGTTAAAAGACATGGATACGGAATCTCGGAAACCTGGGAAACACTGACAAGATCCTGACGGACCTGAATGCTTTTTTCATTGACGTCCATGATCTCAGCTACCCATGCAGCATGTGGGATGGTCAGATGCTCTGCAATGGCCGGTCCAACCTGGGCTGTGTCACCATCTGTGGTCTGTCTTCCGCAGATGATCAGATCTGCACCGCCGATCACCTGGATTCCCTGTGCTAACGCATAAGAGGTTGCCAGAACATCCGCTCCCGCAAATTTTCGGTCTGAAAGAATCACGCCCTCATCAGCACCCATGGTATAAGCATCCCGGATCATCTCTTCCGCCTGAGGCGGTCCCATAGTAAGAACGGTTACAGTTCCGCCTGTTTTTTCCCGGATCGCAAGGGCTGTTTCCAATGCAAACAGATCATATGGATTAGTCCTTGTCTCACCGGACATTCGTTTCATGGCACCGGTTTCCGGATCGATATCAACCTTGGAAGTTGCCGGTACCTGCTTCATACATACAACGATCTTCATTTTCTATCTTCTTTCCTGTATTTTCACTTTTATTTTTTGCTTTAAAACGTTAAACAGCTGTATAAGTATAGCATTAACGTGGTATAAAGTCGAGAGGGTTTTGGTAAATTCTGCACAAAAAAGCATTGAAAAAACTTTTAAGCATGCTATAATTACTCTCCGTTATCAAATAAAGCAGACATATGAATCTTTACAATATCACATCGATCAAGGAGCATATATGTAATGGAAGACATCCGTGCAATCTACAGAATTTTCAACAATCTAAAATATGAAATGGAAAATAATGGATGGGTCTATCAGTGGCATTTAGGCGATGAACCTATAAAAGTAACTCATAAATTAACCCTCCTGTAACACCTGAAGAATTTCAGCTGTTTGAAAAATATTTTCCCAATATGAAACTTCCTGCCTCATACAAAGCTTTTTTATCCTGCTCAAATGGCATGGAACTTTTTTGCGGAGAGGAAGGCAGTTCTTTAGTCAGCTGTACCATTTATTCTTTAAAAAGAGCGCTCAAAGAAAAGGAATCTTGGAATAGTACGCCTATTTTATCTGATCCGGAGTTTACATATCATCTTCCTGTTCTTTGCTTACAGGACATCGGCGATATAACCATGGATCTTCAGGCTGTATCAGAAGGCAGAGACGATTACCTATGCTATCCAGCTCCAGATACTGATCGTTTTAATATCCCTTTTAATGAATGGCTGGAAAGATATATCGTATGCCAGGGGCATGAATTCTGGTATTTCTTGAATCCATAAAACAGAAATTTTATGAATATTTTTCGTAAAAATACCCCGGAAGCCTTACGGTTCCGGGGTATCTTACGTTTGGACACAATGTACCTTGCGGTACTCAATATATATTAAATTAGGATGTTATACTAATTAACGGTTACTCGATAACTGTAGCAACACGTCCTGATCCTACAGTACGTCCACCCTCGCGATACTTTAATCCCGTTTTACCTCATATTTTTTATGGTTTTCTATCCAAAATACAGTGAAAAACGGCTGATTTGCACCATCTATTTTTATTTGCCTGATTTCTTGGCACCGTTTTGGCACCGGAATCCCTGGTCGAAAAGATTCTTTTCTACAGTTGCCCTACTCTCATCTGTCAACTTCATATTGCGCCGACAGTTTCAGGCGGTTATAATCAGAATATGGGTGCTACCATAACGGTAGGCGGTTAGTCCTTCAACAGAGGGTTGCAGAGTGCCACTGGCACTCGTTTTGCAACGACCGAAGTGAAACGGAGACCTGTGACCCTCTGATTACATAGAAACCAAAAGGGAATCCACTGGAAAGAAGAACTAAGCCAATGAGTATTGTTGACTTCATAGCAGTAGTGAGCTTCGGCCTAACCTGCTTTTGTATCGGATATACATTAGGCAAGGATAATCATAAACCACAAAAATAACCGCCCAGTCTGCAAACTAAGCGGTTATTTTTGATAGATATTCTAAATAGTAAAACGGACTAACCGTCTATCGGTAGCACTCTTTTTTCTATAAGCATATTATCACGCATCTGTAAGAATGTCAAAAAGTTCTTTTTCATAGTATGTAATACGAATTTGAAAATACTTATAAGCCGAAAAAATACACCAGTACCAGCTTGATCACAGCAGCTCCACCAAAGGCAACAACTGCAGTTACAACTAATTGCATAGGTTTTGGGAAATTTTCGAACACAAAAACTTTCCTACTCTTGCTCCGCACCTTGCTTAAAGATCCTGTCGTAAATGCTGCTATCATTATGACTGACACAGATACCAAGGTCTCACAATAGCCGGCAAGCTTTCCTAACACATCATTATACATATATGCACCTGTTTCATGCAGAATCCAGTATAGAACCAATGCACAAACTCCCATGACACTTTGGAGCTTCATTTCCTTAAAAATCTTCTCTTTCTCTGTAGTTGCATAATCTGACATTGTTTTAGCAATTTTTCTTTCTTCTTCGTTCATCATCTCGCTTTTCCTTTCTCCACTGATAATCTCAGGAATGCTGATATCATAATAATCTGCAATATCCACAAGAATACTGATATCCGGCATATTGTTTCCCGTTTCCCTTAATTAAAGATATTGTTGGGTAAAAAAGAAAGGTCAGTCGATTTTGCCGATGAAGCGGTAGTAGATTTCTACTTCCTGCTCACGGCTTCCATCCTCGCCCTTGACAGCTTCGTGGACGGTTATTTTTTCAATTAGAGTGTTCAGAAGTTCGGCGGTCAGCTCCACAGGGTTGACATACTGTTTCATTAGGGCAATCCACTTTTCAGCATCCGCTGCGG
>ENA-OQHA01000445-OQHA01000445.1-human-gut-metagenome-genome-assembly--contig:-NODE-445-length-20852-cov-2.523474_pt1 | contig 20852 bp, 27 predicted proteins | sample MGYA00242558_ERZ504707 | MGnify/ENA primary metagenome ERZ504707 (study PRJEB26092, sample SAMD00036197) | human gut metagenome | host: Homo sapiens | study: EMG produced TPA metagenomics assembly of...
TCCATTCCTTTAGAAGCATCTACATGTGTAACACTTGCTCCGGCAGCAGCGGCTGCGAGAGTAGCACCACCTGTGTAAGCAAAGAGATTCAGTACTTTGATCGGTCTTCCTGCATTTCTGATCTTCTCAGAGAACCAGTCCCAGTTCGTTGCCTGTTCCGGGAAAAGTCCGGTGTGCTTGAAGCTGAAAGGCTTCAGATTAAATGTCAGTTCTTTATAATGAATCTGCACTGTCCGGAGACTGAAGAATTCCCATTCCCCGCCGCCTTTCTTGCTGCGGTGATAGTGGCCGTTCATATGTTTCCATCCACGCTCGGTTTTCGGGGTATCCCAGATAACTTGCGGGTCAGGACGGACCAGAGTGTACTGTCCCCAGCGCTCTAATTTCTCACCTTTACTACAATCTATTACTTCATAATCTTTCCATTGATCTGCAATCCACATAGAATTATATCCTCTTTCTTCTCAAATAATAAGTTTTCATATGTTTGTATTCATTGTGTTCGAATCTGTAGAACATATTACTGTCAGCTTTTTGTATAAAGGTTAATATCGAATATAATTTTTGAAAAAGCTGATCAGGAAAAGTCCTGCAGAGGAATTATAGCATGAAAAATTAAGAAATTCAATTTTACATTTCCATACATTTCCTACATACACTTTACACACATTTAACAATTCGCAGATTTTGGATTTAACATACGTCTTATAAGATAGCTATTGTCGAAAGCGACAAAGAAAAAAATCAGAATAAAAAGATGAGAATCTAAGGAGAGTATGATTATGAAAATGAAAAAGTTTATCGCAGTTTTATCCGTAGCAACAATGGCAGCAGGACTTGCAGTTGGATGTGGAAGTTCAGATAGTGGTTCTTCTGATGATAAGAGCAGCAAAGGTGACTGGGATTCTTCCAATGATATAACAATCGTTTCCAGAGAAGATGGCTCAGGAACAAGAGGAGCGTTCATCGAACTTTTCGGGATTGAAGAAAAGAAAGACGGCGAAAAAGTAGACATGACAACAGATGATGCACAGATCACAAACAGCACATCCGTAATGCTTACAACAGTAGCCGGAGATGATTACGCAATCGGTTATGTATCACTCGGATCTTTAAATGATACTGTAAAAGCTTTAAAGATCGATGGCGAAGAAGCAACAGAGCAGAACATCAAAGATGGAAAATATAAGATCTGCAGACCATTCAACATTGCAACAAAGAAAGGTGCAGACAATGAACTGGCAAAAGACTTCATCTCATATATCATGAGTAAAGAAGGACAGCAGGTAATCTCAGATAACGGATATATCGGAGATGATTCAGCAGAAGCTTATGCAGGAACAAAACCATCCGGAAAAGTTGTAGTCGGTGGATCTTCTTCTGTATCACCGGTTATGGAAAAACTGATTGAGGCTTATAAGAAAGTCAACACAGGAGCAGAGATCGAACTTCAGACAACAGACTCTACAACAGGTATGACATCAGCAATCGATGGAAGTTATGATATCGGAATGGCTTCTCGTGAATTACAGGATGATGAGGAAGACAAACTTGACAGCCAGGCAATCGCAACAGACGGTATCGCAGTTATTGTGAATAAAAACAACACAACAGATGAGCTGAGCAGCGATCAGGTAAAAGACATTTACACAGGCAATGCAGTTGCCTGGGATGAGGTAGTAAAATAATATGAAATCAAAAGCATGGACGGAAAAATTCATGCAGGTAATATTTGCAGTTGCCGCCTGCGCTTCGGTGCTGGCGGTTGCTCTCATTTGTATATTCTTATTTGCAAATGGTATTCCTGCAATGAGTAAGATTGGATTTGGAAAATTCTTAACCCGGCGAGTTGTGGAGACCGAAAAATGATATTTACGGAATCTTTCCAATGATCGTCGGAAGTTTATATGTGACAGCAGGTGCGATCATCATTGGTGTACCGATCGGAATTCTGACAGCTGTATTTATGGCTTTCTATTGTCCGAAAGCAATCTACAGACCTTTGAAAATGGCTACGGAACTTCTGGCGGGAATTCCGTCCGTTGTATATGGATTCTTCGGACTGGTCGTTCTGGTACCGTGGGTAAGAGAAATCGGACGAAGTCTTCACCGGGGCGGCAACGGAAGCAGTATGATCACTGCATCCATTCTGCTTGGAATGATGATCCTGCCAACGGTCATCGGTCTGACAGAATCAGCACTCAGAGCAGTTCCGACACAGTATTACGAAGGTGCTGTGGCACTTGGCGGAACACATGAAAGAGCAATCTTTACAGTTGTACTTCCGGCAGCAAAATCTGGTGTGGTCGCAGCAATCGTTCTTGGAATCGGACGTGCGATCGGAGAGACCATGGCTGTGATCATGGTAGCAGGTAACCAGCCGAGAATGCCGCGTGGAATCTTCCAGGGAGTCAGAACGCTGACAGCCAATATCGTAATCGAGATGGGATATGCATCGGGACTTCACAGAGAGGCACTGATCGCAACAGGTGTGGTACTTTTCGTATTCATCCTGCTTCTGAACTTCTGTGTGGCACTTTTGAACAGGGGGAAGAATCATGAGTAATAATGAAATGACTTTGAAAGACAAATTAAAAGCCTATACGAGAACACCGGGTTCTCTGATCGTGATGCTTCTGGTCATGCTTTCAGCGATCCTTACATTTGCAGTACTGATATTCCTGATCGTGTACGTAGTTGTCCACGGAGTGCCGTATCTGAAGCCGTCGATCTTTTCGCTTCATTATACATCAGAGAATGCATCCCTGATGCCGGCGTTTATTAATACCGTGATTATGACATTTTTATCACTTTTGATCGCTGTTCCATTTGGTATCTTCTCAGCAATCTTCCTTGTGGAATATGCAAAGAGAGGAAACAAATTCGTAGAAGTCATCAGACTTACGACAGAGACATTGCAGGGAATTCCATCCATTGTATATGGACTTTTCGGAATGTTATTCTTCGTAACAACCTGCGGGTGGGGTTTTTCCATATTAGCAGGTGCATTTACCCTTGCGATCATGGTACTTCCGTTGATCATGCGAAGTACAGAAGAAGCATTGAAAGCCGTACCGGATTCATACAGAGAAGGAAGCTTTGGACTTGGTGCAGGAAAACTCCGTACCGTATTCCGCATCGTACTTCCGTCAGCGGTACCGGGAATCCTGGCAGGTGTGATCCTGGCGATCGGACGAATCGTCGGAGAGACAGCAGCGCTGATCTATACAGCGGGAACCGTTGCAAAGGTACCAAGTAATGTATTCGGCTCCGGACGTACTCTTGCGGTTCATATGTACAACTTATCCAGTGAAGGACTCTATATGAATCAGGCATATGCAACAGCAGTTGTGCTTCTGGTACTGGTTGTACTGATCAATACTATATCAGGTATGATTGCAAAACGAATCACGAAATCGTAAAGAAAAGAATAGATGAGGAACAGGAAGGAATCTTAAATGAGTAAAATAAGTATTAAGAATATGGATCTGCACTATGGTGATTTCCATGCTCTGAAAAATGTGAATCTTGAGATAGAAGCGAATAAGATCACAGCATTTATCGGACCATCCGGATGTGGTAAATCTACATTGTTAAAATCCATCAACCGGATGAATGATCTGGTAGAAGGCTGCAGGATCGACGGACAGATTCTTCTGGACGGTCAGGACATTTTCCATGATATTGATGTGAATCTGCTTAGAAAAAGAGTCGGAATGGTATTCCAGAAACCGAATCCATTCCCGATGAGCATCTATGACAATGTTGCATACGGACCAAGAACACACGGAATCCGTTCGAAAGCAAAGCTGGATGATCTGGTAGAAAAATCCTTAAGAGATGCAGCCATCTGGAATGAATGTAAAGACAGATTAAAGACAAGCGCGCTTGGAATGTCAGGCGGACAGCAGCAGAGACTCTGTATCGCAAGAGCATTGGCTGTACAGCCGGAAGTTCTTCTGATGGATGAGCCGACAAGCGCACTTGATCCAATCTCTACATCGAAGATTGAAGACCTTGCGATGGAGCTGAAAAAAGATTATACTATCGTTATGGTAACACATAATATGCAGCAGGCTGTACGTGTATCAGATAACACAGCATTCTTCCTGTTGGGAGAAGTGATCGAGTATAATGAGACAGAAAAATTATTCTCCATTCCGGCGGATAAAAGAACAGAAGATTATATTACAGGGAGGTTTGGTTAAGATATGCGTAATCGATTTGATCAACAGTTGGAGTTACTTAATAAACAGCTTATTTACATGGGTGAGTTGTGTGAAGAGGCGATTGGAAAAGCAACGACTGCATTAAAAGAAGGAAGCATGGAACAGGCAGAGAAGTAAGAATTGCAGATGAAGAGATCGATCAGGCGGAGACAGATATTGAAAGACTTTGCTTAAGACTTCTTCTTCAGCAGCAGCCGGTAGCAAGAGATTTGAGACAGATATCCGCAGCACTTAAGATGATTACCGATATGGAGCGCATCGGAGATCAGGCATCAGATATTGCAGAGATTATTATCACTGAAGACAAATCAGAAGCGCAGGATATTCCGATGATCATCAAGATGTCAGAGGCGGCCAGCAAAATGGTCCGTGACAGTGTCAATGCTTACGTAGAGAAAGATCTGGATCTGGCAAGAAAAGTAATGGAAAATGATGATGTGGTAGATGAACTTTTTGAGGAAGTGAAGACGACATTGATTAATTTCATTGCTGAAAATAAAGGTCTGCAAGGTGTGGAAGCAATCGATCTGATTATGGTTGCCAAATATCTGGAGCGTATTGCAGACCATGCAACGAATATCGCAGAGTGGGTGGAATTCTCAATTACAGGAATCCACAAATCATCTGTAGTATAAAGAAGGAGAATGAGGAATGATTTTTTGTGTAGAAGATGACGGTAATATACGGGAACTGGTGGTGTATACCCTGGAAGTACAGGGTTTCAGGCACGCGGATTCGAAGATGGAAGTTCATTCCTTGAAGCTCTGGCATTAGAGACGCCAGAGCTTGTTCTGCTTGATATCATGCTGCCGGGAGAAGACGGAATGGAGCTTTTGAGAAAGTTAAAAGCATCAAAGAAAACGAAAGACATTCCTGTTATTATGGTTACGGCAAAAGGTGCAGAATATGACAAAGTAAAAGGACTGGATGCCGGGGCTGATGACTATGTGACGAAACCTTTTGGTATGATGGAACTGATCTCACGTATCAAGGCGGTATTAAGACGCAGTGCGAAGGGAAGTGTATCCAGTGAAGATACATTTGAGATCGGAGAGATCCGGTTAGATCCAAAGAAACATGAAGTGACAGTTCATGGAGAAGTAGTGAATCTGACCCTGAAAGAATATGAATTACTGAAGCGCCTGATGAAGAATTCGAACATTGTGCTTACCAGAGACCAGCTTCTGGAGGATATCTGGGGTTATGATTTCGACGGGGAGACGAGAACCGTGGATGTGCATGTCAGAACCTTAAGACAGAAGCTCGGAGATGCAGGTGAACAGATTGAGACGGTCCGGGGAGTCGGATACCGTATGAGTAGGTAATAATATGAAACAAAGTATGAGAAAAAAGATCCAGAGCAGTATGATCCTTGTGATTGCGCTGACATTGATCATAGCCTATGCGATCACTACACTGGTCGTATATCGCCAGACGATCCATATCATGGAAGGCGAAGTCAGACAGGAGGCGGATTATATCAATGTAGCAATCGATACCTCCGGAGAATCTTATCTGAAGATAATGGATAAGGTGCATAAGGATACAAGAATTACACTGATCGATTCAGACGGAAATGTAAAATATGATTCCAAAGAAGATGAAGTAACGTTTCAGAATCATAAGAACCGTCCGGAAGTAAAAGAAGCATTAAAAACAGGAAGCGGACAGGACATTCGAGAGTCCAATACGCTGAATAAAGAGATGTTCTATTATGCAGTGAAATTGGAAAATGGAGATATCCTGCGTGTATCAAAGACGGTAGATACCGCATTCCGGACAGCGATGAAGTATTTCCGGTGATGGGACTGATCGCAGTGATCATGCTTGCATTTGCAAGTGCACTTGTAATGGCAGGTAACGAGACTGATCCGTCCGATCAACAGACTGGATCTTGAGAATCCATTGGAGAATGACGTGTACGAAGAATTAACACCACTTTTACAGAGTATCGATAAGCAGAATAAAGAAAAAGATGCGGTTGCCAATATGAGAAAAGAATTCTCGGCAAACGTGTCGCATGAATTAAAGACTCCGCTTACATCTATTTCAGGTTATGCGGAGATCATGAAAAATGGATTGGTAAAACCGGAAGATATGACGGGGTTTGCAGAACGTATTTATAATGAAGCAAGCCGCCTGATCACGCTGGTAGAAGATATTATCAAGCTATCCAAACTGGATGAGGGCAATGTAGAGCTGGAAAAAGAAGAAGTAGATCTTTATAAGTTGACAAGAGAGATCCTGACCAGACTTTCGCCACAGGCAGCGAAGAGAAAAGTACATGTAGAGGTGACGGGAGAGCCGGTAGAATACGTGGGAATCCGCCAGATCCTGGATGAGATGATCTACAATATCTGTGAAAATGCGATCAAGTATAACAAAGAAGGCGGAAAGTTAACCGTCTGGGTAGGCAATACCCTGCAGGGCAAGAAAATCTGTGTCACAGATACTGGAATCGGAATACCGGAAAATGAAACGGATCGTATCTTCGAACGTTTCTATCGTGTAGATAAAAGCCATTCCAAAGAAACCGGCGGAACCGGCCTTGGACTGTCAATCGTAAAACACGGAGCCATGCTTCACGGAGCCAAGATCCATGTAGACAGTAAACTGGGCGAAGGAACGAAGATAGAGCTCATATTTTAATTGAGAAACTACAGACAGGTTATGAAATAAGAAGTAAAAAGATAGAATATAGCAGAAAAAGCGGATTCCAGGCCCAGCACACGGAATCCGCCTTTTTAAAACTATATAGCATGACAAGAACAGGGACATAATATCTTTTCTGGTTCGTCCTTGTTTTACACAACATAGTTTTGGAAAAATATAGAAGTTTTTTAAGAAATCTTAAGAATTATTTGCGTATGTCTTTAAGAAATCAAGCCTACAATAACTTCAAGAAATAGGTAAGGAGGCTTATAGTTATGGACAAGATCAGTATTATCATTCCGTGTTTCAATGAAGAAGAAGCATTGCCGATCTATTATACCGAAATGAAAAAAGTTATGGACACCATGAAGAAACAGACCGATTTCGAATTGATATTTGTAGATGACGGATCATCCGATAGAACATATAAGGTTATGAAAGAATTACACAGAAAGGACGGAAGATGCCAGTATCTTTCCTTTTCCAGAAACTTTGGAAAAGAAGCGGCTATTTATGCAGGACTTCAGAATGCAGGCGGTAATTATGCGGCAATTATGGATGTGGATCTGCAGGATCCGCCGTCACTTCTGCCGGAGATGTACAGAATTCTGAAAGAAGAACCATATGACAGTGTGGCAACCAGACGTTCAACCAGAAAGGGAGAACCAAAGATCCGGTCATTTTTATCCAAAGAATTTTATAATGTGATCAATAAGATATCGAAGACAGAGATCGTAAGCGGTGCCAGAGATTACCGTCTGATGAACCGTAAGATGGTAGATGCGGTTCTGGAGATGAGTGAATACAACCGATTTTCAAAAGGATCTTCGGCTGGGTCGGTTTCCGTACGAAATGGCTGGAATATGAGAATATCGAAAGATCTGCCGGAGAAACAAAATGGAATGTAAAGAAATTATTCATTTATTCTCTGGAGGGGATTACGGGATTTTCTGTGGTGCCATTGTCGATCGCATCGTATATGGGAGTTCTGTTTTGCGGATTATCATTCCTGATGATCGTTGCAATCGTAGTTCGTACACTGATCTGGGGAGACCCGGTGGCCGGATGGCCGTCGCTGGTCTGTATCCTGTTCGGTGTGGGCGGTGTACAGCTTCTGTGTACCGGAATTCTGGGACAGTATCTTGCCAAGACATATCTGGAAGTAAAGAACCGTCCGGTATACCTGTTAAAGGATTCCAGTAAAGAAGAACAGAGGATTATGATGATGCCATTATCACAGAACATGCGGAGGAAGAGTTATGGGAAAGGAAAAGAAGTGCACTCTGTATAAGAAATATACTTCATATAAGAAATGCATTCCATACCTGATACTTGCCGGATTTACATTTTTTTTCTGCTGGTGGTTTGTGGGAAGACATGGAATCTTTGGAGCAAAAGTAGACTGGCTCAGTCAGCATAGTGTGCTGCCGGATTATTTCCGGCAGCAGTTTTATGCAACGGGAAAGATATTTCCGGAATTTGCGCCGAATCTGGGCGGAGGTCAGAACATTTATCATTTTGCTTATTACGGACTATACAGTCCATTGATTCTGCCGTCATATCTGCTCCCATTTGTGAAAATGTCAGATTACATCATGGTGATCAGCATAACAGGTCTGACGGTTTCGGTACTGCTTTTTTATTACTGGCTGAAAAGCAGAAAGATGGATACAGGCGTTGCTTTTATCATATCGCTGATGTTCCTGCTGGCGGGCCCGATGATCGGACAGTACAGCGGTCAGATCATGTTCGTAGATTATATGCCGTTCTTATGTCTGGCACTTATAGGTGTGGACCGGTATTTTGAAAAAGAAAAAAGCGGTCTTTTTACAGTTAGTGTATTTCTGATGATCATGACCAGTTTCTATTTCAGTATTGGCGGAATGCTGGTACTGGTTCTTTATGGACTGCACCGGTATTTTGAACAAAGAGAAGGATGCAGAGTCACGGTCAGAGGCTTTTTAGTGGATGGACTGTGTTTTGTTCGTCCAATGATTCTGGCAGTACTTATGAGTAGTTTCTTCCTGGTACCAACGGTACTTGCACTGGCGGGTGGTAGAAGTAAAGGGCAGAATACATCGCTTACTACCCTTTTCGTTCCGCAGATCACGGTAGAACGATTCGCTTACAGCATCTATGGAATCGGACTTACAACACTTGTGATCACCGTTTTGATCACAGGACTTCTGTACCGGAAAGTATATGAGAGAGTGCTCACATATGGATGTGTGATCGTGCTTGTCATTCCGGTATTTGCTTACTTATTGAATGGCGGACTGTATATCAGAGATAAGGTATTCATTCCATTTCTGCCATTGTTGTGTTATCTGATTGCTATTTATCTGGAAAAATGCAGGAAAGAGAAATTGTCTCTTATTGCAGGAATGTTCCGTATATCATTACAACGGTATTTGTTTATATAGCAAGAAACCAGTTACATCTAAAGGAATAGAGGAAAACGTATGGAAGGCATTACTTGCAGAAAGTGTTCTGTTCCTGATATGTTATGTGCTTTATTGTGCAGTGAAGAGCCACTGCAAAGAGACAAAAGAGATTCTGATGCTGGCACTGCCGTCGGTGCTATGTCTGGCGGTCACGATGAATACCTTTTATCAGATGGAGCCGGACCGGTATGTCAGTCACAAACTGTACCGGGATGTTGCAGGAGAACATAATGAACAGGCGGTAAAAGAAGCATTTGAAAATGATGGTGGATATTACCGCACAGAACAGATGGGCAATGACGATGAAAATGCAGCGGATTTAAACCGGATCTGGGATGCGGGGCAGAATATTACTTCAATCTATTCATCGGCATACAATTCTGAATATCAGACATTTCGTCAGAGACATTCGGACTGGAAGAACCGTTTCGGAATGTGATGATGCAGTCGGTATCGAAGAATCCGGTATTTTGCCGGATGATGGGAGTACGCTATATCGTATCAGATTCTGATGTAACGGGATATGCTCTGGTTAAGAAATGTGAAAAAACCGGCATATATCAGAATAATGACGCGGCACCGGTCATGTATGCAACAGATCGTGTGATGACGGAAAAAGAATATAACAAACTTGCATTTCCATATAATCAGACGGCATTTCTGGAATATGCAGTTGTTGGAGAACATACGGAATCTTCAGATCAGAACATAATGACAGCTTATACGCCTGTTAGTCTGAAAATGGCCGACAATCATAAAGCGCAAAATGGAGCCGGCAATAGAACCACAGATATAGGGAAGAAAAACGGAAATGAAAGAAAAGTCGGAACGTGGATCCATGAAAAAGAAGATGGCTGGAAGATCCATGCGAAGAAGATAAAAAAGATAACATTTCCATTCGACAGGTGCAGCAGGAAACGACACAACAAGAGGGCAGAGACAGATTCTTTTCCTGAGCTTCCGTGTGGACAATGCACGTCCGAATAAGGACGTGGCAGTCTGGATCAACGGAATCCGTAATAAACTAAGCGCAAAAGATCATGTATATTATAATGAAAATAAAACATTTATCTATGCAGTGCCGTTAAAGGATGGAGAAGATACTATTTCTGTAACATTTGGCAAAGGAAAATATCAATTAAGCCATGTACAGGCATATCTTGCAGTCTGCCGGAACGGTCAAAAACGTTATATCAGTCAGAAGTTCAGGTGGATAAAAAGCTGACGAAAGATAATGTGATACAGGGAACGATACAGGTAAAGAATGATGGCTGGTTCATTACATCCATCCCGTATGACACACATTTTAAGATGTACATCGATGGAAAAGAGACGAAGATACAAAAGGTAAATACAGCATTTCTTGGATGTGAGATCGGAAGTGGGAAGCATGAAGTGAGGATCGTCTATCATGCACCGGGGGCAACAGAAGGAAAAGTATTTTCAATGATTGGAATAGTCGGATTCGTGTTATTACTTGTATTGTAATGATACGATGATATCTATATGCAGCAGCAGATTTGTGGAAAATCACTGCTGTATATTTGCATTTTATAAAAAAGAAGAGTATGATGTTAAATGTTTTTTTATACTTAAATAAGGAAGAAAAATGGAAACAGACAACAGGGCAAGACGAGGATGAGAACATGAAGATCATAGAAACATATGGAAACTATATAGAAAAATGGAGTAATGAAAATCCGGGCAGAGCAAGATGGCTTTTGAAGACCGGATGGAAGGCACAGAATCTGAAGTTCCGGTTCGCACCGGACAAAAGACTGATGCCGGCAGAGCAGTATCTGGCAAGGCTTATGATGGATACGATGATAAGACCGCTGGAACGTCCGGAAGAAAGTGCAATTGTCAGTATCTTTACTCCTTGTGAAATTTTACAGGAAGCAGGATTACATCCATACAATGTAGAAGGATTTTCCTGCTATCTTTCTGCATCTAAGGCAGAAAGAGCATTTTTACAACAGGCGGAGAATACGGGCATATCCGAGACACTTTGCAGTTATCACAAGACATTTATCGGAGCGGCGCAGAAGAAAGTACTTCCGAAACCAAAGTGTATTGTATACACGAATCTGACCTGTGATGCAAACCTTCTGACATTTAAGAAGCTGGCAAAGATGTATGATGTACCGATCTTTGCTATCGATGTGCCGATGCAGCAGAACGAAGACAATGTACAGTATGTGGCAGACCAACTTCGTAAACTGAAAGACTTTATAGAAGAATGCACAGGCAAAAAGATTACAGATGAGACATTAACAGAACGACTGAGAAGAAGCAAGCGGACGCTGGAAAAATTCGCACAGTATGAAAAGGAAAGTGCGGACAGATATATCCCTGCAGACCTTGTTACGCCACTCTATGCAGGTATGACAAATAATCTGCTGTTGGGAACAGAAGAAGAGGAAACGTATGTGGACCGTCTCCTGAACGATGTGAAGAAGGCCCCGGCAAAAAAGGGAAAGAAGATTTACTGGATGCACACTATTCCGTTCTGGTCAGATGCGGTGAAGAATGAACTTTGCTTTCAGGAAAAGCGCAGATCGTTGGATGTGAACTGAGCCGTGTCTGTGAGCCGGATTTTGATCCGGAGAAGCCTTATGAAGCGATGGCGAGACGTATGGTGTATCATGCATTAAATGGAAGTGCGATCAGAAGAATCGAAGCAGGAATCCGTCATGCAAAGGAGACAGGAGCAGACGGTGTTGTTTGGTTCGGACACTGGGGATGTAAGCATACCCTTGGAGCAGCACAGCTTGCCAAGCGCAAATTCGAAGAACAGGGAATCCCGCTTCTGATCCTGGACGGCGATGGATGCGACAGAAGTCATGGCGGAGAAGGGCAGACATCTACCAGACTCGGGGCATTCTTAGAGATGCTGAATACAGAAACGGATGAAATACGGACAGACAGGAGGAATCGCACGATGAATAAAACATATTATGTCTGTAAATATACCCAATCGAACTCTTAGAAGCGTTCGGCGGGGAATGTCAGAACCTGAATGAGATGCCGCAGGGCTTTGACCATGCGGATCAGATAGCGCATCCGAACATCTGCGGATTCGGCAAGGCTCTTCTGGAAGCTGTGATGAGCGGAAAGGTAAAGGAACTGGTGCTGGTCAACTGTTGTGATACGATCCGGAGTGTCTATGATATTCTGGAAGACAGTGGAAAACTGGATTTCTTATATATGATCGATGTGCTTCATTGTGATGCAGAGTGCAGCAGAGAACGTACAGCAGTGCAGTTAAAAGGTCTTGCGAAAGCATATGGAGAATATAAAGGCACAACATTTGATGAAGAAAAGTTCCGTCAGGCATTCAAGAAGCCGGAACACATTGTAAAGCCGCATATCAGTGTGCTGGGTGCACGTATGGGAAATGAACTTTTTGATATGGTGCAGAAGAGTATGCCGTATCCGGTGGAAAATGGATACCTGTGTCAACAACCGTTCGGTGGGCGGGACAGAGCCGCCAAAGGAATTGGAATTTGATGAACTGATGGTATGGTATGCGAAAGAACTTCTCGGACAGATTCCATGTATGCGTATGATGGATCACAGTGGAAGAAAGAGATTATACAATGACCCGGGATTAAAGGGGATTATTTATCATACCGTGAAATTCTGCGATTTTTACAGTTTTGAATACGCACAGATCAAACAGAATGTGACCGTACCACTTTTGAAGATCGAATCGGATTATACCGTACAGAGCAGCGGACAGCTTCTGACAAGATTAGAAGCATTTGCAGAGAGCATGAATATGGAAGAACTGGAAGGGAAGGAACTGAAGATGGGAAAGGATATTTCGCCGGAATAGACAGCGGATCAACAAGTACAGATGTAGTAATTCTTGATAAAGACCAAAATATCGTGACAGGGATCATCCTGCCGACAGGTGCGGGAGCAGCAATCGGAGCAGAGCGTGCACTGGAAGAAGCACTGAAGGATGCGGGACTTCAGAGAGAAGACATCGATGCAATGGTTACAACCGGATACGGAAGAACGGCTATTTCAGATGGTGATAAGAGTATTACGGAGATTACCTGTCATGCAAGAGGGCACATTTCCTGAACCCGGAAGTCCGTACCGTTATTGATATCGGAGGACAGGATAGTAAGGTCATCCGCCTGGATGAAAATGGAGCCGTTGCCAACTTCGTCATGAATGATAAATGTGCAGCCGGAACCGGAAGATTCCTGGAGATGATGGCAAGAACCATGGAAATGAGTCTGGACGATATGGGAAAGGCAGGTCTGTCATATAAGGAAGATATTACAATCTCCAGTATGTGTACCGTATTTGCAGAATCAGAAGTGGTATCACTGATCGCACAGAATAAGGCAACCGATGATATCGTACATGGACTGAATAAGGCTGTTGCGTCCAAGACAGCAGCACTGGCAAAACGTGTCGGCGGCGAGGAACGCTATATGATGACCGGAGGAGTGTCAAAGAACCAGGGACTGGTGAAGACACTGGAAGAGAAGCTTGGAACGACACTGGTGATCAGCGATAAGGCACAGCTTTGTGGAGCACTGGGAGCTGCATTATTTGCTAAGGATATGGTTACAGAGTAAGCGTTCTTAGCAAGATCTTAACAGTAGAAAAATAGATAGGATTGGAATTCTGTGATAATAATAAAGAATATAATTGAATAAGTCAGAAAATTAGTAGAATAATTAACACAGAAAGGCATGAATATTTATTGAATTTATATCGGACAAAATTATCAGAGAAATTAAAAGAGTCATTGGAAGCGGTGGTACCGATCATCGCGATCGTATTGATATTAAGCTTTACGATCGCACCGGTGCCGCCGGGCATTCTGATGGCTTTTATTATTGGAGCGATCCTTCTGGTGGTGGGAATGATGTTCTTCACACTGGGGGCGGAGATGTCGATGACACCAATGGGAGAGAGGATCGGAACCCGGATCGCACAGTCAAAAAGGCTGCCGGTGATCATCGGGTTGTGTTTTGTACTTGGATTTATCATCACAATATCGGAACCGGATCTGCAGGTGCTGGCCGGGCAGGTACCTTCGGTATCAAATATGACACTGATTCTGGCGGTTGCGTGGGAGTCGGAATTTTCTGGTGGCCGCTGTATTGCGTATGTTATTTTCAAAACCGCTGTCCTATATGCTGTTGATCTTTTATCCGGTGGTGTTCATCCTGACTTTTTTTGTATCGAAGGATTTTCTGGCGATTGCATTTGATTCGGGTGGTGTGACAACCGGACCGATGACGGTACCGTTTATCATGGCACTGGGAATCGGATTCTCTGCGGTACGTAGTGATAAATACGCAGAGACGGACAGTTTCGGTCTGGTATCGTTGTGTTCGATCGGCCCGGTGCTGGCGGTATTGCTTCTTGGTATTATCTATCATCCACAGGGTGGCAGCTATTCCGAGACTGTAATACCGGATGCAGAGACATCTGTAGCATTATGGAAATTATTCGAGTCCGGAATCCCACATTATATGAAAGAAATCGGTGGCTCACTGCTTCCGATTATTCTGTTCTTCACATTCTTTCAGGTGGTATCCCTGAAATTAAAAAAGAAAACGCTGATCAAAATTTTGGTCGGTATCCTGTATACATACATTGGACTGGTATTATTCCTGACAGGGGTAAATGTAGGATTTATGCCGGTAGGTAATTATTTGGGACAGGTGATCGCAGGGCTTCCTTACCGCTGGGTGATCATCCCGATCGGTATGCTGATCGGTTACTTTATCGTAAAGGCAGAGCGGCGGTATATGTGCTGATGGAGCAGGTAGAAGAGCTGACCTCTGGAGCAATACCGGGAAAAGCAATGGGATATAGCCTGTCGCTTGGCGTTGCATTTTCCCTTGGATTGGCGATGATACGTGTGCTGACAGGTATCTCGATCCTGTGGTTTCTGGTACCGGGGTATGCACTGGCACTAATCTTGACGTTATTCGTGCCGAAGATATTTACGGCGATCGCATTTGACTCCGGCGGTGTTGCATCCGGACCGATGACAGCAACCTTCTTACTTCCGTTTGCACAGGGAGCATGTGAAGCGGTTGGCGGAAATGTGGTAACGGATGCATTTGGAGTGGTAGCAATGGTAGCAATGACACCGCTTATCACGATACAAATCCTGGGTGTGGTGTATCAGTATCAGGAGCGTAAGAAGGATAAAGAAGAGATGCTCGCGCAGCCTGTTAAGGTATTACCGCTGGAGGCATATGGGGATGCGGATATCATAGAGTTGTAAGGGAGAATTTATGAGTAAGGTATATATGATGGTGACCATCACGAACAGAAACAAACGAAAAGATTTCCGAACATTTTTTAAAGAGTACGGACTTCCTGTATTTCTGGAAACGATCGGAAGGGGGACGGCACAGAGTGAAGTGCTGGATTATTTCGGCCTGGAAGAATCGGAAAAGTTGTTATTTCTTGCAATCGTAACAGGAGAGACGTGGAAAAAGCTGCGCCGGGGACTGATCACGAAGATGCTGATCGATGTACCGGGGACAGGGGTATCGTTCATTGTGCCGCTTAGCAGCGTGGGCGGAAGAAAGACACTGCAGTTTCTTGTAAATGAACAGGAATTTGAAAAAGAGGAGGAGACTTCGATGAAAGATACAGATTATGAACTTCTGGTAGCAATCGCAAATCAGGGATATATCGACACGGTCATGGATGCGGCAAGGTCAGCAAAGGCCGGAGGCGGAACTGTGATCCATGCAAAAGGAACCGGGATGGAACTTGCAAAAAAGTATCTCGGGGTATCACTGGTGGAAGAAAAAGAAGTCATTCTGATCGTAACGAAGAGCAGAGAGAAGAATCAGATCATGAAAGCAATCATGGAGCAGGCCGGTCTCGACAGCAAAGAACGTACGATAGTGTTCTCGCTGCCGGTGACCAGTGTTGCGGGGATACGAATGCTGGAGGAAGATATTCAGGATGATTTGTTATAGGTTGCCTGAAAATTTTATGGAATTCAGTATTTTATACAAATCTTTTTTAATACATCATTTTCAATATCTTGCACTGCATTGAAACTTCGGACGCCTACTCCGATAATATAATCACCATTTTGAATATATGCCTGTTCAAAAGCAATCGTTTTTGTTCCTTTTGAATCCAAGGCATGTAAAAGATATGATACAGGATTCTGGGATGGAGAGATGAATTCTTCAACCGGATCATATGGCCAGTACACTGTAACTTCATTGCAGGTATGCCCATCTACTGTAAATGTGTCGTTTAAGGTTATCTTTTAATCACAGAATCCTTGGAAACATTTAACAGGTAGTCCATATCAATGTCGCAATCGTCAGTGATTGCTACACCTTGCTTTTTATAAGAGATAATCCCAAGAGTAAATACTTCTTCATCTAAGTCATCAGAGGATAAAATAATTGTGTATGAAGCTTCGTTTTTATCTATACAATTCTCTGTATCGATATAGTATCCATCTGGAACGGTATAGGTCAGAAGCTGATTGATATTTTCACCGGTGTAATTTACCGGTGTTTCCTGTGAGGTTTTGTCAGTTTTGGAACTGCCGCAAGAGGCTGAGACTATCATGATAAGTGAAATCATAATGAACTTGTAAAAGATATTTTCCTTTCATAGTAACCACCGCTTTCTTTGAAACATTCTTTTTGGGAAACGAGAGAAAATGATAAGCTATATAAGGGTTTTGTTGATAATTTATTATAGCATATAACTTTTAAACAAGCATTAAATTTTGCTGAAAAAAGAAACGACGAACGCCACAAACCTTCCGGCCCGTGGCGTTCGTTGTCGTTATAGTTATCTAAAGGAATGAGAGTAAAGTGTTGCACCGGATTCCCGGTGTGCTACTTTATGAGGGGAGATAGTTGATTTTGTCTCTCTCAACTATCTGAATTTATTATAAAAAACAAATATGTCTAAAGTATGTTAAATTCCTTAAAGAAATCGGAAAAATCTTAAGAAGAGCTTAAGAGCTTATAAAGAGAATGAAAACCGGAAAAAGCAGTTGACTTTTTTCATGAAAATCGAATATTATATATAGAATCTCTTTGCACTGAATATATCCAATACGGATAAGGGATAACAGTACAAACTGATCAGCTACATTCATTTTTTATAAGAATAAAATCGAGAAAAATGATGTGCATGCCGGGCCGGTCGATTACCGGCAGCAGATGAGACGATATATCATACATCTGTGGGACAGTAGGTAGAAAGTTCACAGGTGTATTTTTTTTGCAAAAAGCAGTCTTGTAAATAGAATAACGGAGGAACAGTAGTCTCACCTTAGGTGCCATAGGAGACATGACATTATTAAAAATGGAGGTTATCTTATGACAAGTCAAAAACAACAATTAAATGAACAGAAAATGATCAATCATTTATCAACCGTGGGAATTCTTGGAAATGTCATTCTGACAGCGTTCAAACTGCTGGCAGGAATTATCGGACATTCGGGAGCCATGATATCCGATGCGGTTCATTCATTATCGGATGTGTTTGCCACATTCATTGCATTTCTCGGGGTAAAATTATCTAAGAAATCGGCGGACAGCGAACATCCATACGGTCATGACAGATTGGAATGTGTAGCATCGATGGTGCTTGCAGCCATTCTTCTTGCAACGGGTATTGGTATTGGAATGAGTGGTGTGAAGACGATCATAGCCGGTGATTACAGTCATTTGCAGGCACCGGGAACGATCGCACTTGTGGCAGCTATCGTGTCGATTCTTACAAAAGAGGGGATGTTCTGGTATACCAGACATTATGCGAAGATTCTAGATTCCGCAGCATTCATGGCAGATGCATGGCATCACAGATCAGATGCATTTTCTTCCGTTGGTTCACTGATTGGTATAGGTGGTGCAATGTTTGGATTTCCTGTGCTGGATCCGCTGGCAAGTGTAGTTATCTGTATTTTATCCTGAAAGTAGCATTTGATATTTTCAAAGATGCACTGGATAAGATGCTGGATACTTCATGCAGTGAAGAATATGAAGAGAAACTGGCAGACTATATCAGAAAGAGCCGGGGAGTAGAAAGACTGGATCTGTTAAGAACGAGAATGTTCGGCAACAAGGTGTATATCGATGCAGAGATTGCAGTAGATGGAACACTTTCGTTGAAAGATGCGCATGCAATTGCAGAGGATGTGCACGACAATGTAGAAAAGAAGTTTCCGAATACAAAGCATATTATGATTCATGTAAATCCGGCATAATGGAAAAAATACCGCAGCTTTCAAATTTTGAAAAAGCTGCGGTATTTTTCTTTGTTGGTGTTGTCTGAAAAATTTAATTCTGCTAATGAAAGGGTAGTGTAAATTATTCTGTGTAAACCTCTCAGATTGATGATAAAATCGTAGGTTTATAGAATACTAAAATATAATGTGATGGGCTGAATGGCATCTCTTGCTGTTCAGCCCGTTGTCTATTTAGTAGCATGGATTCTATTGTATGTCAAGGGCACCCGATAAAATCGGGTGTTTATTTACCCTTGATATGTGATTGGATCTATGCTTAGTCGATATCCATCGGCTGGATCCGATCCCCAAAATAGATGCATAACTGATCCAGTGTCAGACCCCAGTCCCAAGCCTTTCCGGTCCATTTTTTTGTGACATCCATCATTGCCAGATAGAGCATCTTGAAAAGGGCATCATCTGTCGGAAAAATAGTCTTGGATTTTGTAACCTTGCGTAGCTGGCGGTTAAAATTTTCGATGGAATTTGTAGTATATATTAATTTACGTATCTCAGATGGATATTTAAAATATGTGGATAATTGTGTCCAGTTATTTCTCCAGGATCCAATGGAAGCAGGGTACTTTTTACCCCATTTTTCTTCCAGATCATCCAGGGCTGTGAGTGCAAGATCCTCTGTATCTGCTTTGTAAACCAGCTTTAAATCTGCCATAAATGGTCTTAGATCTTTGTAAGAAATAAACTTTGTTGAATAACGAATCTGATGTACAATACACCTCTGGATCTCTGCCTGCGGGAATACTGCATGAATCGCATCCCCGAATCCGGTCAATCCATCCACAGATACGATCATGATATCCTCTACACCTCGGTTTTTTATCTCGTTGAGTACGGACAACCAGTATTTTGCACTTTCATTTCCTCCTACCCACATGCCGAGGACCTCGCGTTTTCCGTTCAGTTTAACACCTATAGCAACGTAAACTGCCTTTTTTACCGTTCGATTGTCCTCCCGAACATGGAAATGTACCGCATCCATAAAAACAATGGCATATTTTCTTTCCAGCGGCCGGTTTTGCCATTCTTTTGCGATAGGAAGGATTCGATCTGTCATATGTGATATCATTTCTGCGGATGCATCCACACCGTAAACATCTTTGAGATGAGCGGAGATATCTCTTGTCGTCATTCCTTTTGCATACATAGAAAGTACCTGATCTTCAATGTTTGAGATATCTGTCTGATTCTTTTTCACAATCTGCGGTTCAAAATCTCCCTTTCGATCTCGTGGTATATCCAGATCGATCGTTCCCATTGAAGAGGTGACAGTTTTAGGACTATAACCATTACGGCTATCGTCTGTCTCTTTGTTCTTGTAGTCATACTTGGAATATCCAAGGTGATCATCCATTTCAGCTTCTAACATACCTTGCAGCGTTTCGCCTAACAGGTCTTTCAGCATGTCCTGGATATCCTGAGCATCCTTTGGTTGATAGTGTTCCAACAAGCTGTTGATGAACGCTTTGCGTTCTGGATCCATTTTTCTTCTTCGTGCCATAAAAAATCCTCCTGAATTGATATTTATTTTAACATCAATCCAAGAGGATATATAGCTCTTTTAGAGTTTACACAGAATTAATTACAGTCTCCAGGGTATCGGTCATTTTTTTAATTATGTTTAAATTCTTCAGACATTCGATACCCACGGAATAAAAGTTAGGATTCCTAACTTTTATGTAGGTCCAGGTAGCCAGTCTGATGCATTAAATACCAATTTTATTATGTATATTACTGTTTCTGCTTCAAATATTGCTTCGTATAAGTACAGACCGCAAAGCACTTCCCGCACAGATCCGTATCAATCCCAGTACTCTTTCGCATAATTTCCCGCTGCTTCTTATAACATGCAGAAACAGATACGATATCTTCGCGTGGCATACCCGAACGCCACAATGTATTTTCAGTGCATGTGCCGGGCAATACCGGACGCAGGCATGACAGGCACCGCACTGAGAGCGTGTAACCGGAGCATCGCAGGTCAGCGGGGCATCGGTCAGAAGAGAAGAAATCCTTACAGCAGAGCCATATTGTGGTGTTACAAGCAGACAGTTTTTGCCGATCCAGCCGAGGCCGGCTCTGGTGGCAACAGTTTTGTGAGGTAAAGGACTGCGGTTGTCCGAGTCTACTGTTATCCGGTCTGTTGTCTGGGCATAAGCCTGGTATCCTCTGCCTGTCAGATATTTTTCACCGGCAGTTACAATGGCATTCAGTTTGTCGTTCAAAGTAGTATACAGTTTGTAG
>ENA-OQHA01000447-OQHA01000447.1-human-gut-metagenome-genome-assembly--contig:-NODE-447-length-20799-cov-3.933146_pt1 | contig 20799 bp, 26 predicted proteins | sample MGYA00242558_ERZ504707 | MGnify/ENA primary metagenome ERZ504707 (study PRJEB26092, sample SAMD00036197) | human gut metagenome | host: Homo sapiens | study: EMG produced TPA metagenomics assembly of...
CGTTACGGGTACCGCGGGATCAAGGCCGCGCTCAGAACCGGCGTCCCGGAGAAAGTGACCGGACGGATCATGGCCGAGGACGGGCCCGTGGCGCATGTTCCCAGACGTCGCGGGCACGGTTCCCACGGGGGCAGGACGAATCCCGCCCCCGGCACCCCGATCACCCGGGACTTCACCGCCGAACGTCCCAACGAGAAGCGGCTGACGGACATCACCGAGATCAAGGCGGCGGATGGCAAGGTGTATCTCTCGCCGGTGATCGACTGCCACGACGGCAAGATAGTCACCTACACAGCCGGATACGGCCCCAACGCGCAGCCCGCCGACACCATGCCGGAGAAGGCGGCCGCCACGTTGCCCGAGGGCGCGCATCCTATGGTGCGTTCCAACCGTGGCCGTCACCATAGGCAGCCTGGATGGCTGGAACTCATGGAGCGGTTCGGGCTGACGAGATCGACGGGTACGAAGGGCCGTTCGCCGGACAACTCGGCCGCGGAGGGTTTCTTCGGCGGGATGAGGGTCGGGTCCATCCGCCCCAGGCGGTGGGAGGAGCACACCCGTGGGGAGGTGCTCGCGTTGATCGACGGGTACACCCACTGGTGCAACCACGATCACATCAAGCAATCGCTTGTTTGGGTGAGCCCGGTAGAATACCGGCTGAGCCATGGATTGGCTACGTGATTAACTCCAAGAAAAACGTCCGCACCCTGCTACCGAGTTATGGGCGTTTTTTGCCTATGGCCCACCACATCCAGCGTTGTACGAAAAGGTTCGCGATGGTAAGTATCACGAGCGCAAGGGCGGTGGCCGCGAGGCCCGCGAGAAGCTGTGAAAACCACGGTGTGGACGCCACGTCAATGCCGATGACGCGGAAAAGCCCGATCTTCACGAGATTGAGTGTCAATGCGTTCAGCGCGTAATAGACGAGGCTGTAGCGGCCGATATAGCCAGCATCCGGCATGACCCCACCGCGATGCACAGCCAGATGACGGCGAACGTGCCAGGGAATGCCGCCGCGACCGATGTGGCCAGCAGCGCCGGACCATCCGGTACGATTCCGACCACGGCCGGTACCGCCAACGTCAGGAACACTACGGCCGCGCAAGCTGACGATACGCCCGCTCTCCCGCGCGGAATGGCTTTGAGCCATTCCTTCAGCACGTATCCGACGCACATGTAGCCAGCTGCCTTGACCCCGGCCGCAATCTGGAAGGGTGGTGCAGGCCATCCGGTCTGGGACGAGACGAATGTCGACAGGATGACGAACGCCATTCCAATAGCGGCAAGCACGCGTCCGTCATCGGTCAGGCTGGTCAGCCCGTACATCAGGCATTCGCCCACGAAGAACGCCATGAGGAACCACAGTCCATTGCCCATGATGAGCACGTCGAGGAACTGGTGCGTAATACCGTAGTCGTGGCTTGTCTGGAAGGTCGCGCGCATGGATGGTATGAGCAGTATCGCGAACGGTTTCGCGAGGAAGTGCAGGGAGAACACGTAATACGGCACCAGCAACGTCTTGGCCTTGCGCGCCAGGAACGCCTTGAACCCGCCCCTCCTACTGAACGTGAGCCCCCCAGTAGGAAGAACAAGGGCATATGGAACAGGTATATCGCGTCGATGGGCACGTCCAATGCGGGCAGCCACACGCTTTCGCCGTCACCGTTCCTGAGGTGGCCGAAACTGACCAGTACGATGCCGACACCCTTGGCCACGTCGATCCACTCGATACGCTTGGAACCACTCATTCCGCATCCTGTTCCGCTAAGTTCCTGAATTTCATGAATGCGCCGAAGCGCACGATGAAGGTCGTGATGTTGGTGCTGGAGAACACCACACACACCGTCAGCGGTGTGATGTTCCCGGTCAGCCACAGAACCGCGCAGGCCGTAAGATTCACAATCGCGCTGACCATAATCGCCGCGTTCGCCCAGGTCGCCTTCCCGATCGGCGAGAGCGCTGGATAGCCGAACATGAAACTGAAATATCCGAAGAACACGCCGACCATCAGTATCCGCAGGAACCCGCCAGCGCTGGCGTACTGTCCGCCGAGAATCAGCACGCACAACGGCGTCGCCAGCACTTCCACCAGCCCACACGAGAGGAACCAAAGGATGCCGCCCCGCAACACTATGCGGTAGAACAGCCTATAGTCCTTCTTGTTGACCATCGACGGGTAGAGTGCGTCGCCAAGCGGCGGAATCATCTGCTCTCCGGCGGACGACAGCTTGGTCGCGCCGGAGTACAGGCCCATCTCCACGGATTCGGGGCTGTAGCGCATGCCAAGGAAGATGGATCCAATGATCCGTTGACGCTCACGGATATGCGGGATATGAAGAACCAGAAGCTGTCTTTCAACGCTTCCAGCATTTCCCTCATGGTGGTGCCGGTCGCCTTCAAACCGTCGCGTTTGAGCAGGGAGAACGCCCACAGGAGCGCGATGGTATCAAATACGATCATCGAGACGGGATAGATGATCAGGTGTCGTCGCCCTTCACGAACAACAGCGTCGCCACCAGGATTCCGGATTTTGCGGACACCGCGCGGATGGTAATGTCCTTCATGCGTTCGATGCCTCTGAAGTAGGCGTCCGGAAGCAGTGCTTTGGCGATCGAGTCCACGAAGAACAGCAGTATGATTACGAAATGGCCGCGGAGCATGTCCACGAACATCGCGCATGCCAGGAACACGGCCGATGCGCCACATGCCAGTAGCAGCTTGGTGCACGTCATCGTCGAGATGGTTCGGGACATTTTGGCCTTGTCGTCGCGATGCACGGAGATGGTCGCGGTGGTCGACAGCTGGAAGCCGTACTCCACCACCATCTGGAATACCAGGCAGAACGACGTCGCGAATCCGATCACGCCGAACTTCTCCACGCTGAGCACGCGCGACAGGTACGGCAGGAGTAATAGTCCGATCAGATAGTTTGAAAACGTGAGCGCGTATAGGAACAACGCGTTCTTAAAAATACGCGAATGTGATTTGTTGTTTGTCACTATCACACTCTCTGTTTTCTGCCGAGACCGTAGCGCCAAAAGATGGCGAGACTGACCGTTAATGTCGGGCTTACAGCCACCAGTAGGGACTTGATTTTCTGCGTAGTGCTGGTCTCCATGGAAAGCGTCTTCAGCGCAGTGCTTCGCGTATAACGCACCAGTTTTTTGTAGAAGTCACGGTTCTCGGAGACCGCTTTAGCTCGGATGAGATGCGTCAGCGCGTATAACGCTGTGGTGAAATACTGGTACTCGACCGCATCGTCAAGTCGTTTGCTTCGCGGTTTGAGTCCTTCTCTGATCATGTCCATGGTTGCGACGGCACCATAGGCTTGCTTGCGTACGTTGGGTTTCTTGGTTGCGGAGGTCTCGTTGTCAACGTTGTATGTGTACACACGTCTCAGACCCATACCCACTTTGCTGGCCTTGGGTACGACCTGCGTATTGAACTGCATGCCTTCACCGGTCAGTGAGTCCAAGCGAAAACGACTGTTTCCGATAAGGGATTTCTTGTACATGCGGTTCCAGACGCCCACGTGAATTCTGTTGTACAACAAGTCGCACAGCATATCCTCAGGAGTGATCGTAGTGATACGGTCTTCCGTAACTTGTTCACGGAAACGCGAAGTGAAGAAGTTACGAGAGATTGCTATGTCACTGTCAGTGCCTTGTATGATTCGTAGCAGATACTCTACGTAATCCGGCTCGATCCAATCATCCGAGTCTACGAATGTGATGTAATCTCCAGAGGCGTGATTTAACCCGGTATTGCGTGCTGCAGATAATCCCATGTTTTTTCCATGATGGAAAACCTTGATTCTAGCGTCCTTTGACGCCAGCTTGTCGGCAATCTTGCCTGAATCGTCTGGAGAACAATCATCCGCAATAATGATCTCAAAGTTCTGATAGGTTTGTTGAAGTATTGAATCGACACACTTCGCGAGATATTCTTCCACGTTATATGCTGGCAAAAGTACAGATACGAGTGGTTCATCGTTCGCTGTCATTGTAGGTCTTTCCTCTCTCCCGGTCGGTCATATTCCATAGCTTTTTGCTAGGCGTCTCTCTGATAATCATTGTTTGTTTGCGAGTACTGCTTGCTGCATGTTGGTGAGGTATTCGTCGACCTTTGTGCGCTCTGCGTCGAGTATTCGTTCGACCTTGGCGAAGTCCACATGCCGATTAATCACGTCGAAGTCATCATATCCGTCCACATGGCGCTGCTCGGAGTCCACGAGCTTCAGGAACTCGGAAAGCTTCCGGAATACTGGCCGGTAGATGCAAATTGGCTCGGTTCCCATGTTCATGGAGAATGCGGTCGCGTGGAATGAGTCAGTCAGCACGTATTTCGCGTTGTCTACAAGGGAAACGAAATCGAGGATTTCAGGCACTACGAGGCTTTTACCGTTTCGGAATACTTGGTCCACGCGGGTGCAGAATCGGTAGATAGGCAGGCCTGTTCTGCGTGACAGTTCATCCGCGTATCCGTCGAACTCTTTGCTGCGGTTCAGGTTGTAGATAAGGATGTAGTCGCCTTTAACCCGCGGTTTCGTGGCGATGGAACGCCAGAACGATGCCGGCATCGCCAGCGTGGGGTCGACGATTTGCACAGCGTTGTGGTATCCGTACTGATTGTTCAGAATATCAACGCCGCTCTGTTCTCGTACGGAGATCATGTCGAAACGATCAATGTACTTCTTCGACTGGTTGACTTCGTTCTCGTCGAGATGGTTTCGGCCGAAGCTGGACGCATATGCGTACTTGGGTTTTCCGTCAGGGGCAAAGTCTAGATAGAAGCATGGAATAACTCCCTTGTTCCATCCGAAATTCCACACTTGGTCACTGCCGGAAACGTACACGTCAGCGAAATCGTTGAAGTTTTTGAAATCCGATTCGCTGAGATACGTCTTTTCCGTGAGGTTCAGATATTTGCTGCGGAAGCCGTCGAACACTTTCTTCCATAGCAAGTAGGTTGGCAGGAACGCTAGGGCCTTTACCGGATTGCTTTTGGCGAAGGAGTTGACCAGGCCTTTGCCATACGTGTCGGGACGTCGATAGTCGATGAGAACGACGTTGTCGAAATACTGCTTCAGCTTCTCCTGCGTGGCGTATGCCTGAAGCTGTGTGCCGTAGTTGTCGACTTGATGGAGCGTGATTACCGCCGCTGTTGTCATGATTGTTCCTTTCCTGTCGTGTCGGGTGCTCCAGCCGGACCGGCCACGGTCCTGTTTCGTTTGGCCTCGTAGTAGCGACTCCAGATGGCGCGATAGCACCAGAAGCCGGGAAGCAGGGCGAGAATGCCGAGCTTGTCGCGTTTCGACGCCCTGCGGTCGCACAGCACGGTTGGTGCGAGCGGGAGGACCTCTCGGCGCAGTCTTCGGGCGAGGTCCTTGTCTTGATGACTAGTGTTGACCATCTGGGAAATCGTGGAGAGGCGCACGTACGCCCGCTTCTCAGCTGCGGCCGTTTTGAGGTCGGGATAGTGCTCGCACACCCATGCGGCCATCCGGTCGCCGGCGAGCACGAGGTCCAGCTTGCTGTCCTTCCAGGTGGTGCCGTTCGCGATGGACGTGTAGCGCTGCGCGTAGTGGTATTGGGGTGTCATGTCCGCCGCGACCCTGTCGCATTCCTGCGTGATTAGGTATGTAGTGGCGGTGTCCTCATACAAGAGCCCTTCCGATACCGTATCTGTCTGAACAGGTCGAGCCGGTACAGCTTATTCCATGCGGTCACGTCCCACAGGCCGTTGCGACACAGGCTCTCAACTGCTTGCGCACGGTCGAGCGTCGTGCGCGTGTGGGCGGGGTCCTTGTCGTCCTCGTTGTCCGGCGCGTAGGAGATGAAATGGCCGCACTGCGCCGCGTCCGCGCCGGACTCCTCCAGCGTCTCGAGCATGGACTCGACGTATCTGGGCTCGACCCAGTCGTCGGAGTCCACGAAGCTATGTATCGTCCGCGCGAGGGTTCTTCGATTGAGAACACGTGGTCGATTCCCGTGTTACGGGCAGCTGAGAGCCCGCCATTCGTCCTATGGAGACTGGTGATGCGCGGGTCTTGTTCTGCGTATCGGTCGCATATTGCGGGGCAGTCGTCTGTGGACCCGTCGTCGACCAGGACGATTCGTACATCCTCGTATGTCTGTGCGAGCAGTGAGTCAACGCATCGGGACAGCAGGTCAGCGACGTTGTAGACCGGCACCACGATGTTGACGGGTGATTTATCTTTCATCATGATTCCTCTTTTATCTCTTTTTCCCAAGGAGAATCGCAATTCCAAAAATAAAAAGACTTACGAAGAATTTTGTATTTCCAAGCTGGAAAATCATAAAAGAGCCTACGATGGTTCGCAATATAAGCAGGTAGAATATGAACCATGTGTCATTAGTTCTAGTTCTTTGTTTTTATATACATATCCTGATATGAAGCCATAGAGCAATGAAAAAAGAACTATTCCAATAATTCGAAAATCGAGATAAAAGAAATAAAACAGGGAGCAGAAAGCATTGTAGGATCCTGTTGGGAATAAGGTTGACGTCCAGGTTTCTTGTGGTAATCCGACGTAATAGATTAAATTATCCAAAAACGACGTTTTGGCTCCAAAAAAGCTGATAACAGACGCAAGAACATAGAATAGGGGGTAAAATGTCGCCGCGCCAAAAGATTCAAAATTATTTACATCAACAATTGAGGTGTAATATGAAAAAAGACCTACAGGTAATGTAAAATAGGTATATATCGCCTGCAAGAAATTCTGACTTGTCCTAAGTGATGTTAGGACAAATAGCATTACAATTCCTACAATTGTAGCATTTTTTATGATTTTCTTTGTTTTGCTGGAAATAGTTTTTCTATAATAGAAAAAAGCCGCTATCAGTTGTGAGACTATATATATTATTTGAATACGACCACCACTGGAAATAACATCTGCAAGAGCGCACAAAAAAACAATGAGGCTAAATTTTTGTGCTGTTTTTTGAAAAGGAAGACGATTGCAATAGGTATGAGCACTGTCATCGCTGGACCACAAAAGTAAGTGACAAACAATCCAACGATTGGATTCGAAAATGCCTGTTCGTCATTGTATCCTAAACGACTGCCACGCACTTCCATGTAGGAAGCGCCGCTTCTGAATGCGTTTAGTGAGTAAAAGAGAGATAGTGCACTACCTACGCAAGCTAGCGCTAATATTATTTCAAGAAATGTGAAGCATAGCTGCTGTTGATTGCCGTCGCTCGTTTGAAGATTTTTTCCGCGCAAGTGGGCATACCGTGTTTGCTTGGTAGTCTGTTTGTTTACAAGTGTCGAAGAAAAGGCACCTAAAGAAAAAGCCACGCTGCCGCAGGTAATATAGCCAATTGTCTTTTCTGAATAACCAGTAAATCCATAGAGTCGTAATGATGCGAGGGTACATATGAACAGCCATAAAGAGGTGAAAACGATCACAGGACTTGATATATCTTTGTGGGCAAAATAGTCCAAATATATAGTGAAGACTGAAATAATAAATAACAAAATGAACAAGGATCTTTGATTCCTTTCTGATTTGCCGATATAAATCAGAAGCTCTTCGCGTATTTCCTGCCGGCGAACTTGGCCATGAGGAAGCCCTTGCCCTTTTTCCCCAGTCGGTCGGTTCCGGGCTGGTAAGAGGCAATTCGACGACATCCTGTCCGTTTGTTTTGAGCCACACGTCCAGCAGGAGCTCGCTGACCTGCCGGGATAACGTTTCTCGAATGGGGTGTATGCCGAGGCGTCGATCTGGGAGGCCAATTCGTCGATCAGAGGGAAGAGCCATGCGCAGTACGCGTCGAACAGGTCGGCGCGCATGACGAGCATGTTGAACATGTGACCGCTGGTCGAGGCCATGCACCTGTCGAACATGGGAACGTATTCGGGAGCCTTCGACATGAGGATGTCCCTCATAACGTCCAGATGGGATCCATCGAGCGTGTGCGCATAGTGCGAGTGCATCGTCTCGATATAGTAGTTCCGACTACGGGGCACGACTGCGCCGGTCTTTTTCAGCGCTTCCCTAATCTCCTTACCGGATGCGATTCGAACGAATCGGTCTTTTCGCAGTCGGTTCGCGAGACTGGGGGACGCAAACAGCCTGCGGTAGTGCACGAGGCCTTTGTAGTCGGCGTCGCAGTTCTTCCACATCCAGTACAGGGCCGTCAGTTCGGAATAGCTTGCGTTGAGGCGCGAGATGTTATCTCCCTCGTCGTCTCCCTGGATGCCGGGCAGCACGTCCGGGTGCAGGGCCGCGCCGACGTGGAGCGGCAGGTACGCCGGGTCGTCGGGCGTGCGGTACGGCTTGTGCATTGCGACTGCTATGCGGATCGACTCGCTCAAATCCCACGGACCTCCGTAACGGTCTCGGAAAGCGGAGTACGGACGACGTTCCCGCCAAACCCGACATAACGGCCGTTATCGGCTCTTTTTGCAATCGATCGACCTGTGGTCGGCATGCGAGTCCCGTCCTTTCCCTCTAAATGAACCCCGAATTGGTGTCTCTCAAGAGCAACCCAAACCGCGCAGGAGTTACCCAATCCCGTTCATCACCTGACAAGGTCGATTTTTGCATCCCCTTCAGACACACCCAGCCCCCGTCACCTACTTTGGGGTATTCTTCACAGGTTTTCCATGAACGCTTTGCCTGTTCGTGACTTAAAACTGTGTTTGAATCTGATTCAGTCGGTTTTCCGGACGTTTCTGAATGAGCGAAAAGAGCCGATAACGGCCGTTACGTCGGTTTGGTTAGTGGTCAGACTATGCAATCCTCTGCCCTGCATAACGCTTGTGGCACGATTCCGGCACTCTGAATAACTAAGGGGTGACCGGTGATGGTTAATATCGCGATGATAGGTCATAAGCGCATTCCTTCGCGTGAAGGCGGCATTGAGATCGTTGTAGATGAACTAGCTACGCGTATGGCCGCAAAGGGGCATAAGGTCATCGCGTACAATCGCAAGGGACATAATGTTGCGGGCGCCGAATTTGACGGAAACGTTCATTCTGCAAATAAGCCTTTGTATATAACGGCGTGCGTGTTGTTCCAGTGCCAACTTTCGAAGCGAAAGGTTTGGCGGCGTTGACCTCCTCATTCTTTGCGACGCTGAAAGCCATTGCGGCCAAACCGGACGTGATCCACTATCATGCCGAAGGTCCCTGCGTCATGCTGCGTCTGGCGCATTGGGCGGGCATTCGCACGGTAGCGACCATTCACGGTCTTGACTGGCAGCGTGCCAAATGGGGCAAGTTCGCCTCCGCATATCTCAAGTTCGGAGAACGTACCGCAGCGAAATGCGCGGATGAAATCATAGTGCTCAGCGAAAGCATGCGGCAGTATTTTCAAGAAAAATATGGTCGCGGTACACATTTCATTCCCAATGGCATTGAATATGGTGAGCCGGTTTCGGCGCAGGAAATTACCGAAAAATATGGTCTTCACAAGAACGACTATGTACTGTTTCTCGGGCGTATTGTTCCCGAGAAAGGCGTGCATTATCTTATCGAGGCGTTCAGCAAGCTGAATACGAACAAAAAGCTTGTCATCGCTGGAGGCGCTTCCGACTCCAACGAGTATTACCAGCATATTCAGCAGATGGCTAATCAGGATTCTCGTGTTATTTTGACCGGATTCATACAAGGGCAGGCGCTCAAAGAGCTCTATAGCAATGCTTATATTTATGTGCTCCCAAGCGACTTGGAGGCATGCCGATGAGTCTGCTGGAAGCCATGAGTTACGGTAACTGCTGCCTTACGTCCGACATTCCGGAATGTGCGGAGGTAGTGGAAGGGCACGCAGCGACATTCCAGCATGGTTCTGTTGAATCCTGCGGGAAAAACTTCAGGAATTGCTCGAAAACGGTGATCTTGTACAACGTTACAAGGCAAATGCTGCAGATTACATCGTCAGCAAATATAGCTGGGATGACGTCACCGATCAGACACTGAACCTGTATGGGGGAGAGTGAGCATGCGAATTCTCCTAGTGAACAAATATTTCTATCGTAAAGGCGGTGCGGAAACCTATTTCTTCGCGTTAGCTGAAGGATTACGCGCGCTCGGTCATGAGGTTGCATTCTTTTCCATGCAGCACCCGAATAACGAGTCAAGTTATTGGAGTAAATACTTCGTTTCCGAAAAGGACTATGTGGGGGATATTTCCGCTTTCAAGAAGGTTCAGGAAGCTTCCACACTGATTTACTCTTTTGAAGCGAGACGCAAGTTCGAGGCGTTGCTAGAGGAATTCAAGCCAGATGTGATCCACATGAACAATGTGCATCGCCAGCTGACGCTTTCGATTCTTGATGCACCGTATTTGAAGAAACATCATGTGCCGGTGGTGTATACGGCGCATGACTACATTTTGCTGTGCCCGGCCTATACGATGGTGAATGGCAGGGGAGAAGTGTGTGATGCCTGCTTGGATAGGCGATTCATGCATGCCACAAAGAATGTGTGTGTGAAGGGATCGCGTGCCAAGAGTCTGCTTGCTTCCGTGGAAGCCGAATTTCTGAAGTATCACCATTCGTATGACAAGATTGATGTGATTATCGCGCCTTCTGAATTCATGAAGAGCAAACTGGATGAGGGCGGATATGCAGGGCGTACCATTGCCATGCAGAATTTCCTGACGGATTCGCAGATGGCGATGGGCGCCCGTGTGGCGAATACGCATAAGTTCGATGATGCGCAGGCCGGGGTACGGCCGTATGTCCTGTTCTTCGGACGCCTTTCCAAAGAAAAAGGAATCCTGACGCTGGTTCGAGCCTTTTTGAAGGCTGCTGGGCTGACGGCTCCTTATGATTCCGTTGAAAGTGACGGTGCTGTGTGCCACGCGGCCGAAAGTTCTGAAGCTGCGAACGATAAAACTATCCTTCCTTCAAATTGGAATCTCCACATTGTTGGCGATGGACCAGAGCGTCCCGAGATAGAGCGTCTTGTCGCCAATGCAGGATCCGAGGCTGCTTCACGTATTCAGCTTCTGGGCTACAAGTCTGGTGAGGATTTGCAGCGCGAGGTTGGTAACGCCAGGTTTAGCGTGCTGAGTTCCGAATGGCGTGAAAACATGCCCTATTCTGGACTGGAATCACTCGCCGCTAAAACTCCAGTAATCGGAGCTCGGATTGGCGGTATCCCCGAGTTGGTGGTTGAAGGTGAAACTGGGTTCGCCTTCGAATCCGGGAATGTAAGTGATTTAACTGACGCTCTTATTAAGGCCTCGCACGCGGGCGGGAATGATTATCAAATCATGCAACAAGCCTGCACCAAATACGTGAATGAGCGTTGTGAACAATCACAATACGTTCGACAACTTGAAGATTCTTACAGGAGGATTGCACGTGGCGAATAGGCATAATAGTTTGGAGCGCATTGTTCACCGTGCGTCTGAAGAAATACATGCTTCACGAATGATAGCGAAAGAAACCTCTTTCAGTGAGGGGATAAATGCATTCCGTGCGAAGCTTGACATTCAAGTGATGAACCATAACGGATATCAAGAATCCGATGCGGTTAAAGCTCGTCTGTTGCGTAAGCATGAAGCTGTACTGCGATATTTGGAGAGTCGTTTTGGCGATTATTACGCCTCCTATGACTATGATGCGCCCCTACCCCCTATTGCCTCTGATAGAAGCAATAAGATTTGGATGTGCTGGTGGCAGGGACTGGATTCCGCTCCTGAAATTGTAAAGGCATGTGTGGAATCGGTTCGACGTAATGCTGGGGGACGCGAGGTAATTATTATTACGGATAAGAACGTCTCAAACTATGTAAAATTCCCTTCGTGGATTATCAAAAAGATAGATGCAGGGATAATTACTAGAACAAATCTTTCGGATTTGCTGAGATTGAGCTTGCTGGCTTCATATGGTGGAATGTGGCTTGATTCCACCTTCTATTGCGTTGGTTCGCTTGACAAAAGCCTATACAATGGTCCGATTTTCTCGATTAAGAGGCCAGATTATCTGCATGCTTCTGTTGCCGGCGGCATGTTTGCAGGCTATTCGCTGGGTTGTGATGACGATCATAGACGCGCGTTCGCTACGATTCGAGATTTTTTCCTTGAATATTGGCGAAGAAATGATTTTATGGTCGATTATCTTTTGGTGGACTACTTGACTGTTCTCGCTCAGCGTCACGATCCATGGATTGCCGAAGCTTTTAATGAAATTCAGCCAAATAATCCGGACTGTGATGAGCTATTTAAAATTTTTGACCAGCCTTATGACGAGGATATGTGGAAAAGACTCTCAGCTCATACTGATTTGTTCAAGCTTACATGGAAACAAGATTTTCCTGTCGAGCATGATGGAGAAAAAACATTTTATGGAATGTTGGAAGGCATAGGAGATTAATGATATGCCCATCCTTTCAGTTGTCATACCCTGTTATAACGCCTCGTCGACAATCGAAGAGTGCGTTCTGTCGGTCATGGATCAATCGTTAACTGATTTGGAAATAATTGTAGTTGATGATGGATCTACAGATGATTCTTTAGCTATTTGTCGCAGTTTATCTGAGGAAGATGACCGGATTTCCGTTTATACAAAGGAAAATGCTGGACAAGGCATTGCTCGAAATTTTGGCATGTCGCATGCAACAGGGGAATACATAGCTTTTGTTGATGCTGATGATACGTGCAATGTTGAGATGTACAGGGCATTGATTGGTTCAGCTAAAGAATTCGACGCAGATCTCGTTTTCTCGGGGTATAGAGATATTAAAGACGGGGAAGTGGTAGAAGAACATCCAAACATGCGAGAAGTACTCCAAGGCGATGTTGCTATTCGACAACACATGGCCGATCTTATAGCTTCTTCTACGGGGGATGTTGGTTCGCGTTGTGTCGCGGTCTGGGATGGCATATTTAGACTATCCCTGCTAAGAAAAAATGGTATCGAATTCCCTTCGGAAAGAACTGTTTATTCCGAAGATCTTGTATTCAAGCTAAGAGCACTGGAATCGTCCAATATAGTATCTTTCCTTCCGAATAGTTATTATGAATACCATATAAGCGAATCTTCGTATTCAAAATGTGTTGATGTACATGTTATTGACAAGCTTGTCTCAATGTATAGAATGATTGAGTGCGAATTTTCGGAAACGCTCGATGGATTTTGTTTCTCATCAAGAACGCATCGAGGCTGTTTGCTTCGTTCCGTTTTGCTTTGCGCAGCGCACCGTTGGATAAAGGTCGTTTGCCGTTTTTCAGAGCGGTTGTCTCAAATCAGAATCTGCGTAATTGTTTAGCTTTATTCAAGCCGAATTCTTCCTTGGATAAGCTTATATATAAAACATTTATGAAGAAAAAATATATTGTTCTATCTTTCCTATTTTTATGTTTCCAGCTGAAGGGTATTTAAAATGAAAATTGGTGTCATCACGTTTCACCGCGCTATCAACTACGGTGCTGCACTGCAGACTTACGCACTGCAGAGGCTATATCTGACCTTGGCTTTGATACCGAGGTAATTGATTACCGGTGTGAGCATATGGAAAATCTGTATAAATTGATTGGCGGTTTTAAGCAGAAAACATTTAAGCAGAATATCAGAGGGTTTATTAATCTTATTCCGTCTTGGAAGAAGATGAATAGTTTCCGCTCTATGATTGCCAGTCATACTAAATTAAGTCCTGTTGCGTATGATTCACAGTCCATCACTACAGCAAATCAACGCTATGATGTATTCATCACCGGAAGTGATCAAGTCTTTAACTACGCTTGTTCAGATTTCGATAAGAATTATTTTCTTTCGTTTGTAAAAGATCCGAGGAAAATAAATTCTTATGCAGCATCTTTCGGAATTAGTGAAATTCCTCAAGAGTACAAGAGTGAATACACGAGGTTGCTTAATAGATTTAATCATCTCTCGGTCCGAGAGGAATCTGGGCGCCGTATCGTTCGTGAATTGACAGGAAAAGATTGCGCATTACATGTTGACCCGGTTTTCCTTTTGGATGCTGCTGAATGGTCGAAGCTCGCGAAAGATCCCGGTATTGATAATTACATTCTTATTTATCGCTTGAATAAATCAAATATTATTGATAATTTTGCCAGAGAGTTGGCAAAGAAGACAGGGAAGAAGTTATCAATATTGGTCAGGATTTGATTGATAAAGTCAAAAATCCGGATTTTGGAGGTGATCTCAGCACTTCCGTTGAAGAATTCCTTGGTCTATTCAAGCATGCCGATTACGTTGTGACTAATTCTTTCCATGGTACGGCATTTTCTGTAATCTTCAATCGCAAGCTATATGTGGAGACGAAACAGAAAGATTTCAAGAAGAACGATAGAGCAGAGAATTTACTTAAGCTGACTGGTCTCACAGATTCGATTATTGAGACTTTGGATGATTGTAATCTTGACATCGTTCGTGATTTTGAGCATGCGCAGTCCGTACTTTCTAGCGAGAGGGAGTCTGCCTTAGATTATCTCCGGGGAATTTGTTCCAATGAATAGTCTGATATATAAGTTAAGAATATGGCTGAGAACAACTCCAATTGAAAATTACTTTATTCCAAGTATATTACTTATATTAGTTTTTTCTACTGATAATAAACTGATATTTATCACGAGACAATTAGCTAATGTTCTTACAGTTGCTATCTTCTGTTTCGTGTTGATGTCGAAAAGAAAGTGTAGTTTATCTTCTGTCGTAGAGAAAATTTATACGGTTTTTTCTTACTTATCTGCATAAGTTTTCTCTACACAGATGATCGCTTAACTTATACTAAGTATTTTCCTTACGTCCTTGCTGTCTTTTCTTTGACGCTTTTTAAATTTGATAGCACCTTTTTTAGTTGTCTCATTAAGCAGTTCGAGTTTCTGTTCTGGATATTTATCTTTTCGATGTATCTAGAGCTATTGGCTCCTAATTTGTTTTGCCTCACTTTTCGGTTTTCTCGATCTTGGAAGTAGTCGATCTGCGGTTTCAGTTAACACTGGTGGTGCTATTTCGGGACTAGCTTATGAAAAAGGTTATGCAGCGTTTCTATGCAACATGGGACTAGGTGTGCTTTTTGCAAAGCTTTTTGTCAGAGGCTTTACCCTAACTAGATTGTTCCAAATCGTTGGTGTCTTTGCTGCATTAATGATGACGGGTAAAAGAACTTTGTTTCTTATTCCCGTAATGGGGCTTATCGTATTTGCATTATTCTTCTCCAAGAAGCACAAAATTTCAATTGCTCTTGGTCTATCCTTTGTACTCGTTGCGTCATTGACAATAGCTGATTCGCTTATTCCTCAAGTATCTCTAGTGCTTGACAGGTTGTTTGCAGATAACGGCGATCCCTTGAGCGGTAGACAGGTTATTTGGACATATGCCATGCAGATGTTTGAAGCATCTCCACTTATCGGTAGAGGATTCCTTTCATTTAATGCTTACATAAATGCTCAAGGCTTCCGTTATTATGGGTTGCTTTGGAGCTATCAAGCCCATAACGTTTATCTACAGCTTCTTGCTGAGCTTGGTATTGCTGGCCTTTTGTTATTCGTTGTCTTGCTTTCCACACTTGTTTATGGTCTAATTCGCAGTTTTTTAAGTTGGAAAGATATGCAAGGCCTGGAACCTGTCATTCTTCTTACTGCAGTATATTGGATCATTCTTATAGCCGTATACAGCTTAACCGGCAATACCATCTACTATTCGTGTCAATTTGTGGTGCTCGGCATTTGTATAGCTATATATCAGACTTTCAATAAGAAAGCGTTGCAGAAAAATGGAACCACTTGTTAGTATTATTACCCCAGCTTTTAACGCCTCTAGGTATCTTGTTTCTTTCTTTGAATCTGTATTGAATCAGGATTACTCCAACTATGAATTGATCTTCATAAACGATGGCTCAACTGATGATACAGCGCAAATTGCGCTACGATACAAAAAAAGTTTTGAAGAAAAGGGACATCGATTCGTTTATCTTGCAAAAGAAAATGGCGGACAGGCTGCTGCCCTTAATACTGGTTTCCCATATATGAAAGGCAAGTACTTTATCTGGCCCGATTCAGATGATACTTTATGCTCCGATAACCTGTCAGCCAAAGTTTATTTTATGGAAGAGAATCCGAGTATTGATCTTGGTATCGCATGGGCAAAACATGTGGATGAGAACGGCAGTGATTTAGGCATTCTAAAAAGAATACCTGTGGAAAATGATGATTTGTTCCGTGATTTACTTGTCAGTAATAACGTACAGTTCTGTCCAGGTATCTATATTATCAGAACTTCCACTTTTAAAAAGTGTTATCCTAACTTACATATTGATGAGAGCCGCGCTGGACAAAATTATCAGCTTCTTCTTCCTATAGCGTATAGATATAATTACGCTTATATTAATAAAGTTCTATACACATATATTCTGCATCCTACTAGTCATTCAAATTCTAAACAGCATGATGAACAAGCTCAGTTGGAACGTTTTGAGAGACAAGAACGTCTTTTGTTGAGACTGATAGATCATATATGTATACAAGACGATAAAGCTGAAATGAGCACTTTGGTCAGGCAGCATTTTCAAGGCATTTATCTGAGAATTGCCAACGAACATATTGATAGAAGAAAAGCTGCGGACTCCATTTATTCGTTATGCCGCATGCGTTGTGTGAGTTACAAGGATATCATCTACGCGTTTGCAACTTTTGTTGGGATTAAGCTTAAGTAAGGGGTGAGCGTTTTGGGAAGAACAAGCAAATTTGTTCTCAATGCGGTATCGACTGCGCTTCTTCAAGTAGTAACTATGGTAGCAGGGTTTATTACACCCCGTTTCCTGTTAGTCGCTTATGGGTCAGATATTAATGGTCTTATTTCATCCATTAATCAGTTCATTGTTTACTTTAATCTTGTAGAGGCCGGGCTGTCAAGTGCTGCTGTTTATTCATTATATAAACCAATAGCTGAGCACGATTATAACCAGATCAATCGTGTTGTTGTTGCTGCGCGGAATTTCTATGTCAAGTCTGGCTTTATCTTTATCGGCCTTGTTTTTCTGCTTGCCTTTGTGTACCCTTGGATAACGCATACAGAGGTACTGGACAAAGGAACGGTTTTTTGTCTGGTCCTTGTACTCGGAGTAAATGGAGCTCTCGAATTTTTCACTCTGGCAAAATATAGAGCTTTATTGACGGCGGATCAAAAAACTTATGTAATCTCCACAGCATCAATTGTTTATACAATCCTTAATACTCTCATTGTTGTTGTTCTATCGACTTTGAGAGTCGACATATTGCTCCTTCGAATCGTCGCCCTAATTTCCATATTTGCTAGAAGTTTAATCTTATATCTCTATATAAAGATACACTATAAGTTTATTGATTATAAAGTAGTACCAGATAACTCCGCCATGGATAAGCGTTGGAGTGCATTGTACCTGCAGGTTGTGCAGACTGTCCAAAATGCTTCTCCTGCTGTATTGACTACGTTATTCTCTACACTGAAGATGGTCAGTGTTTATTCTGTCTATAATATGGTGCTCGCTGGAATCAATGGTGTAATGTCGGTGTTTTCTACTGGAGTATCTGCTGGCTTCGGAGAACTCTTAGTGAAAAAAGACATGAAAGCGTTCGATAAAGCATATAAAGACTTTGAATACCTATATTATATGGCGATGAGCATAGTATACGGTGTTACGATGGCAACAATTCTTCCATTTATTCAGGTGTATACAAAAGGTGTTAATGATGTTCAGTACGTGAATATTGTTTTTGCTGTGCTGTTCGTCCTCAATGGGGTTCTTTATAATTTAAAAACACCTCAAGGAATGCTAGTGATTGCAGCTGGTCTCTACAAGGAAACACGGATTCAGAGCACCATTCAGGCGAGTATTCTGGTTGTTGGCGGTGTTATCCTCGGCTATTCATTTGGTCTTACGGGTGTTCTGGTTGCCTCTTGCTTGTCTAATTTCTATAGATGTGTTGATTTGCTTTTCTTCATTCCGAAGAATGTTACGCATCTTCCGATTCTTCCTTCATTACGGCGAATGGTGGAGACGCTGGTGGTCATTATTCTAATATGTGCCGCTTCATGCTCTGCCTTCCGTTCCGTCCGAACACTTTGATGACTTGGGTGGGTTATGCTTTCTGCAATCTTGTGTTGGCGGTTCTGTTGGTGACGCTGTTCCATGTTCTCTTTGAACGATCAAATATTCATATTGTTGTTGACAGGGTTCGTTCGATTTTTAAGAGAAAATAATACATGGATTAGTAAAGCATATTTTATGAATATATTCCCAATTAATAGCTGTCTCGCTTCCTTGTTATAGCATGATTAACGAATGCTGAGGGTGTGAATTTCAGTTTGATGATAATATGGGCATATATTCTTAATTGAAGGGAAAGGATACTCAGATGAATATTAAAGATAAAGTTAAAAAAATAACTCCAAATTTTTTATTGGAGAGAAAACAATGGCTGCGTTTAAAGCGTGAGTCGTTTGATCAACTGAAACGTTTCTATAATGCCATTACGAATGATGGCAATAAAAATGTAAATCATTGCATCGCCAAGGTAACGTTCTACAGTCATCAAATCGAAAAGGATTAAGCCATAGTGATTTCCGCTATGGATTTGGAAAGTCAGTTTTAATGAATCTTTCCTCAGCCTTAAAAGATTTGAAGCGATGTGATTCTAACTACCCTGAATGTGCGGCTTATCAGAGTGCTGTATCGGCATTACAAGAATACCGCTACAGGCATGAAAATGCTGGTTATCAAATAGATGATATGATTGCGCTTTTCCCCTCGGACATTTGGAATGACGCTTCTGCATCAACTTCTGTTAATGGTGGAAGTGTCCCGGTTAAAGCCATATTGAAAGATGGGAATGCAACCATTCCCTTTGAGAACCTGTTCCTAAACCGTAGGTCAGTACGTGAATTTTCTGATAGTCCTCTCACTGAAACCGAGATTCAACATGTGGTTGAAGTGGCTACGAAAGCGCCGTCGGTCTGTAACCGTCAGCCGGTTCGCGTGTACGCGATTACAAATAAATCTATAATTGAGAAAGCGTTGAAGCTGCAAGGAGGCTTTAATGGGTATAAGGTTCCCCCGGCTTTGTTCTTGATTACAGCTGACAATGAAGCTTTTCTTTCGATAAGTGAACACAATGAAGGTTTTGTTGACGGTGGTCTTTTCTCCATGGCCTTACTCATGGCTATGGAGGCTAATAAAATCGCTGCATGTCCTCTAAACACCATGTTCTCAAAACAGATTGATCAACAGACACGCAATATAATCGGAGTTCCTGAAAATGAGTTTTTGATTATGTATATTGCGGCCGGACATTTTCCTGATGAAACACATACATGTATTTCTAAACGATATCCTGTTCAGGATATTCTTACTATCGTCAAATAGTGTATTTTGAAATACAGTACAAGGTTCATTTCTATGCTTCATAACAGTTCATCTCCAGAATTGTGATAATTAAGTACTATCTACTACTTATTTTTTTGCGTGATTGGCATGTCGAAGAGAAAGGTTAACAAATGACCGGAGTCAAAAATGATGAGCTCCATACTATCGAACGTGTGATATCGTCTCCTGACGCGGATGCAATTGGAGGCGCGGCCACATACTGCGTAGGATGCGGTTCATGTGCAGTAATAGATCCGGCATTTCGCATTGCAAAAAATGCAGATGGTTGCTATCGAGCCAGTGTTGTCGGCGAGCCTCGTGATTGGACTGCGGCGGAGCGTGTTTGCCCATTCGCGTCCTCGGTAGACGAAAACCAGCTCGGGGAGGAGCTGTTTAGCAAACAGTCTGGCGTTAAGTATGACCAGCATCTAGGTTATTACCTGAGTGCTTATGCCGGATACGTGGCTGTCGACGGTTGGCGTTCCCGGGGTACTTCCGGTGGCATGATCAGTTGGCTGGCTGCTAAAATGCTTCAGGACGGGCTTGTAGATGCGGTCATTCACGCCAAGGATGGTCCTGATCCTAAGAATATGTACACTATCCAGATTTCCCGTACTGTTGATGAGATTAAAGCGGGTGCAAAAGCGAAGTATTACCCTATTGAACTCAGCGAGGCCATTAAACAGGTACGTGAGCACGAAGGGCGTTACTTGTTTATCGGCCTTCCGTGCTTTGTCAAGGCTGTGCGACTTTTACGACGTGAAGATCCCGTGCTAATGAAGCGGATCCCTTATTGCATCGGCTTGATATGCGGGCATCTGAAATCTGACTTCTTTGGCCAAGCCGAAGCGTGGGAGTCGGGCGTGCCCCTTGACAAGATTGCACGTGTGGACTTCCGTCACAAAACTCCAGGCACACGTGCCTCAGATTATGCAATTGAGGTGCGTCGCACAGATAAAGATGAACCTATCGTCAAGCGCATTGCTGAATTGTCTACTGCGAACTGGGGACTTGGCTATTTCAAATACAATGCGTGTGATTATTGCGATGATGTGCTTGCCGAGACCGCTGACGCGACTTTCGGAGATGCGTGGATTCCCAAATATGTGTCAGATGACAAAGGCTGTAACGTTATCATTATCCGCAATCAAGCTATTCAGGATTTGTTTGACCGGTATAGGAATGAGCTCGTCCTGCATGATTCAGATGCGGCAGAAGTCTATCAATCGCAGTCCAGTGGATTCCGTCATCGTCGTCAAGGTCTTGCTGAGCGTTTGTATATCCACCAGCAGCGTGGCGAATGGACTCCTACCAAACGTATCAAGCCATCTCTTGATGGAATTCCTGAACGACGTCAGCGGGTTTACGCAATGCGCACCACATTGAAAAATGAAAGTTTTGTAGCGTTCCGTGAGGCCGTCAAAGCCGGGGATTTCGCCGTGTTCAACAAGC
>ENA-OQHA01000448-OQHA01000448.1-human-gut-metagenome-genome-assembly--contig:-NODE-448-length-20780-cov-2.787779_pt1 | contig 20780 bp, 26 predicted proteins | sample MGYA00242558_ERZ504707 | MGnify/ENA primary metagenome ERZ504707 (study PRJEB26092, sample SAMD00036197) | human gut metagenome | host: Homo sapiens | study: EMG produced TPA metagenomics assembly of...
CACGTTTCGTATTGAAACCAACCAGCGGCAACATGGAAAAAGAAAACCTTGCCGTACGTGCATATCGTAAAAAACTAGGCATCCTGCCTGCCGTGAAACGCATCAATACTGTTGCATCCGAACATCCGGAACTGACAAACTACCTCTATATGACGTATGGAGCAGACGGATATGATGTAAACTATTACAAGAATGAAAAGTCAGTTGTAGTACTTGGCTCTGGTGCTTACCGCATCGGTTCATCTGTAGAATTCGACTGGTGTTCGGTCAATGCCATCCAGACAGCACGCAAGCTGGGATATAAGTCCATCATGATCAACTATAATCCGGAAACAGTTTCTACCGACTACGATATGTGCGACCGTCTATACTTCGATGAACTTTCGTTCGAACGTGTACTCGATGTAATAGATCTGGAACAGCCTCGTGGCGTTATTGTATCTGTAGGAGGACAAATTCCGAACAACCTTGCCATGAAGCTTTATCGCCAGTCTGTTCCTATCCTGGGAACTTCTCCGATTTCCATCGACCGTGCCGAAAACCGTAACAAATTCTCCGCTATGCTCGACCAGCTGGGTATTGACCAGCCTGCATGGCAGGAATTGACAAGCCTGGACGATGTTAAGACATTTGTTGCAAAAGTCGGTTATCCGGTATTGGTTCGTCCATCGTACGTACTGAGTGGAGCTGCATGAATGTATGTTATGACGAAGAAGAACTGACTCGTTTCTTGCAAATGGCAAGTGAAGTATCGAAAGAATATCCTGTAGTTGTTTCACAGTTCATGCAGGAAACCAAAGAAATCGAATTCGATGCAGTTGCACAAAACGGTGAAGTTGTAGAATACGCCATTTCTGAACACATCGAATATGCCGGTGTACATTCTGGTGATGCTACACTTGTATTCCCTGCCCAGCAGATCTATTTCTCTACGGCACGACAAATCAAAAAGATAAGCCGTCGTATTGCCCAAGAACTTAATATATCCGGACCATTCAACATTCAGTTCCTGGCACGTAAGAACGAAGTGAAAGTAATCGAGTGTAACCTGCGTGCATCTCGTAGCTTCCCGTTTGTATCCAAGGTTCTGAAACGCAACTTCATCGAGACTACTACCCGTATCATGCTGGATGCACCGTATACCCGTCCGGACAAATCGGCATTCGATATCGACCGCATCGGAGTTAAGGCTTCTCAATTCTCATTCGCACGCTTGCAAAATGCCGACCCTGTACTAGGAGTAGACATGTCGTCTACCGGAGAAGTGGGATGCTTGGGTGACGATTTCAACGAAGCATTGCTCAATTCTCTGATAGCAACCGGATACAAGATTCCAAAACAATCTATCCTGTTGTCTTCGGGAGCAACCAAATCGAAAGTAGATTTACTGGATGCAAGCCATATGTTAAGCAAAAACGGTTATCACATTTATGCTACAGCGGGAACTGCAACCTTCCTCAATTCACACGGAATCCCTACCACACCAGTATTCTGGCCAGATGAACGTCCGCATGCAGAAAACAACGTGATGAAAATGATAGCCGAACATAAGTTTGACCTGATAGTCAACATTCCGAAAAATCACTCTAAACGTGAGCTGACAAACGGTTATCGTATCCGTCGTGGTGCAATAGACCACAATATTCCGTTGATGACCAATGCACGTCTTGCTAAGGCATTCATCGAAGCCTTCTGCCAGATGAAGCAGGAAGATATCCAGATAAAGAGCTGGCAAGAATACAAATAAAATTAAGTTGTGCAGCCATTGAATATGCTCTGAAAAGTTATATACACTATAACTGACAAATAAAAACAGCCATATCAGACTCATAATTCCATTGAGTGATGACATGGCTGTTTTTATTGATTGTACTATTATTCTTTGCTATCCAATCTCCTCTTCACTATTGCCGGATTACCTACCGCTAAGCTATCAGATGGAACATCCTTTGTCACCACACTGCCAGCCCCGATGATACAGCGGTCTCCGATAGTTACTCCTGGAAGAATTATGGCTCCTCCACCTATCCAGCAATCCTTACCAATCGTAACCGGATATGAATACTCTTTCGAAGCACGACGCTCACGATAATCGATAGGATGATGCGGAGTGTATATTTGTACGTTAGGGGCAATCAGGGTATAGTCACCTATCGTAATATAAGCCCCGTCCAGAAAAGTACATCCGGCATTCACAAATACATGTTCGCCCAGCCGTATTCCATGCCCATGGTCGCAATGGAAAGGAGGCATAATGACAGATGTTTCAGGAATACCCGGTATTAAATCCTCCAAAACCGTACGATAATCATCGTCGTAAGTCGACATGGTACGGAACTTAGCCAACAGTTTCTTACAATGACGGAAGCTGTCTTGCACTTCGGGAGCACTGAAATCGGCAAGCAGGCCGCTACGCATTTTCTCTATCTCATTCATGGCATCTTGGCAAATAAATTATTTCAAAGCTTCTTCGATAGTATCCATCAGTTTCTGAAACTCTTCCGGAGTATACCCGGTAGAAGTATAAATCAGTTTACCATCTTACCAAACAGATAAGCGCGGGGAATACTCTGGTCGGCAAACAGCGAGAATACTTCACGTTTCGGATCAGGATAAAGCGGGAAAGTAAACTTTTTACGCGCATTGTATTTGGTCAGGTCTGCATCTGTATGTTCACGTCCAATTACCAACAAACGGAAATTCTCGTTATCTTTATATTTCGGATAAAGCGTGCTTTGCACTTCTGCAAGCTCTTTCTGGCACGGTCCGCACCAAGTAGCAAACAGACTTACCAGCACCACCTTCCCTTTCAAATCGGAAGGAGTCACTTGTCCGTATACATCCGAGTTTAATGTAAACTGAGGCATTGTATCGCCTATCTTTACCTTTTCCACACTATTTTGAGCATGAGCTCCCACAAAAAACAGCATCAGAGCCATTATCAGGCCACCGATTTTCAACGATTTCATCATATATTATCAGAATTAAATAAAACAATCCTATCTATCGTCAACAAATATATGTCTTTTCCGAACAAAAACCCTTGCAGAAATGTATCTTTGTAATGAGATTTAACAAAAACAGCAACAGCTTATGATGATTTATATTTCGTGTGCCAAGACAATGACTGCACGCAGCCGCCAGCAAGTTCCCTATACGACTGTTCCCTATTTCGAAAAAGAAGCTCACGAAAATGCCATGCACATGGCACAGTTCAGTACCGAAGAGTTGACCCGCTTACTGCGCATAAACAATAAGCTGGCAGCCGAAAACGTGCTCCGCTATCATGACTTTTTATCTCCCGATGCCCCTTCGCTTCCGGCACTGCTGGCTTATACAGGGATTGTATTCAAACGCCTCAATCCAAAAGATTTCACAGAAGAAGACTGGAAGTATGCGCAGCAGCATCTGTTTATCACTTCTTTTCTCTATGGATTATTGCGACCACTGGATTTAATCAAGAATTACCGACTGGAAGGCGACGTACGCATGCCCGAACACGGAGATATCACGATGTTCGAATACTGGCGACCTTTGCTGACAGAATATTTCATAACCGAAATAAAAAACAGGGAAATCTCCTGATAAATCTGGCAAGCGCCGAAATGAAGGATCTGTTCCATTGGAAAGAGGTTACTCGAGCTGTAGAAGTTGTAACACCGGAGTTCATGGTATACAAGAATGGCAAACCTACGACAGTAGTTATTTATGCTAAAATGTGCAGAGGAGAAATGACCCGTTTCATTCTAAAAAACCGCATAGAAGATATAGAATCACTGAAAAGTTTCGAATGGGAAGGCTTTACGTTCGACGAAGCGTTAAGTCAGGATAATCGTCTGATTTTCACTTTAAAATAAAGCAATAAAAAAACTTGCGCATATTTTATAAAAAACATGCGCAAGTTTTATCTAAAACATCCTGAAGTTTTTCAAAAACATCAGGTTATTTGAAAAGTTTCTCCAGATCATCTTCTTTCAATACAGAAAGTACCACTTTGCCATCAGGTGTATAGTTAGGTGTAGAAACAGCAAAAAGCTCATCTACCAGATTATTCATTTCTTCATTTGTCAATACCTGTCCCGGCACGATAGCCGCAGCTTTTGCCAGTGACAGAGCCAACATACTTTGTACTTCTTCCTTTACTTTACAACCTTTCTCGATTGCCGTTTGTACCATATTTGTTACCAATGTTTCCGGATTCAGTCCTTCAATACCAGCCGGAATTCCATTAATAGCATACGAACCTCCTCCAAGATTGCTAAGTTCAAAGCCCAATGCTGTCAGGTCATCCATAATCTCCTCCAATACAGGTATTTCTGCCGGAGAAAAATGTACCATATCTGGAAACAACATACGCTGTGATACGTTTCTCCGATTTGCGATCTGATTCATGTACTGATCGTACAAGATACGGATATGCGCACGCTGCTGATCAATGATCATCAGCCCGGATTTGACAGATGTCAGAATATAGCTTCCCTTATACTGATAGTGTTGCGCCGACTTTTCGGCTATCGCTCCCTCAGCATGTTCATCATACAGCATTGGTTCCGGCTGTTGTTCAGGTTCACTCCAAGTTTCATCAGGTATAGGAGAAGCAGGCATATCCCACGAAGATGAACCCTTTTTCTCCAGTCCTTGAAACAGAGGCTCCCATTCTACATGCTGCTTCTGATAAGAAGAAGGTGAATATTGTGAAGGAGGAACCGATGAAACATTAAACGGATTATACGACGGATCGTACGATGTAGAAGGAGGACGAACTCCCGAAACCGGAGCAGCATCGAAAGCCGGAATATCAGGCATACCTTCCGTATCAAAATCAATAGAAGGAACTGCATTAAACCGACCTAGGGTTTCCTTTACTGCCGCCGACAGGATCTGCCAGATAGGCTGCTCGTTCTCAAATTTTATTTCAGTTTTTGTAGGATGAATATTTACATCAATATTTGCCGGATCGACATCAAAATAAATGAAATAAGAAACTTGTTCCCCTACAGGAATAAGGTTTTCATAAGCATCGACTACCGCCTTATGGAAATAAGGATGACGCATGTATCGGCCGTTGACAAAAAAGAACTGACGGGCTCCTTTCTTACGTGCCGTTTCTGGCTTTCCGATAAATCCATGTATCTTCACCATGCTGGTTTCGATATCAAGCGACAGCAAATCCTGATTCAGCTTCTTCCCGAATACTCCCATAATACGCTGGCGTAACTGAATAGCCGGAAGGTTTAACATCTCCGTATCATTATGATGAAGTGTAAACGATACTTCAGGATTGACTAAAGCAATACGTTCAAATTCCGTAATGATATTGCTCAGTTCTGTCTGATTGGATTTCAGGAACTTACGGCGGGCTGGAATATTGAAGAAAAGGTTTTTAACTGAAAAATTACTTCCGTGCGGACATGCCACCGCTTCCTGGCTCTCTACTTTGGAACCAGAAATGCAAATACGAGTACCCAGTTGCTCTCCTTCCTGACAGGTACGAAGTTCAACCTGAGCTACTGCTGCGATAGAAGCAAGCGCCTCTCCACGAAATCCCATGGTATGAAGAGCAAACAAATCGGCTGCCTGACGTATTTTTGACGTAGCATGACGCTCAAAAGCCAGACGTGCATCTGTTTCCGACATACCCTTTCCATCGTCTATCACCTGAATACAAGTCTTGCCTGCATCAGTTATCAAAACGTCTATGTGATGTGCTCCGGCGTCGATGGCATTTTCAACCAACTCCTTTACCACAGAAGCCGGGCGCTGTATCACTTCGCCCGCCGCAATCTGGTTGGCTACGGAATCGGGCAACAAACGGATTACATCGCTCATAACATGAAAAGTTTAAAAAGTAAATTCTCCAGTCACCAAATAGTGCAAAATATATGCAAGTACAGCTATTGCCACAAATATGGTAGCATAACTCAAAGGCTTACGTCCGCTTTCTTTACGGCGTTTCAGATAAGTTGTACCTTCGATAAACTTACCCCGTATATCTTCGGGAGAAAATTCCTTAGGGGGAAGCATACCCAGGTCACGCTTTGCGTTTTCCTCTATCTTCTGTAATTTTTCTTTTCGTTCGTCCACGTAAATATACTCATGGTGATATGCACGTGGTTTTCTCATCGTAAACATTCCCATAGCGCTACTCCTTTTTGGTTTCAAATAAATGCTGGTTTGGCAATTCTACCGGTCCACGTACGTTCTTCTTCAACTGGTCTTCCACTTTCTTGCTTCTCCAGTTGAATATATCTTCCTTGTTCAGCGGACGTATATAGTCGAACCATACAAAATTCTGCAACTTATCAGTTCCCGAAGGAATCTGAGTGATAGGATAAAGTGTACCGTTCGATTTTGGACTCATCACCATTTTCTCCAGTTTCTGATTCTCCAGATAGATATCCAGCTTACTTGTTTCGGATACATTCATACCAATCAGCGTACTGTCCGAGTCCATCGGATAATAAACCACACGTACCGATCCGATCACTTCTGTTTTGTACATCTGGCGGTCACGGAAATATGCCTTCATTTCCTTTCCTGTTACCTGATTGTATTTCGTCGTATCCAACTGTTCTACAGATAAAGCCTGATTGATGATATGTGCCCAGTCGATAGTACTGTCATTCATATAAATACATATTTTCTCTCCTACCAGCTGCTGACTTCATTCCATAAAATCGGATCACGATACATTGTCAGACAACTGTCTTTTGACGAGAAGACCAATGAATCGGCCACTCCTTGTACATCGGTACGGTAAAAACGAACTTTATGGAAAGCACGCATTTCGCGGAACATTGAGTCAGTATCCAGATGGAAAGTTTCCATCAGCAGTGTATCTCCATGCAAGAACAAACTATCTCCCTGAGAATAGTCGATGGCAACGGCCTTATCGGTAGCAAACGCATATCCTCTTTTTTCATTATAAAAGCCGTATTCTCCCGTCATCATATTCTTGTTAATGGTATCGGTCAGTACCATATTACGGAATGCTTCACCCAATCCTTCGTTACGGTCATAAAACAAAGAGTCACCCGTCAGTTGTTTTCCCTCGTTTGTAAGAACTGAACGATCCAGCAGATATGCTTTTCCCGTCATCGTATTGTAAGTACCACGTTCTGAGTAGATATGGTTATTGTCACTCAGAATATCCGAAGGACCGACAATATTTGCCACCTTACTTGCCGTATTATATTCCAGTGTATCAGAAGTCAGTGTAAACTGAGGGTTTACCAGTTTCACATTATAATTGAAGACAGACTGCTTAGTACCGGGATTATACTCTCCCCACTCCGAAGTCAGCACATTTTGCTCATCCATCAAGGTTCCTCCGTCGAAGAAATATCCCAGATTATACACACGGTCATAATTCAAGCTATCTGTCAGCAAGGTCGTATTACGATTCTCCATACGCACATTCATACGTACTTCAGCTATCTGTGTATTACCATCGTAATACAAGCGGTCGCCATACAAGAAAAGCGTATCTCCCTGATTCATCTTCACATTGCTGAATGCCTCAAACGAACTGATCTTATCGTAATAATAAGCACTGTCGCAATACATATACACACTGTCGTGACGGAAAACAACATTTCCCACCACAACCTGAGCATCCGGATTTCGGGAATCCTTACGCAACAAATCGGAATGTATCAGATAAACTTTACTTTTCGCCGGCTGTTTTTGAGGAGTGGCCTCTCTCTTTCGTACTTTAGTCGTATCTTCCGAAGTCTTCTTCACACGACTCTGTACAGGTTTTTGTGCCAGCAAACAAAAGCCGAACAGGCATAGGATACCTGCTAAAAGCATCCTATGCCCGCCAAATATATTTCTTTTACTTTTCTGTTTCTGCATATATGAATGTAAGTATCAGTTCTTAATCCATCCCGAATATTTGAAATCACAGTTTCTCCAGTCAGGATTAATACGTACATAAGTATTCTTCTGTTTTTCAACGATCCATTTCTGAAGCTTTTCTTCACTCCGTTTGGCAGTTACCATAGCTTCAGGCGCTGATAGTCTTCAGTTATAGTAGCCTTATGTCCGTCAATACGATTTTTCAGTTTTACGATTGCACAGACTTGTTTTCCTTTAGATTGATCATAGTAAAAGGTTTCGAGATTTCACCAATCTGCATATTCTCTACCACCTTTGCCACATCCTGTGAAATCAAGCCGGCCAACTGCTGCATTTCGAAACGTGAAGTGCTGCTCTGCGGATTGGCCAGCAATCCATGGTTATTACGTGTATCTTTATCTTGAGAAATCCATGTTGCAGCATCATCAAAAGTAAATTTATTTTTACGGATATCATCTGCAATAGAATCCAGACGTGCCAGCGCAGCATCAATATCTTTCTGGTCTACCTTCGGACGCAACAAAATATGGCGATAGTTTACACGGTCACCTCGCTTTTCTATCAACTGAGCAATGTGATAACCAAATTCTGTTTCGAACACCTTCGATACTTTCTTTGTATCAGTCAAGTTAAAGACCACATTCGCAAACTCCGGCACCAATTCACCACGTCCGGTAAATCCACCTTCTCCTCCACGACGTGCTGTTCCAGGGTCTTCTGAATAAAAACGTGCCAATGTAGAAAATGAGGTTTCTCCCTTGTTCACACGGTCGGCATATTCACGCAACTGTGATTTTACACGTTCTATTTCTTCTTCTGAATTTTAGGTTCCTGAGTAATAATCTGTACCTCTACCTGAGTAGGAATAAACGGAATACTATCTTGGGGCAACTTGCTGAAATAGTTGCGCACTTCAGCAGGAGTCAGCTTAATATCACCGACAATTTTCTGCTGCATCTGTACTACCGTCTTCTGACTTTTTACATTTTCGCGCAACATCTCGCGGATCTGAGTATACGATTTGTTATAATATTCCTCCATTTTTTCTTTCGATCCAATCTGGTCGGCCAGCCATGCTATACGCTGCTCTACCTCTTGAATCACTTCTTGATCGGAAACCATCACACTATCTATTTCTGCCTGATGCAAATATAGTTTCTGTATGGCAAGCTCTTCGGGTATCACGCAATATGGGTCACCATCGAAATGACGGTTTTCATATTGAGCATTCAATCGTTCGTTTTCCACATCCGACTTAAAATGGCCTCATCGCCTACTACCCAGACTACCTCGTCTATCACATTGTTCTGTGCATAAACCGAAACACCGGCAAGCAACAAAAGCATGCATGCATAAAACTTAATAAACTTAAACTTATTCATTGTTCGGATTCTAATAATAAATTATGTCTTTATCGTCTGAAGCTTCCTTATATAAATCATCCTTCATACGATTGATAAACTCCACACGCTTCAGATTAATTAGTATTTCTTTTATTTCACTCTTTGCATATTCTAATGGCAACTGTTGTCCGGCAGGCAGAAAGTTTTCTACATGAAGGAAATAACAATAAGCCGTATCGCGCACTTCTACATTGCGATTACGATTCAAATAATTGGCATCCGTATCAATGGCTTTCAACGGTATTTTGGCTGCAATTTCGGAAACAGGAATCCAGCGATCATAAAAATAATCATAACTCACAGCATTTCCTATACTGAATTTTTCCAGTTTGTCGATAGCGTCCTGAGTGTTTTTCTTATACCAAGCACGTACATTATTCAAATGCTGTGCACTGATTGGCACTTTCATAAACAGTCCCTGCACGTAAGGCTGATTGGCAGAAAACATTCCTGTATTCTGGTTATAATACTGCTCTATTTCAGCATCCGAAATTTCATTTCCCAGCTTTTGATTAACCAGCTCTTCCTGATAAGTATGCATTATCAGTGCTTTTCTGTAAGAAGCAACCAGTTCATCTACTTTCACGTTATCAGGAATGTTGCCTTCTGCTTTCTTATACAAAAGTACATCCTTTATCCAATTATGAATATATTCTTCAGCAAACCGAGCACTATCCTGTCCTCGCATACCGACAGGCATGGCCGCCTGCAAATCTTCCTTGTACAAGAACTCATGACCGACTTCCACCAAAGGAGTCTTTCCTTTATGGTCTACCGCCTGACTGCATCCTGCTAAAGTCATCAGTCCTACAACGAAGATACTGAATTTACCCATTATTAGCCTTATTACTCTGAATCAGTGAACGAAGATACAGTATTAATTAATTACTTCCGCAACAATTAACTGTTTTTAAAACGTCTTGCTCTATTTCTACCCCAAAATGTTGCATTAACGAAGTAAGCAGACCTCTTTCCTGCTCTCTTCGATAGTCAATCTCCACTTCTTCACGAACATCCGAATACTCTTCGGGACCTTTCTTTAGTTTTTTTCCAAAGACACAGATATAAGGATATTTTTTCTCTTTCGGCAAACTTCCACACTTAAAAGCCAGCTTGTCGACATAGGCATTTTTTCCAATTTGGAAGAGTCCGGCTTCCATTGTCGCATTCATCGTAGAATCTGCTTTTACTAGATTACGGAAACTTTCTTCCCACTGAGCGAATGGCTGTTTCTTCAAGTATTTCTTTATGCGAGAAGCTGTTTTTTATTGGCACACTGAATCACAGCCCCTCTGAAATGTGGAAACTCCCATGTATAATATTTTTTATTTTGAAGAAAGAACTGTTCCAATTCCTGTGGCGTAGCCTCCCGAGGCAAAGACGAGCTATGCAATTTATCCCAAAAAGAAGCCAGCAGCTTATCTTCTGCATCTGTCATACACAAACGTATAGCATCGTTATGCAACGCTCCTTCTCTCCACTGTGTAAATAAATCGTGCTTCAAGGCAGGATGATCCGCTCCTAAGCGTTCCATATAAGCCAACAGATAAGGACGTGCCTCTTCATAACTGATACAAGGCTTTGTATCGGTAAGCCTGATAATATGGACACCTAACGGTGAAAAAAAAGGTTCAGAAAATTCATTTTTTGAAAGAGAAGCCAAACGGTCGGCAAACTCCTGAAGAAGTTCCACTACTGGAATCCATGTTCCTCCCTCCGGCTGACATGAAAAAGAAGTAAAATCTGCCCCGCTCTTCAACTTCGCATAAATCGAATCCATACGGTTACGAGCCGCACGCTCATCAGCCTTAGGCGCATGTTGTGACAACAAAATAGTTATCTGTTCTATTTTGACCCAACCGCTTTTTGAGAGTCTCTCCACACTCTGTCGGTATAAATCACGGCAAATACGTTCTTCCTGTTCTTTATCTAACAGTACATTCTTCAGTAGTTCACCTCTCATCACCTTACAGTACTGCCTGAAAGCAGGTAACGTATCGCAACCAGACTGACGCATATCAGCAGCTTTCAGCTTTCGGAAAAGAAAATCATCGAAAGCTTCATTCACCGATTCTGTCTGGCATTTTCCGGCAAGACTATGTTTACAATAAAATTCAAACTCCTGTTTGGCTACGGTTCGTCCACCGATACGCAATAAGATATCAGACCGCTCGGCCGCAAACGAAAAACAAGGTATGAAAAGCCACGAAAGCCAAAGAAGTTGTCTTATGAGTTTATCATTTTAAGTAACAGTTGAATACAAAAACGAATGCAATAATACAAAATTCACCACAGACTTCATCAGCCGGCAAACACAATAAACGTTAACCTGACAATAAATGAAGTCTGTGGTGATAAATATTCTATAATGATAGAATCATCCAGCCTTACTGAGGACGGCTATAGTTAGGAGCCTCACTGGTAATAGCAACATCGTGCGGATGGCTCTCCAGTACACCAGCATTTGTAATACGGGTAAACTTAGCATTATGCAATTCTGTAATATTATGAGCACCACAATATCCCATACCTGCACGCAATCCGCCTACCAACTGGTATATAACTTCATACAAGGTTCCTTTATAAGGTACACGGGCAGCAATACCTTCTGGCACTAATTTCTTCACGTCATTAGTTCCAGCCTGGAAATAACGGTCCTTTGAACCATTTTCCATTGCTTCCAATGATCCCATACCACGGTATGATTTAAACTTACGTCCGTTGAAAATAATTGTATCACCCGGTGATTCTTCTGTTCCTGCAACGAGTGAACCAATCATTACACTGTAACCTCCGGCAGCCAATGCCTTAACAACATCACCAGAATAACGCAAGCCACCATCAGCGATCAAAGGAACTCCAGTACCTTCCAATGCTTTTGCAACATCATATACAGCAGTCAACTGCGGAACTCCTACCCCAGCTACTACACGTGTAGTACAGATAGAACCCGGACCGATACCAACCTTCACAGCATCTGCTCCAGCCTCAACCAACATCTTGGCTGCTTCGCCAGTAGCAATGTTTCCTACAACAATATCAATATTCGGGAAAGCTTTCTTTGCTTTTTTAATTTTTCGATAACAGACAACGAATGTCCATGTGCAGTATCGATAACAATGGCATCTGCACCAGCATTTACCAATGCTTCCATACGTTGTAAAGTATCAGCAGTAACACCAACACCGGCTGCAACACGTAAACGTCCTTTAGAGTCTTTGCAAGCCATTGGTTTGTCCTTTGCCTTTGTAATGTCTTTATAAGTAATCAAGCCAACCAACTTACCGTCTTTACCAACTACAGGCAGCTTTTCAATTTTATTTTCTTGCAGAATTCTGGAAGCAGTTTCCATATCCGTTCCAGGCTCAGTAGTAACAATGTTTTCCTTCGTCATTACTTCATCGATACGCTTTGTCATATCTTTTTCAAAACGAAGGTCACGGTTTGTAACAATACCTACCAGATAGTTTTCATCATCTACAACAGGAATACCACCGATTTTGTATTCTGCCATCAAGTCAAGAGCGTCTTTACAGTAGAGCCTCTCTTGATAGTTACAGGATCGTAAATCATACCATTTTCGGCACGCTTCACAATAGCTACCTGACGAGCCTGCTCTTCTATAGACATATTCTTATGAATAACACCGATACCTCCTTCACGAGCAATGGCAATGGCCATCTGTGCTTCGGTAACTGTATCCATAGCTGCAGTTACAAACGGAATTTTCAACTCAATGTTACGTGAAAACTTTGTCGTGAGTTCGACAGCTTTAGGTAATACCTCAGAATAGGCCGGGATTAACAATACGTCATCGTAAGTCAATCCGTCCATTACAACTTTATCTGCAATAAATGACATAGGCTTTATGCTTTAGATTTTATTGCGTGCAAATATACAAATTTTATTCAAATCAGAAAGTAGGATTAACATCTTTTTTATTTACAACCATACCTGATAACTCTGAACAACGCTTAAAATAAGAAACAGAATTACATAAAACGCCTTACAATTTATACCAAAGTCCAAGAACCTATCAACAGACACAATCCGACAAAACAATAATCCGCAACGCCATACTGTTCTTTTTCGTCTAAGCAGATGACAGAATAAAAAGATTATTTTAGCAACTTATTGTCTATATTATTTGCTAGAAGTTGCCTATCTTTGTCCGCTGTTGAATAAAAATCTTTGTATAACGCAGTAAAAATAACTATGAACACGCAAACCACTTATCTTGCATCGAAGCCTCATTACGAAATTCTTGACGGGCTTCGAGGAGTAGCCGCCATTATGGTCATTATCTTTCATTTATTTGAAACTCACTCACTAGGGAATCACTTGATACAAATTATCAATCATGGATACCTTGCTGTTGATTTTTTCTTTATGCTTTCGGGATTTGTAATAGGCTATGCCTATGATGACCGATGGGATAAAATGACATTAGGAACATTCTTCAAGCGACGCATCATCCGCTTGCACCCTATGGTCATCATGGGAAGCATCGTTGGAGCTTCACTTTTCTATTTCCAGCAATCATCTTGCTTTCCACAGATAGAACATACATCAGTAGGGGCATTATTGTTAATTATGTTACTGGGATGTACATTACTTCCACTTCCTTTGAAATGGGATGTACGAGGATGGACAGAAATGCATCCATTGAATGGTCCAGCATGGTCGTTGTATTATGAATATATAGCCAATATTCTCTATGCCCTCTTCATACGTCGTTTCAACAAAATAGCTCTTACTGTTTTAGTCGTTATTGCAGCTTGCTTTACAGTATATCGCAGTCTGACAGCCCCAATGGGTGATATGTAGGTGGATGGGCACTAAACTGGAACAACAATATGTAGGCTTTGTACGATTAATGTATCCTTTTTTGGAGGATTACTCTTATCCCGACTTGGATGGTTGATACGAATTAAGAAAAGAGCCTTTTGGTATTGTGCTCTGATTATTATCGTCATATTATCAATTCCCCGTCTAGGAGGTGAAGAGCATTATTGGATGAACGGACTCTATGAATCATTCTGTATCATCTTCATATTCCCTATAATTGTTTCCATGGGAGCTGGTGGTAAAGTAACAGGCAAATACTCCAGCCGTATTTGCAAATTTTTTAGGAGATATTTCATACCCCCATTTTATATCACTCACTACCCCTCTGATATATATTTATACTGCCTGGGTATGTAATAACAATGCAACAATCACGGAAGGAATTCCTTATATGATACTTGTTTTAGTAGGAGCAATTGCCTTGGCATATGCCTCTCTGAAACTATACGACGAGCCTGTTCGTCGCCGACTTACAGAATGCTTTCTGAAAAAGACGAAATAAAAATAACGAACCGTGGCAGTAAACTTGCTGATTGCTTACTGCCACGGTTAAAATTAAAATGAGCTACTATTAATTTGCCATTTCCGAGATAAATTTGATACGAACCAGACGAATTTCTTCTTCGGTATAATCAGCTCCTAATTCATCCATCGCGTCATCTATCTTATCTGTTGTCGACTCTTTGAAGTAATCATAAATATCAAGCATATGATCTTCATCCATGACATCATTCAAGAAGTAGTCGATATTCAATTTTGTTCCTGAATAGACAATAGCTTCTATTTCATCAAGCAATTCATTAAACTCAATACCTTTTGCTACTGCTATATCATCTAAAGCAACCTTACGGTCAATACTCTGAATAATCGAAACTTTCAGTTTTGATTTATTAGCAACAGTACGAACACGCAAGTCTTCCGGACGATCTATCTCATTTTCTTCGCAATGCTTTTTAATCAACTCGCAGAATTCCTGTCCATAACGTTTAGCTTTTCCCGCACCTACACCCGGAATGTTCTGCAATTCTTCTAATGTTACCGGATATATAGTAGCCATAGCCTCCAATGAAGGATCCTGGAAAATTACATAAGGAGGAACGTCGAGCTTTTTCGACATTTTCTTACGCAAGTCTTTCAACATAGAGAATAGAACCGGATCAACAGCACATGAAGCACCACTTCTCATCGGAACTTCTTCTACATCTTCATCATCAAAATCAGCATCTTCTACGATCTTAAATGATTTCGGCTTTTTTCAAAAACTTATGGCCTTCTGGAGTAACTTTCAGTAAACCATAATTTTCAACGTCTTTACTCAAATAACCAGCTATTAAAGCCTGACGAATGACAGCATTCCAAAGACGTTCATCCTCACCCATACCAGAGCCGAAGACTTCCAGATCTTCATGTTTATGCGCCAATACTTCCGACGTTTCCTTTCCTAAAAGGATGTCAACTATATAATCTTGTTTAAAGTTTTCTTTTACTGCAATGATTGTTTCAATCACTGCACACAACGAATCCTGAGCCTCCACTTGTTTTTTCGGATTTAAACAGTTATCACAATTACCACAATTATCTTCAGTATATTCTTCTCCGAAATAATGCAATAAAATCTTTCTACGACATAATGACGACTCAGCATATGCTGCTGTTTCCAACAACAATTGCTTTCCAATTTCTTGTTCTGAAATAGGTTTACCTTGCATAAATTTTTCCAACTTTTGCAAGTCCTTATTCGAATAGAAAGTGATACACATACCTTCTCCACCGTCACGTCCTGCACGTCCTGTTTCCTGATAATATCCCTCTAAGCTTTTCGGAATATCATAATGGATAACGAAACGTACATCTGGCTTATCGATTCCCATACCAAAAGCGATTGTTGCGACAATCACTTCAATATCCTCTTTCAGAAAAGCATCTTGATTGGCATTACGAGTAGCCGAATCCATACCTGCATGATACGGACGAGCCTTAATACCATTAGCCTGAAGGATTTCTGCCAACTCTTCCACCTTCTTACGACTCAGACAATAAATAATGCCTGATTTTTCCGGGTTCTGTTTAATAAAGCGAATAATATCCTTATCCACATTATTTGTCTTAGGACGTACTTCGTAATACAGGTTAGGACGATTAAATGAAGATTTAAACTCCGTCGCACCTACCATTCCCAAGTTCTTCTGAATATCCATCTTCACTTTAGGAGTAGCCGTCGCCGTCAAAGCAATAACCGGTGCTTTACCGATTTCATTGATAATAGGACGGATGCGACGATATTCCGGACGGAAGTCATGTCCCCATTCAGAGATACAATGTGCTTCGTCAATAGCATAAAAAGAGATCTTCACATGTTTCAGAAAATCTACATTTTCTTCTTTTGTCAGCGATTCGGGAGCAACATATAATAATTTTGTTTTCCCAGCCAGAATATCAGACTTTACCTGATCTATCGCCGATTTTGTAAGCGATGAGTTAATGAAATGCGCCACTCCATCTTCTTCGCTGAAGTTTCGCATAGCATCAACCTGATTTTTCATAAGAGCAATGAGCGGAGATATAACTATAGCCGTCCCTTCCATTAACAAAGAAGGTAACTGATAACACAACGACTTACCACCACCGGTAGGCATTAAAACAAAAGTATCCTTCCCGGCTAGTAAGTTGCTAATTATAGCTTCTTGATTTCCTTTAAATGTATCGAAACCAAAATACTTCTTCAACTGTTCCGCTAAATTAATCTTTTCCGCCATTGTCCTTTTATTTTAGTGATTTTCTAATTCTTCAAGATGTAAATCCCGCTTTACGTATGTAACAAAGTTATAAACAACTTTTGATATTATACAAATAAAAAAGAAATTATTTTAATGAAGAACTTTGTTTTCTCATCACTTACCAAAATTTTCAGGTCATTTGCAAACGAGACAAATTAGCTTTATTCATTTGTTCTTTCGCATAATCCAATGTTATGACAAATGTTTCTACCTTATGCGATGGAACTTCAAACATTGCATCCATAACAATTGTTTCTACTATCGATCTTAAACCGCGAGCTCCCAATTTATATTCGACAGCTTTATCTACAATATAATCAAAGACCTCTGGCTGAAACTCTAGCTTCACGCCGTCCATCTCAAACAATTTGATATATTGTTTAATAATAGAATTCTTCGGTTCTGTCAGAATATTACGCAATGCTGTACGGTCCAGCGGATTCAAGTAAGTCAGAATAGCAAACGTCCAATGATTTCAGGAATCAGTCCAAAAGACTTCAAATCCTGCGGAGCAATATATTGCATAAGATTTGCACGGTCTATTTTCACCTTCTCTTTTGCAGCTCCATATCCTACAACATTCGTATTCAAACGTTGGGCTATTTTACGCTGAATGCCATCGAAAGCACCTCCACAAATAAATAAAATATTTTTTGTATTGACAGGAATCAGTTTCTGTTCTGGATGCTTACGGCCTCCCTGAGGAGGAACATTTACGATAGAGCCTCAAGAAGTTTCAACAAACCTTGCTGCACTCCTTCTCCACTTACATCACGAGTAATAGATGGATTATCTCCTTTACGGGCTATTTTATCTATCTCATCGATAAATACTATACCGCGCTCAGCTTCCTCAACATTATAATCGGCAACCTGCAACAGACGTGTCAAAATACTTTCTATATCTTCACCTACATAGCCGGCTTCAGTCAGCACTGTAGCATCAACTATGGTAAAAGGAACATGCAATAACTTTGCAATAGTACGAGCCAATAATGTTTTTCCCGTACCTGTACTTCCCACCATAATGATGTTAGATTTTTCGATTTCCACATCATCTTTCGACGAAGGTTGCAACAAACGTTTATAATGATTGTAAACAGCAACAGAGAGGTAACGTTTAGCATCATCCTGACCGATAACATACTGGTCAAGAAAATCTTTAATATCTTTGGGTTTAGGAAGTTCTGCCAGATTAAGGTCTGTACTATTTCCTTTCTGACGCATAGCTTCCTGTACAATCTCATGAGCCTGTTCCGAACAACTGTCACAGATACATCCATTAACACCTGTTATCAAGAAACCGACTTCATCTTCCGTACGTCCACAAAAGCTACAACGCCGTTTATTCTTTTAGTTGATTTATCTTCCAAAGTTATATCGTTTTAAATTAAAAACTTATAATGCAGGCTTACGAGAAAGTACCTCATCAATCATACCATACTCTTTTGCTTCTTGAGCCGTCATCCAATAATCACGGTCAGAGTCGGCCCATACTTTGTCAAATTCTGTATGAGAGTGATCTGAGATAATAGTATAAAGCTCTTTCTTTAACTTTTGGATTTCACGAGCTGTAATTTCAATATCAGAAGCCTGTCCTTGTGCTCCTCCCATCGGCTGATGGATCATTACACGTGAATGAGTCAACGCAGAACGCTTTCCTTCTGCTCCTGCAACCAATAACACAGCTGCCATTGAAGCAGCCATACCCGTACAAATAGTAGCGACATCGCTAGATATAAACTGCATCGTATCATAAATGCCCAGTCCTGCATAAACAGAACCACCAGGAGAATTTATATAAATAGAGATATCTTTTCCAGAGTCAACAGAATCCAGATACAACAGCTGAGCTTGCAATGTATTGGCTGTATAATCATCAATCTGAGTACCGAGAAATATAATACGGTCCATCATAAGACGAGAAAAGACATCAAGCTGTGTCACATTCAATTGACGTTCTTCCAAGATATAAGGATTGAGATATCCAGCTTGTGACTTAATAACATCATCAAGCACCATACTGCTCATGCCCAAATGCTTGGTAGCATATTTTCTAAAATCGTCCATTAGTCTAATCTATTAATTGTGAATAATAAAAAGAACAAAAGAGAAGCTTTTGATGGCTTCTTCCCACAATAGAACAAAAGTACAAAAACCGCTGTTCAATCGGGCGAAAGCCAGACCAAAAGCCCCTCTTTTAGCAAGTTTTAGCAATTCGCCTTAGCTTACTGCAGGGAAATTACTGAAACATTTTATTGAATTCTTCTGCTGAAACAGCTTTATGATTCAATGTAACCTGACCTTTCAGTATTTCTGACAATTTAGCTTCAACAACACGGTTGACTAATGCTTCTACACTTTCACGTTTCTTCAACATTTCCTTAGAATAGTTTCCAACAATTCATCAGGTACATTAATCATACCATACTGAGCAAACTGTGCACGAGTAGCTTCCTTAGCCATATTAGTAATGTCAGCTTGTTCTACCTTGATGTTGTTTGCAGCAACCAATTTTTCTTTAATCAGGTGCCATGTCAGCTCTTCAAGGCTCTTTTCATAATGTTCTGCAACGAACTCTTCACCTTTTTCCTTGTTGTTTTCCAACATGATGCGCTTCATCAGTTCGTCTGCAAATTCCAGTTTACCAATCTTATTTACAACATAGTTGCGAACGTCGATCAAGAACTTATAGTCGCTATCAGCTTCGAACTGCTTAGCAATTGTTTCTTTAATCTGTGCACGGAATTCTTCTTCGTTGTGAGCTTTTCCTTCACCCAAAACTTGATCGAACAATTCCTGATTCAAGTCACCCGGAATCATACGAGTGATTTCTTCGATCTGGAAGCTGAAGTTACCTTTATAGTTAGCAACTTCTTCTTTCTTAATCTTCAGCAAAGAAGCTAATTCAGCTTCGTTGTTATCGAATGCAGTTGCAGGATTGAATACCAATACTGTATTTGTTTTAGCGCCGTTGAAGATAGCTTTCTGATCGTCATTCTTCATATAAGTAGGCATCATTACAGCACCTTCTACCTGAAGACCACCTTCTTTTGTGTTGCCATTTTCATCCAGCTCAGCTAACAAACCTTTCAGCATATCATTTTCCTGATATTCCTCAACTTTATCATATTTTGCAGTACGCTGAGTGTACATCTTAACCTGCTGATCTACCATTCATCAGTTACATTGATATCGTAGTAATCAACAGTATCATTGTTAGACAATTCAACATTGAATTCAGGAGCCAAAGCAATATCAAATGAGAATTCAAAGTTTTCATCTGCCTCAAAATTCACATTATTTTCTTTAGGCAGAGGAGTACCCAGCATATTCACATTATTTTCACGAATATATTCGCCGACTTTTCCTGCATCAGCTTATCAACTTCTTCTACCAATACAGAAGTACCATACTGCTTCTTAATCAAAGCCATAGGAACCATTCCTTTACGGAATCCGGGCATATTAACTCTCTGACGAAGAGTTTTCAACGATTTTTCTACTTTTCCTGATAGTCAGCCTTTCAATCTGAACAGTAAGCACTGCGCTTACCTTGTCTACGTTTTGCAATGAAATATTCATTTTCGACTTATTTATTTAATTATTACTATATTCCAGTTTATTCAAAGAGGTTGCAAAAATAGTGTTTAATCTTGCAATAACCAAAATGTCTAAGTAAAATTTATAAAAAACGCAAGTAAGCTTTTGTGATTTCATTTATATATACATACCAAAGAAGCCAGTTCTAAAAAAAGCTTCCTGCTGTATATCATTCACACTATCACTTATTCACGTATTTCTCTATTAAGTTGAAAATCTTTCCTGCGTAACACAAAACTGTTACTTAGATACTTTTCCCTTACAATCTTGTTTTCAGCAAGTTCTTCAGGT
>ENA-OQHA01000449-OQHA01000449.1-human-gut-metagenome-genome-assembly--contig:-NODE-449-length-20742-cov-2.340432_pt1 | contig 20742 bp, 22 predicted proteins | sample MGYA00242558_ERZ504707 | MGnify/ENA primary metagenome ERZ504707 (study PRJEB26092, sample SAMD00036197) | human gut metagenome | host: Homo sapiens | study: EMG produced TPA metagenomics assembly of...
CTCGACGAGCTGAGGGAATGGTTCGCCGGGAGTCGACGAGCCGTGCGACCGGGTGGAAATGGCCTGGTGGGTCAACGAGACCGGCGACAGGCAGGTCGAGCGCGAGCTGGCGGCGTACAAGCGGAAAGAGCAATCGTAATAGACAGAAAGAAGCCCCGGTAGACAACCGGGGCTTTGTCAAAGGATTCCGCTGCGCAGGTTACACCATGTAATGTGAGGGGGGTATTTGCGATAAACCAAATTCCGCAGCGGTGAAAAAATGTCTGTACAGAATGCCAGACCCATTGCAGATCGGAATGAAAAAGAGAAGAAATTTACCGATCTCGCAGACAAACACGATCTGGATAAGAGATATGCAAAGAATTGCCGTAACTCTTTTCTAATTGTGTACTTTTAGGGGTATCGGCAGGATGATTCGCAAGCACTTGCGAATTTAGAGGAAAGAGAGAGTAGTGGCGACGATAAAGGAAAGTGATCTTGACCGGCTGCTAAATTTGATGGTCAAGATTAAGATCATTGAACACCGCGCTCTGATGCGAGCACAGAACGCCGGTGGTTGCGCTACCAAATCGTTGAAAGCTGTCAGGCGAATTGCTGCACGAGAGACGAGTTGATGAAACAGGTTCGGGATACATATGACATGCGTTACCCGGATGGACTTTTTGTCAGCCACACAACCCAATAGGTACACGAAAACAAGCCTTAAAGTTTTTCAGCAAGAATCGGATCAAGTTTGTTCTTGATACAGGTGATTGACAGATCGTATTTACCGTTCAGATGCGAAACTACAGGCAGCGACATCAGATGTGGAACTTTCACTCCGCTGATGCATGCGGCCTGTAGTTTCTGAAAAACGGTTTCGGATTCAACCATTAGACACCATTCCTTTAATCCTGGTCTTCTGATTACATCTTGTTTTCGAACGCCTTGATGAACTTTTCGATGTCATCAGGTGAGACAGACGAATCGACATGAGCGTTCCGGGGCGGTGAGGAGTGCCCGAAGAAAAGCACCTTGAGGCCGTGGAAGACTGCCATGATCCCACGGATGATAAGCATGATGATGCAGCCGACGAGCCCGAGCACACAGCAGATCAAATCGAAGATCGCACCGACGAAGCCCGGACCGTACCGAACGATGAAGATCAAGATCCTTAAGATCAGAGTGAGAATCGGCGGACCGAGTATAAAAAGTAAAAGCCATTCCATTGAATTCCTCCAATACAATTAAGTCTAGTTCTATACACTTATATTATAGCACTTTGGTATTAGAAAAGAAAGTCAACCAGAAATTCAAAGATCATACAGAAAGGAATAGGCGGCCTACGCGAAACCGCGCAAGCCGCCTATTCCCTGTGCTGCAAAACGTTCTGGATAGGGAAGGAACGTAGAATAAATTATAGCACTCTTCTACAGGAGAGGTGTGCCTAGTCGTCTTGCTCGCTGACCTGATCGTTGCGCAATTGGTCGCGTTTCATGGTCTCAAGGACGGTCGGAGCAGACCCATCCACCGGCAATGATCTCATCGGGCAGCTCCGGATTGGCATTCTTGATGAATTGGCTGATCTTGCAGGCACGCTCCGTGATTGACGCGCTGCGTCCGTTGCTGAAATACAGCAGCTCTTGGCTGAAGAACTTGACGCCGTTGACGAGCTCGCCGCCCTGGCGCCATTCGACAAGCTCGCCGTCAAGGGTGATTTTCGCAACATCCTCGAGTTCCCTCTTGGAAATCAGGCGGATGCGGGTGCTCGCCTTGAGGAGTGCGTTGTTGAGCGTGGCGTTCTTCTTCTCGTCGAGCGATGTCACGGCATTGTCCTTGTCATGGATCTTCGCATCGTACCAATAGACGTCGACGACAAGGCCTCATTCGAGTTCTTGTCTTCAAGCAGGTCGAAGCGGATTGCGAATTCCGTGATCAGTTCATGCCGTCCCTCTTGAAGGGATCGGTCGCCGTGAAGGTGGCGGTGTCGAATACATCGATCTTGCCGGTCTGATAATAGGTTATAAGTTTCATAGGTCACTTTCCTTTCTTCCATGGCGTAAATCATTATAAATCAGTGAGTGGATCATAGGCGTGCTTGCACGCCGCACAAAAAGCGGTCTGCCATCCGAATGGAACGACAGACCGCATGTCTGATTGCACTAAATCGATGACAACCTAATGCTCAAGATTGTCCTTAGCGGGCGCAGCCTGGCTTTGACCGTCCAACTTTTCGGACGCGCCGCGGGCGGATGCGGCCTTTGCGCCGAGACTCTTGCCCTGCTCGCGTTCGGCATCCTTGCGCTCGAAGAAAGCCTCGCGGGCGGCCTTGTTCGCCTTGGACGCGGCGAAGGGATTTACGGGAATGGTGCGTGCTTCCTTAGATTCGTGGTTGTAGAAATTGACCTCGATCTTGCCGTCCTTGAGCTGAGTGCTCGGAAGCCCGACATTGATCTGTTCACCGTTAGCTTTCTGCTCAGCAGCCTTGAAATACTGCTTCTCGGTGAGGAACACGGTCATATGGCCGGAGATGCCGTTCTGATCGCCGAGATCGATGCCGTTTGCGACAGAACCCGGCATGAAGCGGCAATCTGCCAGATACATCTGACGGTCGTCCTTCTCGATGACCTTGAGTTTGACCTGATTATTGAAGAACTTGAAGTTCGTCCAGGTCGTCTCTTCCTTGACATTGGTGTTCTTATTCTCGTTGGACATAGTAAGACTCCTTTCATTAGTCATGTCCTTGTTTACATCATCGGGAAACATCAGTTCATGGATTGGGACTCCAAGCTGGTCCTCGATGTCATGCCAGATGTCTTCCCGAAATGTCCCGATAGTAGCCGTAGAATTCCGAATCGATACATTCATTATCGTCTATGCAGACATTTCCGAGTTCATCCCAAATCCTTTTTGCGGCGATTTCCTTTGTATCCGGTCCGTTCGCATCCGTGATGACGTAGCAGTTGTTGAAATTGACGATTTCGCCTTCAGCGAGGTCTTCGGCTGCGCAGGCATACGGGCCGAACCCTTCTCGAAATCCGCCGTTGCACTGGTCGACGAGACGTGAGGCGTATTCGATATTACCGTGTGCCGCCTGGTAGAAATCGCGCCAACAAAGTGTTTCATATTCATCATGCGTATATTCGACGCGCAGGTAATCTGGATCGATTGCTCCGCTGTGGAGCTGGGATGCATAGCTAATCGCTGTGCGGAGCGAATCGAATTCGACATCGTCATGGAAACAGGCTCCATCGCCGTAACTGTAGACGATGAAAGGATGATCCCTATGGCTTGGTTGGCTCTGGATGACCATTGCGACGCCATTGGGAAGTTCAAAGCCGTAATAGTCGGTTGCCGTTTGAGTCGGGTCCGCCTCACCAATATCGATGACATGCTCGAAATTCATCCACCTGGGTAGATCATGACCGTATTCATCATGCTTGCCATCATAAGCGTTCAATATGGTTGAGTTTTCGTTCATGTTTAGTTCCTGCTTTCGTGTGCTCCTGGAAGTCCATGTTCATATGCTTCCTTCGTTTTGAAACGATAAGATCGGTCTTGATAGGAGGATACCCGGTTTCCTTTTCCCTGCCTACACCCGCTGACGGAACGTGCTTTCTGCACCTTCGGCAGGCTTTCTTCGAGTTTCTTTGGAGAATAGTTATGGGTGGACTGTTCACCTTCGAACTGGACTGGGATTACGCCGCCCTTTATATATTTAAGCTTCATCCCGATATGGATAGGGGCGTTCTGGTTTTGGTCCTTGACGGCCTTATCGTACTGCCATTTTGCAAGATGCAGGGTAAATGAGCAGTTTCGCCCGGCGACTTCGGACGTCACATCGGCACGATAATCCGTTCTCGCCGTATCTGGGTCGATGGATTTTGAAAGGTCGACCAGGTCCGGGAAGAAGCGAAAATTCACCCATTCGTTCCCGTCAAAGGATTGTTCCGTGGCACCGCGATACTCCTCGGGACTTTTGGGCAGTGGGTTGGTTTTCGGACATTGATATCGGCGGCAAGGTCTTCAAGTGCGACCATCTCGCCGTCGATTTCGACTCCATCTGGATACCTGGCGGTTTTCAAGCGAGACTGACCGGTTTACCGGCCTTTTGTTGAGCGTCGGCGCGTGCGTACTGCCTCTCACTCAGCAGGATTTTAAATTTGCCACCTGGCTTGATTGAAGATTCCTCACCGAGAGTGCAATCGGCACGATACCATGGTCTGTCTGTCTTCCTTGAGACACCTGTGAGGAGAATTACACTGTCCGGAGGAACTTCAAGGTTCGTCCAGACCGGCTTCTTCGGTTGTGTGGGATGGTTTTTGGGCTCTCGAATGGAAGAATCTTCCATCTCGGCGACGGGAGCTTTTCCTTGGAAACGCCTGCGTTTTGTTCTACCTCGATACGCTCTGGTTCTTCAGGGACATCGATTCTGTTTAGATGGCCATTTTCGACTTTACCTACGTCGTCAATCGCCGCACTGATATCCTCCTGGCTCGTACCGAGAGGGAAACCATGGTAATACCCGGTGATATGTCCATTTCCGTCAGTCGGGACCCTATCGAGTTCGATGCGCAAGATCTCCGCGCTGTTCAGACGATTTTTCTGGCCGGCATCTCCGGTCATGATGTACTCGCTGCCGAATTCGGCAATGACTCCGTTGATCAAGTCTTCCCTTGCGCATTGGCGCGGATCCATGCCATCGCGGTCACCGGCTTGGCAATCGAAAAGGAGCTTGTTGGCATATTCCAGGTTGCGTGAGCCGCATTGAATAGATCGCTCCATCCGGCGAAGCCGCCACCCGGCATGGCTTTAAATCCCGGCACTTTATACATGATGAAACTCGAGTGCAGCTGGATGTCGGAAATGAAACCGGAACGGACGTCCTCACAGTAACAAAGCGCCTCGTCGAGATCATCGAATAGGATATTCGATTTCCATTCCGTCTCGTAGTCGTCGAAAAAAGAGTGGATGTTGTCGACCTCGCCGACAACAAGGAGATCTTCACGGCGGGCGGACTGCTTGAGAAACATCTTTTTTTCTGTTTTCGGCACGGTGAAGCCGTACCAATCTACCAATTGCATCCCCGGTGCTTGAGGCTTTCGCTTGATGTCTTGATGCGGCTCAAGCCAGGGATGGGATGTCACCGCGTCCTGAAGCTTTTCCTGCCACATGTTCCCTCCTAAGAAAGTAATCCGTCAGCGAGCGTTGCGAGCGGATCATAGGTGCCGAAGGCGCCGCATTTAACGCTCTTCGTAAGTCTTCTCGTTATTCGTCTCGCAATCGTCTCGCGCTACGGCACGATTGCCCTTCAACAGCCCGCGCATCTTGGAAAGGATAGATCGCTCTTCCGATCGGCCTTGATTGTCTCGACGTATCGCTTTCTCAAAATGAACTCGAGCGTCTTGCCCTGCGGGATACACTCGGTTCCATCGATAAGCCTTTGGGCATTGTTGACGACTTCACGGTATGCGTTCTCGTTCAGCATACTCCCGAGCTTCGTCCCGAGTACGGCGGTAGCGATAATGTCCTGTCCGATATATGGGTCGACGATTGCCTTTGCAAGCCTGAGGTCGCGTTCGCTGATCATTTTGCCTCGATTTGGATCGGCTTCTCGATTCCCCGCTCACGTTGTTCAGATTCAGCGATCTTGCTGCAGGCAGATTTGGCGGTTTCGGCTTTATCGGAAAGCCTCGTGTGTTCACGGCAGGGCTTCCCACCGTTGGAAACACCTCCGACCGGTTCGTTTTCGATAATATCGATGATGTCTGACGAGCTGACGAGTGAATTTGGATCATGGAACAGCTGGTCGAGATCGCCTATGAACTCATTGCTTTCCGGGCGACCTTCAAAGGAGAACTTTTCCGTCACGGCATGGGCATTGGAAAAATCAAGTTGGTGAAAGGTGAGCAGCTGGTCCACATACTCGCCTTCACGATAGAATCCGGTATGGGCGAGCATGGCAAGGTGCTCGCGGTTTTCATCGCAGCCAAAGTCGATACCGCTCTTGAAATCGTCCATAAACCACTCGGTGAAATCGGCAAGGTCCTCACCGGAAGTGGGACCGAGAGGAAGAAGCTCATATTCGGGTTCACCGATTTGTTTCGTGCCGGAGAAATTGACCTTTTGCACGACGAAGGCGGTGTCCTGTCCCTCGGCAAATTTAGAGATCAAACCGAAGATATGGTCATTCTCTTCGGCATGGCCAAACTGATCCGGTTCGGGGACATCGGCCTTGATCTGATTCAGGTAGATAAAGTTTTCAATTGAGACATCATCGGCTTTTGGTCGGATTCGTCCCTGCAGATCGTCGATCTTATCCACGAGGCCGGAAAATGCCGAAAGGATATAGTCCGGCTTGGAATCGGGATTCCATTCATTGATTTCGAGAACGTCAGTCAATCCATATTTTTGTGCAAAAGAGTCCAGTTCATTAAGTTGTTCTTTAGTGAACCCCCATGAGGCCAGATCTTCAGGATCGTCGATAAAGACCATTCCCGCATAGCTGTCTCGGACGTTCTCCGTAATAGCGTTCAGCATTTCTGGAAATTTCGATGGGTCTACTTTCGGAACCATTGCATAAGTCCTTTCTTTGAATATCTTTTGTAAGATTCTACCACTTCGCATTAAAAAAATGACCCCGTCCATAAGAAGAGATCGAGACTGTTGATGGTATATGACGACTACGCGGATATTGGTATATTTGCAAAATGGGTGATGGATGCGCCCGAGATTTGGGGGCGGGCACATCCATCGGTGGGAAGAAGATGTCCCTGCACGAGAAAGGGGATCAAACTCGTGCTCTTAACCATAATAGCGATTTCTCAGCCCGTTTTCGTGTGGACTTTCCAAATTCGCAAACGTTTGCGAATTTCACTTCCGAAATTTGTCGAAGAGGCCTTTTAGCCTTCCGAGAATCCCGTGCGGTTTCGTCGGCGTTTCAAAACCGGTATCTTTGGTCTGCTTTATTTGTCGGCCGGCGGGTGCGCTGTTTTTATAGGAAGGGCATCTGGAACTGAGTGACCTTTTCTTCCTCAGTGCCTCTTCTTGCTTCTCGACGGTCGCTTCGGAGATCTCGCGGAGTGTGAGGTCGATGTTGTCCCATGAGTCTCACCTGTCGGTGCGCCTTTTACGGCATAGACCGTGATTGCCGGAAGCGGTGTCTCCAGCCTTATGAGATCTGTTCCTTTATGGCGGAGCGGTTTAGCGGATGGTTCTGCCTCGATATGCCAGCTACGCTTGAGAATCTTTTTAGCTGCAGGAGAGTAGAGCCATTCGCGACCGGCGAAACGCGTCGCATGGCCGGTTCCTGTAATTCGTTCTGCCAGGCTCTTTCTGGTATCCTCCGCATTTGCGATGTCATCTGTGATGGATATTTCCATGACCGGGAAATCCACGGTGGCATATTTCCGCACGTCCTCGATGGTTTTCGGATGGCTGACGCGGAATTCGATGGCGACCCAGATCTCTGTATCGGCATGCGACAGCAGTGCGACCGCATCCGGAATGAGACCTTCAGAGCACATCGCGCCGCAATCGCGCTCCGTTTTGACATCCTCGATTTTAGTCATGCAACCGGTACCGGGAATGAACGATTTGTATGTTTCGGGACCGAACTTTAGGACAGAAGAGCCGGGAACGGGAAGGACTGTCAGTTTGCCATACTTCTTGAATTCGAGTTTGCCGGCGTTCCGATAGCGTGACGTATGCGGGACGCTATCGATGAGTGACAGGTTGGGGAGGTAGAAATCATGGCCGATGAGCCTTGAAGGACGGCTTTTGCCTCCAGGTGGAGAAGGGACTCTGGATTCGACTCGACCGCGCACCGGCTGTTCGCCTCGTGGGCCAAATAGTGGATGCCTTTCTCCGGGTCGTCCTTCGACCATCGGACTGCCTTGAGCCGTTTTCCGCAATTCGGATCGGGACAGACAAGTCCGCACTTGAACCCGTTGCGGTCGTAGGGGATTTGGTCTGCCCATACGGCATTGCCGTGCTCATCAAGTCCAAAAGGAACCCTCATTTGTGAACCGTCTTTCTGTCCCATAGCCTGGTGAGGACGATCGGCTGTGTCTTGTCTTCATTCAATTCAAAAAGATGCGCAGCGCCCCCGAAGCGAGGGCGGCTGCACGCTGTTTTCTTTTTATGGGCGTCAAGGAGCCGTTTCAAGGAATTGACTTTTACCCAAACTGTTTTTCCAAACTCCATACCTCGGGGATTCTCTGGGATTTTAACCGATTCTAGGACGTACGTAGATACCGTCGCTTACTTTGCCGTTGCAAATTGCCTTAGGAACAAATGTCTTGCTTTTCCCGTTGACGGTCAAGGTCACCTCGCAATTGATGTACGATCCCTGTAAACCTGAGAGAGACAGAGAGGGGCTGGAGCCGAGTTCTTTGGCGACAAGTCCGGCGCCGCTTCCGAGACCGGCGCATTTAAACCATCTGTAGGTGATATTGCCCTGCGGGATATCGGAAAGCTCGTTGTCGAAGACGATAGAGGCGTAATCCCCTTCACCCAGACTTGGAATCTGAGTTGATGAGTCATAGGGGGCAGTGCAGCATGCGAGCGAGTTTCCATTAAAACGTGGGCGATAGCTTCCGGTGGGATATTTAGACCAATCGAAAGCAGGTTTCTCGCAAAGATCCAGTCATGCAGCGGCTCGACGATTGCGCGAAACTGCGAGTCCAGATAGGACAGATCCCCGGCTTTGGTGAAGTCGAGTTCGTCGATAAGCTCTCGTGTCGCCTTCTTTCCCGTACGGCCGATTGCCCTATAGCCCATACCAGCTATCTCATCGGGGATTGCGTATGGGTCGAAATAGCATTCCGAAAGCAGGCTCTCTAGATCGGGTGGAATGAGATTAAACCCGCACTCAATATCTTGCTGGAGATGGCTAGGTATAAAAGTGCGACGTGAGAGGATGTCTGCTGAAATGTACATGGGTCCGAGATCGTGTGCAGCCAGGACAAGCGATTTTGCATCCCTTGCCATCATGAGTTTATTGAAATCGTCAGGGTCAATCGGAAGATAGTCTTTCCCTATGTCATCGACAGACAAGATTCTGACGAGAACATGCATACCCGACTTTCCGTCCCTCGCGATATAGATTTGATTGGTGCGCATATAATTCCCTCTTTTACTAACGAAACTAGCATGCATCAGTTGAAAGGCCGTCACGGTCTGATCGTATCACGCGTTCTCAGCTTGGCGGTATACGCGCAGCTCCCATTGTTTGCGCTCGACTTTTGCCACGGCATCCAGAATGAATCCAGTAGCCAGAGAGAGGGTAGCAATAAACATGAGCGCCACGGCTAAGATGGCTGTCGGGAGCTGGGCACGAGCCGGTGGCAAGGTACTCACTTACTACCGGCATGCCGGCACATAGGCCTCCAATGCAGAATGCCAAAGCGACCAGCGAGAAGAACTTAACGGGCAGTAGTCCTTGAACAGCGTGCCGATCATGGCAATTACTTTCAGCCCATCCCTTACGGTATTCAATTTGGAGACCGAGCCATTGGGGCGATCACGGTATTTCACGGGGATATTCACGATACGCCAGCGCCGGTCGACGGCATGGATCGATAATTCGGTCTCAATCTGGAAACCCTCGGACAGGACAGGGAAGGTCTTGACGAATGGCCTGGACATGGCACGGTAACCGGTCATGACATCCTCGAAACCGTAACCGTATATCCATTTGATCATGGCACGAACGAGGTCGTTGCCGAAACCGTGGAAGGTACGTCCGTTCTGCTTCGCATAGGTTCCGTTCGATAGGCGGTCGCCCACGACCATATCGGCCTCGCCCGCGAGAACGGGGGCACAAAGTGCCCACGCCGATTCCGCTGGGTAGGTATCGTCGCCATCAACCATGAGATAGCAGTCGGCATCGATATCGCGAAACATCTGTCTGCAGACGTTTCCCTTGCCTTGGCGGGGTTCGATCTGACGACAGCGCCTCGCGAGCGGGCGATGGCGGCGGTGCCGTCGGTCGAGTTGTTGTCGTAAACGTAGACAGACGCCTCGGGTAGCTCGCGGCGGAAGTCATCGATTACCTTGCCGATTGTAAGAGCCTCGTTATAGCAGGGAATGATGACGGCAATCTTATCTCGACTCAATGCGGACTTCCTTTCATTACAAACCTTATTAAAAGGCTGACGTTGTAAGTGTGACAACGCAATTATGCGATATCGCATTACCTATTATGCTATCATAGTATCATCCAACCACCTCAAATAGAAAGACTCCATCATGCAAGTTCTAACTTCCGTGTTCTGCCGCGAGCTTTTCACGTCACTCGGTTTCGCTTACGACGATATACGCCACTGCGATCTCGATGCCCTCCAGGCTATATCGCCATCGAGTGCGCCAGTCTCACCGCGCCGGGATGACCCCGCACTTCATGACGCCACGTCGGAAGTCTGACAGTCTGTGCTGCAAAATGAAGCCGGAAGGCGGTCTTGAGAAGGCATATATCAAGATCGACTGTCTTGACCAGTGGAACGGTCGCGAGGCGATAAGCTTCAACTCTGACGGCTTCATCGGCTTCTGTGGATGGGCCGACACACAGAACAGCCAACCGTTCCTCAATGCTTTTCGGCGTTGGCTGACTGAATACATGTTAGAACGTTCGCGCTGATTTCAAATGTCTTATTATGGTGTCGTAGTATTGCGATACAATAGATTTCGACGATAAATAAAACCTGGCTGATAGGAGTGGCTATGGGCAAAAGGAAAGTGACCGATAAGGACATCCGTTCGATTGAGTTTGCAATTGATAGTGTGTTTCCCGGTGCATCGGGAGAAGCTGCTAAGCAAGCTTTCCATGTTTTGGTTGAACGGGCCGAAGAGACCGGGAAGCTCCAAAACGATCTGGACTCTCTGCGCCACGAGTTCAACACGCTTGAAGGCGAATATAAAAAGATATCCCGCCGCTTCAAAAATTTCCGATAGCTCTGCCACGCGATGGCGCGTAGGGAGATTGTCGATGCGGACGGGAAGCCGATTATGTTCGGCGACATTCTGTATGGTGAGGACGGGCGTGCATGGACTGTTCTCGGACCGTATACCAAACGTTGGCTTTTTGTCAGCGGTGTGAATCTCGATGGCGAACCGGTCAAACAGCCTGTCATGGCTAAATGGATGACTCGTGTACCTCGCAAAGCAGAAGAGAAGTAGTGCGATCTCAAGCTGATAGGTCTAAAGAGTCGTCTTTTCCGGGCGACTCTTTTTTAAGCTCGATAACCGATGAGCTGTAGACTGGTTAAAGGGGAAGGTCAACTAAATGGCAAAGCTAATCGTCGGTCAAAATGACCTGGCGACAGTCAATCCGGATTTGGCAGCGGAGTGGCATCCGACGAAGAATAACTGCCTTCGACCGACGCAGGTGACTGCCGGATCTAACCGAAAGGTCTGGTGGAAAGGAACATGCGGACATGAGTGGGAGACGGTAATCGGAAATAGGAGCAGGGGAATTGGATGTCCCCATTGTTCAAAGAGACATGTCGTCGAAGGCGTTAACGACCTCGTCACGGTGAATCCAAGTCTGGCCGCCGAATGGCATCCCACGAAGAACGGTACTTCGCCCGATGCAGATTGCCGGAAAATCCAATAAGAAGGCGTGGTGGCTGGGAAAGTGCGGGCATGAGTGGGAGGCTGCCATATATTCAAGGGCGGTAGGGAAAGGGCTGTCCCTATGCTATCGGCCAAAAAGGAAAGGTAGTGCAAAATGGAAAAAGCGGCGATCGGTACCAATGATCTTGGGATGCATATTGTCATCAAGCCTATTTCAAAAGATCTTCTCTCGAAAGACGAAATCGTTGGAATGGAAACCGGAAAGATCAACTCCCTCTTGACGGCGCGGAGGCCGATAACTCTCGTTGACGCTATTTCCGCGCTTCCACCACTATTACCTCCATCGGCTGATCCCATAACTGGCAGGCGGTTATACAGTATCGAAGAAATAATGTCCGGTTCATGTGGTATACACTTTGGACCGTCCGTTCCTGAATTGCTCAGATATGAGACTGAGTTGAGTGTGAACACGGTCTTTGAATCAAGCATAGCTTCGGCACGAAGTGCAGCCAAGCAAATCCCCTGCAATGGTCAATGGCTCACGGACGTACTCGGTAACGCGGATCCAGATTCTACTATGGTCGCGGTGGAGACTCTTGCCGATTGGAGCATGGCGCGTTCTGTCATCTTCTTGGTTGCCAAGCTGCTCAGTTTTCTTGCTGCCGGTTCCGATTCACCGATGGAGGACACGGGTTTCGCTCGCTGCTATGTTGAGTGTCTTAATAAAACTCTCTGGTGTATTCCATTTGCATTTAATCCTTTTTTCATCGGGGAAAAAGAGGCTGCAGGCTGTTAGCGGATAAGTTGACGGACTATCGTTCCTATCAGCAGCTAGTCGGGATTTTGACTCATCGGGAAAAGATCGGTGATTTTGGAACCGAAGATATCTATGCCGAGGTATTCGGATCCACCTCTTATGACGAGAGCGAATCGGCCTTTATCCTTACATCGTCTGTTTCTTCCGAGAAATATAGAGGTCTATTCGATGGGTGGAACGACAAAGCAGAAAGGAACTATTTGCTTTGTACGCAAGTTGGCTGTTCACAACGAAGCGATGCGGAAAATATCATAAATGCGTTGATCGGCTCCGTTTCGAACCTTGCTGTTTCATACGGTCAGATAAGCCTAGGGTGGGAAACCGACACGTCTGCACGATTTTCCGATCGCCCGGTGCCGAGCGTGAAGCGCAATTCCCTGTTCGCAGAATTGCTATATCGGATTGTCTACAGGGACTCTTTGAACATCGGTATTTGTCGGAATTGCGGGGCACCGTTCCTTAAAAGTGGAATCGGATCCTTGAACGATGTCTGCTCGCAAGCGTGCCGAATGGCTCAACGCCGTAGAAAAGGATTGGCATAGGAATTGAGACTGCAGATATCGTTTCTGGGTTATCACGGAAGACAATGATTGGTTTTGCAAGAAAGTTTTTAGGAATTTTCAGAACTGCCTGATAGAAATACCGACAGCAGTTATACTGAAAGTGACGCGGGGGCACCTAACGGCATGCCAGTGCCGACACCCTACGTGGACAGATTCTTTGTTTGATCAAAGCCGTCCTGCCAGGGGCGGCTTTGATCGTTAAAATAAGGTTTTAGTCTAGCCTAAAATAGCCAGAATGGTAACCAAAAGAAGAGTGACGATCATAAGTCGAAACTCAGCCATAGCGACCACCTCCCCGAAAAATCGGGTAGGGTTTCAGTGCGCCCCGCGCCTTTGCTGATTGTATCAGTTATCATTTCGTCCTGCAAAAAAGACCCCGGATTAAACTCCGAGGTCTTTCTTTTACCGGTAAATTCTCACAGCTAATGCCGTAGTACTATGGTACAATCTATTTACCGAATGTAAGAGGAGAGAAACGATGCACATTACTCCCAGTGGCCGGCGACGTCGACAACCCAATGCTGTCCCGTAGCCTGCTGTTCATAATGTCCCTGGTCCTCAGAGGTGGTATACGAATCATCTACAACGGATCCACGATACCGCCGTTTTCGCCATCGTTAATAATCCAAGCGTAGGCGGCATCGGATGAATCGAAGGGCCCTACCATAGTACCACCATGATTGACCCAGAAACGAGGATAACGCGTGTATACCACGTTCGGTACCCAGACCTGGCTGTAGTCGGTTTCCCAGTGGCCCTGCTCGGCAACCCATTTCTTCTGGCTACCGCTGTTGGAAGAGGAATTATTGCTGCCGGAACCCTGTGAATTGCCGGAATTCTGCTTCGAGTCGGAGGAGTTTCCCTTGCTGTCAGACTTCGACGAGTCGGAAGACTTGTTATCCTCTTTCTTGGAGTCATCGGACTTCTGGTCCTTGTCGTCGGATTCTTTCTTCTCCTCGGACTTGGCTCCAGTCGAGATAGGGGTTCCGTCCGGTTTCTTCACGGTGCCGGCATTCTGGTCATAGCCCTGGTCATGCACGCCATCGGTGGACCAGATGTCATCGGCGATCACATGTCCGCCGGACCCATTGATGATGTCGGCTGTTGATCCGCCCGTCGGCGCCTTCGTGACATCGTATGAGACGGCGACCTTGATATTGCCGTCCTTGTCGGTGGCGATCCACGTCACGTCGACGGCGCTGACACCCTTGACCTTCTTTCCGTTAAGTACGGCTGCGAGCGCTGCGGAGCGGCGGGCAGTCGAATCGACCATCTTGACGGCGTCGTCCTCGGAAGCCTGAGTCACGAGGATGTGACCGCTCTTGGCATCGATTCGTACCTGGTCAGAAGCGATTGACAGGTCGGCGTCGTCCAGCTTGAGCGTCGCACATAGCTTTGCGACATCGGAAGTCGACAGGTTGTCCGTCTTTTCCTCGGAGTTGTCCTTGACCGGTGTGACGGTTTGCTCCTGCTCGGTCGGCTGTGTGTTCGCTGTCTTATGGGAGCTCAGCGCGAATGCGCCGATACCGAGACCGGCTATGAGTACGACGCCTGCGGCGATCGCGATGATCTTCTTGTGCTTGTCTCGGTCATCGGTCGTGTATCTCCATACACCGGAAGTTCCTCGGTGAGGCCGGCATCGTTCTCGCCCTCGGTGGGGATGGGATCTGTCGGTTTTATATCGCCGCTGTCGTAAACGGGCGGCTCGTTGTTCATGTTCATATCATTCATTTGCATATCCTCCTTATGCTGTCTTTGGTGCTTCATCCTGGACAGATGAATTCGGGAGCGGTGCGATCTGGACGATCGGTTTGCTTCCCTTCAGGACGACGACCGGTTTTCCAGTCGTCGCCACGTCTTTTGCGATGCGGGAGAAGTCCCGTTTGACTTGTGAGATTCCAAGCATCGATGGAATATCGCTGTCCATTGTATCGCCTTCTAAAACTGAACCCGTACCTATATCTACAGTTCTTATACCACAATAGCGCTGTTTTTAACGCTATTTTTGGAGTTATCTAATATATTTTTCAGTTAAATCATATGTTCTGTCTGCTTGCATGGACAAATCTAGCTGAGACGGTGAAATGCCGTAGTGCTTGCAAAGGCGGCGATCAAATTCAGCAAGGTCGATTTCATCGTTGCAATACCTGCTTGCTTCCTCAAGAAAGAAATCAGAAACTCTTTTACCTTCCAAGGTGTTCGTATATATAGCTTCTGCAACAAACTTTGGGCGATCGTTTTTTTTTGATCATTCTTTTGCTCCTTTCTAAAAGTATAATATCATTATACCATATATGTATTATGGTACAAGTGTACTACGCCCTTACTGTGCGAAAATGAGCAGCGTTCTCGCTCGACCGCCCGTATTCATCGAAGAGCAGGTGACGAGTGTGATTGCGCGGGTTGCGTTTGCAATCGTGGCGTCGCAGTCATCGCTGACGGCGGTCGCGTCTTTTTTCATATCCGAAAGCCACGACCGTACTTCCTCTGCGGAAGTGAAATCGAACGTCTGGATTGGCTGGTATTTCTTATCGACAGACATCGCCATGACAGGTTTGAGAACCTGCCGTCCTTTATCGGGGGTGAACCAATACATCTCGCCGATCTTGTCGAATTCCGCTTGCCTGTAGGTCGCGAAAATAGGGGAGAAGATCTGACCGGTAAACCCCATGTGGTGTCCGTATACGAGTGCGTGCGCACCTTCTGCTGTGCTTCTTGCATCCAGGTATGGGCAACCCGCGAACGACGGGTTGCGGTCGAAATCGTGGCTCAAATAGAAGTCCGCGGGGTCTCCCTTGCGCGTGTTTACGACGGGAAGGTCGATAGCTGTTCCCTCGACCCTGAGCCATGCCGCGATATCCTGGTTACGGCCGCGGAGCATGGACCAGTCGATTCCGTCTGCGGTCTGGGTCTCGGCATCCTTGGCGAGGTTATCGTATTCCCAGCCCTCTTTAACCGTCTCTCCTCCCAGCAGGAGGCTGCGGCCGCGGATAGGATGCAGATGCCGAGCAGTATCCAGTTAACGATCTTGCTTATCCTTTTCGTCATGTTCAATTCCTTTCCTTTTTAGTGAAAAAGGGGCCATCGGGTTGCCCCGAATAGCCCCTTCAGTAGGCGATGGAAGCCCCTCTTAAAGGTTACTCCATCATATCGTCGGCGTCATCGATTTGATGCGCTTGCGGTAGATATACGTACCGCCCGCACCGGCGGCAACGGCAGCCGATATTGCAGCGCCGATCAGGATGTTGCGGCCGGTTTGGGCCATCGAGGACTTGTCACTGGTGACGGTGACAGTCTGGTTCGCATCGTCGATGTCCTTGTGCTCGGCAACGGTCTTGTCGACGGTTGTCTTCTCGCCGGTCTCCCTGTCGGTTTCCGTTTCCTTAGTGGTCAGTGTCTCGAATGCCACGAGATCGTGGCCGTCCAGATGTGTCGTATCGACGGTGAACTTGACCTCAACGGTGCCGTCCTTCTCCTCCGGAGTGAAGGTGACGCTCGAGCTGAGTGGGTTACCGTCCCCATCGGAGAGGGGGGCGCCGGTGGTCTTATCCATAAGCGTACCGGTGACGGTATGCTCGACACCTGCCTCGATATTCGTGTAGGAGACGGTATCGGTGAGCTCGACCTTCTCGCCGACCTTGACGGTGTGCTTGCCGTCTTCGCCGGTGAGCGTGGTGCCGATGATGGCGGAATCGGACTTCGGGGTCTGCTTCACCTTGTCATCGTCATGGTCCTCGAGCTGGTCCTCGCCACCGCCGTTGCGGTAGAGGTCGACCTTGGCGTAATTCTCCAAGGAGTCGCCATCGCGGTAATCGTCGGTGACCTTCATATGGACGATGGCAGGTGCATAGTCACCGGAAACGCCCTCGCTGATCTTGAATTGACCGGCGGCGAGGTCGACCTTGGTCTCCTTGCCGTCCTTATCGGTCATCTTCGCGGAGGCGGACCCGTCCTTGTTCAGGGTGAGGGAATAGACGGTATCCCCGTCCTTACAGGTATAGGTGCCATCCTTCTGCTTGATCTTACCGCCGAGACCGTTATTGCCGAATGCCGTGAACTTGCCGGAGCCGTCGAGATCGACGAGGATGGAGACCCCATCGGAGTACGAACCGTTTCCCTTGGCGGTCTCGGTTGCGTCGTTCACGTCATCATGGGAGTCCTTGATGCCGTCGCGGTCCCAATCGTCCTCACGCGTGGTGAAGCCGGATTCGACGCGCCCGTACTCGAAACGGATTGCAGTGACGTGCTCGCCCTCGGCAAGCTCGAGGTCGGACACCTTAAGGTCCTCGGCCTCGGTGGTGGACACGTCGGCTTTCCAAAGCTTCCAGCCGGTGTAATCAATCTTGCGGCCGTCTTCGCCGAGGGTTTCGGAATTGGACTCATCGGTGAGCCACGGGTTGCCGTGTCCGTCGGAAAGGGTCTGGTTGGCGCCGGATTCGTCGGAGTAATCGGATGGTGTCTGATCGGTCTTGTACCAGACGTTCATCTTGCCATCGAAGTCCTTGTACGCCTGCGGGGTCGTGATCGAATCGAGGGTGGCCTTACCGGTCATGACTCCGTAAAGGTCGTCCTCGACGGTGAACTCATCCGTCCAGGTGTTAGAGGTGGAGCGGAAATCGAGGGTGTAATCATAGCTTCCGTCATCTGACGTGCTGGTATCGGCGTTGTTCTCGCCGTCACCGTTAGCCTCCGTATACGGATGCGTGGGGTCTGCGATCTCCTGGCGCTTGTCGATCTCGCCCTTGATGGAGATCGGCTTGTCGTACATGACGGCGGTCTGGATCTCGCCGGTCTTCTCCACGGTGAAATCGATAGACTCCGCCACATCATAGGTATGCGGCGTGCGCTCTTCGGTGAGCGTGTACTTGCCGGGCGCGAGGGCATTGATCACATGGTCCTCCGTGGTGGAAGTCCACGAATCGATGACCTTGCCATCGGAATCCTTGAGCGTGAGCTTCGCGCCCTCGATTTCGGCCTCATTCGTGATATCGCGCTTGGAGACATGCAGCTTGGTGTAGTCGTCCGTGACATCGATCGTGTACTCGGTCACGCCCTCGGTCATGCCGTCGGAATCGACTGTGAAGGCAAAAACGTTCGGCTCTCGATGTAGCCGGCGGGAGCCTCGGTCTCGACCATGCGGTAGGAACCGGCGACGAGGTGCTTCACGTCGAACTCACCCTTTACATCTGTGGTGCACTCGGTGAACTTCTTGCCGTCTTTCAGGAGGACGGGCTCGCACTTGACCGTGTCATTGGAGATGGATGCGTAGGCGATCTCGCCGCTCTTGACGGAAATCTTTCCCACCGCGACACCATCGACGGAGACGGTGTATTTGCCGGAGGCAAGGGCCTTGTCGGCGGTGTATGCCATGCGGGCGGCATCCCACGTCAGTTTCACGCTCGGCACCGAGTCACCGGTCTCGCTGAGCTCTGCGGAAGTTCCGAAGATATGGTTCTTGATGGCAACGGTATAGGACTTACCCTTGTCTACGGAAATCGTGGCGTCGGAAAGCTTCACCTCATCGTCGCCCTTCTTAGCCACGACGGTGTAGTCACCGGCCTCGACAGTTGTGTCGCTTCCGACCTCGATCTCCCTGCCGTCCTTGTCCTTCAGAACAATCGAATAATCATTCGAATTGACCGTGACGGTGGAAGAGGAGACATTCTGCTTGACGGAGACCTCTTTGCCCTCATCGGCGCGGATTGCGACGGAAGTTCCGGTTTGGAAGGTCTCCTGGTCATCGATGTTCCAAATGTCGAACTTGGCGCCGTCGAGGACATCATCGGTACCGAGAATGGTCTTGTTGACCTTTACCTTGGTAGGCTTGTCCTTCTGCTCTACGGAAGCGGTCACGAGATCGGTTTTGTCGTCCTTATAGGAAAGGGTGAACTCGACCGGGGTCGTATCGAGTACATGGCCCTTCGGGGCCTTGGTCTCGATGAAGGCATAGGTTGCGGAACCGGAACCGAGATAGAGATTCTTAGTGGTGGCGACTCCATCGTCACCGGTGGTCACATGGTCGACGACCTGTCCCTTGGACGCACGCACGGTGCCATCCGGGGAGACGACATCCTCCTGCGCGACGACATCGTACTCTGCATCTTTAAGATTCTTGCCGTCATCGGCGCAGGACTTGGTGATGGTCGCCTGCCCCATGGACTGCCTGTCGTAGACTTTACGACGGTGATGGGAGAGGCGTCCTTATAGTCCTTGGAGACCTCGAAACCGACCGTCTCGCTGTTGAGCAGATACGGGGCGGGGGTGGCGATTTCCTTGACGGCGTACTTGCCGGACTTCAGCTTTCCGGGCATGGAACTTGACCGTTCGCATCGGTGGTGAACGTATCGACTTGGCGTTCACGTCATACGGATCGTCAAACGATACGACCTTGCCGTCAGCATCGAGGATCTGGAACTTGAAGCCGGAGAGCAGAACCGTGTTGCCCGTCTCCGCGTCGCATTTAACGATCTGGGGTCGGCTCGTCAACGTCTTGTCGATTACGGAGTAGTACTTCGTGCTCTGGTTGACCTCTTCATCTGCCGAGATAGTCCAGTCATCGACATGGTCATAGCCCTCGGGCACCGTGGAATCCACCTCGTGGACTGTGTAGCCCTTCTGATCGATCGGCAATGCGCCGTCGATGCCGGCATTACGCTTGCCCTCGCCGAACCACGGACGGGTTGCATCATCCGTCTTGTCCTCGGAGGTGGAAGTCTCGTCACAGGTATCGGCATCCTTGGTGGAGGCGAATCCGCTCTCATTGGTGGTCAGCGTGCCGACGACCTTGCCGGTGGAGTTCGAGATGATCTGGAACTGCACGCCGACGGCGGGCTTGCCATGGCCGTTGTCGGACTCCCAGCTGTCGTCCTCGCCGCCCTTGGTCTTGGCGATCTCGACATCGAACGCCTGCGGGTTCTCGGCGAAATCGTCCTCCGGCTCAAGCTCGATGGCTCCACCGTCAACCTTGGTGGCATCAAGCCATTCTCCAGCAGAGATAGTATAGGTATGAACAGTCGTATCCAGCTTATAGCCAGCAGGCGCCTTAGTTTCGACAATCTGGACCTTGCCCAAAGGTACGGCGGTAAAGTACAGAACGCCCTTGGCATTTGTCTTTCCGGTCGCTTCCCAGCCAGGAGTTGAAAGCGAAGTAATCTTGTACTCGGCGCCTTCAAGCGAAAGGCTTGTCTGGGCGGTACCGCTTGTCGCGGAATCCTTCTTTGCGACGGTGATCTTCACGACACCAGGGTCGTCTTTGAACTGCTGTTCCCCGGCGCTGTTACCGGTCGAGAACTCGATGCGTCCCTCGTGCTTCTGGAAACCCTGCGGGGCCTTGGTCTCGACGGCGTAATAGTTCTCGTTCGGGTCGAGCTGGTAGTTGGCATGGCCGTTACCGTTCATGGTGATATGGGCGGCCAGCGCGTTGTCGCGGGTGCGGTAGATATCGAACTCGGCGCCCGCATAGGAGTACTCACTGTTGCCGTTCGTCACCTTGGCATCGGCGGAAATCTTGCTGAAGGTCACGTTGACCTTGTTGAGCTGCCAGTTGACCTTGAAGAAGCCGGCACCTGCCTGCGTGAAGGTGGTCGGGACGGTGACGCCCACGACGGCCTCGTTGCCGTATACGGCGGCGACACGGACGGTCTGGCCGTAATCGTCATCGGTGTACTTCGGCTGGTTGTAGCCATTCTGGAGCTGGCCGGATGGGTTGACGCCGACATGGCCGCAAGTCAGGTTGAGGTTTGCGGCGTTGGGGATCTCCACGCCGGAGGACGTGTCTGCGCGTTGATCGTGCAGGTGCGCCCGATGGAG
>ENA-OQHA01000450-OQHA01000450.1-human-gut-metagenome-genome-assembly--contig:-NODE-450-length-20726-cov-2.426089_pt1 | contig 20726 bp, 18 predicted proteins | sample MGYA00242558_ERZ504707 | MGnify/ENA primary metagenome ERZ504707 (study PRJEB26092, sample SAMD00036197) | human gut metagenome | host: Homo sapiens | study: EMG produced TPA metagenomics assembly of...
TTTATGAAGGTCCTCCTTCGGCAAATGGTATGCCGGGCATTCACCACGTGATGGCACGTACGATTAAGGATACCTTCTGCCGCTTCAAGACCATGAAAGGATTCCAGGTGAAACGTAAGGCAGGATGGGATACACACGGACTGCCGGTGGAACTGGGTGTGGAAAAAGCTTTGGGCATTACCAAGGAAGATATCGGTAAGACCATTTCTGTGGCAGAATACAACAAACACTGCCGTACCGATGTGATGAAGTTCACGAAAGAGTGGACCGACCTGACTCACAAGATGGGTTACTGGGTTGATTTGGACAATCCGTACATCACTTATGACAACCGTTATATCGAGACTTTGTGGTGGCTGCTGAAACAGCTCTACGGCAAAGGCCTGTTGTATAAAGGATATACCATTCAGCCTTATTCACCGGCTGCCGGAACCGGACTGAGCTCTCACGAACTGAACCAGCCGGGATGTTACCGCGACGTGAAGGACCTGACCGTTGTGGGACAGTTCAAGATGAAGAATCCGAAACCGGAAATGGCCCAGTGGGGTACTCCTTATTTCCTGGCATGGACAACCACTCCGTGGACTTTGCCTTCAAATACAGCATTGTGTGTCGGCCCGAAGATTGAGTATGTGGCTGTACAGACTTATAATGCCTATAATGGCGAGAAAATGACGGTCGTACTGGCTAAGCCGTTGCTTTACATGCACTTCAACAAGAAAGCGGAAGAACTTTCCCTGGAAGATTACAAACCGGGTGACAAGCTGATTCCGTTCAAGGTTGTAGGCGAATACAAGGGAACGGATCTGGTTGGTATGGAATACGAACAGTTGCTCCCGTGGGTAAAACCAGTGGAAGTGACCGAAGACGGCAGATGGCGTGAGGCTGCTGCCAAGGCATTCCGTGTGATTCCGGGTGATTATGTAACTACGGAAGACGGTACGGGTATCGTACACATTGCACCGACCTTCGGTGCAGATGACGCCAATGTGGCACGTGCTGCCGGCATTCCTTCTCTGTTTATGATCAACAAGAAGGGTGAAACCCGCCCGATGGTGGATCTGACCGGTAAGTTCTATCTGCTGGATGAATTGGACGAGAACTTTGTCAAGGAATGTGTTGATGTAGAAAAATACAAGGAATATCAGGGCCGTTGGGTGAAGAATGCTTATGATCCGCAGTTCACCGTTGACGGTAAATATGACGAAAAGGCCGCACAGGCTGCTGAGTCACTGGATGTGTATATCTGCATGAAGATGAAGCAGGAAAACCTGGCCTTCAAGACAGAAAAGCATGTACACAACTATCCTCACTGCTGGCGTACGGACAAACCGGTATTGTATTATCCGCTGGATAGCTGGTTCATCCGTTCTACTGCAGCGAAGGAACGCATGATCGAACTGAACAAGACCATCAACTGGAAGCCTGAATCCACGGATCCGGACGTTCGGAAAGTGGCTGGAAAACCTGAATGACTGGAACCTGAGCCGTTCACGTTACTGGGGTACTCCGCTGCCTATCTGGAGAAGTGAAGAAGGAGAGGAGATCTGTATCGGTTCGGTAGAAGAACTCTATAATGAAATTGAGAAATCGGTAGCTGCCGGTTTCATGACTGAAAATCCGTATAAGAAGCTGGGCTTCGTACCGGGAACATATACCAAGGAGAACTACGAAAAGATCGATCTGCACCGTCCGTATGTGGACGACATCATTCTGGTTTCTGCCAGCGGCAAGCCGATGAAGCGTGAATCAGACCTGATCGACGTCTGGTTTGACTCCGGTGCCATGCCATACGCTCAGTTGCATTATCCGTTCGAAAACAAGGAAATCGTGGACAACCGTTCCTACTATCCGGCAGATTTCATCGCCGAAGGTGTGGACCAGACCCGCGGATGGTTCTTTACCCTGCATGCCATTGCTACGATGGTATTCGACAGTGTAGCTTACAAGAACGTAATTTCCAACGGACTTGTACTTGACAAGAACGGAAACAAGATGTCAAAACGTCTGGGTAACGCCGTTGATCCGTTTGGAACCATCGAAAAATTCGGTTCCGATCCGCTGCGCTGGTACATGATTACCAACTCCTCTCCGTGGGACAACCTGAAGTTCGATGTGGATGGAGTGGACGAAGTGCGCCGCAAGTTCTTCGGTACCTTGTATAATACCTATTCGTTCTTCGCATTGTACGCGAATGTAGATGGCTTTACCTATGCTGAGGCAGATGTTCCGATGGAAGAACGTCCGGAGATCGACCGCTGGATCTTGTCTTTGCTGAACTCACTGATTCAGGAGGTAGATGCTTGCTATAATGACTACGAACCGACTAAGGCCGGCCGTGCAATCACAGACTTTGTGAACGATAACTTGAGTAACTGGTATGTACGTCTGAACCGTAAACGTTTCTGGGGAAGCGCGATGTCAACCGATAAGCTTTCTGCTTACCAGACTCTGTATACCTGTCTGGAAACCGTGGCTAACTGATGGCTCCGATCGCACCGTTCTATGCAGACCGTCTGTATATGGATCTGATTCAGGTAACCGGACGTGATCATGTCGTATCTGTTCACCTGGCAGATTTCCCGGTAGCAGACGCTTCTCTGATCAACAAGGAACTGGAAGCCCGCATGCAGATGGCTCAGGATGTAACTTCCATGGTATTGGCTCTGCGCCGCAAAGTAAATATCAAGGTTCGCCAGCCGCTGCAGTGTATCATGATTCCGGTAGTTGATGAGACACAGAAACGTCACATCGAAGCTGTGAAAGATCTGATCATGAGCGAGGTGAACGTGAAGGAAATCCACTTCGAAGAAGGTGCTTCCGGCATTCTGGTGAAGAAAGTAAAATGCGACTTCAAGAAGCTGGGTCCGAAGTTCGGAAAGCAGATGAAGGCTGTAGCTGCTGCTGTTGCAGAGATGTCACAGGAGGCAATTGCCGAACTGGAAAAGAACGGCCGCTATACCTTCGTGCTGGATGGCGCGGAAGCTGTTGTAGAGGCTGCTGACGTGGAAATCTTCAGTGAAGACATCCCCGGCTGGCTGGTTGCAAATGAAGGAACCCTGACCGTAGCTCTCGAAGTGACTGTAACGGAAGAACTGAAACGTGAAGGTATCGCCCGTGAACTGGTGAACCGTATTCAGAACATCCGTAAGAGCAGCGGTTTTGAAATCACAGACAAGATCACTATTGTCCTGTCAAGAAATTCCAACTCGGATGATGCAGTGAATGAATATAATACTTATATTTGTAACCAGGTTCTGGCTACCTCTCTGGTTCTTGCAGATGAAGTGACCGATGGAACCGAACTGAATTTTGACGACTTTAACTTGTATATTAAAGTAAACAAATTGTGATAAATGATCCCATCCACGGACTTGTTCCGGGTGGATACTATTATTAATTTTTAAAACCTAATCACTATGGCTGAAAAGACGAGATACTCGGACGCTGAACTCGAGGAGTTCCGTGCCATTATCATGGAAAAACTTCAGCTCGCAGAACGCGACTATGAGAAATTAAGAAGCAGTATGATGAATGCTGACGGCAATGACACTGATGATACATCGCCTACATATAAGGTTTTGGAAGAAGGTGCCAACACTTTGTCGAAGGAAGAAACAACCCGTCTGGCTGCCCGTCAGTTGAAGTTCATACAGAATTTGCGTGCCGCTTTGGTACGTATTGAAAACAAAACGTATGGCATTTGCCGTGAAACCGGCAAGCTGATTCCTGCAGAACGTCTTCGTGCCGTACCGCATGCAACGTTGAGCATCGAGGCCAAGCAGCAGGGAAAGAGATGAGTTATTTGATTGACAATTGACGACTGGAAGCCGGTTTGCCGGCGATTTGTTTTCAGTTGTCAATTGTCAATTTCTCAATGAAAAAGAAGGATGAAGAGTATGTTTACGCAAGGCCGTCTGGCAGCCTTGATTGTTTTGGTGGTATTGGTAATTGATCAGGTAATCAAGATTTGTGTGAAGACCGGTATGTATTTGCATGAAAGTATTCATGTGACCGACTGGTTTTACATTTATTTTACGGAGAACAACGGTATGGCTTTCGGTATGGAGATCATCGGAAAGCTTTTCCTGAGCTTGTTCCGCATTGTAGCTGTTGTGCTGATTGCGTGGTACCTGACGCGGGTTGTCAAGCAGAAGCCGCGGGTGAAGAACGGATACATCGTTTGTCTGTCACTGATTCTGGCCGGTGCGGTGGGAAATATTATTGACTGCGTGTTCTACGGTGAATTTTTCAGCGCCAGTACCCATACGGACATTGCTACCTGGGTGCCTATGGGACAAGGATATGCTGACTGGCTGCACGGAAGAGTGGTCGACATGTTCTATTTCCCGATTATTGATACCTACTGGCCCGACTGGATGCCATTCGTAGGCGGTGAGCATTTCATCTTCTTCAGCCCGATCTTTAATTTTGCCGATGCGGCCATCAGTTGCGGCATCATAGCATTACTTCTTTTTTATAGCCGTTATTTGAACGAAGGGACTCACATCTCTTCCAATAAATAAGCAGATGACGATGATGAAGAGTATTCGAAAGGGAGGTATCTCCATGCTTCTTTTGTTAGGCCTGGCGGGTTGCGGTAAAGAGATCCCGTCAGACATTATCCAGCCGTCGGAAATGGAAAGTCTGTTGTATGACTATCATCTGGCAACGACGATGGGGAATGATCTGCCCTATGGGGAGACTTACAAGAAAGAAGCTTACCTGGATTATGTTTTCGACAAGCACCATGTGACTGAAGCGGAGTTTGATTCTTCCATGGTGTGGTACACCCGTCATACTTATCATCTGGTTACAATTTATGAAAACGTCCAGAAGCGTTTTGAGGAAGATGAGAAACATCTCCGGATGCGGATGAGTAAGGTGAGCGGACAGGTTGCGGTTTCTCTGTCGGGGGATTCAGTGGATGTCTGGCAGGATCAGCCGATATGCTGGCTCTCTTCCGGAACATGGACGAACAAATTGGTTTTCGACCTGAAGGCAGATACAAGTTTCAAGCCGAAGGATGCATTGGTGTTCGAAGCCGGCTTCCTGTTTATGCCACAGCATAACCCTTCTGCAAAGGCAGTGATCGGACTGAACTTCTACTTTGAGAATGACAGTGTCATGGGAAAAACGCAGGTCGTAACGGCTTCAGGTCCTCAGCGCCTGTACTTCAAGCCAGACTCAGCCTTCCAGTTCAAGAACGTCAGTGGTTTTGTATATTATACGGATGATCAGAAGCATCCTGAAGCAAGCTTGTTGCTGCATGATATTCGTCTGATGCGTTATCATGACAAGAACAACGAAATTCAGTCTCCGGAGGAAAAGCCCGGGCTGCAGGCAGATTCGCTGGCTGCCGATTCTTCTCGTATGGCAGTTCGTGTGGATACGTTACGGACAACGCGTCCGGTGCGGGGAACGGCTGCCCGGAATAAAGCAGGTCAGACACGATGAAACAGTATGCTGCCCATCGGTTTATCTGGCCGGGACGGAGGAATGGTGTAATGGTCCTCAGGTAGTCAGCGTGTCAGAGGGGAAAGTGCTTTCCCTGTTTCCTTTTCCGGAGAAATTCCTTCTGTTGAATGGTTAGGCGGGTTGCTGATCGTAGCCCCTTGTCTGCCTGAACGTATGGAAGCAGAATCCTTGCCCCATTTCCTGAAACGTATTCCCAAGAGTAATATGGATAGCGGAACGGCTTCCGGTCTGTGGCATGTCACTTTCTTCGATGTACATGCCATGGAGTTTACCGCTGCAAGCCGTATAATCCGCTTGTGATGTCTTGCTGCTCCTTCTGACCGTTCAGGATCGTCTGCGGAATTCTGCGCATACGATAGCTGTGGCAACGGCTACATTGAGTGATTCGCTGGTGGTCTGCCCTTGCGGGTAGTTGGGGATCAGCAGTCTCCGGTTTACCGATTGTGCCACTTGCGGACTGATTCCGTTTCCTTCATTTCCCATGATGATGATCCCGTTTGTACTCAGTTCCTGAGCATACAGATTCTCTCCGTCAAGGAAGGTACCGAAGACGGGAACTTCTTTCGGCTGCGCCTGCAGGAAAGCCGGCAGATCACAATAGTGCAGCTGTACCCGTGCCAGTGCTCCCATGGTAGCCTGTACCGTCTTGGGGTTGAATGCATCCACGCAACCGTTGGAACAGAAGATGTGATGAATCCCGAACCAGTCAGCAATGCGGATAATGGTACCGAGGTTTCCCGGATCCTGTACATCGTCCAGAGCCAGACAGAGTGAACGTTCTGCTATTTTCGGATCCCATTCATAATGCGGAATTTCGAAAAGGGCGAGTACTTCTTGGGGAGTTTTCAGCAGACTGGCGCGTGACAGTTCTTCCCGGCTTACTTCAATGGTCTCTTCAGCTTCGATCAGAGGATGTTCGTTCAGCCATTTGTCGGTGCCCAGCAGCAGCCGGCAAGGGAAATGTCCCAGCAAATCTCCTACCAGTTATGTCCTTCGGCAATGAATACTTGCTCTTCTTTCCGGTATTTTTTCAATTCCAGAGAACGGATGTATTTGATCTTGTTTTTACTCAGCATGATGTCTGTTCCGTTAAAAATAACATTTATTATCTGACAAAGCTAAAAAGATATTTTCAATTTATGCCTATATTTGCAAAGATATTTGCGTAGGTCTGCTGTTTATATGAGGAAAATAAAATGTTGTTTTACCAGTTTGTTCCTTTCGGCACTGTTGTTCAGTGGCTGTTCGGTGAGTAAGTTTATTCCCGAAGCATTATTTGTTGGATGACGTGAAGATAGAATCCGACAACAGGGAAGTCAAACCTTCGCAAATGAATGCATACGTGCGGCAGACACCGAATGCCAAGTGGTTCAGTCTTTTCAAACTCCCTTTAGCTATTTACAGTGCATCAGGACGCGATTCAACCAAGTGGATGAACCGTTTTCTGCGCAAGATCGGGGAGCTCCCCGGATTTATGATCCGGAACTGGCCGAAGAAAGCCGCCAGCAGATTGAACAGGCCGTGCAGAACATGGGATATATGGGAGCCCGTGTGGAACTTCTGAACATAAGAAGAATGACAGGCTGAAAGCACGGTATCGTATCTTTACGGGTGAGCCTTATATCGTGGAGCACATTGCCTATGACATCAATGATTACAAAATAGATGATTACATGCTGGCTGATTCTGCGCATACGCTTCTTCATCCGGGGATGCGTTTTGACGTTAACCAGCTGGATGCCGAACGTCAGCGTATAACCCGTTATCTGCAGGATCATGGATATTACCGGTTCAACAAGGATTTCATTACTTATCAGGCCGATACGATGCTCAACACCCGGAAGGTGGATCTGACCATGCAGCTGATGCCTTATCAGCGGAAGAAAGAAGATGAACCGACACCTCACCGGCAGTATGTGGTCCGGGAGGTTAATTATCTGATTGATGTGGAAGAGTCGGATCCGGCAAGCATACTTCCGCAGGATTATGATTCTCTTACATACAAGGGACTGAATCTTTATTTCAACAAGAAGCCTTTCCTACGTCCTTCCGTTCTTGCTGACAATACTTTTCTTCGGCCCGGACGGCAGTATCGGAGCGGGATGTACAAAACACCTATTCGGCGCTGGGACGGCTGAATATTCTGAAATATTCGAATATCCGCTTCCGGGAAGAAGTGCGGGAAGACTCGGCTTATCTGGATGCTTTCATTACCTTGTCCAGAAACAAGAACAAGTCACTGGCTTTTGAAATTGAAGGGACAAACTCGGCAGGTGATTTGGGAGCGGCCGCTTCAGTGGCTTATACCATCGGAATCTGTTCCGGGGATCGGAAACCTTTACAGCCAAAGTGCGTGGAGCCTACGAAGCTATTACTGGTCTGGAAGGATATGCCAACAATAATTACATGGAGTATGCTGTGGAGACAGGCCTTCAGCTTCCCTGAATTTATGTTTCCGTTTCTGTCGTCTGACTTTAAGCGGCGTATCCGTGCGTACCTCGGAAGTGACTGCAAAGTTCAACTGGCAGGTGCGTCCGGAATTTGAACGTACCGTAGCATCGGCAGGATGGAGTTATCGCTGGACCAGGCGACAGAAAGCAAACCATCGTTTCGATGTGCTTGATGTGAACTATATTTATATGCCCTATCGCTCGGAGACCTTTAAGGAATATCTGGACGTGATGGATGAAATCAATCCTTTGTTGCGATATAGTTACGAGGATCTGATGATTGTACGTATGGGCTATACCTATACCTACAACAGTGCCGGAGCTGCTGCACTCAAAACTTCCCGGCGAAATTCGTATTCCATACGTTTCAATATCGAGGAGGCAGGTAACCTGCTGTATGCTTTTCCAAATGGTGCATGGCCATCCTCAGAATGGCGAAGCTTTCAGATGGCGAATATAAACTTTGCCCAGTATGTGAAAGCTGATTTTGACTATGCGAAGAATTTCATGATTGACGAGCGTAATTCACTGGTATTCCATGTCGGGTTGGGACTGGCTTATCCTTATGGAAACTCCAAGAGCCTTCCGTTTGAAAAACTGTACTTTTCGGGAGGAGCCAACAGTGTCCGCGGATGGAGTGTCCGTTCGCTGGGACCGGGAGGATATCGTGGAAGCGACAATAGCCTGGACTATGTGAACCATACCGGTGATATGAAACTGGACCTGAATCTGGAATACCGTACGCATTTGTTCTGGAAACTGAACGGTGCTGCCTTTATTGATGCCGGTAATGTATGGAACATCCGGAACCGGGAAAACCAGCCGGAAGGACTTTTCAGATTCAACCGTTTCTATAAACAACTGGCGGTCGCTTACGGATTAGGTATCCGGTTTGATCTGGATTTCCTGATTCTCCGTTTTGACAGTGGCATGAAAGCTATAAACCCGATGTATACAGGAAAAGATCGTTTCCCGATTATCTCTCCGAAATTCAGCCGGGACTTTGCTTTCCATTTTGCAGTGGGATATCCGTTCTGATGTATAACTAATGATAACAAGTATATGAAGCAGACAGAAAAAAATACGTATACCGAAGAAGAAATCGAAGAATTGAAAAAATGGTTTGAGAGCCAGCAGTTGCCGGAAGAACTGGCACTGGATAAGGCGACGTATATTCCTAACCTGCGGGATACACTGGATCGTCTGCTGGAGCAGGCGAATTTGTGTTGCGGAAATCCGAAGATGCAGGGATGTATCATCCTGCTGGAACGGATTCGGGAAAAACTCGTTTCTCAATCGAAATAGGCAGTAACGGAAAAAAGCAGACAGGCAGAAAAGATGGTCGGACGGATGATCTTTTTGCCTGTCTGCTTTTTTGAGACCGTATGTATAACGGTATGGAGGTTATTCTTCCGGAACGTAAATGATTTCTCCGTTTTCCAGCTCATAGGCGATGCTACTTTCTTTCCTTTTTCCCGTTCTGTGAGGAAGTATCTTCGCTGGGGGTATACCTGTTAATCTTTTCACCTTCCTTGGTAATGATTTCCATATTTTCTTTTCCAGGGTTCTTCACCATCGTAAAATCTTCCTGGCTGAACATCTCCGTCATACTGTAACGGCTGACCAGGGCAACCATAAGCGCCACGGCAAATACCATGGCTACATCAAAAAGGTTGCTGACCACACTCATCGGGTCGTTGTCTTCTTCCTTGCGCAACAGATTTCTTCTCATAAGGCTTCAGGCTTTTCGTTGAACAGGTTGGAAAGGAATTCCAGGTTGGTCATATCCTGCAGATACCAGCGCTGTTTGACCTGTTGGGTAATGAAACCGACGGCTGCTGCAAACAGACCGACAACCGTTGTGGCAAAAGCGACCTGCATGTTATAGGCCATGGATGAGATGTCTCCGGTGGAAAGTCCCACCAGGGCAGGTCCCATCGGGATCAGTGTTCCCATCAGTCCCAGCATCGGTCCCATTTTGGTCAGTGTTTTCGATAGGGCGAGATCCTTGTCGGCTTTGATTTCGTAGTCAGCCAGCAGACGCTGTACATGTGCCGGACTGTTTCTTGTTTCCAGCATCTGGCGCATGTAACGGATGATCGGTGCATTTGACTGTTCGGGAAATTGTTTCTCCAGATGTTGTATGCAGTCGGGTGTCAGTTCGTCGAGAGCCTTCCGGAGCAGAGCATCAGTTTACGGATTGACAGGTACTGACCGAAAAAACTGCCGATAAGCAGCAAAGAGCGTACGAAAAGAATAATCAGCAATACGATGACCGGAACCAGTAGTCCGGTAGAGATCCAGTATAGGATGTCAGAAATGTAATTCATTGTTTGAAGTTTTTTAAGTTGGTCATTATAAGTTTTTTCTTTTAGACAGACGGTACCGATAAAGCAGAAGGCCTAGAAATCCTCCGGCAACAATCAGTCCGGAGAGGCCCAGGAAAGCCTTCCAGTCCACGTCTCCGGTTCCGTCCATGGCTGTTCTTCCGTTTACGGTGGCTACGATTCCCAGAATGGCAGTCAGCGAATGAGTCAGACAGAGCAGTTCAAGGCGGATTTCCTTTTCCGGAAGAAGCCGGCGCAGAAGAACTGTACATAACGGTATACCCAGCAATACGCCGCCTGCCATGCTCCAGGCCAGCAGGGAAAATGAAGTTCCCGGGAAGCTGAAGATCAGAGCTACCAGTCCGCTGAACAGAACCGGGAAAATCAGAAATCCCGGAAACCATCGCAGAAAACGATAGATCCATAGTGTCCTTCTGGGAACAGTTCCTCCGGTCATCAGGTGAACGGCCAGCAGGCAGAAAGTCAGCTGCATACATATTTCCACGCTGAGTATGACGGAAGTATCAAGCATTAAAGCCGGATTAGCCAGCCAGTCGGCTATTTGTGTTTTCGATTGCAGGATGCATATGGCCAGGATAATCCGGTCCAGAGTGCGCAGGCAAGGGTAGTGATTCCCACAGCCCATCGCTTGTTGTAGGTCTGCTTCAACAGGAAATTGAAGCAGACCAGTAGCATCAATACAAATACCAGTGTTTGCATGTGTCAGAATATCAGTTATGGTTGATGGCGTTTGCGCCGGATTATAAAGATAAGCAAACCTGCTGCACCGGCCACCAGAATAGCGATGAGCGTGTTGCTCAGCCGGTTGGTTTCATCTCCCCGGAAGATGTCATTTCTTCTTTTTCATGACCATTCCCCGGGTATTTCCGGTGATGGATTCCCGCACCTGACTGATCCTTTCCTGATATTGGGCAGCTGCCCGGGCTTCAGTTCGGGAAGCAATGAAGTCACGCAGTCTGGCATTGTCGCAAACAAACTGCGAACAGGCCGGAGCATAACTGTTCACCAGTTCCGTATGTAGGGCAGCGATGTCTTTCAGTTGCTGTTCACTGGCTTTCCACATTCCCTTGCGGGCTGTTTCCATCATGACAGCCGTAATCTCCTGCAGGGCCGCCGGATTCTGCCGGCTGAAATACTCCTTGAGATTCAGCTGATACTTGTCCTTGACATAGACCTCATAGATTTCGTTCCACATTTGTGGATCGACAGCCTTGGGCTTCATGACGTTCCATCCGTAGGTATTCCGGATGATCTCGGTGAAAGTTCCGGCCGAACTGCTTTCTCCTTTCATTTTTTCGCGGATATAGTTCGGATTGAAGATTGTGGTACGGCTTTCTACACCGATTGCTTCTTTTACTTCCTGCATACGCACATTGTTGCGGTTGCGATAGTCACTTAGGTAAGCATCCGGATCTTTTCCGGTAACTTTCCGGACTGCCAGGTTCATGCCTCCCATGAATTCGTATACGTGATCCAGACTCAAGGCTCCCCAGGTATTGCTTTGTCGGGGCTGGACGACGGCATCTGTACGGCTCAATGCCGCTTCGAAAGCGAATTGCCGGAAGGTTTCCCAGTCTTTTTCACTTCCATAATAGGCTCCCATGTTGTTCAGATAAGTATCTGCCAGTTCCTTCTCATTATCCCACCGGTCACCTGCTTCTACCATACCTGTTATGCCGGTTCCATAATTTCCGTTCATGCCTCCGAATACCCGGTAGGTTGACATTTCACGGGCATCTTTCGGAGAGATTCCTTTCTCGATAAGCAGACGTTCGGTTTCGATACTTCCGGCTGTCACCTGATTCTCGAAAGCATCATCTTTGGCTGCAGCAGCCATTTCCACGGCACGGCTGATCAGGAACAGACGTGATGCAGCCAGATCCCGCAACTGTCCGCTGGTCTGTACCACAACGTCAATACGCGGTCGTCCCAGTTCGCGGGAAGGAATCAGACGAAGATCACTGACGCGTCCGAATGCATCCCGGACAGGTTCCACTCCCAGCATGTAGAGCACCTGCGCAATCGTGGCACCTTCTGTTTCTATGAATTCTCCGCTCCACAAGGTATAACTTACTTTACGCGGGATGGAGTCGTGATGTCTTTGTCTGTACAGTTCAATCGTACGGTTAGCCAGACGGATTCCTTTTTCCCAGGCAGCTTCCGAGGGAGTTGCTTCAGCATTGATGGCATACAGATTTCTTCCGGTAGGGAGTGTGTTCGGATTCGCTATCGGATCTCCTCCGGCTGAAGGAAGGGTATACCCTCCGTTCAGGGCATTCATCAGGCTGGACAGTTCTTTTCCGGGGCTTTCCAATAAAGCTTTACGGTAGTTCTCTACGTTCCGTATGGCTCTTTCTATCTCCAGTATGGCCATTGCCTGATGTTTTTCTTCCTTGCTGTATGCTTTTCTGTTCATCATCTTTTTCATGTGTTCCTTCATGCCTTTGCCGGAACCTGCCTGAGGTTGTTCGGCAGCCTGCCGCATCATTGCCATCAGTTGGTCCGGATCGGTGTGTGATCCGGCGATTGCACGAGCCTGATGCAGTTCATCCCGTGAGATTCCTGCCAGGCGGCATACCAGTTCTCCGGTACCGAAGAAGGATCAGCCAGCAGACGGCCCACTTGTTCACGGGCCGGATTCAGGTAACGTTCCGTAAACAAGGAACGGTGCTTTTCGATGTCTTTCGGTGCTTCCCGCGAAGTTTGTCGAGAGCCAGCAGGCTGTAAGCCAATGGATCAGTAGTCATGGCATAGACACTTGATTCTATGCGTGCTTTCTCATAAGGTACGCCCATGGTATAAAGTTGTCCGGTAATTTTCTCACTGGCCAGTTCTTCTGCAAAGCTTTCGATGCGGGCCACTTCGTCAGCCGTATAGGGCTGACTCAGGATACTGTCCATTTCCAGATCGCGGTGAATACCCAGTCGGACGGTCAGGGCTTTCACCTGAAGAGAGGCTTTGTCTAAAGCAGAGGCCGAAGGATTTTCTTCTCCCTGCAAATTGTTGTAATTACGGATGGCTTCGTTCAGTTCGCGGTAGATGCCGCGTACATTGCTTTCCAGGAACGGCGGTGTCAGATACGACTGCAGTCCGGCATAAGCTCGGCGTTTCGCAATGATCCCTTCTCCCACGTTCCCGATGGAATAGATATAAAAATGGGGGAGAGCACCGACCAGACGGTCTGGCCAGTCTTTGCCGGATAATGCTACTTGCTTGTGAGGAGTAAATTCCAGGCTGCCGTGTGTACCGAAATGAATCAGGCATCGGCCTTAAAACCATATTGTGTCCAGAGGTAAGAGGCAATGTAAGTGTGTGGAGGAGCAGCATTCGTTCCGTGAACAATCTGGAACGCATTTTTACCGGAACCGGCTGCGTTCTGCGGCAGCAGTACAACATTACCGAACTGCAGGCGGGCGACTCCCAGCCGTCCGTCAGCGGTTGTCATGTAGTTACCGGGAAACTCTCCGTTGGCAGCAACCATTTCAGCATATTGCTCGGGACGGATAGATTGTTTTACCCAGCTTTCATATTGTTCCCGGGTGATCAGTTCCGGATTTCCGGTTTCCATGAAGCGGTCGAAAGCACCTTCTGCGTACAGATTGAATACTGCTCCCTGTGACTGGATCATGCGCTCCAGCTCCTGACTGCTGGATGGAAGATTGTCTACTTTATATCCTTCCTGTTTCATGCGTACCAGCAGGTTGTAGAGCGAAGGTACCACTTCCATCCCCGCAGCGGTAAGGGCATGTTGTCCGGGGCCTTTGTAGTAATAAATGGCTATCCGCTTTTCGGCATTGGGCTTTTCTTGCAGGCGGATGTACCGGTTGACTGTTTCCACAAAAGTTTCCAGTCTTTCGGGAATGGCGTAGACGTGTTGGAGTCCTTCACTGTCCTGATAATGACCGAAAAGGGCAAAAGGACGGATGGCCCCGTCAATTTCCGGGGTAACGACACTTTGCGAGAGAAAGCCGCCGTTCATACCCATGGGATCGTTCTCCCATTCCTCTGTCAGTCGGTTGACATTGAGCGGTGCAAATAGCGGAATGTTCTGTCGGGACAGGTAGTCAACGATGTAATCACCCATTCGTCCGTGAGCCATATTGATGACGGCTGAGGGTTGTATGGAATCAATATGCTGACGTACAAATTTCGTCATGGAACGGACCGGATAAACCATGTTGCCTGTTTCTTCCAGTCGTCGGATCAGGTCAGCCGGATCTCCCATCTGTCCGGTAACAACGATACGCGGAGCTTTCTCCTTCCAGAGTCCGTTTTCCTTTAGAAAGCGATTGTATGATTCTACGGTGTTGAATCCCAGATCCTCCTGTTCCGGATGGCGGGGATCGCAGTGATAGATCATGTCATTGGCCGCAGCTACAACAGGCTCCGGTTGTTTGACAGAAATTTGTTTGCGGTCGATATACTTACGCACATAATTCAGCAGACTCCGGTAATTGCGTCGTCCGCCATTGTTCAGGTATTGTTTCAGGGTATCTGCCGTCAGGGAATCCAGAGAACAGATATTGTTGGCCGGATTAGTGATGGCAGTCGAGAGGACGGGTAATCCTTTGTCGGCTGCTAGCCGGATCTGTTCCCGTTGTTCCTCTGTGATGCGAAGGCCCATGGCATTAATGAAGATCATGTCATAATCATTCAGGCGATCCAGATTTTCCGTATTCAGTTCGTTGATCCGGATGAATGAATTGTCGTTGGCTTTTGAGATTTCTCCCAGATTGATTACCTGATAATTGATGAAAGCGATACGGGTGGTACTGAACCAGCTGTTCCATATCCAGCCCACCAGCAGGATCAGCAGCAGGACGGTTCCTCCGTACAGGCTTCGTTTTTTGTGAATAGGTTTCATGTCTTTTCTCTTTTTTTTAATATGTATGATTAATAATTCAGAACAGGCGGTCAAGATCGACAGACACACCGGCTGCAAGAGTAGTTCCGGTAGTGTAAGGCGAATTGAAATAATAGTAGGATGGCCGGTAGTTGAACAGATTGTCTGCAGTCAGTGTGACATGGATGCCTTTGTAAATGTTTTGAGTCAGGTTCAGTTTCCACATCGTATAAGCCGGATAGGTTTCCTGACTGCTTCCTTTCGAAGGATCGCTGGTATCGTTGTATACCAGAGTGGTCAGCTTTGAAAGCAGGCGGCCGCTCAGGGTTACATTGAATCCGTATTTTTCCATTCCTTTCCATACGAGAAACGGGCTGTTCCTGCATGCGGACGGGCGGTGGAAACATATTGGTTGTATTTTTCCGACTGGTAAGTGTAAGCATACGACAGACGGATTTCCAGTCCGCAGGGATATTTGGCAGCAGCATCCACATTGCACCGGCCATTTTCATCTTCCGGATGTTCGTGTACATCATGGCACCTTTTCCGTTTTCCAGAGAAGGATCCCATTGTACGTCAATCCGGTCGTTCACCAGATTATAGTATCCTGTGACTGTCAGATTATAGCGGCTTTTGAAATATTCTGCCGATAGGGAAAAATTATGACTTTTTTCCGGTTTCAGATGTTCGTTGCCGTAGATCCACCAGATGGAGCCCATGTCAAAAGCCGAATACATTTCTTTCAGGGTAGGAGCGCGGAATCCTACAGCATACGAGCCGCGCAGTGAACAGTTCCTGAGTTTATACATCAGGTTCAGCTGCGGAGAAAAGTTTTGTGCCTTGGCTTCCGAATAATAGTCATAGCGTGCACTTGCTACGGCGTTGAAGTGCCTGTTCGGATTCCAGTCAAACTGAGCAAAGGCATCAGCCGTATATTGCCGGTAAGTTTCTCCTCCGGAAAACATGTAACTGGCAGATAGTCGTAAAGATAATCTCCTCCGACGGTCAGGATATGTTTCCTGTTGAACGTATGATTGTATAAGGCACGGAAACTGTTTTGTACGTTACTGTAATCACGCACATCGCTTCGCTTCACCTTGTCGAAGTCACTTTTTGTCATACTGGTCGAAAAGCATATGATACTTCGAGCGACTGCCCCTTGCTGAAAAAGATAGCGTCCTTTCAAGCCACCGGTGAAATCCCGGTAACGGTTATCTTCCGATGAACTTCGCTCACGTTCGCGGTAATAATATCCAACGTTGGCTGTCAGCTTTAATTGGTTGTTGGGTGTAAAGGTCAGCCGGTCTTTGAAATTCCAGGAAGCTGTGGGATCCATTGAGTCATAGGATCCTTTGTCTCCTTCCGTGTCCGGATTAAAATATTCGATACGTCCCTGACTGAGCCGTTGCAGGTTGAACGAATTGTTGAAGTTGCCTGCCCGGAAACTGACGGTCGTTCCGTAACGCTGGTTGTCATAAGCTCCGTATCGGGCATTCACATTGGCGGTCCAGGGTTCGGCGGATGTCCGGGGGATGAGATTGATGACACCTCCTACGGCATTGGAACCATAGATGGAAGAAGCCGCTCCCCTGACAATTTCCACGCGTTCCACGTTGTCCATGTTCAGGCGGGAGAAGTCAACATCGTTCATGGTTTCGCCTGCCAGACGTTCTCCATCGACCAGAAACAGTACGGCATTCCCGCTGAACCCCTGAATGTTGAGTGATGGCTGCATGTCCATTGAATATGATGTTTCAATGGCCGGCATTTCCATTTCAAGAACATCGACAATGTTGGTAGCATCTGTTTTGCGGATGTCATCGAGGGTAATGACGCGTGTAATGACAGGAACTTCTTTCAGCCGTTTGGGAGTACGGGTACCGGTGACGACGACGGTTTCCATTCCGATGGCATCTTCCTTTAGCCGGAAATCGGCTGTCCTGTCCTGGGGAGAAATACTGCGGCTTTCGGTCACATAGCCCACAAAGCGCACTTTCAGTATGTAGGTCTGATGTTTTTCGGGAAGTCTCAACTGATACTTTCCGGAAAGATCGGTGACTGCTCCCAGGCCTTTTCTTCCTTCTACGGAAACGGTTGCTCCGATGAGTGGCTCTCCGTTGCTGTCGCAGACTATGCCCGAAAGATTTCTCTGGGCCGCAGCCGGGATGATGGAAAGACATCCCAAAAGGAGCATGTATAAGATTTTTAAGATAAATTGCATGGTTGATTTCCTTAGTTTATATTGGGTATAAGAACGGATGACAGCTATTTCAGGGCATTTTCCAGTGGATAGATATATTGCACCCGCATATACCGTTGACATACATTTCGTTCCGATAGTCTGTCAGTTTCAGGGCTGCATGGGTTCCGTCTTTCAGCCGGAGGACATAGACTTTGCCCGACAGGGTATAAGTGGGAGGCATACCTTTGCGCGAAAGCCATTGGGAAAGGACGGAATTGTAGTCAGAACATGCGTATCTGATCGTTCCGTTATACATGTCTGAAAGGTCAATGGTAATCTTATCCGTTGTTCCCGGTGTGTCGGCGGTATAGTTTCCCTGCGGAATTTCTTTTCCGGCCAGGAGCTCTTCCATACTTTCGGCCGAAGTTTCCAGTACGGCTCCTTCATTGGTTTTGGTATCATACCGGTGAATGGCAAAGTCCCATTCTTGCGGTAATGTTCCTTTGTCGGAAAGGGATACTTCTTCGCCTGCCTCATTGAGGATGCGGGTGGAGTCGACACTCAGGGAATGCAAGTCGATGTAGACCCATTGCGTGTAATCGCTGGAATTGACATAGAGTGTTCCGGAATGAGTTTTCGGAGAGACTTCGACAAAGCCGAATCCGTTGGTGGAAAGGTTTGCTTCCGACGGATTGTCGTAGATGTCATCAAACAGGCCTTCGCATGCCGGGAACGTCAGTAATAGAGTTCCCAGCATGGGCGGCCTTGACATGAAACCTGTATTTTTTCATGAGCGGATAATTGCTTGTTGTCATTGGGTTGTGGTGAATTCACAGGTAATTGCCATCGGCATGGAGCCGGGTGTGACAGACATTTTGAATTGTGCATTGCTGCCGCTGACGGTGCCGGTAAAATCTTGTATTTTGAGATTGGTGTTTCCTGCAACCAGTGAAGTGTCTGCCTTGGAAAGTGTATAGTTTTCTCCATTTTGAGTGACAAGGACATCAGTCAGAGAGAAGGCAGACATGACCATGCTTCCGCTTCCGGTTTCCGGAATTTCCAGACTTACTTTCCCGTCTTTCTGATCTTTGATCTGAACAGTCATGGCAGATTCTCCGACATTGTTGTTCATCACATACACCTTGAAGGTTCCTTCATAGTTGTTTGCCACGGCTTTGGCTGCTTCCATTGCCGGGTCGGACGGTTCGTTACTGGAGCAGGCAATCAGGCTGAGTGCAATGGTTGTCATTGCGAACAAGTTCTTAAGTTTCATAAATTTTTTATTATTTAGATTAATTGGTGATGCAAAGGTACAGGCCCCTTCATTCCCGGACAATACCTAATAAAGACCATTTACGGGGTACTCCGGTAGGGAGAAAGAAGCATTCTCTATACATCAAAATAGGTAGGGAAACAGGGAAAAAAGGATTACAGAAAAGAGAAATTCGGGTTCGGATAGTATAAAGTGAGTACTTACTTTTGGGGATCAGGGTTATGGCTTCTGCCTGAAATATTCGTTGGAATGGAGTGATCTTTCCGATTTTATTTGTACTTTTAGCCGGCCTGTTAAAGACGAAGCCGGTCTTTTTCCTTTCTGCAGGATCGGATTGGATGAATCGTAGGCCGGAAAGTATTTTAATCAATTAATAAACCTTGAATTCAGAATGGCTTTATGGCTTGCCTGAATTCAGCAATGATTTTATCTGAAATGAGAAACACAATTAAATGTTTAGCTTTGGGGTTGGCTCTGACCGCATCAATTCCGACTTCGGACAGTACGAAGGAATGCGTCACAAACGTTCTGACGGTTATGTATGGCCTACTGATTCACTGGTTTTGAAGAAGCTGGATCAATGGAAGGACTTGAAGTATGGTGTGATTTTCCATTGGGGACTTTATTCTGTGCCGGGAATTATGGAGTCATGGGTACTTTGCGGTGAAGATCTGGACTGGATAGAGAATGCCCGCAGAAAAGATTTGAACTATGAAGACTATAAACGCTGGTACTGGAGTCACAAGGACTCAATAAATCCTGTGAAGTTTGATCCGGACAAGTGGGCGGATCTGATGGCCAAAGGTGGCATGAAATACATGGTTTTCACCACCAAGCATCACGAGGGCTTTTGTATGTTTGACACCAAGCAGACGGATTTTTCTATCATGAACAGTCCGTTCGGAAAAGATCCGAGAGCTAATGTTACGAAGCACGTGTTTGATGCATTCCGTAAAAAAGGTTTCATGATCGGTGCTTATTTCTCCAAGCCGGACTGGCACAGTGAATATTACTGGTGGCCTTTCTATCCAACCAAAGACCGCAACGTAAATTATAACATAGCCAGACATCCGGACCGCTGGGAAAAGTTCTGCCAGTTTACCTATAATCAGATTAATGAACTGACTAACGGAGATTATGGAAATGTAGATATCCTTTGGCTGGACGGCGGACAGGTTGCACCCGGCAATAACCAGGATATCCACATGGACAAGATTGCAGCTATGGCCAGAAAGAATCAGCCGGGACTGATTGTTGTGGACCGTACCGTGAAGGGAGAATTTGAAAATTATCAGACACCGGAGGGAGAGGTGCCTGCAACCCAGCTGGATATTCCCTGGGAAACCTGTTACAGTCTGTATGGCTGGGGATGGAGAAAGGGTGCTACCCTTAAATCTTCCAAGAAGGTGCTGGCTGTATTGATTGAAGTTGTAGCTAAAGGCGGAAACTTCCTGCTGGGAGTTGGACCTAAACCGGACGGAACGATCGAAGAGCAGGCCGTAGACCGCGTGACAACCATCGGCAAATGGCTGGACAAGAATGGTGAGGCAATTTATGCCACAGTGAATGCCCGGAAATATAACGATGGAAATGTGTGGTTCACTCAGTCTAAAGACGGAAAGAAGATGTATGCCATGTATGCCCTGAAGGAAGATGATCCCGAGGTTCCTGCTGTAATTGAATGGACAGGCAATATTCCTGCGGGAAAGAAGGTGACGTTGCTTTCCACCGGTAAGCGTGTGAAATGTGAAATGGATGGTGACCGCGTCAAGGTCTATTTGCCCAAGCATGTAGACCGGACCGAATCACTGGCTTTCTCTTTCGGAATCAAGTAACGGACCGGAAAAATAACCATGCAGAAAACGTCGAAGCGTTTTGCCTGAAAGCCGGAATTCTTTTCATTGAAACGCCGAAACGTTTTTAAAAAAGCCCGAGGCCTTTTTTCAGATGACGGAAGGCGTTTGCACTAGCCTGGCAGGTAGTGGCAGACGGCTTCCGGGAAATGGATCAGAAGCAGGTTTCGGGCTTACAGTTTCTGGTCTGAAATTAGTCGGGCAATGCGGGTTTTGCTCTGTGCACCCTTGGTGAGCAGATAGACATGCTTGTAGGTGTCGCGGTTCAGTTCGGTCGGTGATCCGTTGATCAGAATGAT
>ENA-OQHA01000452-OQHA01000452.1-human-gut-metagenome-genome-assembly--contig:-NODE-452-length-20680-cov-2.094585_pt1 | contig 20680 bp, 24 predicted proteins | sample MGYA00242558_ERZ504707 | MGnify/ENA primary metagenome ERZ504707 (study PRJEB26092, sample SAMD00036197) | human gut metagenome | host: Homo sapiens | study: EMG produced TPA metagenomics assembly of...
CCAGTTGATGAGTTTCTTTCCTTTTAATACTGACAGGTCGATAGCCTCGGCACCTTCCATTCCAAGCTCTTCATCTACAGTAAATACTGCTTCGATTGGTGGATGTGGAATATCTTCGCTGTCCATCAGTGCAAGCGCCATTGCAACCGCAACGCCGTCATCTCCTCCAAGCGTGGTATCTTTCGCCTTTAAAAATCCATCTTCTACATATAATTCCAGTCCGTCATTTTTAAAATCATGTGTGGAATCCGATGTCTTTTCGCATACCATATCCATATGTCCCTGCAGGATCACCGGTTCACTTTCTTCATATCCAGGTGTTCCAGGCTGGAATATGATCACGTTATTCACTTCATCCTGAATCACTTTTAAGTCTCTTTCCTTTGCAAATGCCATCAGATAATCACTGATACGTTTTGTATCGCGGCTTCCTCTCGGGATCGCACTTATTTCTTCAAAAAACCGGAAGACTTCTTTCGGTTCTAATTCATTTAATACTGCCATTTTCCTACACTCCTTCTATATTACACTGTTATCTATTATCTAACAGTCTTCATAAAAAATCAACCTTATCCATACAATGAATTAACAAGGTCCTCCGGGAGATTCCTATGTCCAGACGTCATTTTCTTACCATTCCGATACTGATTTTTTCTTATGTATGCTGTCATTTCCACAGACAGTCTTTGCCGGTGCCAGTTACGGACTCCTCCTGTGGTTCCGGCATGTCCTTCCCACATTACTTCCTTATATGGTCCTGATCAATATTCTGATCCGCACCCCTGCACTTCACTGGATCTGCCACATCACATCACCGTTTCTATGTCCGCTCCTTGGCACTTCTTATTATGGCACATTTGCAGTACTCACCGGCTTCTTATGCGGATATCCGATGGGTGCCAAGACAGCTTCCGACCTTCTGGACGCTCAGAAATTTCGCGTTCGGAAGCCTCTTACCTTTTGTCTTTCTGCAACAATACAAGCCCTGCTTTCATCTTAAGCTATGTTGTCATTCAGAATCTGAAAAAGGATTCTATTTCCATTCCGTTTCTTCTTATTCTTACACTTACGCCTCTTATGATGAGCTTTGTCTTTCGTCTTTTCTACCGCGCAAAAGACCATATCCATCCATTTTCACACATGATGCAGGTTTCTTCTTCAACTGCTTCACAGTCTGAAAAATTTATCCGGTAATTACTTCGACCGTTGTATCATGAATGCATTCGAATCCATCACAAAGGTCGGTGGATATATGATGATGTTCTCTGTCCTGATTCAACTGCTTGCGTCTGCTCTTCCAGACAATACAGCCTCCCTTCTTCTGTATTCCAGCCTGGAGATCAGCACCGGAATCCGACGGCTTGCGTCATCCGCACTGTATACCTCCCATAAGATTATTCTGTGCGCTGCACTTACCTCTTTCGGCGGCTGGTGCTGTATTGCCCAGACATATTCCATGATCTCCGGCAATCACTTACCAATCCTGCCTATATAGCAGAAAAACTGGCCACCGCATTGGTAACCAGTCTTCTTATCTCCGCTTACATATATGCTATTTGATTGTACCTTAATCCAGTGTGTCATCTTCCTGAATATCATAATCAGAAACTGACATATCATTCGGATACTGATTCTCATCATCCAGATAATCATCCTGTCCATAAGCATCCTGCTCATAATTATTCTGCGGATATTCGTCTGCAGGATATTCATCCTGTGGATACTCCGACTGTACACTCTGTTCTGTCTCCGGCGGAACATCCAGCTCTGCTCTGTTGTTACGCACCATGTCATAACATTCCTGAAGAGAATTTACAAGACTGTCATACTTCGATGTATACGTATCCAAGGTACGTCCGATCGCACTCTCTGCCTGAGAAAGAAGATCATCTGTATAATGAATGGCTCCGATACGAATCTGGTTTGCATCATTTGTTGCATTATCCAGAATCTGCTGTGCCTGTGCAGTTGCTGCAGTTACGATCTCATTTGCCTGCGCATACGCCTGCTGCATGATCTCATGTTCACTTACCAGCTCATTTGTCTGAATCTGTGCTTCCTGGATCATCCCGTCTGCTTTTGCCTGTGCATCAGCCAGAATTGCGTCTTTGTTCGCAATAATCTTCTGATAACGCTTGATCTCATCCGGTGTCTTCATACGAAGTTCTCTTAACAGTTCATCCATCTGGTCTTTATTTACAATAATTTTTGTTGTCGACAGCGGCTGGAATTTACAACTGTCAATATACTCTTCAATTTCCTCTATGATCTGCTCAATACGGCTGCTCATAATATTTACACTCTCCTTTTATGTTTCATTTTCCCCCAGACTTTCTGCTCTATGTAATCCGGCACAAACTGGGATATATCTCCTCCGAAGGCTGCCACTTCTTTTACCGTGGTAGAACTCAAATACGAATACTGCAGATTCGTGGTCAGAAATATCGTCTCCACATCTGACGCAAGTTTATGATTGGTCTGCGCCATCTGTAATTCATATTCAAAATCAGTGATTGCCCGAAGTCCCCTTATTACAATCTTCGCATTCAGCTTATGGGCAAAATCCACCAATAATCCTTCAAATGGAATAATCTTAACATTTGGTATGTCTTTCGTTACTTCCTCTAACATTTTAACACGTTCTTCTACGGAAAACAACGGGGTTTTTGCTTTATTATTCAGCACTCCGACTACCAGTCATCTACCATTCAGCAGAACGTTTTATGATATCCAGATGTCCGTATGTGACCGGGTCAAAGCTTCCCGGATAGATTCCTGTTAACATATTTCTTTCCTTCCCGCAGGTTCCAAAATACATGCTTATTTGTCTTATATTCTTTTTCTTTGATAATGTTATATCCAAGATCTTCTGCATAATCAAAGTCTGTCTCTTTAGAAGCCTCTACAATGATGATTCCTTCCTCTGCCAGCAGCGATGATTCTGCCAGATAAGTCAGCACACTTTTTTCCAGTTCATGATTATACGGTGGATCCATAAAAATATAATCAAACTGTTTTTCTCCTTCTAATTTATAGAGTGCTGTCATCACATCCATCTGCATGGTCATCCCTTTTCTTTCAAAATGTGTCTTCTGAAGGTTCTCTTTGACACACGCCATGGCTTTCGGATTCTTCTCTACAAATACAGCTTCCATTGCTCCCCTGCTCAGAGCTTCGATCCCGATCCCGCCGCTTCCGGCAAACAGATCCAGAAAGATACTGTCGTACAGATATGGAGCGATCATGTTAAATAATGTCTCCTTGATCCTGTCTGTTGTTGGTCTGGTATCCATGCCTTCCAACGTCTTTAACTGTGTTCTTCTTGCACTTCCTGCAATGACTCTCATATTCTATCCCCTCTCTTTCCTGTCTGTTCCAAGCTTTCTGTAACGGTTCATACAGGCATAGATTTCCTGTATACGCGGTCTTGCAAGATTTCCCGGTACGGTATTTCCTTCGCACACACCGGCAAGCCCTTTTTTATCCAGAACGTTCTCCACCTGTTCTATGGCCTGTCCAAGTGTCTTCCTGCCATCAAATATCTCCTCTTCCAGGAAACGTACGATCTGCCCAGTGTATTTAACTGCTCACTGTCCACAAGCTGTTCCACATACCGCAGATCAATCGTCTCATGACCGATCATGACGCATCGCGTCCCATTGTTTTTAATTTCACCCTGCCTTTCTGGCGGATGCCCGGATTCTTACGCACCTTCCGGTCAAACGATGGCTGTTCCGGCTTTTCTTCCGGAAACTTCAATGCCGGATAGTCTGAAGCCGCTTCCTTTGCCAGTTCCGTGATTTCTCTCGGAACATACTTATCCATCTGAATGATCTGATCCGCGATCTGGAAATAGGCTCCGGAGCTTCCAGCTACCAGCACCGTCGATATTCCATATTCCTGATAAAGATCCCGCACACGCTCAATAAACGGTGTAATCGGCTCCATGTCACGGTGGATCACCTGCTGCATCAGCTCATCTCTCACCATAAAATTCGTTGCACTCGTATCTTCATCGATCAGAAATACCTGTGTTCCTGCTTCCATACTTCTACCACATTCGCCGCCTGTGACGTACTTCCACTTGCATCTTCCGTGTCGAACGCATACGTATCTTTTCCGTTCGGCAGATCATTGATAAACATGGAAATGTCTGTATGCCGGATGCTTCTGCCGTCTTCTGCGCGGATCTTCATTGCAGTATCATCTGTGACTACATATTCCCTGCCATCTCCTGCAATATGAGGATATACACCACTCTCCAGTGCTTTCAAAAGCGTTGATTTACCATGATAGCCGCCACCTACAACCAGAGTGATTCCCTTTCGTATTCCCATTCCGGTGAGCACTCCTTTATATGGAAGCTTCATCGTAACTTTCATAGAATCCGGCGAGACAAACGGCACCGCATCCTTCATCGGTCTCTGGGAAACGCCCGATTCTCTCGGAAGGATCGAACCGTCAGCAACAAATGCTATCAGTCCCTCTTTTTTCAGCTGTTCCCGGATATATTCCTGATCCACGGCAAGTTCTGCCGCCCGCTTCACTGCATTCTGGTCCATATTCTTATAATACAAGGCTTTCTCCACACACGCCGGCAGATACTGATACAGAATCTTAATCAGCTCTCCTGCCTGGATCGTACGTCCTCTTGCCGGGAATCCGACCTCAAACCGGACAATAATATTCCCTGTCTTTTCCTCTATCTCACAGGCCGTACGTTCCAGCACTTCCTGACCACATCGTGTCACCTGGATCATCCCGCTTTTTCCGGAACCGTGTGCCTGAAACGAGTACCGTTCCAGTTGCTTTGCAAAATTCCGCAGCAGATAATCTGCCACAGCCATCTTTTTACATTTGCTGTCATATAGATTTCCCGGAATCCGGGCCGCTCTTCCTGCCACCTGTATATGCAGCCTGGACGGTGCCGCAAACGGATCTCCCTGTACATGATCAATCCCCAGTATATATGTTCCAAACTGGTATGCGCCTCTGGTATCCTTATATGCCGGATATCCTCTGTGATCAATGCGCTCCAGTATCTGTTTTAAATCTTCTGATGTCTTCATATTTATAACGTTACTGTTCCTTTTTATTCTCTATTCTATCCTTTACAGATCTGTCTATCTTATTCACTATTCTCTTTCTCGCAGATCTGCTTTTCTTATTCGCTTCTCTCTTTCCCGCAGATCTGCTTCTCTTATTCGCTTCTCTGGATTCTACAGATCCACAATTCTTGCTCTGTGATGGATCGCCGGAAGATACTTCTGAAGCAGATCTTTCGTTTTAAATTTCAAATGGCTGGTGTTGATTCCCGGGTTGCAGCCGAACCATTCTGCCTCTGCAACTTCCTTATCTATAATTACCTGCACATAATCATCTTCATCGGTCAGAAGCCCTGCAACACTTGCTGATCCAGGTGTTGTGCCAAGATGTTCCAGCATCTTCTCCGGCGGCGCAAATGACATATGGGACACGCCTAGTTTTTTACTGAATGAAGAAGTGTCAAATGCTTTGTCTGCCGGCATTACCAGCAAAAAGAAGGTTGTCTTCTTCTGGTTACAGAGGAAGACATTCTTCCGGATCTCTGTTCCGATCGCTTTATCCACTTCTGCACATTCTTCCATCGAAGATGCCGGATCATTATCCACCTGTTCATATGGTATTTTTAATTTTTCCAATGTATCGTAGAATTTCCGCTCTAACGGCATTCTTTCGTCTGCCGGTGCTTTCGTTCTTATTTCACTGATATACATTAACAATAAACCTCCGTTTCCGATATTTATACTTGTTAACATTATATCGAATCTGCACAGTGATTGCAATTTTTACATTACAATTTTATCCGTTATGAATTTCTGTTTTTTTCATTCTATTGTTATACTATAGTTGGTATTTTATATATTTTCAAAAGGTCATAAAGGAGAAAAAAGACATGAAATACGTATTAGCATCAGCTTCTCCCAGACGGCAGGAGCTGCTTACCCAGGCAGGATTCGCATTCGACGTAATCCCGTCTGCAGTCGATGAAAAGATCACCAAAGATATTCCGTCCGATGTCGTGATGGAACTGGCGCACCAGAAAGCTCTTGATGTATATGAATCAAAGATAAAAGACAATCCCGCATATCAGGGTGAAGACTGTATCGTCATCGGTGCCGACACCATTGTGTCTTACCGCGGTGAGGTTCTTGGGAAACCGGCAGATAACGAAGAAGCCTTTGATATGCTTTCCATGCTCGCAGACCGCACACATCAGGTCTATACCGGAGTTACATTTGCAGGGTGTATCCGTGGGCAGCAGATCTTACATACATTCTATGAAAAAACGGATGTCACCTTTTATCCAGTCACAAAAGAGGATCTTCATGCTTATGTTGACAGCGGTGATTCTCTTGACAAAGCCGGCGCTTACGGCATCCAGGGCGCATTTGCCATCCACGTAAAAGGGATCGAAGGTGATTATAATAATGTAGTCGGCCTTCCGATCGCACGACTCTACCATGAACTTGATTCCATTTTGCCAAAGGAGAAGATACATTATGCATTCTAGCCGGAGTAAACAGAAATACGAAAAATCCGCACTCCGTATCTCCATCACAGGAAGTACGATTTTCGTAATCCTGGAGATCGTTATGGCGGTCATCACAAGGTCGCAGGCCGTCCTTCTGGACAGTGTCTATGACGGCGTCGAGATTCTGATGGTATTCGTGTCACTTTCACTGGTTCCGCTGATGTACAAGCCGTCCAGCGAAAGCCACCCATTTGGTTACCAGCAGATTGAATCCTTATTTGTTGTTGTAAAAGGTGCGATCATGATTGCTGTTACCGTCGGACTGATCATTAACAACATCCAGATCATCTTCCACGGCGGCCAACATGTCAACTTTTCCATGGTTGCGTATTTTGAAATGAGTGCCACCTTAGTCAGTATTGCTGTGATCTTCCTGCTTCGCAGGATGAACAGTAAACTGACTTCACCGATCGTGATCATGGAGATCCAGGAATGGCAGATCGACTCTGTCGCATCGTTTGGTATGTGCATCGCATTCTTTCTGCCGCAGATCATAACCGGAGAATGGTTCCAGCCTTTGATTCCTTATCTCGACCCGATACTGGCGATCATCCTGTCCCTTTTTATGCTTCCGGTTCCGATAAAAACCGTGATCACGGGACTTCGGGACCTGTTCTTACTCCCTCCGGAGGAAGAAACGGTTCAGGAGATCAAAGATATCGTATCTCCGATTCTTGCCACATACGGGGACACAAAATTATATTATGATATCCTGCGTACCGGACGGAAATTATGGATCAGCGTGTATATCACCATGAACCGTGATATGATCTCTATTTCCAAGTTCAAATCCGTGCAGAAAGAGATCATTCAGGCTCTTTCAAAAGAATATCAGGACTTTTATTTTGAACTGCTTCCGGACATTGAATACACCGGAGATACAGAGGTCTCTGAGCCTGTTCCTGATGAAGAAGAAACTTAATCTGCAAAACCTGCCACTGGCAGATTTTCTTGTATACTTTGGTATGCGTAAGAGGCTGCCGGCAAAATCGCCGGCAGCCTCTTTTTGAAGGTAGTTCTATGAATCAAAATTGTGGTAACGTCTGAATCATTTGTATTTCTGTATCTTCTTATATTTATTTACGCTTACTTGCTTACGTATTTTGCGGCAGCATCTTCGATAGACGCTCTCATGATCAGCATCAGCTCATCGATCTGTTTCTTTGTTACGATAAGTGGTGGAATCATACGGTTTACGCTGTCTCCGATGGCTGTGATCAGTGCCATTCTGTCCAGGCATCCGTGTTTTACTTCTACTGCGATTGGAATATCATATTCGCATCCAACCAGAAGTCCACGTCCTCTTGCTTCTTTTACATGTGGGAGTTTTGCAAGTTCCTGTTTCATGTATTCTCCCATTTCTTTTGCATTTTCACTTAAGTTGTTATCAAGAATCTCTGTTACTGATGCAAGACCTGCTGCACATGTTACACAGTGTCCGCCATATGTAGAGCCATGTGTTCCTGCTGTAAATGCCTTTGCTACTTTTTCAGTTGCACAGCATGCTGCTAACGGCATTCCGCCTCCAACTGCTTTTGCCATAGATACTGCGTCTGGTTTTACACCATATCCCATGTAAGCCATCGGTGCTCCGGTACGTCCCCATCCTGTCTGAACTTCATCAAATAGAAGTAACATATCTTTCTCGTCACATAATTTACGAAGTCCTTCGATGAATTCCTGTGTTGCAGGATGAACACCGCCTTCGCCCTGTACAGGCTCAATCATGATTGCGATTGTATTCTCTGTTACCTTTGATTTGAAATCTTCAAGGTTATTATATTCTGCATAATCGAATCCAGGAAGCATTGGTTTGAATCCCATCTGAATTGCATTGTCCGGCTGGCCTGTTGCAGACATTGCTCCGTAAGTTCTTCCATGGAACCATGTTTTGCTGTAATAATGTGATATCTTTCCGGTCCGAAATTATCTACACCATATTTTCTTGCCATCTTGATCATACACTCATTTGCTTCAGTTCCGGAGTTCTGATAAAAGATCTTATCCATTCCGATCGTATCACAGATCTTCTTAGCCAGTAATGCCTGTGGAATGGTGTATGGATAGTTGAATGTATGCATGATATCATCTAACTGATCCTTGATTGCTGCAATGACTTTTGGATTTCTGTTACCACAGCTGTTAACGGCAACCCCACCGTAGAAATCCAGATATGCATTTCCTTCTTCATCGTACAGATACATGCCTTCTGCTCTCTCTGCGATGAAATCATATCTCTCATAAGTCTCCACCATATACTTATTAACCATGTCCTTCAGTTCTTGTGCTGTAAGTCCCGTATCCTTTAATCTCATAATAAAACTCCTCACTTTCATCCATCCTAAAAATTTGTTGAATAATTATGATCTCGTTCGTCTTCCTATCCTTTTATCACTCTATCAATAGAACGAAAAAAGGCACCACACCTAACGGGTATGGCGCCTTTGCCTTTCAACGATTCACAGTATATACCTGTGTTTTGAAAACGTCAATATGTTTTTTGAAAATTTTTCAAAAATATTTTTCCAGACTGCTTCGCTAAAGTGTGCCACCGGCGGCTTTCCAGCATGCTAAGGCACACATAGAACCTGTCACTGGCAGGTTCTATCGCATACTAAAGTATAAAAATAGAGTGTCATACGACACTCTATTTCTGCACATATTAGTTATACTTACGTTTTCTAGCAGCTTCAGATTTCTTTTTGCGTCTTACGCTTGGTTTTTCGTAATGTTCTCTTTTACGAATTTCCTGCTGAATACCAGCCTTTGCACAGTTTCTTTTGAATCTGCGTAAAGCGCTATCTAACGATTCGTTTTCTTTAACGATTACATTTGACATAGACTCACACCTAACCTCCCCTCCAGTCCTATATTGTGCATCATACGACTGTTCGGGTATTTTTATTGCACTACATATGATTATAACATATTTTTTTCTCACGTCAACAACTTTCTTCCACTTTGGAAAAAATTGCAAAATTTCGCGAATTGACAGTAAAATTTTATGCAAGCTGTCCTTCTAATGCTTCTTTTGCAGCCTTCAGAGCATCCTCTACACCTGCCGGATTCTTACCGCCGGCCTGCGCCATATTCGGACGTCCGCCGCCACCGCCGCCAACTAATTTGGCAACTGCTTTGATCAGGTTACCTGCATGAGCTCCCTGTTTCATAGCTCCGTCTGTAGCGGTAGCCATCAGGCTTACTTTACCATCATTAACAGAAGCAAGCAGGATCACACCTTCGCCCAGCTTCTCTTTTAACTGGTCTCCAAGATCACGAAGGCCGTTCATATCTACACCTTCCAGGCTTGTAGCAAGGAATTTCACACCTTTTACTTCTTCTACCTGGTTCATTACATCACCCATGGCATCTTTTGCAAGTTTGCTCTTCAAGCTCTCTACTTCGCCCTTTAATGCCTTATTTTCATTCATCAGATGAGAAACCTTCTCTTCGATGTTTTCCGGTGTTGCTTTCAGTAATTTTGCAGTCTCATGAAGCTTCTTCTCCTGAGCGCTGTAGTAATCCAGAAGTCCTTTGGATGTCAGGGATTCAATACGGCGTACTCCGGCAGCCACACCTGTCTCGGACAGGATCTTGAATGCATGATGTTTCCTGTATTCTTTACATGTGTACCACCACAGAATTCGATAGAGAAATCACCCATACTTACAACACGTACAATGTCTCCGTATTTTTCTCCGAACAGAGCTGCAGCTCCCGTCTTCTTAGCCTCTTCGATCGGCATATTTTTAATTACAACCGGAAGATTCTCACGGATCTTCTCATTTACGATATCTTCAACCTTCTGCAGTTCTTCTGCCGTCATGGCAGAGAAATGTGTAAAGTCGAAACGCAGTCTCTGTGCATTATTCAGAGATCCTGCCTGCTCTACGTGATTGCCAAGTACCATACGGAGAGCTTTCTGAAGCAGATGGGTTGCACTGTGGTTGTTCTCAGCAAGTGCACGGTTCTCTTTGTCAACCTTCAGAGTCACCTTGTCGCCGACTTTGATCATACCCTTTGTAACCTGGCCTACATGGCCGAATTTGCCGCCTGCAAGCTTCACAACATCTTCTACGACAAATTCACCGTCTTCGGTACAGATGATACCTTTATCAGCTTCCTGTCCACCCATTGTTGCATAGAATGGAGTCTTGGCAACGATGATCGTACCCTTATCTCCGTCTGTCAGTGCATCTACAACTTCTGTCTCGCTTGTCATAGCTGTCACATCAGATTCAACCTCTAACTGATCATATCCGACGAACTCAGAAGATAATTCTGCATCCAGCTCATCATATACACTGGCATCTTTACCACTGTAGTTGTGTGTACCGAATGTTCCTTCGGATTTTGCACGCTGTTCTTTCTGTGCTTCTTCGAATCCTTTTTCGTCATAAGTCAGACCCTTTTCTTCCAGAATCTCACTTGTCAGATCGATCGGGAATCCATAAGTATCATAAAGCTTAAATGCGTTCTTTCCAGAGAGAACAGTCTCACCATTCTTTTTCATCTCTTCTTCCATGTCTGCAAGAATAGAAAGTCCCTGGTCAATTGTCTTGTTGAACTGAGCTTCTTCTTTGGCGATTACGTTAAAGATAAAGTCTTTCTTTTCTTCCAGTTCCGGATATCCGTCTTTCGATCCGTCATGACAGTCTGTGCAAGTTTACAAGGAATGCTCCCTTGATTCCAAGAAGTCTTCCATGACGGCATGCACGGCGGAGAAGACGTCTCAATACATATCCACGTCCGCTGTTTGATGGAAGGATACCGTCTGAGATCATAAATGTTACTGAACGGATGTGGTCTGTCAGTACTCGGATTGAAGTATCTGTGTTATCATCTTTCTGATATTCCACACCTGCCATGTTACATACATGGTCTCTTAAAGCCTTTAATGTATCGATGTCGAACATAGAATCTACATCCTGCACGATACATGCCAGACGTTCCAGTCCCATACCTGTATCAATGTTCTTCTGCTCTAATTCTGTATAGTTGTTATGTCCGTCATTGTCAAACTGTGTAAATACGTTGTTCCAGATCTCCATATAACGGTCACATTCACATCCGACGGTACATCCAGCTGTCCACATCCGTATTTTTCCCCACGGTCATAATATACTTCTGAACATGGTCCGCAAGGTCCTGCTCCATGCTCCCAGAAGTTATCTTCCTTCCAAAACGGAAGATTCTCTCTGCCGGGATTCCAATCTCTTTATTCCAGATCTCGAAGGCCTCATCGTCATCCTGGTAAATGGATGGATATAATCTATCTGGATCCAGTCCTACTACTTCTGTAAGGAATTCCCATGTCCAGTGAATTGCTTCGTCTTTAAAATAGTCTCCAAATGAGAAGTTACCAAGCATTTCGAAAAATGTACCATGTCTTGCTGTCTTTCCTACGTTCTCGATATCTCCTGTACGGATACATTTCTGACAGGTGGTAACACGTCTTCTCGGCGGTATCTCCTGTCCTGTAAAATATGGTTTCAATGGTGCCATACCAGAGTTGATCAGTAACAGACTCTTATCGTTATGAGGCACTAATGAGAAACTTTTCATTGCCAGATGTCCCTTGCTTTCAAAGAACTCAAGAAACATTCTTCTTAATTCGTTTACGCCATACTTCTGCATAATTTCCTCCTGCTCTACATTCATGTATCAAATCAGTATAAATATTTTTATCAATACTAACTTTTAATTATAAAGAGAGACAGGCGTTTTGTCAATCATTACGCCTGTCTCTTTTAAACTTAAATATGCATAAAACGCGCATAAAATATCGTCATGAACGACATTCCGGATTCTTGTTTTCTCATTCGGAACCCTCTTATTTAACTCAATCTCACCGAGTTCCTTTGGTGGAAGCTGTTTGCTGGATGCTTTCACAAATTCCTGTACTTTCTTCTGTGCTTTCGGTACCGGAATATTCGTTCCTGCTCCGGCTACACATCCGCCCGGACATCCCATTCCTTCGATCAGACATCCGTTCATTCTTCCGATCTTCGCCATAGAAAGGATCTTCTTACAATCTGCAAGACCTTCTGCATGTTCGATCTTTACTTCCACACCCGGATAGTATTCATTCACACATTTTTCAATCGCGGATGCAACACCGCCTGCAACTGCATATCCACGTCCTACACCTGTTGCATTATGGAAAGATGACTCTGCTTCATATTCGGAAAGATCAATTTCCTTCGCATCGAACATTCCCTGTAATTCCTCAAATGTCACTACAAAATCAACATCACTTCTTACGCTTCTGCGCATTGCTTCCAGCTTCTTGGCCGCACATGGTCCGATGAATACTACTTTTGCATTCGGATGTTCTTTTTTGATCGTACGTGCAGTAGCGACCATAGGCGTCAGCTCCTGAGACACTTCATCGATCATATCCGGGAAATATTTCTTTGCCAGCATTGCCCATGACGGACAGCAGGATGTCAGAAGGAATGGAAGTTCTCCCGTTGTAACCTTTTCCACATAATGGTGTGCCTCTGCAACAGCTCCGATATCAGCTCCAAGAGCTACTTCGTATACCTGTGAAAATCCAAGTTCTTCCAGTGCTGCCTTTAAGTTTCTCGCATTGATATTATCTCCGAATTGCCCGGTAAATGCCGGTGCGATCTCAGCAATGATCTGCTCGCCTTCCGACAATGCTCTTGCAAGCTGGAAGATCTGGGATTTGTCTGAAATTGCTCCAAACGGACAGTTTACCATACACATACCGCAGGATACGCATTTGTCCGGATTGACATATGCACGTCCCACTTTATCGTTTTCAATCGCATTGACACCACAGGCTTTTGCACAAGGGCGCTCTTTCTTGGAGATTGCGTCATATGGACAGACACTCTTACATTTTCCACATTTGATACATTTTTCCTGATCAATGTAGGATTTTCCGTTCACCATGGAAATTGCACCCTTTGGACAGACTTCCATACAAGGATGTGCCAGACATCCTTTGCACATGTTGCTGACCTCATATCCTTTCGCCTCACATCTCATACATGCAGACGGGATAACCTGCATAAGCGGCGGCTCATAATATTTGTCTGATATGTTACTTGCTTCTACTCCCGCTGTCAGATGTACCGGTTTATCTTCAGGCCTGAGCGCAAGTCCCATTGCAAGTCTTACCTGCTCTCGTACAACTGCTCTTGCACGGTAGACACTGTCACGGTACTGTTCCGTCTCATCATTCACCAGCGCATATGGGATTGCTTCCATATCGTCGCATAAGTATCCGCATCCGCTTTGAAACCAAGCGCTGCGACTTCTTCAAAGACTTTTCTTCTCAACCGTCTTACGGTTGTATTAATGCCTCTCATCATAGTTGGAGTTCCTCCTGTTTTTCCTTTGTCATTTTTATGACAGTCTATAGTTCTATTATAGACGCTTGAGAAAATCTTATCAACTAATTTTGGGGATTAATTTATTAACTGGGTTGGCCTTTCGGTCCGGGTATCCACCAGCCTGTTGAATTAAGTACCAATTACAGCAGAATAATATTATGCTCTCTGCAAGCCTCCCGCATCTCTTCCGGCCACAAACTTGCCTGCACTTCGCCGACATGAGCACGGTCAAGAAGCAGCATACAGAGTCTGGACTGTCCAATACCGCCTCCGATGGTGTATGGAAGTTCTCCGTTTAACAGCATCTTATGATATGGGAGATTCTTTCTCTCTTCGCATCCTGCTTTTACAAGCTGCTCTTCCAGAGCTTTTTCATCTACACGGATACCCATGCTGGAGATCTCAAGTGCACAGTTCAGTGTCTCGAACCAGAACAGGATGTCTCCGTTTAACTGCCAGTCATCGTAGTCCGGTGCACGTCCGTCGTGCGGCTCGCCGCTTGCGAGTTTGTCACCGATCTTCATCAGGAATACACAGCCATGTTCTTTTGTGATCAGATTTTCTCTTTCCTTTGGAGTCTTATCCGGATACATGTCTTCCAGTTCCTGGGAAGTGATGAAATAGATGTCCTCCGGAAGTTTCTTTACTGCCTGTGGATATTTGTACCATACCTCATGTTCCATATGTTTGATGATCTTGAAAATATTACGTACGGTAGTTTCCAGTGTCTCAACAGTACGTTCTTCTTTTTTGATCACTTTTTCCCAGTCCCACTGGTCCACGTAGCAGGAATGTAAGTTGTCAAGTTCTTCATCTCTGCGGATCGCGTTCATATTTGTATAAAGTCCTTCACCCGGCTGGAATCCGTATTTGTATAATGCCATACGTTTCCATTTTGCAAGGGAATGTACAACTTCGATTGTCTCTCCCGGAACGCCTGCGATATCGAACTGTACCGGTCTTTCCACACCGTTCAGGTCATCGTTCAGGCCACTGCTTTTTTCTACAAATAACGGTGCAGAGATTCTCTCCAGATTCATCTCTTTTCCGAATTCCTTCTGGAACGTGTCACGAATGTACTTGATTGCTTCCTGTGTCTCTCTTACGCTTAAGCGAGGGTCATAATGTTCTGGTAATATTAATCCCATTTTTTCTGTCTCCTTTTTGTCTGTTGTATATTTTTATGAAATTCTTTGCTCACTGATTACTCTTCTCCAAATACTCTCTGTGCATAATATACGGACTGCATTGCATCTTTGCCGTAAAAATCTGCCCCGATCATATCTGCATAATCCTGATTCAGCACAGCTCCCCCTACCATGACTTTACATTCAGGTTTACGTTCTCTCAATAACTTGATGGTCTCTTCCATGCTTACAACCGTTGTTGTCATAAGCGCACTTAAACCTACCAGCCGGATATCCTGCTCAACTGCAGTATCTACGATCACTTCCGGCGGTACATCTTTCCCCAGATCGATCACATCAAAACTGTAATTCTCCAGAAGGACTTTTACAATGTTCTTACCAATATCGTGAATATCTCCTTTTACCGTTGCGAGAATAACTTTATTCTTCGCCTGGACTTCCCCGCCTTCCTGTGCGAGTACGTCCTTGATCACTGCAAATGCGATCTTCGCCGCATCTGCACTCATCAGAAGCTGCGGCAGGAAGACAGTTCCCTTTTCAAATCCTTTTCCCACCGTATCCAGTGCCGGGATCAGGTGTTCATTGATGATCTCCAGCGGTGCATGTTCCTTTAACAGTTCTCCTGTTGCATGATGTGCTTCTTCTTTCAGACCTTTTTCGATGGCCTCTTTTAAAGTCAGTTCTGCCTTGCTGCCGGTGCAGGCGTTCCTGCTTTCTGACTGCCATATACACGGATATAATCCTCGCAGTTCTTGTCGTAATTCATCAGCGCACAGAATGAATAGTAAGAACACATCATATCTTCCGAAGACGGATTGATGATTCCGGCACTTAAGCCATTCTGCATGGCCATCGTATAGAAATTCGAATTGACTGCCGGACGGTACGGAAGTCCGAATGAAATGTTCGATACACCAAGTACCGTACATACACCGTAAGTCTCTCTGACTTTTTTCAGTGCTTCCAAAGTGACCTTTGCTCCTTCCGGCTCGGAACTGATCGTCATTGCCAGCACATCGATTACAATGTCCTTTTTGTCAATGCCATATTTTTTCGCTTCTTCGATGATCTTTCCTGCCACACGGACTCTTCCATCTGCCGTTGCCGGGATTCCATCCTCGTCGATCGTAAGCCCGATCACAACACCTCCGTAACGCTTAATAAGCGGGAAGACAGCATCCATATTTTCCTGTTTTCCATTTACAGAGTTCACCATCGGCTTACCGTTATAGATACGCATCGCCGCTTCCATTGCTGTGATATCAACGGTATCGATCTGAAGCGGCAGGTTGATACGCTCTGAAGCTCCATGATGACTTCTTTCATCATCGCCGGTTCGTCAATATCCGGAAGTCCTACGTTGACATCCAGAATATGTGCTCCCTTATCCTGCTGCGTAATCCCCTCTTTCAGGATATAATCCATGTCGTGGTCTTTTAATGCCTGTTTGAATTTCTTCTTACCGGTCGGATTGATTCTCTCTCCGATGATCATCGGCTTGCCGCCAAGGATGACCGCATGTCCGTAAGAAGATACCATTGTGATATCTTTCTTTGTTGCCGGCTTTACGCTCATCTCTCTGTCTCTCAACCATCTTCTGGATATGTGCAGGTGTTGTTCCACAGCATCCGCCGATCACATGCGCTCCCATCTCTACGATCTTGCCATATATCCGGCAAACTGTTCCGGTTCTACATCATAATAGACTTCTCCGTCACGCTGCTTCGGAAGTCCTGCATTCGGTTTTACGATGATCGGAACCGATGCGTATTTCAGAATATCCTCCAGAATCGGAAGCATCTGCTCCGGTCCCATACCACAGTTGATTCCCAATGCATCTACACGAAGGCCTTCCAACATGGTAACCACCGCCGGAACATCTCCTCCTGTCAGGAGTTTTCCCTTTTCATCGAAGATCATAGTTGCAAATACCGGAAGTGAAGTATTCTCTTTTGCAGCAAGTACTGCTGCTTTCACTTCGTAACTGTCACTCATGGTCTCGATATGGATCAGATCAGCTCCTGCCTGTTCTCCATAGATCATCGTTTCTTTAAATGCATCATATGCATCTTCAAACGAAAGATCTCCCATTGGCTTTAATAACTTACCGGTTGGTCCTACATCTAATGCTACATAAGTCTTTCTTCCGTCGTGCACGCCACGTTCTGCAGCCTTTTTTGCATTCTGGATTCCTGCTGTTACGATTTCTTTTAGTCCATACTTGGAATCATGGAATTTGATCGCATTAGCACCAAATGTATTACTTAAGACGATATCACTGCCTGCCTCAAAATATGCCTTATGGATATCGATGATTTCTTCTGCATGTTCCAGGTTCCAGACTTCCGGGAGTTCTCCCGGCTGTAATCCCTTTGACTGAAGAAGTGTTCCCATTCCACCGTCAAAGTACAATAATTCTTTTCCCAGTCGTTCTAATAACATTTGTCTGCTCCTATCCTCTTTCTTGTATCTTATGATCTGCGGTATGCGCAGTCTTTCTTCTGACACGCCTCACAACCTTTGATATGGCAGGAAGTCTCTGTTTCACTGAGACCGATCACTGCCGTCACCGATTTTGACGGTGTCAGCATATTGCCGCCGGTAAGTGTCAGCCCGATCTTCTTTGCCGTATCCAGCATACGGAGGATCATATCCTGATGTGCAATATCAAAGTCTCCATATCCAGGACTGAATCTCGGTCTGATATAATAACCCTCTTTCTTCATATCTGCTTCCAGAGCAGTCTGCCATTCATCCAGATATTCTTCCAGCATAGCAGCCGCACACGCCTGAAGTGTTACCACTCTTGCCATATCTCCGATGGAATATTTCCGCAATAGCAGATCAACTTCGGTCCAAGCGTTGCACCCAGCAGCACTGCTTTTTTACATCCCGTCAGATTTTTATAAAGATTTTTACTGTGGATATCCAGATTTCCCAGAAGGATTCTTCACTCTCCGGGAATTCTAATTCAAAATGCGGTAGACGATCCTGCCGCACGCCGCCTGGGAAAGCTCTTCAAAACAGCTTTCCACAAGCTTCAGCGTATGATCATCTACCGCATGTCTGCCATATCCCAAGTAACGAATTGCTTCTTTCGTTCTTGCGTCCATTTTGCTTCCTCTATTTATTCAGAATCTCTGAAAGATTTGCCTGGATTGCCGCAGCAACCTCCGGTTTATTCATAGAATATACGTGAACATGGTTAATGCCATTTGCGAACAGATCGATGATCTGGTCTGTCGCATACGCAATACCTGCCTGCTGCATTGCTTTCGGATTATCTCCAAAGCGATCTACGATTGCTTTGAATCTCTCCGGAAGGTTGGTTCCGGACATAGACAGGATTCTCTTTACCTGATTTGCATTTGTTACCGGCATGATTCCCGGAATAACCGGAACGGTAACACCCTTTTCTCTCGCTCTATAGAGGAAATTATAAAGAATATTGTTATCAAAAAACATCTGTGTAGTCAGGAAATCTACACCACAGTCTACTTTCTGTTTCAGATGTGCAATATCATCCTTCTTATGTTCGGACTCTACATGTCCTTCCGGATAACATGCAGCCCCGATGCAGAAATCTCCCTGACTCTTGATATCCTCGATCAGCTCATATGCATACTGATAATGATTCGGAAGTGGGAATTCACTCTCTTGTGGAATATCTCCTCTGAGAGCAAGGATATTCTCAATTCCTGCTGCCTTTAACTGATCGATTACCTGATGCACTTCTTCTTTTGTTGATGATACACAAGTAAGATGTGCAAGGCTTGGTACATTATATTTATCTTTGATATGTGATGCAATCTTTACAGTATTCTTACTGGTACCGCCGCCTGCACCATATGTAACACTCATATATGACGGTTCAATTCTGCAATTGCTTCTGTCGCCTTTAATACTCCTTCATATGCTGCATCTGTCTTCGGAGGAAATACCTCAAAAGAAAGATGCGGTGTCTTTTCTACTAATATATCACTGATTTTCATATTTTTTCTGTCATTCTCCTTTAGTCTGTTTTTACATTCCTTCGTATAATTCTTCGTACTGTTTTGCAGAATTCTTCCATGAGAAGTCTTTATTCATGGCACGTTCAACAATCTTGTTCCAGTCACGTTTCTTATCGTAATAGATCTGTTCTGCATAACGTACAGTTGCCAGCATCTCATGTGCATTGTAGTTCATGAAGCTGAATCCTGTACCAGTCTTTTCATACTCATTGTATGGTTCTACTGTATCTTTCACGACCGCCTGTCTCACGGACGATCGGAACTGTTCCGTAACGTAAACTCATCAACTGGCTGAGTCCGCATGGTTCAAACAGTGACGGCATAAGGAATGCATCACAGGACGCATAGATCTTATGAGACATTGCTTCTGAATAATAAATGTTTGCAGATACTTTTCCAGGATATTTCCATGCGAAATGGCGGAACATATTCTCATACTGTTCTTCTCCTGTACCAAGCGCTACGATCTGTACTGCATCCTGACACAGTTCATCCATTACATATGCAATAAGATCAAATCCCTTCTGATCTGTCAGTCTGGATACGATACCGATCATCATAGTTTTATGATTCTCTTCCAGACCAAGTTCCTTCTGAAGTGCGATCTTGTTCTTGATCTTCTCTTTACGGAAATTGCTGACATCATAATTTCTCTCGATCTTATTGTCTGTCAGTGGATTATAATCTTCATAATCAATTCCGTTCACAATTCCAGACAGGCAGTTTGCTCTTGCATTCATAAGACCGTCCAGTTTCTCGCCATAGAATGGTGTCTTAATTTCCTCTGCATAAGAGTACTTACCGTCGTTACTCTGTCCGCATATACGATTCCACCCTTCAGGTAGTTTGCATCCTTGTATGCTTCCAGCTTATCCGGTGCGAAATAATACTGTGGTAATCCGGTAATGTCTCTGACACGCTTCGGATCCCATGTCCCCTGGAACTTCAGGTTATGTATAGTCATCACCGTCTTGATTCCACGGTAAAATTCATTGCCATATCTGAAATTATCCAGATAGATCGGAACCAGTCCTGTCTGCCAGTCATGGCAGTGAATGATGTCTGGTCTGAAATCGATCAGTGGAAGTGCACTTAATACAGCTTTTGAGAAGAATGCGAATTTCTCAATATCCGCATACATATCACCGTATGGTGCATATCCGTTAAAGTAATATTCGTTATCTATAAAATAAAACTTAATTCCGTCGTATTCCATTTCAAGAACGCCAACATACTGTTTTCTCCAGTTCAAGTCCATATAAAAATGAGTATGATACTGAAGTTTTTCTTTCCATTCGTCTTTCATGCACATATACTTTGGAAGCATCACGCGCACATCGTATTTTTCTTTATCAAAATATTTCGGCAATGATCCGACAACATCGGCAAGTCCTCCTGTTTTGATAAATGGGACTGACTCAGATGCCGCAAATAATATTTTCTTCATTGCATTTCCCTCCCAACCTTAGAATACTTTATCATTATAACGTATTTTTATTCAGAATAAAAGGGTTGTTTAGCGGTTTTTATTTTCCAGTCGGATCGTATCTGCGATCAATGCTATAAATTCTGAATTTGTAG
>ENA-OQHA01000453-OQHA01000453.1-human-gut-metagenome-genome-assembly--contig:-NODE-453-length-20610-cov-4.264073_pt1 | contig 20610 bp, 20 predicted proteins | sample MGYA00242558_ERZ504707 | MGnify/ENA primary metagenome ERZ504707 (study PRJEB26092, sample SAMD00036197) | human gut metagenome | host: Homo sapiens | study: EMG produced TPA metagenomics assembly of...
CCCCGTTGGGCGTGTACGGGCAGTCGAAGGCCGCGGGCGACATCGCGGTCGCGAACGCGCCGCGCCATTACATCCTGCGCTCGAGCTGGGTTATCGGCGAAGGACACAACTTCGTGAAGACCATGATGGCCCTCTCGGACAAGGTCGCGAACGGTGATCTGCCTCGGGTGACGGTGGTGGACGACCAGTACGGGCGTCTCACGTTCACCAGGGATATGGCGGATGCGATCTTCCACCTGTTGGATTCGGACGCCGCGTACGGCACGTATGATCTGACGGGTTCCGGTGCCGTGAAGTCCTGGGCGGACATCGCGCGCGAGGTGTTCGATCTGGCGAACGGCAACGGGGACAGGGTCGTGCCGGTATCGACCGCCGACTACTACGCGAGCGCCGAGGCCCCGTCGCCCCGCGCCCGGTCCACTCCGCGCTCGACCTGTCCAGCTCGAGGCCGCCGGCTTCCACATGCCGACTGGGAGGAAGGGCTGGGGGAGTATGTTGGCTCGGATGGCAACAGCGTCGCTCAATCATCTATGGGGATAGAAGCCGTATGAGTGTCAAACTTTCCTCATTGTTTACGAATTCTGATGGCCATGGGATTGGCAAGAGCAATTTCGTACCTACAAAAACCTGTAGGCTCTTTACCAATTTACTGCTTTTCTTCATTTGCGGAAATGTGGCGCTTGATTTCTTTTCAGGATTATTCGGCATAAGCTCGTTTTCCCAAATTGTCCGAATGACTTTCTTTGCCTTGTTGTTATATATAGAACTTCGTCTTGACCCTAAAGGATTTTGTATACTGTTTCTTGCTTTAACGTCGATTGTAATTCAATCTGTGTTATTGCAGGCGTTTAGCACGGAAGGCATGACAGCGTCTACATTACTTTATGACATAAGCATCGGTATTAAACTAATAATTTGTTTTGCAGTTTTCTTTGCTTCAAAAAGTTTGATTCGCTGCAAAGCGTTGTCTATTAATCAAGTCAAAAAAGCAATATCTATCGCTGCAATTTATGTTCCGATTCTATATTTGGGATCGATTGCTTTGGGACTTGGGGCATCAAGCTATTGGGATGGCTCTGGCTATAAAAGCGTCTTCTCTTCTCTTAACAGCATCAATGTTTCTATGATTGTGCTTTTTGCTTATTCGGCTGAAGCTGTATTTATACAGAAAAAGTCTCTTTGGATTATCCCAATGGGGTTAAATCTAATTTCATTGTTATTGCTTGGCACAAAGGCGGGATATCTATTCGCCTTTTTCATAGTGATGTATTACTTATTAATTCCCCCTGAAACTAGGTTGAGAAATGCGTGATCGGAATTCTCGTTTTTGCTGGCCTGCTATTCGCCTTCAATAACGTAACCTTTCTAAATGAAATGCTTGAAAAGGTATCTGTTCGCCAAACTTACCTTTTCGAGAATCGTTCATTAATTGACTACCTCACAAGTGGACGAACCTGGATGCTGGCTGAAGCAACCAATCTATTTATTGCAAGCAATAATCCTCTGGGTTTCTTAATCGGCAATGGTTACTATCGTTTTCACCATGATTTAGCAATATCAAGTGGCTATTTATTAACTGCAAACGTTAGACCGATCGAATTTGATTGGGCTGATTTATTTTTTTCCTATGGGGCCTTTGCCTTTATCTGTGTATATGCCTTTTTGTTTAAACAGCTGCGTCTGTCTTGGCGAACAAGAAACGAAGGACATTTTCAATTTATAGCTTTACTTGGAATGCTTGCGTTTAGCTGTGTTGGTGGTCATGTCTTTTTTGAAGCAATTTCTTCAGTAACGTTGGGTTCCGTTTTGGCCTGCATCTATGGGGATAGTAATGGACGATAAATTTAAGATGATTCTTTCGGCTTGCACCGAAGATCGGAGCAATGTTATTGCCAAAGGTCAAAGTGCTTGGTCAAGACGCTGCGGTATCGACTTGCTCTTGAAAATGCTGCTTGTCTATATCAACTCGATTGGCTTGCGTCATGCACCAGAATCGACAATTTACGTTGATGAAATTAAGAATAACAACATGGTTTCTAATTTGCGAGATACTGCGGAGATCTGCGATGCAGAGAAAGCTACGTTCATTTGTCTCAATAGTTACTCGCCAAATAGACACATCAAAATGGGCGTGTTTTGGCCGATATTTAAAGCTGTGACCCTTGTTGTCCTTTCCCTGCCTCCTGTTCTTTCTTTTATCGGCAGCAAATGCACCGTAAATGATAGTTTAGCTAGGTTTTTAATTAAACGAATGGATAACTACGTTGCGCGTATAGGCTACCAGCATCCTTTTATTTGATGACTGACCATCATTTTATTCAACAGTCATAGCCATGAACGACCATGCGACATCCGCAGTTCTTCAGCATGGCCTAATTGGAGACGCTCGATTCTTTTCGCCTGTGCGTGCCACATATTTCTTTGCTTGGAGCAAAAAGAGCGCTTTTCTTGTCAATTCAGAAAAAGCTGTCGACGCTGGTACTTATAAATTTTCAAAATTGATGAGACTGGAACCTAAGCATTATGTTGAGAGTTTTGCTGACGCAAAACGTGTCTTGCTCATTCTTTCCAGCTCGAAAACCTCTGAACAGATTTCTCATCGCATCGAACCTCTCCTTAATCTTCAGAATCGCTTCGGTTTCAAGCTGCTCATCAAAATGCATCCTGGCTCCCTGTTTTCCATTAATGAACTGCGCGACGCCGTTTCGACGAGTGATGTTGAACTATATAAGGAAGAGAAAATTGAAGCAATTGATTTTGATTTCGCCTTTATTGAGCAGTCTACTGCAGCGCTAGATGTCGCATGTCTTGGAACCCCCTACATTGTTATTGACGAGTCTCTTGACAGCTATTTTTCCGAATACAAAGAAATGTTGCCTACCGCAAGTAATCCTGACGAGCTGCTGAGGTTGACGGTTGAATTTAGTTTGACCAAATATATGCCAGCCTATACGTCCTTCTTGGAACAAGAAATCGACAACGGTCAATGCCGCATCGATTCGCTTATTCATCGTTTGCAAAACGAATGTGGGTCAACATATGGAGGGCGGTATGGCAAGTAGTTCTTCGAATAAGTCTGGAAAAGCAAATACATTCCTTTGGAGTTTCCTTGAACAAGGCGGCTCTAAGGCTATTCAACTTTTCGTTCAAATTATTCTTGCTCGATTGCTATCCCCTGAGGCCTTCGGTATTTTGGCAATATTGTTGGTGGTTACTCAAATCACCGATTCTATTGCCCAAAGCGGTCTAGGATGGCACTTATTCAAAAGAGCGATGCCGACGATCGTTCTTATTCCACCGCTTGGTGGCTGAGTCTCGGATTGGCAGCCGCTCTATATATCGTGGTGTACTTTACGTCGCCGACAATCTCTGTCTTCTATAATATGCCAGATCTCGTGGTTTATCTTCGAGTGCTCTGTGTAATAGTCTTTTTCAACTCGGCAAACTCTATTCAGCGTTCCTACCTCCAACGAAACATGAATTTTAGGAGCATTTTCGCCGCCACGACAATAGCCGCGCTCATTTCGGGCTTCGGAGGCGTGGTGCTCGCTTTCTTTGGGTTTGGCGTTTGGTCTCTAGTCTTACAGTCTTTGCTTCAAAGCATTTTCATTTGTATTGTCATGTGGCTGCAAATCAGCTGGAAACCTGCATTTACGTTCGATGTCGCTCAGGCGTGGTCGTTATTTAGTTATGGCTGGAAGATCTGCATTACGGGAATTCTGAATGTTATCTACTCCGGCATCTCGGAGTTGATAATCGGTCGTGCCTGTTCAACCAGCGAACTCGGGCTGTACAGCCAAGGCCGTAAGTATCCCACTGCCGCAATTGGGGTGATGAGCAATTCCATCGCCAACGTATTATTTCCGATGTTTTCAGCAATTAAAGGAGATTCTGAGGCACTTCGTGGCGCCATACGTCGCGGGCTCACGCTCGGTACGTTTCTCGTCGCCCCCATATCTTTGCTGGCTGCCGTAGTTGCCAAGCCACTAGTTGCCATTCTCTTGACAGAAAAATGGCTCGCTTGTGTTCCAATCTTTCAGCTGACGTGCATCTCTAATGCCATTTTGATGATTCAGCTTGTAAACCTACGAGCGTACATGGCTCTGGGAGATAGCTCTCTTTATATGCGTCTCCAAATTATTAAAGTTTTGGGCGGAGGAGCCATCATATGGATCACCGCCGCCCTCACCCACGATATTTACCATACGGCTTGGGCAAATTTCATCGTTGGAGTTATCTCGATCGTCTTCATCGACGCTACACCTGCAAAGCGCCTTCATGCTATTCGTCTTTGAACCAGGTCAAGGACGTTCTGCCAATCTTATTCCTCTCTCTCGTTGCCGCTGCGGCATCGCTCGCTGTTCAGCTTCTGGGGTTGGGCTACGTTCCCGAATTGTTTCTGCAGGGCATCCTTTTCGCTTCTGTCTACCTGGGAGGAGCAAAGCTCTTCAAGTTCAGTGAATTATCCGAGGCAGCGTCACTCTTGCGCGGGTTTGTTTCAAGGAGAAGCTGAAGCTCAACTCTTTATTAGGTTACTTATCAATTCGAATACGATAGAAAGGTATCAATCCAATGTCGACATTCAACGGGTCAACTTTAATGATTACGGGAGGAACGGGATCCTTCGGCAATACCGTCCTCAAGCATTTCCTGACCTCCGATGTGGGGAGATTCGTATTTTCTCCCGCGATGAGAAGAAGCAGGATGATATGCGTCACGAGCTTCAGGCTCGATATCCTGACCATTTCGCTAAGGTGAAATTCCACATTGGCGATGTACGTAACATTCAATCCGTGCGCGATGCCATGCATGGCGTGGACTATATCTTCCATGCAGCAGCCCTTAAGCAAGTTCCTTCTTGCGAGTTTTTCCCGATGGAGGCTGTCCGCACCAACATCATGGGCACGGATAACGTCCTTCACGCTGCATCGGATGCAGGCGTTAAGCGAGTCGTTTGTCTCTCCACTGATAAAGCCGCGTATCCCATTAACGCTATGGGAAAGTCCAAAGCGCTTATGGAAAGCGTGATCTTCGCCAATGCTCGTAGAGCTGCAGAAAAAGGCGATACGGTGGTGTGCTGTACTCGTTACGGAAATGTCATGTGCTCTCGCGGTTCTGTTATTCCTCTCTTTATCGAGCAGATTCACGCTGGCAACCCCATCACCATTACGGATCCGAGCATGACTCGATTTTTGATGAATCTTGATGAGGCTGTTGACCTTGTTAAGTTCGCATTCGAGCATGCCAACAGGTGACCTTTTCATTCAGAAGGCAGATGCAAGCACCATTGGCGATCTTGCGAAGGCTGTCCAGCAGCTGTTTGGCGATACGGGCACAAGTATCATCGGCCCACGACACGGAGAAAAACTGTTTGAGACGCTCATGACTCGCGAGGAGCGCCTGCGTGCCGAGGATATGGGCGGCTATTATCGCGTGGCAGCCGATATCCGTGGCTTGAACTACGACAACAAGCAGGCCACCGGAGAGGTGAGAACCATGACCGATGAGGCCTATACATCTCACAACACCAATCGCCTGGATGTTGAGGGCACCGTAAAGAAAATAATGACCGCCGAATACGTACGTGAAGAGCTCGCTGGTATTCGCCACATCTAAAGGAGGGCAAGATGATTTATAGGTTTCCGCTACGCGATGTTAAGGACATGTTGCTCAACCAAATTGGCACTAATTTCTTTAAATCTATTGATGATGAGCGCTTGATTACTAAGCATATGGAGCGGACGCTAGAGAGGTTGGAGCGCAACATCTCTGCTAATGACAATAAGTATTACTGGAGGCTCAACGCGGCGGGGAAGCGCGAGGCTTACTTCGATCCGTTACATACTTGCCAATGGATGCTTTTCCTGTATCTGACGGCTAACACCATTTTCCATGAGGAGAAGGATAATCCTGAGGCTGCACGCGTTGTATGCGACAAGATCTATGGCCAAATGAAAACGGTTTCTGGTTGCGACCTGTATTACGAGGTGGACATGCCAGATACCTTTACTTTGACCATCCGACTGGTTCCTTTATGGGGCGCGCGACCTACGGAGAGGGATTCTCGTTCACGCAGGGTTGTACGGTCGGCAACCTTAACGAGGTTTACCCGGTTTTGGGCGTGATGTGCAGATGTGCGCTGGCAGTAAGGTGCTGGGCAATTCCCATATTGGTGACGGCTGCCTGATAGGAGAGGGCGCCGTTGTAAGGGACGAGGATGTACCTGCCGGATCCGTAGTCTACGGCAAAACTCCGAATTTAAAGATTTCGATCAGAAACTAATAGTTCCGTTCAACAGGAGGTTTGATATGAAGGAACTCGCGATTAACGGTGGTGAACCCACTAGTCTCAAGGTTTTAGGTTACGGTCACCAAGATATTAATGAGGACGACATTAAGGCAGTGGAAGATTGCCTGCGGGGGGATTACTTGACCTGCGGTCCCGCGACCGAAGCCTTCGAAGAGTCTATTAAGGCTGCCACAGGGGCTAAATTTGTAACTGCCGTGGCTAACGGCACTGCGGCTCTGCACGTAGCATGTCTTGCCGCAGGCATTAAACCCGGTGATGAAGTGATTGTATCTCCTATCACTTTCGCCGCATCGGCTAACTGCGTGCGCTACTGTGGTGCTACGCCTGTGTTTGCGGATATTGATCCGCAGACCTGGAATATCGATCCAGCTTCAATCCGTGAGAAGCTTTCCGCCAAAACGAAAGCAATTGTGGCCGTAGACTTTGGCGGCGTTCACGTCAACTCAGACGAGATTCGTAAGATTTGCGACGAGAACGGCCTGACTTTCATTGAGGATGCAGCCCATGCAATGGGAACGTTCCACAATGGCCGTGCGGTGGGCACTATCGCCGATATCACAACTTTTAGCTTCCATCCAGTAAAGACCATCACCACTGGTGAAGGCGGTGCCGTAGCAACGAATGATCCCGAGCTGGGTAAGATGATCGAGCTTTACGCCAAACACGGCATTACGCGCAACCACGATTTAATGCGCGAGACGGACCAGGGCGGTTGGTACTATGAGCAGCTAGTCTTGGGCTACAACTACCGCATTAGTGACATTGAGGCATCTCTTGGCGTAAGCCAGATGAAGCGACTCAACCAGTTTGGCTCTCGCCGCAAGGAGCTCGTTGCCTTCTATAACGAGCAGTTCTCCAAGATCCCGGAGGTACAGTCCCAAATGGATGCCTCTCCTGAAGATACCGTGCGCCACCTATATTGCCTGAAGTTTGACACGGAAGCACTTGGCGTAAACCGTCGTTGGATCTTCGATGCTTTGCGTGCTGAAAACTTGGGTGTCAATGTTCACTACCTGCCTGTTTACCTGTTACCTTACTACAAGGACCTGGGCCACGGCCGCGGCGACTGTCCTAATGCCGAGGATTACTATGATCACTGTGTAACGCTTCCGCTGCACTGCGGACTCTCCAATGAGGATGCGCAACTCGTTGTTGACGCGGTTACCAAGGTCGTTGAGTGGTGCCGTGCCAATAGGGGTGCGAAATAATGCCTCTAGTGTTTGCATCATTACTGCCCGCGGTGGCTCGAAGCGGATCCCTCGCAAGAACGTGCGCGAGTTCTGCGGCAAGCCTATGCTAGCGTACTCGGTCGAGACTGCGGTCACGAGTGGCATCTTCGATGTCGTGATGGTCTCGACCGACGACGACGAGATTGCCGACGTGGCTAGGAAATACGGGGCTGAGGTTCCCTTCATGCGCAGCGAAGCCACGAGCAACGACTACGCCACGACGGCGGATGTGTTGCGCGAAGTGCTCTCTGAATACGAAAAACGCGGGACTGAGTTCGACACAATGTGCTGCCTGTACCCGACGGCACCTTTCGTCCAGGTTTCCGAGCTCAAGGAAGCTGCCGCGATGATCGAAGCGGGGGCGCCCTCTGTAATTCCTGTTACCTCGTTCGACTTCCCGCCTCTGCGTGGCTTCAAAGTGGCGGAGGATGGCTCGCTCGAGTACGCCTTCCCTGAGTACGCACAGACCCGCAGCCAGGACCTCCCCGAGATGGTTCACGACTGCGGGAGGTTTTACTTCGCGAAGGTCGCGTCTTACTACGAGACCGGCAGCTTCATCACCAATAATACGAGATTTCTGCGCATACCCAGTAGGCTCGTACAGGACATCGATACTCCCGAGGATTGGGAGCTTGCCGAGCAGAAATATCGGGCCATGACCCAGGAGGACTAGACAATGAGACTATTCGAGACCATAGAGCGCGGCGACGTCTACTTCATTGCTGAGATGAGCGGCAACCACGGCGGGAGCGTTGACAAGGCAATGGAAATCGTCCGCTCCGCCGCTGAAGCAGGCGCGGATTGTCTGAAGCTTCAAACCTACACCGCCGACACTATCACCATCGACTGCGACTCGCCCGACTTCCAGACGACGCCTGGCGGGCTGTGGGAGGGTAGGACGCTCTACGACCTCTATGAGGAGGCGCACACTCCCTGGGAATGGCAGGCCGAGATTAAGGAAGAGTGCGAACGCTTAGGCATGGACTTCCTGTCCTCCGTCTTCGATCCGACCTCCGTTGACTTCCTCGAGTCCATCGGCTGCGAGATGTACAAGATTGCTTCGCCCGAACTTGTCGACGTGCCACTTATCCGTTACACAGCCTCAAAGGGCAAGCCCATGGTCATTTCCTGCGGGATGGGCACCGCGGACGAAATCGCCGACGCCGTTAACGCCTGCCGCTCTGTGGGCAACGACCGTATCGTGCTACTAAAGTGCACGAGCGAGTACCCCGCCGTCTACGAGGACATGAACATTGCCACCATGACAGACATGCGCGACCGGTTCGGGTGCGCCGTTGGCCTTTCTGATCACTCCATGGGCTGGGGTGTCGACGTGGCTGCGGCCACGCTGGGAGCGAGCGTCATAGAGAAGCACTACTGCATCTCCCGCGAGCAGAAAACTGTGGACTCGGAGTTCTCAATGGAGCCCGCCGAGTTCAAGGCGATGATCCGCGACGTTCGACGCGCGAAGGCATCCATCGGCCATGTCACCTACGAGCGCACTGAGAAGGAGGAGAAGGGCCTTCCCGGCCGTCGCTCCCTCTACGCGGTGAAGGACATCGCGCGCGGCGAGGCTTTCACCAACGAGAACGTGCGGAGCATCAGGCCTGCCTATGGAGTGGCGCCCAAGCACCTGGACGCGCTGCTCGGCCACGCAGCGCAGCGCGACATTAAGTTCGGAGAGCCCATCATCCAGGCCGATCTGGAGAGCTTGTAGCGGGCGAGCTGAGGGAAAGGAGAACGGTTTGACCAAGAAATGTCTTGTCATAGGCGCCTCGAGCTTCATTGGTGCCTATGTCGTGGATGCACTACTCGACGCTGGTTACGAAGTAGTCGGCACGGGCAGGAACCGGCGATTCGCGGACCACTACCGAAAGCTTGGCGTCGAGTACATACCCCTCGACCTCGATGACCCATCTGGCATCGGTGCCCTCCCCACCGACTTCGACTTCGTCGCCCATCTGGCGGGAAGGCTGCCTGCAAACTCGGCCTTCGACCTTTCCACTGAGGACGACGCCGCTGAATATATCAGGACGAACGTCCTGGGGACCGCCTTGCTCCTCGAGTGGGCGCGCAAGAACGGCGTGCGCCGGATCGTTTCCACCACTTCCTACGCAGACGTCCAGAACAGCTGGAGCGCTTCGGAGCCCGTGCGCGAGGACTGGCCGCGGGACTTTAGGCTGGACGGCGACCACGCCGCCTACGTTATCTCGAAGAATGCCTCCGCGGACCTGCTTTTCTACTACAACGAGCAGTACGGCATGAGAAACTGTGTCTTCAGGCTTCCCCCAGTTTACGGCTGTGTCCTCACGGCTCGCTCAGGGTCAACGGAGCTGTCAAGAAGTCAGGCATTGGTCTTTTCGTCGACAAGGCGAAGGCAGGCGAGGACATAACCGTATTTGGCGATGCTGACGCGGCGGTCAGAGATATCGTCTACGTCAAGGATGTCGCGCAAGCATTTGTAAAAGCGGGAGAGAGCGAATCAGCCTCTGGCCTATACAACATCGGCTCGGGGCGCGCGGTTTCCCTCCACGAGCAGGCGGAGGCGATAGCCGACGTTTTTTCGGGAGCCGCTGGCACCTCCGAGGTCTGCGTCGACGAAACCAGACCGAACGGTATCCAGCCTTACTCGTTCGACATCTCCCGCGCGGCGTGCGATTTCGGCTATGCTCCTGCTTTTGCCGATTTCCGCGATTTGATGGCAGACTGGAAGGTTGAGGAGGAGAGAGGCGTGATGCCCAAGTTGTTTGATGCTACCCTAAAACCGAGCGGGGATCTCCTAGACTAAGGGTCGTACCGGGCACCCTCTCTTTTAGCCCTCGTGCTTGGAAAAACGGCGGGATGCACATGGAATGCTGCGTCCCGCTCCCCTTCGGCTGAGTTTCAGTCCGGCGATTTGTCTTCTATGACGTCGCGAAGACCTATGATTGGGTTTCGGACCTCTGGTATACGGGCGATTTTACTGGGTCTGCAGTGCCGAACCCTGGGGCGCACCGCAGGTATTTCGAGAACGACTTGGTGGATCACAGACAGGTTTCCTTCGCGGTTTGCGTTGGCGAGTTCTTTATCGGCAGCGCCGTCCTTAAGTACTTCGAAAGCGATTCCTGTGAGTGTTGGTATTACATTGTGAATGAGTTACAGCGTGGCAAGGGCTACGCCAAGGAGGTCGTTAACCTTCTCTGCCGCGTAGCTTCTCTATCGAGGGCGTGGTTCGCGTTAAAGCAGCGTACTTAAATCGAACTCCATGAGCTCGAAGGTTCTTCTTTCGAACGGATCCAACGAACGCGGGAAGTTCGTCGACGAGAAGAGGGTTTCATAATGTATGAGAAACGAAATTGGCAAGATGAAAATAGTGAACACTTCACGAAGGAAAGTCTTAATACGCACTGACGCCAACCCGGTGATTGCGGGAGGCCACGTCATGCGTTGTCTTTCTGTGGCCGACGCACTCGCGGGCCTTGGCGCTGATGTCTCATTCGTCCTCTCGGACAGCAACTCCGTCCAGCTCATCGAGTCCCGGGGCTTCGCAACGTCCGTTCTCGGGTCCAACTGGAGAGACATCGGAGATGGGGCCGATGAGCTTTGTCGTCTCTGCGACGACGCCGAACTTCCAATCGTCCTTGTTGACACCTACTCGGTGTCTAGGGAATTCGTCGACTGCCTCGCTCAGCACGCCAAGGTATGCTATCTCGGCAGCAAAGACGGAGATCTCGGCAAACTTTCCCTTATCATTAATTACTCGACTTGTATCGATGAGGCATTCTATGAGGAAACATATGGTGATCGTGGGACGAAACTCCTTTTCGGTCCTAAATACGCACCGCTTAGACCATGCTTCGCCAGTGCATATCGTGAATGCAGCGCCGAGATTGAACACGTTCTCGTGACTACGGGAAACACGGATCCTCAGGGCTTTCTCCCCACTTTCTTAGGTGTGGCTCTTTCCGACAAGCGTCTTTCCAACATCACCTTCACAGCGGTAGTAGGCAGAATGGTCACTGACGATGTCGCTGCAAAGGTTAAGCTCATTGAATCGAGAAGCCCTAGGGTTAAGATGCTTCGCGCCGTCACTGATATGGCTGGGCTGATGGGTCAATGTGATGCCGCCGTCTCTGCAAATGGCACGACGGTGTACGAGCTTTTCGCTGCAGGTCTTCCCTCTGTAACTTTTGCGATGGTTGAGGAACAGGTGCAGAGCGCTGAGTCTCTTGCGAAACTAGGGGCTGTGGAATACTGCGGACTCATGGGCAACGAGCCGCACGCCACCGCAGTTGAAAGCGTTAATCGGCTCGAGGATCTCGTCGCGTCTCATGACAGGGCCGTAGCCCTCGCGACTCGCGCACACGCTCTCGTAGACGGCTACGGCGCAAATAAGATAGCTAAGGAGATACTCTCGCTATGACAAACGTAGATCAACGCAGGACAGTAGTGATGCTCGGCGGAAGTAGACTTCAGGTTCCCGCCATCGAGGCGGCGCAGAGACTCGGATTCCGCGTCGTATGCGCCGACTATGATCCCGATGCGGTTGGCTTTGAAGTCGCCGACGTCTCATCGCTTACGAGCACGCTCGACGTCGAAGCTGTGGAAGAGCTCGCCCGCGAGGAACAGGCGGACTTCGTGATTACATCCACGAGTGACGCTCCCGTAAGTAGCGGCCCTCGTCTCCGAGAGGCTCGGGCTTCCCACCGGCATATCGTCAGCTGACGCAGTGTGCGCCACGCAAAAGGATGCCATGCGGAGTAGGCTCGCCGAACACGGCGTGCCCATGCCTGAGTTCGAAGTGTGTAACAACGCTGAGGAGTTTGGACGAGCCTTGGAGCGCTTCGGTTACGACTGCATCGCGAAACCCGCGGATTCCGCCGCTAGCCGCGGTGTGAAGCTCATTACTCCCGAGGACCGCGCGACGTCAGCGACTGATCTCTTCGACCTCTTCCGCAGCTTCTCCCGCAAGGGAACTGTAATGGTCGAGCAGCGCGTCACCGGTCGTGAGGTGAGTGTGGAAGGCATGACGCTTGATGGCAAGACGACCATTCTAACCATCACCGATAAGCTAACAACTGAGCCGCCCTTCTTCGTCGAGCTTGGCCATTCTGAGCCCTCAAGACTTCCAATCGAGCTCAAGAAGCCATTCGCGAAGTTGCGAAAAAGACCATCGAAGCCATCGGTATCGTGACTGGACCTTCGCATACGGAGATCATGCTCACCGACGAGGGTCCGAAGGTTATCGAGATGGCTGCACGACTTGGAGGCGATTTTATTACTTCCAAACTCGTACCACTGTCGACCGGTCTCGATTTTGTTGAGGGAACCGTGGCCGCAGCTCTTGGACTGCCGTTTGACTTTGAGGTAAAGGCGCATCGTGGGTCAGCAATTCGCTTTATCACTGCAGATCATGCCGGAACGATATCCTCCATTGATGTGCCGGATAATCTTTACAACACTGAAGGCGTTGAGGAAATCGAGCTATACCTTAAACCTGGAGACTCTATTGAGACGCCGCACTCAAGTAACGACCGAATTGGACATGTCGTATGCAGTGGCGATAACGCCGATGAAGCTGCGGCACGAGCTGAATGGGCACTTGGACAGATTAAGGTAAACCTGAGCTAGCGCATTTTGGGATTGGTGTTAGGAAAGTATTATGGATGTATCGATTATTGCGCCGTATATCGTTTCGATACTTGCCGCGATAATTTCCGGCTTCAGCTCTTATTTGGTAGCCCACAATAAATCCGCTTCGGAAATTCGAACGCTCAAGGAAGCAAATGAGCATGAAATCGAAAAGCTAATGAAACAGCACGAAGTTGATTTGGACAACTTAAAGGAGACCCATAAGCTTGAGATGGAGAAACTCGAAGCGGAGCATAGATATTCCCTCGAGCTGGCGAACTCCAACGCGCAGAATGAAATGACCAAGCAGCTGATGGGTTCCCTTGTCGGCAATATAATGGCAGCGCCACAAATGCAAGATCTCTTTGCAAGCGCGTTGGCTGATTCGATTAAGAAGGGTAAACAAGAGTAGCAACTAAAACGATAGGACATTTATCGTCTCAATAGTTAATGTTTACATTTTTGAGGACGGACCGCTTTGTTACTAGCTAACAAAGCGGTCCGTCCTTATTTGTACAGCTTCCAAGATCGCAGAAGAGCGACTGCATGACGCCGAGTCGCGCCGTCTGAGGCCATCACAATGGTTATCAAGGTGCCTGACGGGAATTCGCCACGGAGAAACGGAAAGGCTTTCCGATACTGATCAAGCAGGTTCGGAACTACCCTCATTGAAACTATTCTGACTCAGCATTACAGACAGTTTCATGCTTCTTTGCGATCAACTTCTTTGCGAGTTCGAAGACGCTTTTGTCGTAACATGGCCAATCTACGAAGTTTTCGAGGTACCCGCGGCCCGTTGCGGCCGACAGCTCATCGTTTATCTTGAGTGTAATCGCGACGAGCAAGGTCAGCATGCGATAGTAATCGGATCGAATGTTCACCGCATTAGGGTCGGCGATCGGTGAATGCGCATGGTCGTATCTGTTCCTGAGACCTGTGAGTTAGGGAAAGAGGCGTCGTTGAACATGTAATCGAGATATGCAGCCTCGTCGGGTGTGAACAGCTTGCCGCAGTACGACAGTATTTCGTCTGATACAAGGCCATCGATGAGCGCTAAATCACCGTCTCCGCATCCCCCAAGCGCAATTGCGCCATTATCCCAAACGGCCTTCAGGCAAATTGATCGAGGGGTTGGGGAGAGAGCGCCTGTTTCTTCGCACGCACTTACTAGCTGTCGGTCGACTAATTGCTGGAGCACCTCGACGTATGCAGCATCAAAATCGTCGAAGGTGACCATAGCATCCGAAATCAAATCGAAAAAGCAGCGAGCATGGTCTTTATGGCCTCTTCTGTATGTCAGCATGCACTGGTCGGAGAACAGATAGAATCCCCATCTGTTAAAGCAGGCTCCGTCGATTGCGTACTTTTTCTCAGAGAGCGCGTTGAGGGTTCCAAAAGTTTTAAAGCTCTCATAAGGGAAATAGTCTCCGTCGATTTTTCCAATCCTCGAATATATTGAATAGGACTTAACGGCGCGCTCGATCTCTGGCCCTATCGACTTGCATTTGTCGAGCCACGAAGCTCCGCTTGACGGCAGCGCCAAGCTGAAATCACTGATTGAGTACTCCTCTGCAAAATAAACGTTGTACGTCCATTCGAGTGCATCTTCGAGCCTTGTACCGCGGCTTTCAAGGAAATTCGCGTATGCGACAACTTCGACATTGGCGAGAGATTCCCGGGTGTTGGAGATCGTATTCATTCGGTATTCCCCCAGCACGTGGGCCCCAGCGTCGCAAGCAGGCCGCTCTCCTCGTGGGAGTGAGCAGGTGCGACCATGAGACCGCTTAGATCTACTACGTCCAGTAGATATCTGCAATTGTTCATGATACTTGCATTGTCGGTGTATTTGGCGAGCCACGTTTCGCTAAAGCTGTAGGTCAAGGTTAGGCCTTCGACCTTTACGCCCTTGCAAGCAATCTGTTCAGGGTCGATCAGCACCCCGCTCCGTACTCAAATCCAGCACCTTGCCGGAATAGCTCATCCATGGCCTTATCGTGGGCCTGCTTTGCACGCACTTTGACGTCCGGCGAAGGAGAGAATCTGCATTTTGTTGCGCCGGAAGGCCAATTGAAAAGGGCCTCCATATAATTCGGGTTGGCGCGCTGGTCGTCAAGGTAGCCTGCCATTATCGAATCGAAGTCGCCCTGGGAAAGGCATTTGGGGAGGCAGATTGCGTTCTGGCTCCTTGATTCCGTCGCATACTCGCGAATGAGCAGCTCAGCTGAATAATACGGGTTGTCAACTAGTGATTTTCTTATCTCTGCATCGAATAATTTGACGAGCTTGTCGTTCTCCAAGATAGGAGCTAGGCATTCGATGTGCCGCGAGAGAAGTTCGTCAATTTCCTCGCCGGAGATCATCTTCTCTGCGCCGCAGGCGTGCACCAGGCCCCAGAACTGAGTGGCGTACTGCATCTCGAGTTCCTCGTAAATACCAAGGATTCCCGAAGACGCGAGCGTCTCCCTCGTATACTTGCAAGCATTCGCGAAGAGCGCGGAAACAACACTTGCAACATCGATGCCTTCAGCTTTCTCGAACAATTCAGGGACCGTTTCGAATGTGAGCTTGAGTTGATGTGCCTCTATTGCGTCGTTAATCGTCGCGATTTGAATGTGAGGACCCTCCTTCAGGATATGAAGACAACGGTCCATGAAAGCTCCTACAGCCCAGTCATTGCGGCCATAGGAAACAATCCTAGTGTGGTTGAAGTCTCGCAACGCTAGCCTTTCTCGCGTAATGCCAACTGCATAAGAATACCGCTGGTTCGGCCTCGTCGGTGGTCAACGAAGACGCCTAGTGGGGCCTTTGATGAAAAGCGAATAGACCTTGAGATCCCTGCCGCACACCACTCCTTCCCTTATGATGTCAGACTCGGTGAGTAAGCGTTGTTAGTCAAATAGGGCCCTGCCGATAAGGTTGCTGCAATAAAAGACCCCGAGGCGCACGTCAGCGTACACCACTAGGAGTCCAACTCCGACAACTTCCGCGCGAGCTCCATCCAGGGCGTCATGAAACGCGTGAAGGCAAAGGGCGTGCCCGTGGTGGTCTACGTGCCCACGCTGAACGCGCCGGATTTCATCGGATCCGAGGTGACCAACGACCTGGAGCCTTCGAGGCCGGCTGCGACGAGATCGCCGCCAACCGCTGGAGCGACGAGCTCGCGGACGTGGCGGACAAGGTGTACACGAGGGATCTGTTTAAGCGGGACTAGGGGAGATGGTTTCCCGAGCTAGCCGGGTTCACCCTGCAGTAAATTAATTTTTCATGAAAACGTGGACGCAACAGCCAAGGCGATGCGTCCACGTTTTTGTTCTATTGACTCATATAGGACAACTTTTAGGATTTAATAATGACAGTTTCAATAGATTGGCCCTCAAGCAGCGCCCCTCCATAGCGAATGATTAAATCGGTGACCAGAATCGCTTTTAGAGAATGCTCCAAGGTATCGAACTCAGTCTGCTTGCCGTGGCATATTTGATTCCGTAAGGGATTATGGGCTGCCAAAGCATTATCCATGCTGTTAATAAACGTAATGTCGACAAGGTAATTGATTGCACTATCAAATACCAAAAAGCCATTTTCAGAGGTAACCAGCATCAAAAGAACCTTGTCTTTAATATTTCTCAGTTTTCTACGCTTTCCTTCCGAATACAAAGTAGCTACTCGGTGCCGTTTGGCATATATATCGAAAGCTTCTTCCTGTTCTTCATTAAGCGCCTTGCCATCGGGCGCGTACTTTTCTATCAGGCCTTCAATAATATTCATGAGCAACGAAACGCAACCTTCATAGTCTTGCTTCCGATGTCGCTCCAAAGCGCTGACGAGTAGCCGCATTTCCCCTTCAGAGATTTCTTCATGGCTTTCCCATATCGCTCTGGTTTCATCTAGCCACTGTTCATCAAGGCACTCAAATGCAATCTGGTCAACGCGCGACTTCAGGACCTCATCAGGCGCATCATCCGGTAAAGAATCAATTTGATCGCACGCTTTTGGATTATCGACGAGATACATTGGCCACTGAGTCTTAGTAAGAACAGACAACCTATTAAGTTTAATGGCGATAGGCTTAAAGGCGTTAACAATACCGCTTAAATCAATTTTCTCAGTCGCGGCTTTTACGACCTTTGCGACATGCTCCATTGCGGCATAAACCGACCGGAGAGCTGCGCTATAGTCAATCTGGTTATACAGCGGTGCCATTGAGTTGGCTAAAGCTCTATTGATGCGCTCTGCATGTCTACGCTGAATCTCAATTGCTGCACTATTGTCCAAGCTAGTTTGTTGGCGATTTATATTACGGGCTAGATCTTGAGCGTTTTTCACAGCCGCCTCTTGGTGGGCGATCATTTCCCTTTGAAATGTATCCGATGCGAGATGAGCCATCGATCCTGGCAGTACGATTTCCCGAGAAGCCTCCTTAGCCGAACAAGGACCAGTTTTCGGAGTAACATTATCGTGAGAATTAAGAAGGGATGTCATGCGTTACCTTTTCTTTCTATGAACAACATTATTTTGAGGACAATTGTTAGCGTCGGATTAATTTAGCCAATTATAGTCGGTCTGGATTGGCCAATTCTGACCGAGTTATTTTAGCTAACAAGCTCGTATCTTGGTTTTTCTATCGCTTTCCTACCTGCACGCGGTGTGGACCCCCTTACCTTCGTCGTACGGGTGAGGACCTCCACTGAGCGGATGTTGAGCCCTCTTCCGCGATGGCTCTGGACCCGTATCAAGAAGACAGGCTTCATGGCCGACGAGGTGCTGCAGATAGCGTGAGACCGCATGTAAATAAGCAGCGAGAAGCCGGTCGTGGGCGTGTGCCGACAGATGATGCAATTCAACCCGACAACTTCTGCGCGCGCTCCATCCAGGGTATCATGAAGCGCGTGAAGGCCAAGGCGTGCCCGTGGTGATATATGAGCCCACGCTGGACGCGCCGGAGTTCTTCGGCTCCGAGGTGACCCACGACTGGGGGCATTCAAGGCCGGCTACGACGTGATCGTAGCTAACCTCTTGAGCGACGAGCTCGCGGACGTGGCGGGCAGAGTTTACAACAGGGATCTGTTTTAGAGGGACTAGGGGAGGGTTGCCTGTACTTGGTAGGGCATGGCCTACAGCGAAGTCACCTTAGCTGAGGACGGGTGTATCGCTAGCGCCGATACACCCCGTCTTTCCTAGTTATCAGCAATTACAATAACGGATACCGAATGTGCGAGTTCAGCAAGTTCTGCAAGTAGGGAAGACATTAGCTGCTAAATATATTGACTCAGCAAACACTTGATCTAGTGCTGCAAATCCGGGAATGACCGATTGGAGAACACGCAATGCAAGCCAAAGAAATCACCGAGGCAATTAAAAACTACATGCAATGTGACACCATTGGCCTTCAAGCTTTAGTTCTGCATGGCGAATGGGGTTCGGGGAAGACGTATTATTGCGAGAACGATCTTAAAGCCGCACTAAAAGATATAGACGTAAAGACATGTCGCGTGTCGCTATTTGGCGTTTCCGACTATGATGAGATCTGCAATAGAGTTCTGGCTTCACGACTCCATATTTACGAAAACGCAAAAGATCGCGTTGGTACCGCGATGAACGTTTTTAAGAAAAGTGCAATTGAAGCCGGCACCTCAGCATTGAATAGCAAACTTGCAGATTTAGGAATTCAGATATCAGCAAATTCCGACTTGATGCTGTCTTTAATCGACATGACGAAAGTTCTCGTAATATTGGACGATTGCGAACGCAGTAGCTTCGCCCATGATGACCGTTCATTTCTTGGGTTCGTTAACAATATGGTCGAAAACCATGGCTGGCATGTGATGCTCGTTAGGAATCAGCCTCTGTCTTTTGAGGATGACTGTTCTGTTGAAAAGGCGGTTATACGCCAAATCGAATATGAGCCAGACCTACAGGTGCTTTACCGAGTCATGGTAAAGGACAAGCTGCGCATTCCCAAACATATCGACTTCGAAGTATGGATGCAATTGCTGAAGGACTGAAGGGATCCCTTGTCAATATAAGGGCTCTATTAAGATCAATTCCGTCTATTAACTGCGCATTAAATACGTCGGTTCTTTCGATGAAAATATCGATTTTCATGGAAAAGTAAAAGCGTTCTCAGATTTTGTTGGCTATACAGTTCAAGCATCAGCAGGAATAGTTCCTGATGAGCCTAAAGACGCGAAAAATCAATGAGCATTTTCAATGCGTCTGAACTTCAGGAATATGACAACTATCTTACTTTATCAAAGGCCCTTGCCCCTTTAACTGAAGGGAAGGATATAAACCCAGAAACTGTTAAGAGTTCTTTCAAAGAATTTGTGCTGAAGAAAAACCCCAATTCCGCTGCAGACGTCGAAGCCCAAGAAATGGAATACCATTGGGGCGCTTTGCACTGCTTGGAAGACAGTGAGGTTGAATTACTGGCGAACGAACTTAAAAACATGCTAGCAAAGGGGCAGTATTCTCAAGAATGGTTCTATAAGATCATTGGGTTTTCACTTAATCTTATTAATCTTGGGTTCTGGGATGAATCATATCGCGAGAAGCTTCTCGATTCGCTTCGGCTCGCCGCAAATCACGACCCCAAGTGCGACGCTGCTGCTTTGAGACAAGAACGAGATAATTTTAATGATTTTTATGGTACAGATGCCAATCTCATAATGGACAAACTTATAACTGAGGTTGAACAAGATGAAAGGGAGCGAGATTTAAATCGCATCAATTTGAGTTTTCTATAGTTGACCAGAACACAGGTAAAACAATCTCCGCGTTTTTTGAAGAAGTCATTAAATCCGAGCACCAAAATAGAATACTGGATGTACCAGCTGAAACTGTGGCCATGTCAACCTATGAAGGAACCGCCGACTCACATAATTCTCTGCATTCATTTTCCATACCGGCATGAAGAGATATAAAGACACGCATAGCCTGAATGAAGCCGTTGGATGGTTAAAAAAGATTGACGCTCAACTTGTCAAAGTGGGGTCCAAATCTCGCATGGGCGGACTGAGAACTAAATGGATTCGCAATGACATCAAGGAGGCAATCGAAACGTTGAGCGAAAGGGCGCAGTGCGCATCAACTGAATCTGATTCCGTTATGTAATTACGCCTAGTTGCTCAACGCCTTGCCGATGCCATGCGCTTGTTCAACATATCAGAAGCTTCCTTTCACCGATTGGCAAAACGATTTACACCTAATTCCTGGCACTGTTCAGGGACATTTTCTTTGTTTGTGCCTTGATCTCGCTAAACTGATAACTGCTGCTACCAGGGTATTTTCTGGTGCACATTCTATTGGCTCCTGCGAAGATCGGAGCGGGTATGTTTGCTGCCGAGTCCTACACCCAGCCGTCATCACATTGCGTTGTTGCCATGCCTGCCTATGTGTTTTGCTGGGCGGGCCTTCTTATGCCGCGGGCGGCTGAGAGCCTCATCATCGCGGGCGCGACGTACTG
>ENA-OQHA01000454-OQHA01000454.1-human-gut-metagenome-genome-assembly--contig:-NODE-454-length-20604-cov-4.633247_pt1 | contig 20604 bp, 24 predicted proteins | sample MGYA00242558_ERZ504707 | MGnify/ENA primary metagenome ERZ504707 (study PRJEB26092, sample SAMD00036197) | human gut metagenome | host: Homo sapiens | study: EMG produced TPA metagenomics assembly of...
GCTCGTTTCTCGTGCCGCCAGGGCCTGCCGCACAGCGAAGCGTAATACCATTCGCCGCTAGGCGTATCCACGAGCGCCCATGCCCTGTTTTGCAGGTAGGTGCCGGGTATCGAAGTTGGAGAGGAACGGATTGCTCGGCATGCTTTCGAATGAAGCTCACCCAAGGTACGCGAACGGGCCACGGACTCCTGATGCTCGTATTGGGTGCCGCCTTCCGCACAAAACAGGTAGTACCAGCCATTGATGGCGTAGAGGTGCGGTCCTTCGACCAATTTCACATCGGTGCCGCGCCAGATGGTGCGGGCTGTTTCCGGCTTCAATTGCATGGTTTTGACATCGAATTCAGTCAAGGTGATGCCGTCGAACGGATGATGATATTCACGGAAGTCCCAGGTTTGCTGCACCAGATACTTGCGTCCATCGGTATCATGGAATAGGCTGGCGTCGAATCCGACGCCATTGACCCGAATCGGATCGCTCCACGGACCACGAATGTCGTCGGCGGTAACCAGATAGTTCGCGCAATCCTTGAACGCGCCGTTGACGATTTTCACGTCGGTGTAGATAAGCCAGAATTTGCCGTCCGCATAAGACAGGTCCGGTGCCCAGATGCCGCCACCGGAGGGATTGCCCTTCATATCCAGCTGGGAAACGCGGTTTAAGGGCCCGGGCAGCAGATTCCAGTGAACCATGTCGCGGGATTCATGCAAACGGACTCCCGGCCACCAGTCAAATGTGGAATTTGCGATGTAGTAGGTGTCGCCGACGCGAATCATCGAGGGGTCCGCATCGAACCCGGGGAGTACGGGATTGGAGATCTTCATGGTCTTCTCCTCATTGAAAAGAAAGGGGCCGTGGAAAGGAGGAAAGGAAGAGGTTGAAAGGAATCGGCCCAAAGAGCCATGTACCTTTCCACGGCACGGTTATGGTTGCTGCGACTAGCCCTTGACAGCACCGGTCAGGCCGCCAACGATCTTCTTCTGGAAAATGGTGAAGCAGATCAGCGCGGGAATCATCGACAGCGAGGTGAAGGCCAGTACCTGAGCGGTATCGACCGAATGCTGGGAGCTGAACATCTGCACGCCGAGCGGCAAGGTGTACTTGCTGGAATCGTTGAGCAGGAACAGCGGCAGCATGTAGCGTTCCAGCTGCTCACGAAGCTCAGGATGCCGACGGTGGCCACGCCGGGCCAGCTCAACGGCAGCACCATACGGCCGAAGAAGCCGATGCGAGAACAGCCGTCCAGCTCTGCCGCTTCTTCCAGTTCCTTAGGAATGGACTTGAGGAATGGCACCAGGATGATGATGGCCTGTGGCAGGCCGAATGCTATCTGGGGCAGAATAATGCCCAGATGCGAGTTGATCAGGTGCAGATTGCGCAGCAGCAGATACAACGGGGTGATGGCCACGGTGATGGGGAACATCATGCCGGCGGCGAACAGCGAGTACAGCAGTTTGTTGAATTTGAACTCGTATCGGGCAATGACGAAGCTCACCATCAAGCCAGCACACGATGCCCACCATTGTGCCAATGGAGACGATCAGGGAGTTGACGAGTTCCGGCCAGAAGATGTTCGAAGTGAACACCGTCTTGTAATTCTCAAAGTTCCATGGATCGGGCCAGCCGGCCGGGTCCCTCGTAATCTGCGCATTGGTGCGGAAGCCGCCGATAATGATGTACAGCACCGGGCCAACGCACAGCGCCACAAGCAGCAGTGAGAAGAAGTAGACGACCGGGTTGCCCCACGGGGTCTTTGCGGATTTTCTCAATGCATACGGATCATAGGTCTTGTTCTTGCCCTTGCCCACGGACGGGGAGACTGCGGTCGTCATTGTGAAACCACCTCATTTGCAACTGCTGCGGCATTGCCATTGGCCTTGGCAAGCTTGGCCGCTTCCTTCGCCGCACGCTTGGCACGACGCTTGGCATCCTTCTCGTCGGTGAGCGCACCTTCGAGATCTCGGTTAAGTACGAACCGCTGGTAGGTCAAGGCAATGACCAGCGAGATGATGAAGATCACCACGCCACGGCGGAACCGTAACCATAGTTGTTGGCGAGTCGACCTTCGCGCACCATGTAGGTTGCCATGGTGGACGTTCCTGCGGTAGACGACACGTACTGGCCCCAGATGATGTAGACCAAGTCGAACAGCTGAAGAGAACCGATAATCGACATGAATGCCCAGATACGAATGGTGGGGCCGAGCAGTGGCAGGGTGATGCTCCACTGCTGACGCCAGAATCCAGCACCATCCACCTTCGCGGCTTCATAGAGGTCTTCGGGAATCGACTGCATGCCGGCAATCATCAGGATGACGGCGAAGCGATGTACTTCCACGAAATGATGAACATCAATGTCCAGATGGCGATTTTCGGATCGGAGATCCAGTCCGCCCCGCCAAGTCCTATTTTCTTGAGTAGCGCGTTCAATGCGCCTGTGGTCTGGAGGATGAGACTCCAGCCGGTGCCAACGATGACTTCGGAAACGACGTACGGCACGAAAATCAGGGTACGAATCAGTGCGCGGCCCTTGAATTTCTGGTTGAGCAGCAGGGCGAAGAGGATGGCCAGCGGCCCCTGGATGACGAGCGAAGCGACGACCACGAATAGCGTGTGTCCCAATGCCTGCTGGAAGTTCGGGTCGGTCAGAATGACCTTGTAGTTTTCAAAACCGATGAACTGGCCGTTGACGGTGGGCTTGCCATAGCCCTTCCACTTGAAGAATCCGTAGTAGCCGGCCATGAACACCGGCAGGATGACGAATCCGAGGAACATGATCAGGGCAGGAAGCGAAAGGATGGTGATTTCGATACGTTTGCGAGCCTTGTCGCTTAAGCCCGACGTGCGGCGCTGTACCTCGCGCCTGCTGAAACTGACATTGTTGAGGCCTTCCTAAGAAAACAAATTGGGCCGCGGTTGTTGCTGTGCAAGCATTCGCCGCAGCCCGGGAATTACGGTCGGGTCAGAGCGAATCAGCCCTTGGCCGCAGCGGTTTCAACACCCTTGACGATGTCTTGGGCGGAACCTTGACCGGCCATCATGTTGACCACGCCTTCGTTGAGTGCGTTGCCGATGTTCTGACCGAACACGGTGTCGAGCCACATGGACACGGAGGATGCGTCGTTGTAGACGGTCAGCACCTGCTTCAGAGCCTCGTTGGTCACCACATCCTGGGCTTCCTTGTTGGCCGGGATGGTGGAGAACGCCTCAGCGTACTTCTCCTGCCATTCCTTCTCGGAGACGAAGTTGAGGAAGTCCACAGCCTCTTCAGGCGCCCACTCGCCCACGGCCATGCCATCGGAACCACCCATGATGGCAGTTGGATCGCCTTCGCCACCGTCCATGGTCGGGAATGCGAAGTAGCCGAGGTCGGCCATGTCCTTCTTGTCCGGAGTCAGGTCCTTGATCACGCCGGGCTCCCAGCCGCCCATGAGTTCCATAGCTGCCATGTGGTTGGCGAGCAGGCCGGCGGAGGAGCTTGCGCCCTGCTGGGCCGGAGTGGTCAGGAAGCCATCGTTGAAGGCATCGAGGTCGAGCAGCGCCTGCACATCATCACCGGTACGGGTCCAGCACTTATCGCTGAAGTCCTTATCGGACTGGGCCTTGTCGAAGGTGTCAGCAGAGCATTCGCGCAGTGCGAACCAGTACCACCAGTGGGCGGCCGGCCAGGCGTCCTTACCGCCTACGGCAATCGGCGTGATGCCGGCGTCCTTCAGCTTCTGCACCACGGTCTTGAACTCATCCCAGGTCTTCGGAGTTTCAGTAATACCGGCCTTCTCGAACAGATCCTTGGAATACCAGATGCCGCCGGGAAGCACTGACTGCTGCACGCTGTAGATCTTGCCATCGATGGTGCCGGTGGCTTCAGCAGTGGCCATCTGGTTCTTGACGGTGTCGGAGATCTTGTCGGTCAGGTCCATGGCTTGCCCAGCTTCGACCACATCACGTAGCTTCTGGCCACCACGCGCCATAAAGATATCGGGGCGGAATTCGGGTCCTGCAGAGCGGTCTGCAGCTTGCCGTCCATATCCTCGTTCTGAATGGCTTCGATCTTGATGGTAACGTTCGGGTTTTCCTTCTCGAACGCCTTGGCGGCGGATTCCCAGTATGCCTTGCCGTCGCCAGTGGTGGAGTTGTGCCACATGGTGATTTCCACCTTGCCATCGGCGTTCGTGTCGCTGCCGCTCCCGCAAGCGGCCATGCTGACACAGGTTACCGCCGCCAGAAGTGCGGCGGCCACGGACTTGAACTTCATTGTCGTCTCCTTATTGTTCTTGACCAGCATGAAACCGATCCGCGATTTACGAAAGTTTCGAAAGATATATCAGCCAGTTACATATCTAACAGCTGGTAATTAATGATGTTTTCAGTGAAACTTCGCCGTTTCACCTACCCCATCAGCCTTCTTCAACTTTACCGAAAACTCGCTTTATGTTTTCGATACCTTTATCATAAAGAGCCTTAGTTTGACGGTCAAACGAAATTTATATCGGCTTTTTTACTATCAAAATCGTTGAAATTCCAACCTTTTTTATCTATACATACCATTCTTTATCGTCAAATTAACTTTACGAAAGTTTCGAATATACTGATACCAACATTCTCTGATGAAGGCGGTCAATGATGGCGTCGGCAGAACAGCGCAAAAGCAACGGCGAGAACAAGGTCAAACTTGCAGACATCGCCAAACAGACTGGCTACTCACTGGCCACCGTGTCCAAAGCCCTGAACGGCAAGGCGGATATTTCGGAGGCGGCCCGGCAGGCCATTGACAAAGCCCTGAAAGACAACGGCTACATTCGCCGCGTCTCCCCCTCCCGTAAACAACGCACCATCGAGGTGGTATTTCGGGATTTTGAGACCATTTGGGCGCTGGAGGTGCTCAGGGGCATCATCACGGAGGCCAAGCCGCACAACATCAATGTCATGGTTGCGGAAAGTGGCGACCGGCAGCACCCCGACTCTTCCTGGGTTGAAGGCATCATCGACCGCCAGCCCATTGGCGCTATTCTGGTGTTCTCCAACTTGACGGACAAGGAACGCAGCATGTTCCAATCACACGGCATTCCTTTCGTCGTCTTCGACCCTTCCGGCAATCCGGCATTAGATGATCTCTCCGTACAGGCGGACAACTGGATGGGCGGCGTCATCGCCACCCGTCATCTGCTGGAACTCGGCCACAAGCGCATCGGCATCATCACCGGACCGGATGAAATGCTCTGCTCACGTGCCCGGCTTGACGGCTATTCGGCGGCCCTCGCCGAACGCAATATCCCCACCTCTCCCGAACTCATCACCGAAGGCGATTTCACCACGCCAGGCGGTTACGAAGGAGCCATGGCGTTACTTGAAGACGAACAAAGTCGCCCGACCGCCATCTTTGCAGGCAATGACCTACAGGCCATGGGCGTTTACGAGGCGGCCCGTCAACTGAAAATCCGTATCCCCGAAGATCTGTCCATTATCGGATTCGACGATATACAGACCGCCGCGTACATGGGCCCGGCGTTGACCACGGTCCGCCAGCCATTGCAAGACATGGCCGCCACTGCAGCCCGCATGGTCATCGATACCAATGAAGGACGCAAGATTCAGAAGCGCGTGGTTCTTTCTACGTCTTTGGTGGTGCGGGACAGCACGCGGCGGCTCAAATCACGGGATTAGTCCAACCGTCAGAACGACACCGGTTCCTTGCATGCCTCGAGAATCGCTCGGGCATCGTCACGGTGAATCTGCACGAATGAGCCGCCGGCCTCACCGGCATGATCGGCGTACTTGTCGAGAGAGGCGGGATCGTCGGGCACGCCGGCCTCAGAAAGAGTCAGCGGCGCACCTACGCGACGCAGGAAATCGACATAGCGATCAATGCCTTCCTCGGCCACCGTGCGATCGGTTTTGCCGGTGGCGTCACACCCCACACGTCGACCGCCCAGCGGGCAAAGCGAGCCGTCACCTCATCGTTGACCAAATACACGTATGCCATCCAATGCGGGTGGACCACAGCCAGACCAGCACCGTGAGCGATATCGGTGTATGCGGACAGCGCGTGCTCGATGCCGTGCGTCACCCAATCCTCTTCCTTGCCGCGCGAGATAATGCGGTTCAGAGCCAACGTGGAATCCCACATTGCATTGGAGCGAGCCTCATAATCTTTCGGATCGGACAAGCACGCTCGCCACGAACGCAGAATATGACGTTGGATTCCCTCGGCGATTTCGTCGGAAAGGTTGTCGTCCACCGGATAGGAGAAATACTGCTCACACGTGTGGCAGAACATGTCCTCGAAGCCATACACCGTCTGTTCGGCGGGCAATGTCATCAGGTAGCTTGGATCCAGCACGGAGAACCTGGGCATCAGCGGGAACGACGTATAGCCGAGCTTGCGGTTACGTTCCCAATTGGTGAGCACGGCCGCATCTCCCATTTCCGAGCCCGTTGCCGCGGTGGTGAGCACCACGCCAACCGGAATCAGCCCTTCAGGTGCCGGTTTGCCGGTTTCGATGTAGTCATCCCACAAATCCTCATCGTCACCGATGCCGGAACCCAACGAAATGAATTTCGCGCAGTCGATTACCGAGCCACCGCCGACGGCCAGAATCAGGCCGACGCCATGCTCCTTGACCAGTCGTACGCCTTCCAGCGCTTTGTCCAATCGCGGGTTCGGCGTAACGCCGGGCAGCTCGATGATTTTGCGCCCGGTTCCTGCCAGCGCAGCCATCACATCGTCATAGGCACCGTTGCGTTTAATCGATCCGCCGCCATACACCACCAGAACGGCGCCCTCGACACGCTCCACCTCCTGTGCGATATGGCGCGCCTGCCCTTTGCCGAAGTAGATCTTCACTGGGTTATGGAAAATGAAATCTCGCATGCGTAACTCCTTTGTTGTGCTGATGTTCCCCTGAGAACAGCTTATCTTCTCCTGCCGCCGATATGTTCACCGTCGCCAACACGTCACCGTCAACGCACCCTCCGCGAACATGTTCGCCCCACCCCAATCCACCCCCCAGCCCCGCCACAACCAGAAAACCGCCCTTGGCGACGTTGCCTCAGGCGGTTTTTCAGCGGAAGGAGAGAAAGGAGAAAGAAGGAATGGAAAGGTGCCATGCGGGCATAACACAACACCGCACATGGCGAAACTATCGAATCAGCCCATCGGGCGCACTGGCATCATAATTGATGTGTACACGCCCGATGGAGCGAATTCAATCGGTCAACCGATGGTCACTCGACCTCAGCCAGGGCATCAATGATGTAGTTGTTGATGGTGGCCTTGACGGACTCGAGGTGATCGGACTTGGTGGCGGCGATGAGCTCGGACTGCGGCTTGTCGAGGCTGTAGGCTTCGAGGTCGGCCAAGGTGACGTTGCCCTCGTCGATGTCCTTGCCGATGCCGGAGTCGTAGGAGCTGTAGCGCTCGGCCTGAAGATTCTGGATGAAGCCGTCCTGGTTCATCTTGTCGGCAACCAGCAGGCCGGCGGCGTAGGCATCCATGCCGGCGATGTGGGAGCGGAACAGGTCCTCCTCGTAGAAGGAGGTACGGCGCGGCTTGGCGTCGAAGTTCAGACCACCGTGAGGTCCGATGGAGCCGGCCTGCAGGACTTCCCACATGACGGCGACGGTCTCGTACAGATCGGTCGGGAACTCATCCATATCCCAGCCGATGAGCTTGTCGCCCTGGTTGGCGTCGAGGGAACCGAGGAAGCCGGACTCGCGGGCCACGCGGATCTCGTGCTGGTAGGTGTGGCCGGCCAGGTTGGCGTGGTTGCCTTCCAAGTTCAGCTTGAAGACGTCGGTCAGGTCGTGGTTGCGCAGGAACTCGATGGCGGTGGCGGCATCGAAGTCGTACTGGTGCAGCGTCGGCTCCTTCGGCTTCGGCTCGATCAGGAACTGGGCCTCAAAGCCGATTTCCTTGGCGTAATCTGCGCACATGTGGAAGAACTTGGCGATGTGGTCGGTCTCGCGCTTCATCTCGGTGTTCCACAGGTTCTCGTAGCCTTCGCGGCCACCCCAGAACACGTAGTTCTCGGCGCCCAGGCGCTTGCCGATCTCCAAGCTCTTCTTGAGCTGGCCACCGGCGTAGGCGTAGATGTCGGCGAACGGAGAAGTGGCGGCGCCGGACACGAAGCGCGGGTTGGTGAACAGGGAGGAGGTGTTCCACAGCAGCTTGACACCGGTGGACTTCATATTCTCGTCGATCTTGTCAACGACCTTGTCGAGGTTGGCGTTGGTCTCGCGCAGGGTGTCGCCTTCGGGGGCGATGTCACGATCGTGGAAGCAGAAGTACTCGACGCCCAGCTTCTGGAACAGCTCGAAGGCGTAGTCGACCTTGGCCAGAGCCTGGTCCATCGGATCGGTGTACTTGTAGTACGGGCGGTGCGCGGTGCCGGTGCCGAACGGATCAACCAGTTCCTGGTTGAAGGTGTGCCACCAAGCAACGCCGAAGCGCAGCCAATCCTTCATCTTCTTGCCGGCAACGACCTTGTCGGCATCGTAGTAATGGAAGGCGAAGTCTTCCTTCGGTCCTTTGGCGCGGCCGACGTACTCGATCTTGTCAACATCCCACAGACCCATTTGGGCGCTCCTTTGCAGTAGGCGATATTACGGATTGCAGGACCAATAATAAAACGAACGAACTAAGTTTGTCAAATGATTGAATTAATACGCCGCGTCTCAGCGTGTTGCTAGTCATTGCAATGGTTTTCGAATGCAGTCAAGGCACAGATAGTATGGGCAAGCCAAGAAAGACAACTCAGCCAAGGAAACGAGACTTGATAATTGACGTCACGCAATTCCTCGCCGGCCACCGCTGAGGCCGGCTCCACCACCCCGCCAACTCCAACAGCACCACCCCCGCCAACACCACCGCCATGGCCATCACCCTGATGATCGGCTCGTTTGTGGCCATCCTCAACCAAACGCTGATGATCTCCGCCCTGCCCACGTTGATGCACGAGTTCGACGTGCCCAGCAGCACCGTGCAATGGCTGACCACCGGATTCATGCTTACCAACGGCATCATGATCCCGATCACCGCGTTCCTCATCGAGACCTTCACCACCCGCCAGCTGTTCCTGTACGCGATGGGCATATTTGCAGAATGATCTTGGCGTTAATGCACTGGTGTCCGGTCTGGTGATGATGCCGAGCGGCATCGCCATGGGCATCCTGAACCGGTGGCAGGCAAGATGTATGACCGTATCGGTGGCCGGCCGCTCGCCTTACTGGGCTTCGCGATCATGACGTCTGCGGCTGTGCTGCTGGTCACCATCATGAACACGCACACCGCGGCGGCCATGCGCACCGGAGTGCCGGAAGCGGCGGCATCGGCCATTGGCGTGCGGGCTTCGTTCCGCACGGTCGCCATTGTGTGCGCGGTCTGTTTGGTTGCGTCACTCTTCATTCGTGATCGCGGCCGCCGACTTGGACAGCAGCGTTAGGCGAATCCTTCACCGATTGCTGGCCTTCTTGATCAGCGCGTCCAAAGTACCGGCTTGGCGCGCGGCTTCCACATCTTCCCAGTCGAGACCGGTGTCTTTGGCCCTCCCGTAGAAAAACCGCACCAGACCGGCAAAGTCCGGTTTATATCCGGTTTCCCGGAATGAACGGGCCAGCGAATCACCGATTTGCGGGTCATCAGGCCTTCGTGCCTCATAGATCGGGATGGAACAGGATCGCCACACGCCTCTCACATGTGCGATGCGATTGACGATCATGCCGCCGTGCGCACCATCGTATTGCGAGGCGGCATGTACGTCCGCCACCTCGTAGACACCACCATGAATGATGTCCTCAACTGTCAGACGACCTTTGACCGCGCTGGCATCGCGAATCCAGAACATCGAAGCGAAATTGGTGTCATCAAGTTCGCGAAAATCACGTATCTCGCGTGTGCCGATACGTTCGTCCTTGTCATACATGAATTCGGCCAAGGCTAGGAATGGCGAGATACCTGCGCCCGGACCGTACTGCAATTCGATACGTAAATCTTCGGATTCATTGCCGGTCAGTCCAATACCGCTGACGGCGCAGTCATAGGCAAACCAATCCCAGAACCACCATTCGATCCTTTGCAGCACCTGCTTCGGATACTTTTTGCATGGGTTCAGATTCACTTCGCGATAATATATGCGTCTCGCTTCGGCATAGACGGCGAGATTGCAGCGTTTGAACATCTCGGCTACGTCTTTGGTGTCCAGCATTGCTGGCAAACCGGCATTTTCGGCAGTAGTAGTGATTGCGGTGCTCATGGTGTTTCCCCTTCATGTGATGTGGACGGCGGGCTACGTTGCCCGCGTAAGGCACACTGTATGACGTTCGTGCGGTGGCTCGCAAGCCACATGGCGAGATGGTGGATAAGTGGAAAACCCAATGATTCCAAGGGGTATGGAATGTGCATAACAGTGGCTACCGTCGGTGGATAACCGCACTTTCTTGCAGGTTATCCACTGATCGCGCAGCTGTTATCCACCGTCTCTGGGTTATCCACATCGTCTCTGGCGTGTCGTCCACTGTCAGCAGTCGATTTCTGCTTCGTTTGGCGTGTATAAGTGCACGGTGAAGTGTATAACTCCGCGCATTAGGCATATTTGCTACTGAGAAAGGTCCCGAAATTGCCTTCGAACGCATAGCTACACTCAGCAGATGTATTCAGCATGGCAATAGACCCACTTAGCACCGGCGAATGATTTTCCCTCGCTTATAGAGTCGCAAAGGCCCAACACCTGTCCCAACGCCGACGCTACTGCACTGGCAGCGTCGGCAGAGGACCACAACTTGGCACAGCAACGACGCTAAAACCGCCCAGCATCGTTACACGTCCAAGTTTTGGCCGCTAACGACGCTTAATGAACGCTTAGCGTCGGCAGCAGGTCACGCACTGGTTCTCCACCGACGGTAGCGCTCCTTAGCGAAGCCAGCCCGCCACTCTTTGGCACATCACCGACGCTGAGAGAACCTCCAGCGAAGCCAACCAGCCAACCGCTGGCGACATGACACCACCCACACCCCTCAGCGAAGCCAACCTGCCAGCGCATGGCACCCCAACACCGATGAGAACACCCACCCCACCAGTGCACAAAAAGGCTGGTCATAGCGGTTGCGATGTAATCGCATCGTAATCGCGATGACCAGCCTCGGGAGTTGGGCTGCAATGAGCACCGATATGAATCAGATAATGATGCCGTTGCAGTGATCGACTTCATGCTGGATAATCTGCGCAGTCCAACCGGCGAAGGTGGCGTGGCGGGCGCGGAACCGACGGTTCTCGTAGTTGACCTCAATACGTCGATAACGCAGCGTGCGGCGTTCGCCGGTCAGGGACAGGCATCCTTCCTGGGTATCGAAGGCACCGTCCGAAGCGGTAATCACGGGGTTGAGCATCACCGTTATGCGCCCGCCAAGGTCTTCATCCACAAAGACGATGATGCGTTTGCCTACGCCAATCATGTTGGCGGCCATGCCCACGCACCGTGAACGGTTGGCCTCCAGCGTGTCTACGAGGTCTTCGATCACCTGCTCGTCGCCGGGCCCGGCCGCTTCGGACGGCGTGCGCAAAACGACCGCGAAGTCATAATAGGACGTTGCATGCTGGAATCACGCTTCTTCGTGCCAATGGGGGTTCTGGCCGAAGGTGTGACCTTCGGGGTTGTCCATTGCGGCGATATCGGCCATGTCCTGATCATCGAGTTCAAAAGCGGTCAGGTCGAGGTTCTGACGCTGGCGCTCCGGTTCAAGGACTTCGGGATGTCCACGTCGCCGTACTGGAGGTGCCAGCGCAAAATGGCCTGGACCACGGAAATACCGTGCTTGGCGGCGATACGCTTCAGGTCCGGGTCGCGCAGCATCTGGTTGGCGCGGCCCAGCGGGCTCCATGCCTCGGTGATGATGCCGTGCGCGTTGTCGTAGGCCAGCTGTTCGCGCTGCTGGAAGTACGGGTGCAGCTCAACTTGGTTGACGGCCGGGGTCACGCCCGTATCGCGAATGAGCAGATCAATATGGCCGGGCAAGAAGTTGCTGACGCCGATATGCTTGACCAGCCCACGTTCACGGGCTTCGACCAGCGCCTCCCATGCCTCAACGAACTGGCCTTGGCTCGGGTTCGGCCAGTGGATCAGATAGAGATCGATGTAGTCGAGGCCCATACGGCACACGCTCTCCTCAATGGTTGAGCAGAGCCTCGTCGTGAGCATTGGTGGCGGCCGGCAGCTTGGACGTGACGATGATGTCTTCGCGCGGCACGCCGGATTCGCGGATGGCGCGACCCACCACACCTTCGTTCTCATAGTTGAACGCGGAGTCGATGAGGCGGTAACCCTGATGGATGGCGGACTTGATGGCGTCCACACCGGCTAGGCCGTTGACCTTGTACGTACCGAAGCCGGTGGCGGGCAGTTTCGAGGCCGTCACTGGCCTTGCGGATCGGAGTGACTGGTGGTTCATCAAGCATGATAGTTCCCCTGCTTCTCCTGTGATGGAATATCGGTTCCATCATAAAGCCAACCAATCCGCTGCGGGCATACTATTTGACTTCCCCCATTTCCTGCGGTGGTGAGCCACTGCACCACCGAAGCGCCGATGGAGAACTCCTCCATCAGCGTGGAGTAGGCGATGTTCAGTGAGGTTTCCGACAGGATGCCGAGGAAGGTCAGAATCGCAAGCGAGACGACCGCGATGACGAGCTTGCCGGAAAAGGGTTGTTTGCCGCCGTGAGGTAGTTGTGTTGCTGAATCAGTCATAATCGTTGCTCTCCTCCATTCATTCACATGCTTTTGCGATGCTGCGCGTCTTCCTGCATAAGCCGCAGGGCTTCGGTCAATGTGCGCACAGTGGTTTCGCATTGTTCCACGGTCAGCCCGCCCAATAGCTGGCTAAGATGCGCATGGTATTCCTCTACGTAAACGCGGCGGATATCTAGTCCACGCTCGGTGAGCGTGAGCGTCACCGCACGCCGATCGGCGGCATCCATATGCTTGACCACCAGACCAAGCTCCACCATCTCGCCAACGAGTTTGGTAACGCTCGGCGTAGTGACGCCGAGAAAGGCGCTGACATCGCTTACCCGTGCGGTGCCGATTTCCTGCCCATTCGTTTCGTTGATATGCCAGACGGCATCAATGACGTGTACGTAGCGCGGTTTCAGGCCTTTGGGCAGTGCCGGCATCAGCTCGGTGATAGCCTTCGCTTTCCAGCAGACATCCAGGAGGCTCCGCACCTCATTCACCGGAAGCAAGCCGGTCTTGGTATCGGTTCGGGAATCGCACATCGCTGGCCCAACCTCCAATTAGTTACCAATAGTCATTACCATAAGTAACTATATGCAGGCTCTAGACAAACCCAACGGCCTGCGCGCCCGTGTCGAGTTCCGTTTCGACATAAAAAAGCCAGGGAATCCCTGGCTTGCAATGCACATATCGCTGCAGATTTGCCGGGACCTATATGTCCCCGGCAACAACAGCCGTATATACGCTACCGATCAGTGCTGCCCTCATCATCCTTGGCACCTGCCGTGGCGGCCTCAGTCTCCTTGGCGTTCCACCCGGCGACGGCATTCCAACCACTCCATCCGATGACCACTAGCAAGCACAGCGAGAAGACAATAGTGGCCCAATTGAACAGCGAGCCATCGTTATTGGCCTCGACCAGTGACTGCCAGAGCCAGATAACGCAGGCCAAGCAGGTCAATGCATACATACGGGAGGTGGAGCGCGCGGTGAGTTTCATGGCGGAAAAAGTCCTTTGATTACAAGAATGACGGCAGATAACAGTGTGGGATCCGCACCAGCGGCACCGGCACGAATCCCACATCGAGGAGGAGAAAGGGGAAGGTCAGCTCTTCTTGCGCTTGGACATGATGTCCACGGCGACGGCCAGCAGGAGCACGAGGCCCTTGATGGTCTTCACCACGGCGGTGTCAACACCCATGATCGACAGACCCTGGTTGATAACACCCATCACGAATGCACCGATCACAGCGCCCGGGATGGTACCAATACCACCGGTAACGGCCGTGCCACCGATGAAGCAGGCGGCGATGGCGTCCATCTCGAACTCCATACCGGCCTGAGCAGTTGCGGAAGCCAGACGGGAGAGCATGCAGACAGCGGCCACTGCGGACAGGAAGCCCATGTGGACGAACAGCAGGAAGTCCACGCGGCGGGTGTTGATACCGGAGAGGATGGCGGCCTTGCGGTTGCCACCAACGGCGTACACGTGGCGACCGAACACGGTCTTGGTCAGGATGAAGTTGTAGATGAAGACCAGCACACCGACGATCACCAGCATGATCGGGGTACCACCCTGATCAGCGTTACCGGAGGAAGCCAGCAGGTAGGTGACGAAGGCGATGACGACCGCGGCAAGCACAATTTTGAGGACGGTCAGGCTCATCGGCTCGGGCACCAGGCCGACCTTGGCCACACGGGCGCGCTTGCGCAGCTGGCTCCAGGCAAAGCCGACGATGCACAGGATGCCGAGCACAATGGTCAGACCATCGAACGGACCCCACCAGCCAAGGATGTTGGGCAGGTAGTTACGGGCAATGCCACGGAATTCGAGGGAGGTAATCGGCACGGATTCGCCGACGATCACGGTGGCGAGACCACGGAAGATCAACATGCCGGCCAGAGTGGTAATGAAGCCCGGGATGCCGATGACGGCGACCCAGAAGCCCTGCCAGACGCCGACGATCAGGCCGACGACCAGAGCGATGACGATGGCGAGCATCCAGTTGACTCCGGCGCGTTCCATCAGCAGTGCACACACACCACCGATGAAGGCTACCAAGGAACCAACCGAAAGGTCGATGTGGGTGGCGATGATGACCATCACCATACCAATGGCCAGGATGATCACGTAAGCGTTCTGCTGAATCAGGGACACGAAGGAGTTCGGCTTCAGCAGCACGCCTCCGGTCAGGACCTCGAAGGCCACGACGATGACCAGCAGTGCGCCGACAATACCGTATTGACGGGCATTGTTGGCAACCGTGGCCAGCAGGCCGGTCTTTTCTTCTTTCTTTGCAGGTGTTGCAGTTGCGGCGCTCATCAGGCTGCCACCTCCCTTTCCTTGGTCATACCCTTCATCAGGTATTCCTGGGTAAATCCATTCTTCTCAACATTGTCGGTGACGACACCGTAGGACACCGTGTAAATGCGGTCACAGATACCGATGAGCTCGGGCAGCTCGGAGGAAATCACGATGACGGCCTTGCCTGCATCGGCAAGCTTATCGATGATTTCGTAGATCTCATACTTGGCGCCGACGTCGATGCCTCGGGTCGGCTCATCGAGGATGAGGATGTCCGGCTGCGAGATAACCCACTTGGCGAGCAGCACTTTCTGCTGGTTACCACCGGAGAGGGTGGAGACATTCACATCGATGTCATGGCACTTGATGTTGAAGTCCTTGCGGTACTGTTCAACTTCCTTGCGCTCAAGGTTGTCGTCCACAACCCCGCCCTTGCTGATCTTGGTCAGGGAGGCCAGGGACGCGTTCTCTCGGATGTTCTGCAGCAGGTTCAGACCGTTGCCCTTACGATCCTCGGTGGCGTAGGCGAGACCTGCGTCAATCGCGGACTGCACGTTGGGCATCTTGACTTCCTTGCCCTTGACGAACACCTTGCCGGAGATGTTGGAACCGTAAGAGTGGCCGAAGATGGACATGGCCATCTCGGTACGACCCGCACCCATCAGACCCGCCAGACCGACGATCTCGCCGGCATGCACGTTGATGTTCGCATGGTCTACGATCACGCGCTCCGCGTCGAGCGGATGATGCACGGTCCAATCCTCGACACGCAGGTATTCCTCGCCCGGGGTATTGGAGGGGTGGTTCGGGTACAGGTTGTGCAGCGGACGACCCACCATCTTGCGGATGAGTTCTTCCTGGTCGAGCGGCGTCTCCGGCGTCACGTACATCACACCGACGGTCGAACCGTCTCGAATGATGGTGACATTGTCGGCGATGGCGGCGACCTCGTTGAGTTTATGAGTGATGATGATGCTGGTCACGCCCTGCTCGTCACGTAGCTGACGAACCAGGTCAAGCAGGTGGGCGGAATCCTCATCGTTCAGTGCAGCGGTCGGCTCATCGAGGATGAGCAGCTTCACGTCCTTGGACAATGCCTTGGCGATTTCGACGAGCTGCTGCTTGCCGACGCCGATGTCCATAACCTTGGTATCCGGGTCTTCGGGAAGTCCCACACGATCGAGCAGCTTCTTCGCCTCGGCACGGGTCTTGTCCCAGTCGATTACGCCACCCTTGGCCTGCTCGTTGCCGATGAAGATGTTCTCCGCAATGGACAGGAACGGCTCAACGCCAGTTCCTGATGAATGATTACGATGCCGTCGCCTCGGAATCATTAATAGTATGGTATTTGCATTCCTTGCCATCAAAGGTGATTTTGCCGGAATAGCTACCGTATGGGTACACACCCGAAAGCACGTTCATCAGGGTCGATTTACCTGCACCGTTCTCGCCGCAGATGGCGTGGATCTCGCCGCGATCGACGGAAAGATTCACATCGGTGAGGGCTTTGACCGGACCGAACGTCTTCGTGATGTTTTCCATCGTCAAGATGGTGTCATTTGATGACATGTCACCACTCCTCGTCACAGTTCTGTGTTCATGGACATGCGGCGCATATCGCTATGCGCCGCATGTCATTGTGTTTGTTTACGGATTGCCTGATGAGACTACTTAGTCAGCTCGTCGAAGCGATCCTGGGTGATGTAGTTGGCCGTGACCAGATCCTGGAGGTTGTCCTTGGTGATGTTCTGGGGGTCAAGCAGCTTGGACGGGACGTCGATGTTGTTGTTGTTGAACTTGCCGTTCAGGCCGGAGACTTCCTTGCCCTCGGCGATCTCGACGACCATGTCGTACACGGCGTCAGCCAGCTTGTTCACGTCCTTGAACACGGTCTCGCCCTGCTTATCCTTGGCGATGTTGGCAACTGCGATCTCCATGGCGTCCTGACCGGTGATGTACGGCCAGGAGTCGGTGCCCGGCTTCATGTCGGGACGCTTGGATTCGATGGCGTTGATCACGCCCTGGGCGATGCCGTCGTACGGAGTGAGGACCGCGTCGAGCTTCTCGCCGTGGGCGTAGGTGGAGTCAAGGATGGATTCCATGTCCTTCTGCGCCTGCTCGGTCTTCCAGCTCATCACGGAGATCTTCTGCCAATCCTCAACGGTGAAGTCCTTGGTCACGCCACCCTGACCGTGCTGGGACGGGGAGACGAGCACGCCCTTCTCGAAGTACGGCTGCAGCAGATCCCAAGCGCCCTTGAAGAAGTACTTGGCGTTGTTGTCATCCGGGGAACCGGTGAACAGCTCGATATTGAACGGGCCGGTGGCGCCATCCTTAAGCTTGAGCTGGTCAATGAGCACGTGGCCTCGAGCACGCCGACCTGCTCCAGCTGGAAGGTGGCGTAGTAGTCGACGGCGTCGGTGTTCATGATCAGTCGATCGTAGGCGATGACCTTGGCGCCTGCATCGCGGGCCTTCTCAACGGCGGGGCCCACTGCGGTGCCATCCTTGGAGGCGACCACGACGATCTTGGCGTCGTTGTTGACCATGTTCTCGATGTCAGCGTTCTGCTGGGCCGGCTTATCGTCGGCGAAAGACAGGATGACCTTGTATCCGGCCTTCTCCAGCTTGGCCTTCAGGTTGTTGCCGTCCTTGTTCCAACGCTCTTCGGACTTGGTCGGCATCGAAATGCCGATAGTGGCACCCTTTTCGATCTTGGCATCACCGCCAGTTGCCTGGCCGCTACGGCTGCCACCACAGGCCGCGAGGCCCGCGCACATGGCAACGCCTGCCACCACGGCGACGATCTTCTTAGTGAACTTCATTTGCTCTCCTTCATCTTCGAGGGGATGGCGAACCCTCCTTGGTCGCCCGAACCTGAGAATAACCTCAGGTTCATCTCATAGAATACCGTATTAAGTTAAGTTGTCAAACTCAAGAAAGCGAATTTCCTGTCGTTTGCGTTCGACCAATGAACGCAATGGCGATTTTTTCGCGCATCACAAGGCGACACGCCGAAAAATCCACGCTCTGCGCCTCGCTGTGCCTCATGCCGGTAACGACTACACTGGATTCTTATGGCAACAAGGCTTTTCGGTTCGCAGACCTCGCTTCGCGAGGCAAACCGCGCCAACTTGCTGGCCAGCATCCACAAGTTCGGCGCCATGACACAGGTCGAACTCGCAGAGGTGACAGGACTGTCCACTGCGACCGTGTCCACGCTCGTCCATCAGCTCGTCGACGAAGACCAGCTGGAGACCAAAAGCACCGTTCGCAACGGTCGCAGAGCCACTCTGGTGACCCTTGCACGGCATCAGGGCCTCGGCGTCGGGCTTTGGATCGCGCGACGTCATCTTACGCTTTCTATCGTTGACTTCTCGAAGTCAATCATCGCTGAGCACACGCTCCCCCTGCCGTTGGGCCACAAGGCGGACACAACGCTGGAACGCGCCATGCTGCTCATCAATGAGACCCTGAGCAGCATCGACGCCGAAGCCAGCGAGCTGGTCGGCATCGGCGTGGCCGTGGCCGCACCGGTGGCCACCAGCGACCACACCATAGCGATTCCCGCATTCTGCCGGATGGGACGGCGTCGATATCACGTCCCCGTTGCGCACGGCGTTCAACGTTCCCGTATACGTCGATAATGACGCGAATTTCGCGGCATACGGCGAATCCCGTATGGGCGTGGCGGCAGGCAAACGCAATTTCGTATATATCTCAGCCAGCGACGGGGTTGGCGCAGGCATCGTCATCAACGGCGAAATCATGCATGGCGTGACCGGCCTGGCCGGTGAAATCGGCCATATCCAGGTCGACCCGCTGGGTGCCATCTGTTCGTGCGGCAACCGCGGCTGCCTTGACACCGTCGTGGCGGAAAACAGGCTGGTGCAGTTGCTCAGCGTCACACACGGCAATATGACGCTGGATGATCTGGTGTCCTTTGCCAACGAAGGCGACCCCGGTTGCCGTCGCATCATCGCCGACGCGGCCGTGCGTATCGGTCAGGTGGCGGCTGATCTGTGCATCAGCGTGGATCCGGAGGTCATTGTGCTCGGCGGCAAGCTGGCCATGACCGGCGACGTATTCATCCAACCGTTCAATGAAGCGTTGCAGCGCATGCTGTTCCCTGATGCCGTGGCACCCATCGATGTACTCGTGTCATCCCACCCGGACGACAATTGCGCGCTAGGCGGCGCATTATGCGCCATCGAGTTCTCGGTTCGCAATGACGTCAGCCAGTGACCGGTACCAGGAGAAGAGTGATAAGAAGGAACACACCATGAGGAATTCGAGCACACCTCCTCTGCTGCGGCTGGAGGACATCTGTGTGAAGTTCGGCTTCGTCGAGGCGTTGAAATCGGTGAATCTGTCCATCCAGCGCCAGGAGGTCATCGCCATCGTGGGCGATAACGGCGCAGGAAAGTCCACTCTGATCAAGGTCATCGCGGGATTTCTGCAGCGGGATTCGGCCATATTTATCTCAACGGCGAACAGGTGACCATTCCCTCGATCAGGGAGGCGGACCGCATGGGCATCGCATCGGTGTTCCAGGGGCAGGAGTTCTGCGACAACCTGGACGTGGCCTCGAACCTGTTCCTCGGCAAGGAGATCAATCAGATTGGCATACGCGATGACGATTCGATGAACTCGCGTGCCCGTTCCGTGCTGAAGACCCTGAGCTCGGCGATTCGGGTCGGCTCCCCTATCGCATCCTTATCCGTCGGCCAGCGCCAGACCGTGGCCATAGCGCGCACGCTGCTCAATGACCCGCAGCTTATTCTGCTGGACGAACCGACCGCCGCACTGTCGGTGATGCAGTCGGCGGAAGTGCTCGCATATATCAAGCGACTGCGCTCCGAAGGCCGGTCCGTGGTGATGGTCTGCCACGATCTGCCGGATGTGTTCGCGGTATCCGACCGCATTGTCGTGATACGTCAGGGGCACGTCACCGGCGTGCATCGAACCGTCGAAACGTCCTATGAGGAGATTATCGCCGAAATCGCCGGCGTGACCACCGAACACGAGTATGAGGAAATCGCCGAGAACCCGAAATTCGATTCCATGGTCAGGCAGCGGAAACTCATCGACCGCACTATCAGCGCGGCAGTGAGCCATGGCACCGGCCATGACTCACCATTAGACTAACGCCCCGTTGCCGGAGCGGCATCGTCAGCGCAGAGCCAGGTTGGCGGCACCGATGAGGCCGGCGTCTTGGCCGGCGGTGGCGGCGACGATCTTGGCATGGCCGCGGTAGGCGCTGCCTTCCAGGAAACGCTGGTAGTTGTAGCGGGCCGCTCCAGCAGAATGTCGCCGACGGCCACCACACCGCCGCCGATCACAAACAGGTCCGGATCGAGCACGGCGGAGACTGCGGCCATCGTGCGGCCAAGCCATTCGCCGATCTTGCCGAATGCGTACAGGCCGAGCACGTCGCCTTCCTGGGCGGCCTGGGAGACCATCGGGCCTTCCAGCTTGGAGATGTCGCCGCCACACAGCTCCATGAGACGCTTGGCATCCTGCGGACGACGGCGCACGGCGGACTTGGCGAAGTTCTCCAGCGAAGTGCCCGAGGTGTA
>ENA-OQHA01000455-OQHA01000455.1-human-gut-metagenome-genome-assembly--contig:-NODE-455-length-20604-cov-2.702495_pt1 | contig 20604 bp, 28 predicted proteins | sample MGYA00242558_ERZ504707 | MGnify/ENA primary metagenome ERZ504707 (study PRJEB26092, sample SAMD00036197) | human gut metagenome | host: Homo sapiens | study: EMG produced TPA metagenomics assembly of...
GGGTGTTCGTCGGTCCGGAAGTGCCGCTTATCGAGGCATCGTCGACGATTTCGCGGGAGCTGGCATCAAGCGTTTGGTCCGAGCAAGGCCGCCGCGCAAATCGAGGGTTCCAAGGATTTCGCCAAGCAGTTGATGGAACGTCACAACATTCCGACTGCGAAGTATCAGACGTTCGACGATTTGGAGCGTTCCACCGCTTATGTGCGTGAACATGGCGCTCCGATTGTGATCAAGGCTGATGGTCTGGCCGCTGGCAAGGGCGTGACCGTTGCCATGGATGAGGAAACCGCCATCGCCGCTCTTGAAGACATTTTCGTCGATCATCGTTTCGGCAACGCCGGTGCGAAGGTTGTCATCGAGGACTTCTTGGAGGGTCAGGAGTTCTCGCTGATGAGTTTTGTGAATGGCACCGATTTCTGGCCGATGCCGATTTCTCAGGATCATAAGCGCGCTTATGATGGCGATAAGGGTCCGAACACCGGTGGCATGGGTGCGTACAGTCCCGTTCCGCAGATCGGTCAGGATGTGGTTGACACCGCTATCGAAACCATTGTGAAGCCGACCGTGCAGGCTATGTCCGATGAGGGTACGCCGTTCACGGGCATTCTGTACGCTGCTTGATCGCCACCGCGGATGGTCCGAAGGTTATCGAGTTCAATGCTCGTTTCGGCGATCCGGAAACGGAAGTCGTGCTGCCGAAGCTCACGTCTGATCTCGGCGCCGGCATCAGCGCTCTGCTCAATGGCGAGACTCCGGAGTTCACTTGGGATAATGACAACGCCACGCTTGGTGTGGTGCTCGCCGCCGACGGCTACCCTGTCGATGTGATCAAGGGCGCTGCGATTCCTGAGATTCCAGTCGATGAGGATTCCCACGTCTATTACGCTGGCGTGGCTCGTAGCGAAGAAGGTCTGGTCGCCAATTCCGGCCGCGTGCTGTTGGTGGAAACCTCCGCAGCCGACATCAAGGCCGCTCAAGACAAGGTGTATGCGATTATCGACCAGCTCGATACCAAGGGCATGTTCTACCGTCACGACATCGGCGCCAAGGCACTGAACATCTGAATGCACCCAGCGATTGCATACCATCAGAAATGTCTGTAACCATACAATCGCAATCATATATATAAAAAGGACGGCGTTTGTGGTCGGACAGAGAGGAGTCCGACTGCAAAACCGCCGTTTTTTAATCACACAACACAGGCAAGCTTATATTGATTACTTCTGCTCTCCCGGCTTCGGAATGAGCAGGGATGCGCAGAACGCGAGGCCGAGCAGAATCACACCGCCAACCATGGCTGCGATGTAGCCGCTGGTCGCACCGCCGGATGCGGTGAACGCGTTCTGAGCAGCGTACAGCACTGCATAACTCAGACCGGCACCCAGGTTGAATGCACCGGAGTTCAGACCAGGCAGGTAGCCGGATTGTCTTCCGGAGAGAGCACGATGCCCAGACCGTTCAGCATGATGTTGGCAGTACCTGCGTAGGAAACACCCAAAGCCAAAGACATGACCACAAGTGCCCAGATGCTCGGAACGTTGCACACGAAGATGCCGAACAGCACGCCCACAACAGAGACGATCAAGCCAGTACGCAGCACCGCACGGTAGCCGAACTTCGAAGCGAGCACGCCTGCGACCGGACCGAATGCGAGACCGATCAACGCATACGGAGTCAGGGTGGCGAACGATACCACGCTGGCGCTCATGCCGGCGCCGACTTCGGTATCCTGAGCGAGAGCAGGCACGATACCGTTCATGATGCGAACACGCCGGTCATGGTAAGCAGGGTGGTCAGCAGCAGACCCCAAGTACGACGCTGCTTGAGGTAATGCGTGGTGACCATCGGAGCCTTCTGACGCTTCTCAACATTCCAGAACACCACGAACAGCACGGCTGCAATAATGATTTCGACAGCGACCAGCGCCCAATTGGCGGAGCCAGCTTCTGAATCTCGTTGATGGCCAGATATGCGGCCAAGAATGCGGCGGCAAGGGAAACCACGCCAACCCAATCCATCTTCGGAGTCTCGGAAGCGGTGGATTCTTCCGCATACACGAACACAAGCACAATGGCAAGCACCGCAACGCCAACCATGACCCAGAACACGGAACGGAAACCGAACGTGCCAGCAAGCCAGCCGCCAAGAATAGCGTCGACACCGCCGATGCCACCATTAACGGAAGTCAGAATAGCCATGAGCTTGGCGTACTTCTTATCTTCAGTAACCTTGGCGTGCAGCATGATCAGCGTCATCGGCACAATCGGACCGGCAACACCCTGAATCACACGACCGATCATCAGCATCGGCACGTTGACCGCGAGCGCGGAAACCACGCAGCCCAAAGCGGTAAGCACAAGAATGCCAAGCAGCACTTTCTTGCGACCGATCAAATCGCCGAGTCGCGGCAGGAACAGCGAGAACACTGCGCACGAGGTGAAGAACACCGTCTGGGTCAAGCCAATCTGCGCATCGGTGGTGTTGAGTTCAACACGCATGGTCGTCAATGCAGGCGAAAGCATGGACGCGTTGAGCTGGAACGCGAAGATGGCTGCCATCAATGCTGCCATCAATGCGACGACGGACTTGCCGCCTTCGTCGAGCATTTTGCTGTTTTTGGTCTCTGTCATTAGAGCACCCCTTTACTTATCTTTCTCTTCTTTCAGCCGATGGTCTTGATTGCGTCGGTTACCAAATCCCAGAATTTGTTGAAATCAAGCTTGACTGCAACCTGGGTGTGGCATTCTTCGGCGCTCGGCTCTGGACCTCGCAGGTCGGCGACGGTCATGCCAAGTGTGAGATCTCCATGGATTTCGACATCAACCGGGCAACGACGGGTGGTCATGACGCTCGGATCAATGAGGTATGCCACGTGCACGGATCATGGACCGGAGGATCGATGAAATCTTGATTGTCTTGATAGGTCTTGCGGAAGAAGTCCATCAGACCAGACACGAACTTGGCGAGATCAGTGCCAACGCCTTCGATACGCTGCTGCACTTCGGGCGTGCACAATGCCTGATGCGTCAGATCCAATCCGACCATGGTGATCGGCCAGGCTTCATTGAACACGATGTGAGCGGCTTCCGGATCGACCTTGATGTTGAACTCGGCCACGGCACTCCAGTTGCCCACATGGTATCCGCCGCCCATAAGCACGACTTCCTTGACACGTTCAACAATGCGCGGCTCCATGCGGGCAGCCATGGCAATGTTGGTCAGCGGTCCGGTCGGCACCAGAGTGATGGTGCCTGGCTCGTTGCTCATAATGGTGTCGATAATCCAGTTGACGGCATGTCCGGCTTCCAGCGGACGGCTGGGTTCAGGCAGTTCAACGCCGTCAAGACCGGTTTCGCCGTGAATGGAAGCTGCCACTTCCTGCTTGCGCACCAGCGGACGGTCACATCCGGCATGCACCGGCACGTCGGTGGCATGCGCCTTTTCCAGCACTGCACGGGCGTTGTAGGTCACCTTGTCAAGGCTCTGATTGCCACCTACCGTGGTGACGCCCAGCAGATCGATATTGGGATTGCCCACGGCAAGCAGGATGGCGACGGCGTCATCATGTCCCGGATCGCAATCAAGGATGATTTTCTTGGACATTATGGTTCCTCCTTATGTGCTCCAACTTTGAACCGATAATGAGGTGGTCGACGATTGACTGACTCCAGCTCATCGGTCACACAACTTGTTGCAAGGCCGGCAATGGCCTTTGATATCAGCGACTTCCGAAACCTTCGAGCAGTTGTTCGGCTGCCTGAAGATCGATGTCACGAGGTGTGTTTCCTGCAAAACGCTCGTCAACTACGGCCTGCGCATTGGAAACGAGTTCTTCAACGCTGATGCCGTAATCCTCAACAGGATGCAGACCGAGCATGCGGTCGCGGAAATCCTTGAACGCTCTGCTTGCGATAATCGCAACCTGCTCGTCCGGCGCATTTTCCGGGTAGACCGCACCTAGAATCTGACCGATCTCACGAACCTTATGCGCACGTACGGGAGCAACGAACTCCATAACCGCCGGCAACGCGTAGCCAACGGCTTCACCGTGCACGATGTGGTATTTCGCTCCGAGCACGTGTGCGATGGAATGCCCCGCAATGGTTCCCGCATTGTTCAGCATCCATCCTGCAAGCGTCGACGCGACCATCACACGTTCCCTGGCTTCACGATCCTGACCGTTTGCCACAGCACGCGGCAGATAGTTGTACAGCAGGAACATCGCTTTTTCGCAAATGGCATCCGTGACCGGACTTGCCATTCGGGAAAGGTATCCTTCCGCGGCGTGGCAGAATGCGTCAAGTCCGCAAGCGATGGTCATTTTGCGGGCAGTGTCAGCATGAGATCCGCGTTCAGCACGGCATATTCGCTGACTGCCGGATCGGCAAGCACCGCGAGTTTACGACCGGTGGATCCTTCGGTGACCACCAGCGCGTTGGACATTTCGCTGCCGGTGCCGGCGGTGGTCGGAACTGCGATCATACCGTTGCATGGTGCGATCGGCTTGGCTGGATCGGTGTATTCGATGATGGATCCGCCGTTGACACGCACGATGTTGATGCCTCGGGCAACATCCATGGAACTGCCACCGCCGATGGCGATGATGCTGTCAGCCTTATGCGCTTCGAATGCTTCGACGCCGGATTCCACGGTTTCGCAAAGCGGGTCGGGCTTGACCTGGTCGAATACCGCCACATCGACACCGACCTGTTCAAGCTTGGTACGTGCGGCAACGACCAGCGGCATGCTTCCGACGAAGGAATCCGTGACCATCAGCGGACGAGAATAGCCCGCGGTCTGCATGATATCGACCAGAGTCTCCCCTAAATCGTCAGTGCAGACCACTTTGACGGGTTGCAGCAGTTTGACTTCCATAGCCATCGGTCACTGTCCGATCTTTGCGGCCGCAGCGTCGGCATTGATGCAGAATTGACGAACCTTGTCGATGTCTTTCTCCATGTAGCCGCCGTCGTATTTGATGCTGGTCTTCGTCAGGGAGTCCACGCCATACGGCTTGCACTGTTCGATGGCTTCGGCAACATTGTCTGGTCCAAGACCGCCAGCCATGATGACCGGCTTGCCGCATTCGGCCACAATACGGCGTCAATGCTCCAGTCGTGGGTCAGACCGCTGGCACCAATGCCGGTGTCGGGGGCCAGACCGGAGTCCGTGAGGATGAGATCGCAGTATTGTGCGTACTTCTTGGCACGGTCGACGGCGGATTCATCGTCAACGAGCACGGCCTGCATGAGTTTGGTGTTCGGAGCGGCTTCCTTAAGTCGGGCCGCGAATGCTTCATCTGCGGCGTACCCATCGCCTGCGATATGCAGAATGTCAGGCCGCACCTCTCTGGCAAGCTCGATCATCTCGTCGGGATCGTTGGTCAGCATGATGGCCACGGAGGTGACGCCACGACGCTTGCATTCGTCGAAAATGCGGTGCACGCGTTCGATTGGCACGCGATGTGCCGGAACGCCACCATGCTGCATCGGCACCAGTCCAATGTTATCGGCACCAGCTCCATGGTTTTGACGGCCTCATCGTATTCGATCAGAGAATAGATCTGCTTGACTACCATTGTCGGTTCTCCTTGTGTTTGTATGGGTTGATGGACGTGTGATGTAGCAAAATTCAGGCGGTACGCACTTCGTCGAGCAACGGCTCGATCTCGCCGGACATCTTCTTACGTATGCGTTCCACGGTGATATCGGGCACTGCTTTTGTGCATTCGAGCGCGATGCTGGATGCTGCCTGCGCAATTTTGCCGACTTCTTCAAGATCTCGATCGGGGTTATCGAAGAAGCTCCAGGTGATGGCTGCCATGCCGGCATCTCCGGCCCCATTTGCCGTGGCGATTTCGGTACGGTATGGCGGCACATGCTTGAAGCTGTATTCGTCGTTTTCGTGTCTCGCGCACAGGATTCCGTTGGCACCCAATGAAATGAATACGTTCTTCACGCCCCTGTCGAGCAAGGTCTTCGCTGCGGCACCTGCCGAATACTGGTCGGCGATACCGATGCCGGTGAGTACGGATGCTTCCAAATCATTCGGCTTGAGCACGGTCATCTTGTTGAGGATCGTGTCGAAACGGTGCGCTTTGACTGTGGAAACGGTGTCTCCGAACAGTGGCGCGGTGACGTGTTCGCCAATCCATGCCATGGTTTCCGGTTCAAGATTGGCGTCAAGCAGGCAGATGGCGGCACCGTTGATGAAGTCGAGGCGAGATTCGAGGAATGCCGGATTGATTTCCTTGCAGATTTCCATGTCGTTGACGGCCACCAGCAGATCGCCCGTATCGTCGGTGATGAACATGTAGGTGGAAGAACGGCGTCCTTCCAGCTGTGCGGCATAGTCAAGATTGATGTTGTTGGCCGCGCACGAACGTTCCAGGGTCTTGCCGTTTTCATCGTCGCCGTAGACGGTGATCAGGTATGTCGGCATGCCCAGATGAGCCATGTTCTGTGCGATGTTCTGCCCGACACCACCTGCGGACATGCTGACGACGCCGGATTCGAGTCTCGGTCCACTACGGTGCTCGTCGGTCTACCACAGATGTCCATGTTCATGCCACCGATGACCACAACGTAACGGTCAGGAACAGTATTTCCTGAAGTCATATCCGCCATGGATATTGCCTCCTACATTTTCGGGGATATATCTGCCTTGATACACCCTTGATGAAACGTTTTATCTTCAATTTAGAGTACAACAAAAGTTTAAACCAGTCAACTTTTGCTTATTTTTCATCGATGTAACATATGGAAAAATCGCGTGTCTCGCGATTACGAAAGAAACAAATGTAAGACCGCCATACCTGCGTTACTGCAGCAAATCAGCTTTGCGCCGCACAGCTTCTTCAGAAAAATCAGCGCAAATCGACTGCACCTGAGACATATTCATCGCAGCCGCCACAGACGCATATCTAGCGCATTCCCGCTGTGTTTTATGCTCACGACGCGCCCACACCAGCGCACTCAACGCCGCCGACGCACCACCATTGGTATATCGACGTTCCTCCGCCCTTCCCGGCAAAGACCAGAAAAAGCTTTCATGTTCGCAGCAGTACAGCATGTCCGAATCGTCCACAAAAAGAAACACATTACGTACACCGGACCGCAGCAAATGTTCGGCGCAATCTCTGGCACTGGCCTCGTCATGCACCTCAATCCCCGACACGAATTTGGCTTCGGCGGAATTAAGCACCATAGTGTCGATGCGATCGAGCACCGGCGTGATTCGCGCCGCTTTATTAACGGAAACCACGCGCACGAAAATCGGTCGACTTGTTTTTCGCAAACCCATGCTATGGCATCAGACGGCAAGCTCGAATCAATCGCCACCATTTCCGCATTGACGATGGTCTGCTCTCGTTGCGCTAGAAATTCCGGGGTGATTTCCGCACTGATCTGCATATCATCAAGACCCACAATCTGACGCCCCTGCGCGGAAACAACCGACAAGAAGGTGGAAGTAGGCATATGGGAAATCTGCTTGGCATGCGTGATGTCAATGCCGTTGCATACGCGTCCTGCTTGACGCGTTCGCCGTTCTCATCATCACCATAGACGGAAATCAAATAATTCGGCACGCCAAGCCGGTTCAGATTGTAGGCGATATTGTAACCAATGCCGCCCACGGATGACACAATGCGCCCCATGTTGGAACTTTCCCCAACCACATCCTGCATGGCGACACCGTAATGGTCTATATTGATGGCGCCAACAACAGCCACATAGCTGGGCGGAGTGACGATATACCCTTTGCCTTGGATGTACCCTTTTTTCATCAGGTTGGAGATGTGCGCGGCCACCCCTGAACGGGTGATGCCGCACAGTTCCGCAAGCTCGTTTTGGCTGATCAAAGGATTCTGCTTAATCCACGCCAAAATCTGCTGTTCGCGATCGGTTGCGGCCATCTCTTCCCCCTTGCCTCTAGGGAAGATCCATGAAATCGGTGTCTTTCAGATAGTTCTTCCCTGTGGTGATATCGTACTGAATCAGCTGGTAGTCGGCAAGCAACTGCTGGTTTCCGCGTCGAAGTCGCTTTCGGCCATGGGATTGCCGTCAGCGTCGAGATAGATGTTCTGACCTTCAGGGATACGGTCCCATCCCTGGATATTGTTGACGACAGGTGGCTCCATGGCGGAGATCTTCTCATGCATTTGCGTGAGGAACGCCAGATACGGGGACACCTTGGCGTTCATATGCTCGGCGGCCTGCGCCACGAAGAAGTTCGGCGACGAATAGTCGGCGTTGTCGATCTCGTTGCCTTGCGAGCTGGACGCCTTGTTGGACCAGATGAAATAATCCGTCAGATGCAAGGCAAGCGAATTGTTGTCGTCTTCGGAAGCGGACGAATAAATGCCCGGCAGATGATCGCCGTAGAACACCACGGTGATCGGCTTGTCGATGGCGTCGAGCTTGTCAAGGAAGTCGGCGGTCGCCTCGTCGGTCAGAGCCGCACCCTTCTGATAGGTTTCGATGGACTCCTTCTCATCGTCCTCCAAAGGAGTGTCCGTAGTGGATTCGGCCTTGAAATCGTTGTTCTTATACCAATCGTGGTATGGCATGTGGTTCTGCATGGTGATGACCTGCAGGAACTGGTTGCCATCGGTTTTCTTGACTTCTTCGATGGTGCTCTCGTACGTCGCTTCGTCAGACACGTACGGCGAATCGTCGATCTTGTCTTGATGCGAGATGACGTCCGGACCGGTCAACGTGTAGAAATGCGAGAATCCGAACTTCTTATAGTTGGTCGCACGCGAGTACATAGACGATTCGTACGGGTGCAGTCCGATGGAATTCTTCGACGCCCCCCACAGCTGGTTGATGGTCGGCGTCCAATGCTCGCTCGGCACAAGCTGCTGATACGGGCTGGTGAGCGACGAATCGAAATTCGACATGCTCAAACCCGTCAATCCCATGTATCGAGGTTTGCGGTACCACCGCCATATCCGGAAGAAAGCATCAAACCGGAGGTCGTATTCTCTTTGATGGAACGAATGTTGGGCATGGAATCCTTGTTGACCTTAAGCCCCGGCACGCGAGACGGGTCGGAGAAGGATTCGGACAGCACATAGATCACCGTACTGTCGGTCATGTTCTCGGTACGAGATGCGTTGATCTTCTTCGCTTCTTTTTCGTATCGTGCCGCGACTTCCTTCATGGTTTCTTCGGAATAGTCGTCAGGCTTCACCATGACTTTCGGATTCAGCTGCCTGGTGAAGGCGACCATCGGTCCGTTGCGCTGCGCATCGTAGACGGAATCCCACATGGACGGCATGTCCCCCATTGCCGAAGAGAAGGTTTTCGCCCAAGATCCGACAGTGCTCACCTGCATGGAATACAGCGTGAAGAACGTTCCCGGCACGATGATCAGCAGTAGTCGCACGATGGCATTCAGCGAGCGCGACTGCTTGTCGTCGCCACGGAAAAGCTTGCCGTGACGGCCGTCACGATGATTCAGGAATACGAAAAGCGCAATGAAAGCAACGAATATGACGACGGCGAGCAGAATGGTCCACTGTGCGCCTGCCGGCATGAAGCTCATAAGATTGCCCGCATCGGCTTTGAGGAAGTTCAGATCGCTGGGAAGAATCGCCTCATATCGGATGGATACTTTGAAATGTTCGATCACCGCGATAATGAATGTCACCGCCAGAAATATTGGCGTGGCGATCCAGAAGCGGTTGATGAGCATAAGCAGTATCACATACAGCACGCCCCACAAAATCAGGTTGAGCACCGCCACAAAGTTGAGGTTGGTGAACATTTTGGTGACGAAGCCCCAACCGGTCAGCCACATGTTGTTCGAAAGCTTGACGCGTGTAGCGGATTGACTGACGCCAATCTGTAGCGCTGCCACACCGATGGCGTCGAACACCACAAACAGTATGCCGTACAACCACCCTGGGAATTCCTTACGTTCCTTGGCGGGTGCGTTTGGATCAATCGTCGAGATCTTCAGTTCCTCAATCGTCTCTGTATTCACGGATTCGTTCGTCAAGTGTTTATCTCCACTCGTAACGTGTCAGTTCGCTTCGTTTCCCGCCTTACGGCGACGCCAAGGCACTATTCTCGCGACCATATCTGACAAAAAGCTGTAATGATCGATTTCATCCACAGTTTCTTCTGATTTTCTTACGCATATGTCGATGAAATCGCAAAAGAACGATGAGGGGGTATAGACAGTTCGGATGGCAGTATCTAGTTGTCGTCAAGGATTCCGCCGTCCACATAACCGTTGTTGCTGAAATCGGCGAAATTGTTGAGATCGACGGAATTACCGTCGTGCCTCATTCCGGCAGTCGGGGCATAGTCCGAACACCTCAAGCGTATGCCGTTCGATGGTGAATCCGTATTTCTCGCTGATGCCACGCAGCCAAGTTTCGGATGGCGATTCGATTTCCACGGTTTTGCCGCAATTCGTGCATACGAGATGATGGTGATGCCCGTCATCACCACACAGACGGAACAGCTGTTGGCCTTCCAAACGCACGGTATCAGCCTCGCCTGCCTCAGCCAAGGCATTCAATTGACGATATACAGTGGCAAGGCCGACCTTCACGCCTTCGTCTTCCAGCTTGCGATGCAAATCCTGTGCGGAAATGAATTCATCGTTTGCCTTCAACGCATCATGAATCAGTTCTTTTTGTTTGGTGTTGCGCTCCACGCGTCCGTCCGTCAATCTATGTCCGTTCTTGATGGCTTCGCGCGTCGTCCTCCCCTCAGGGAAAGGCTGACGCGCGAAACATGCCGTCATCGGTTTTATTTCAAATCATCCCAGCAGCCGGTCCGTTCAAGATCCGCCACAGTTTGCCTGGTGTCGTCGGTCAGCACGGTGATATGCCCCATCTTGCGATCATGACGCACTTCAGCCTTGCAATAGTCGTGCATATTCCATTCGGGATGCTCGGCGATCAGCGCGCGGGTCGGTGCCACATGCTGCCCGAGCACATTGACCATAACAGCCGGCTTGAGCAGTTCGGGCTGTTCGAGCGGCCACCCGGCGATGCTCGAATATGCGCGTCGAACTGGTCGAACGAGCACGCTTCGATGGTGTAATGACCGGAGTTATGCGGGCGCGGGGCAAGCTCGTTGACGATAACCCGCTCATCCTTGGTAACGAAGAGTTCGATAGCGAGGATGCCGGCCAGTTCGAAGCCTTGCGCCAAACGCAAAGCGAGTTCGTGCGCTTCCTTCGCCACGTCTTCGCTGACTTCGGCCGGAGCGATGGTCATGTGCAGAATATTGTTACGATGCTCGTTGCGCACGATCGGGAAGGTCACATAATCCTTGCCGTTACCGGCAACGAGAATGCTCGCTTCGAATGCGAAATCGACGAATCCTTCGAGAATGCTCGGCGGGAATCCGCCACCGCGATCGGCACGGCTCGTACCTTTTCGAGATCGGCATCGGATTTCAGCACGGTCTGGCCGTGGCCGTCGTACCCGCCGGAACGTGTTTTCAGCACGGCCGGGTAATGGATTTCACCGAGCGCCGCATCAAGCTCCTCAACGCTGTTGACGGCCTTCCATGGTGCGGTCGGCGTGCCATGATCATTGATGAACTGCTTCTCGTTGACGCGATCCTGCGTGACACGCAGCAAATCGGTGCCTTGCGGGGCTGCAGACAAGGAACGCACTTCGTCGATGGCGTCGGCGTTCACGTTTTCGAACTCGTACGTGAGCACGTCGGACTTTTCAGCCAGTTCTCGGATCGCGGTGATGTCGTCGTATTCGGCAGTGACTTGGAAGTCGGCCACCTGTGCGGTCGGGCAATCCGGAGTCGGGTCGAGCACGCCGATGCGGAAGCCATGTAGCGGGCGGACAACGCCATCATGCGGCCAAGCTGACCGCCACCGATAATGCCGATGGTGGCCCCTGGCATCAGACGTTCAACACGGCCATTGGTTTCCTCAGACAAGCTGGGCATTGGATTCAGCCACCTTTTCCTTCAGAGAGTCACGATATTCCTGCAAAGCATTGGCCAAACGCTCATCGGTGGTGCTCAGAATGCTCACAGCCAAAAGACCTGCGTTTGTGGCACCGGAGTTGCCGACTGCGGTGGTGGCGACCGGGATGCCGCCTGGCATCTGCACGATGGACAGCAGCGAATCCCAACCGGACAGCGCATGGGAACGCACCGGCACGCCGATGACCGGCAGGGTGGTCTGGGCCGCGACCATGCCCGGCAGATGTGCCGCGCCGCCGGCTCCGGCGATGATGACCTTCAGACCGTTGGCACGGGCACTATGCGCGAACTCGCCCATCAATTCCGGGGTACGGTGCGCGGAAATCACCTGTTTCATGTACGGCACTTCGAACTGATCAAGCATCTCGCAGGCGTGCTTCATGGTTTCCCAATCGCTCGCCGACCCCATAATCACTGCGACTTCAGGCTTGTTGTCTGCCATCAAGGACCTCCGAAAGAATCCAAAAGAACATGTTCTTGAACACCGTTTACTTTACGCAATCGGCTAGATGTGCAGCACGATTTTCCCGAAAACGTCGCCATTCACGATCTTGGAGAACGCAAGATGCGCGTCGTCGATCGCATATGCGGAATCGATGACCGGATGCAGATCGGCATGTTCCACGAATTTCAGCAAACGTGCGAAATCCTCACGGGAGCCCATGGTATTGCCCTGCACTCGAATATCTTGGAAGAAGATTCTCGTAAGTTCGGCGCCAGGTTGATCGCCCGTAGTCGCGCCGCAGATGGCGATGGTGCCTCCCGGACGCACGGATTTGACGGAATGACTCCATGTGGCCGCGCCGACGGATTCAATGACGGCATCCGCCTTGCGTGGCAGTCGCGCACCCGTTTCAAAGCCGCATCGGCACCGAGCTGCAACACTCGCGCACGCTTGTCTTCGCTTCGTGACGTGACGAACACTTCCAATCCGGCCGCGTGAGCAAGCTGAATCGCCGCGGTCGACACGCCGCTCCGCGCCTTGAATAAGCACCGTGTCTCCCGGCTTCACATTCGCCGATGCGAACAGCAGGGAATATGCGGTAAGCCAGCTGGTACCCAATGCGGCAGCCTCATCAAGATTCAGATTCGCGGGCTTGGCGAACACGTTGGCGCTGGGCACCTGTGTGTATTCGGACATGGTTCCCGCATACCGTTCGGACAGGATCGAGCGTCTCTCCCCCGGCATCACACCGGCGCCATCGGTACCAACGAAGGTATACAAGACCACTTCGGAACCGGCCTTAAGTCCCTTTCGTACGGGAATGTCTTCTTCCAACACGCCAGCCGCGTCCGTGCCGAGGATCATCGGCGTCTGCTCGTCGGAAAGCCCCACACCTTGCAGATCCACACGTCATGATGGTTCACGCTCGCCGAGTTCACACGAATGGTGGACCAGAATGGCTTGGTTTCAGGCTCAGGCATAGTGCCCACTTCAAGCACGGACAGCGGATCATCATAATTCGTTCCGGTGGCATATACGGCTTTCATGTTCGCGCTCCTTTGCGAATAACGGCCTTTCACGATTGCAAACACCTCTATTGTGCCTCAAGTTGAGAAGACTTTGCACTCCTTTGCCCGCAAACACCTCGTCGGGGCATACAGTGGGATATGATTTCGCACTTGGTTGCACTGATCGTAGGGAAGGGTGATTGCGCACGATGACCGCTGGCATTTTGAGTTCGATTCACACTCCGGCGGACGTACATGCCTTTCAGCCCAACAATTACGCGATCTATGCCTCGAAATCCGCGCCACACTGCTCGACTACGGCAAAAACATGGCGGGCATATCGGCTCGAATCTTGGCGTGGTGGAGCTCACTGTGGCATTGCACCGCGTATTCGACTCGCCCCGCGACCGTTTCATTTTCGACGTGTCGCACCAAAGCTACGTGCACAAAATGCTTACCGGCCGCGCCGAAGCATACTTGGACCAATCTTGTTTTGATGAGGTGACCGGTTTCACGAATCCGCTGGAAAGCAACATGATTCCTTTGTGCTCGGCCATACCGGCACTTCGATTTCTCTGGCCTGCGGTCTTGCCAAAACCCGCGATATGCAGCGCGGCGCCGCTGGCGAAAGCACTATCGGCAATGTTATCGCCATTATCGGCGATGGATCCCTGAGTTCGGCCATTGCGTTCGAGGGGCTGAACAATGCGGCCGAACAGGGCGGTAATCTCATCATCATCGTCAACGACAACGAAATGTCGATCGCTGAGGATTTCGGCGGTATGTACGGGCAGCTTGCCAAGTTGCGTACGTCGAATGGCATGGCCGAACTGAATCTGTTCAAGGCATTCGGCTTGGACTACCGCTATGTGGAGCAGGGTAATGACGTTGACGCGCTGGTGGAAGTACTGAACGAGGTCAAAGACATTGACCACCCGATCGTAGTGCATATCCACACCACCAAAGGCTTGGGCTTCAATGACGAAACGGAAGCCGACAATGGTTCGGATGGCTGCAATCAGACCAATCCTCAACCTCATGCGGGCCAATGCGAGGCCAACCATTGGCAGGATCCGGAGGCCTCGCTCGGCAAACCGCTCGACGCACGCAAATATTATGGCGAAATGGCCATGGCATCGCTGGAACGTCGTTTCGACAATGAGCCGGGATTGGTGGTCATCTCCCCCGCAACCCCCGGATCGAATGGCATCACCCGAGATTTTCGTGAACGTGCCGGCGCCCACTACGTCGATACCGGTATCACGGAAGAACATGCCGCCGCGTTCGCCGCGGGTATCGCCAGGGCTGGCGGACGCCCGGTGCTTGTGACTTCCGCCACGTTCTTCCAACGCACGTTCGACCAGCTGCAGCAAGAGTTGGCATTGAATCATGTTCCCGCCACGCTGCTGATTTTCGGCGCGGGATTTCCGGCGCGGACAATACGCATTCGGCACATTCGATATGACGATGTTCGCCAATGTTCCCGACGTGACCCTGTTTGGCTCCCCGCGAGCGGCGAACAGATGCTTGACATGTTGGCTTGGGCTACCGGCCCGTCCGAACATGGCGTGGTGGCGATTCGTATGCCCGGCGAGCAGATTCTCGCACTTGAACGTGCCGCCGATATGGCGTTCGACCCGTTGCAGCGTGCCGAAGAGCATGATCCAGCCGTCAATATTGCCGGAGCATGCCCGTTCGCCCGCTATCAGATCGTTCAGCCCGGCAGATGTGGCGATTCTTGGACTCGGCAACACCATGCCGTTGGCTGCCGAAATTACGTCGGCACTGGCCGAAAATGATGAAGAACATGCTGCGATTACCGCGACGCTTGTTGACGCATTGCAATATTCCACGATGGATGCCGAATTACTGGCGATGCTTGCCGATGGGCATCGTTTGGTTGTTACGTTGGAAGATGGCCAGCTAGAAGCGGATGGGGTGAGAAAGTCACCGCATTTTATGCCAATTCCAGTAATACCAAGCTTCTCACGTTCGTGTGCTGAATTTCGGCGCAGCCAAAGAGTTCACCGACCGAGTGCCTCTTGGCGAGCTTAACGAACGTTACGGATTGACTTCAGAAGCCATCGTCTCTCGAATCCGCGGTATTCTCAGCGAATAATCGATACATAAGCGAATTGGCGGGAATGATCGGTATATCTGTGGACCATTCCCCGCCAATCTATAAATCAGCGATCTGTAATCAGCAATCACTGATCATTCTTGATGGCATCCAAAGCGGGAATCTTCACAGCCTTATTGGCCGGGCCGAAACCTGCTACCACACCAACGGCGATCGAAAACAGCATGGCCACCACAAAAAGCCACCACGGAATCACCGAAATGCGAGTCACATCGTCGCCGCCCATAATCGCTTTGCCGATATTCTCAATGCTGAATCCACCCAAAGACGCCATATTGATGCCTATCGAACCAATCGCGGAAATCAAGCAAGCGATCACACCGCCGACAAGGCCGATCGCACCAGCCTCGCACAGGAACATCATGCGAATATCGCGCACATAGCAGCCAAGAGCCTTCATAATGCCGATTTCGCGCGTACGTTCCGACACCGACATAATCATGGTGTTGGCAATACCAATCGCGGCAACGAAGAACGACACCGCGCCGATGCCGCCCAAAGCCAACTGGATGCCCCGCGACTGCTTTTCGATCTCCTTACGCGTTTGCTCAAACGAGGAAGTCTGATAACCGGCGCCCTTGATTTGCGCTTCAACGTCGGCAACGTCTTTGATGTCTTGGGTGTGCACCAGTACCTGATCGTAAACGACCTTGCTCGACGTGTTGGCCTTGGTGTCCCCCGATATTTTGGCGTTCAACGTTTTCATATCGTCGATGCTCATCACAATGCCGGAAGTGAACGCATCATAGTTGTTGGCGGAGGAATCAATGACACCCACCACCGTGTATGGCATGGTAATGGTGGGACTCTCACCACTGCCGGAATCGGATGGCGCCACGGATCCGCCGCCCACCTTGTGGTAGTCGTCGGGACTTTGATAGTTGGCTCCGGTAATCAACGTGATTTTGGAGTTCAGCATATCGAAGAACGGGTCTTCGCCTTCGGATTGGGCGCAACCGTGCTCATCGCAGTAATAACCGCCCGCTTCTATACGATGATTGCTCGGATCTGACGCATACTTGTCGTAGAACGAATACACGAAGGATTTGCCCGCCAACACTTCGCCGGCACGCATCGGAAGACGTCCGCTGGCCAATTTATAGCCGGATTCTTCCAATTGCGTGGCGTCGACTCCCACCACGTTGACATATTGCGACACGTACCGGGAGCCAGCTCCTTGCGTGGCATCCACACTGTATGACATCGTTTTCTGAGGAAGCACTCCAGCCACACCGGCAATGCTGCGAAAATTCTGCACGGCGTCATCGTCGAGTTTCGCCTGTTCGCCGTCGGCACCGCTCACGCTGGATGACGTTGCCGTGGAATGTGAACCTCCGCCGTCCGCATATACGGTGATGTCGTTCAGGTTGCCCATGTTTTTGAGCATCTGCTCGTTCTGTTCGTTGATGCCTTGGCCAATGGAAATCATGAGCACGATCGAACAGCAGCCGACGATCACGCCAAGTACCGTAAGAATCGTACGCGATTTGCGACGCAGCAGATTCTGCGTGCATGAACGTGCAATATCCGAAAATCGCATGCTCACTCCTTGTCGGAGGGCACGGAATCAATCACCTGGGTCGCGCGTCAATGGCACCAGCCGTATTAGCCGCACCATCATCAGCACCTGCATGCGAATCGGAGGGATCCCAATCCCAATCGTCATCCTCGGCAGCCTTCTTCGCCTTCTTGCGGCGACGCACAACCACCACAACCACAATGGCGATCACGGCAACGACAGCCACGGCAACGGCAATCCACACCCAAGTCGGAATGCCTTGATTTTCCTGCGGGTCAACATCCATACCGGGATCGGCGGGAGCCGGAGCCTCAGACACCGTAATCTTCACCGGCGATTCCTTGGTCTGCTGCTGGCCGTCGGCATCCTCGTACGTCACCTTCAGTTTGGCATCATATTCGCCGGCCGCATCCGCAGTGAAAGCGAATCCGATGGAACCAGAAGCGCCGGACGCCACATTGCCGATATACTGCGTGGCTTGCGTGGCGGTGATGCCGTCACCCTCGATGGACGCTTCGACATTGGATACATCCCCCTTGCCCTTGTTCACGTATTCCATGGAAATGGTGGATTCCTCGCCCGCATTGATGGCGTCTGGAAGCACGGGATCGCCCAGTTCGAAACGGTCGGGCTGCGAAACAGGTACGGAAATCTTGATATCCGAAGTGTTGGAATTGCGGGTGCCGCCATCGACATACTCGTATTTGAAGTTGATATCGATGCCCTGCGCGCCGTTCTTCGCACTCGACAGCACCTGCATGGGCACGGTCTGGGTCAGGGAATAGCCCGCCCACAGCGAATCGTAATAGAACGTGTTCGTACCGCCGGAAATGGCGAAATTCTCGCCGCCGTCAACGGTCACGACCATATTGCCGACCGCGACCTTGCCCATATTCTGGAAGGTGAAGCCAAGATCGAAATTCGTGCCGACCGCCACGGAACCGTCGCCATAGGTGAAGTTGGTGATGATGATGTTCGGCACCGGACCGGCCGGCTGCACGGTGGAGCCGCCGTTGTTGTCGTCAGTGCCATCACCGTCTTCGGCGAGCGCCGTCGGCACAATGCAGGTCAGCGCGATGGCGATGGACGCCATCAATGCGATGAGCATGTTGATGAATTTTGCGGAATGGTTGCTGTTACTCATGGAATTTCCTTCTCTTCTCTGCCGTCACGCGTTGTTCATCAGACGGTCATCGATGATGCGTCCGTCAAGTAGCGTTACGATACGGTCGGCATATTGCGCCATATTGTCATCGTGGGTGACGAGCACGATGGTTTGGTCGAGGTCGCGAGCGAACGCGCAGATCATGTTCATCACGTCGGTTTTGGTTTGGAGTCGAGGTTGCCGGTCGGTTCGTCGGCGAATACGACTTGCGGTCTGGCTGCGAACGCTCGCGCGATGCCGACACGCTGTTGCTGTCCGCCCGACATTTGCGTCGGGTAGTGTTCATGCGTTTGCCGAGCCCTACTCGTTTCAGCATTTTCTTGGCGATTGCCTCACGCTTGTTTTTCGGCATGCTTGGAACATCAGCGGCATTGCCACGTTTTCCACGGCAGTCAGATTGGGAAGCAGGTTGTATGACTGGAATACGAAACCAAGATGTTTTTGCCGAAATTCCGCCAATTGCCGTTCATTCAACCGAGAAATGGGCACTCCCCCGATGCGCACGCCGCCTTTGGTCGGTTTTTCCATGCCTGCTAGCTGGTTCAGCAGAGTGGATTTGCCAGAACCGGATTCGCCGTAGATACAGCAGATCTGCCTTGCGGAATGGTGAGATTGATGCGTTCCAGCGCCACGACGGTTTCATCGAGCACCGGATATTCCTTACGCAGATTCTTGACTTCGATGATGGGTCTGCGCGTCCCCGCCATCGACTCTTGCCCTTCATGATCTGTCATAGTCTTCATTGCCCTCCCCCACACGGCGTCAATACGTCTGTCCCACAACCGAGTTTATACCGTTTTCCAGTTCCCTGCATCCCTTAGGGGAATACCCCGAGAAGCACAGACCCCCGTCTCACATCCTCCTAAAACAACCCTAACTAGGGTGGTTTTCTCGTTTCGTGCCAAAAACACTTCGTTTCGTGCCAGACGGCAAAATCCCCGAATCTCGCAAAAATAGAATGAAAACAACGAGGCAGACATTCGGATGACGTTGTCGGAAGCGTCATCCGCATACCACACAAGGGGAACCATCATGCGTCGTCGTTTTTACTCAAACCGAGGTGTATTACCTGAACACCCTGCCCGCGGTGGAGCGAGCTTCCATGGACCGCATCACGTACTCGAAGGAATTTCAGGTGCGTTGCATGGCGCAATATCTGCGCGGCAACGGTCCTACCAGTATTTTCGCCAGCGCAGGTCTTGATCCGAAAATCATGGGAGGCAAGCGCATCGAACGCGCGATCGCCCGTTGGAAAGCCGATCCGAAAATCATGCTTGAAGCACAGACGTTGGCAAACAAATCCGATTCCGGGCAGCGCGATCTGCTGGTGATCACCCAAGCCATGACCATCAAATGGCTGGAAAGAAAGTCATGGACCTGCAGAAACAGCTTCACCTGCTTGAATCACATGCGATGAACTGCTCACTGCCGAATTCAAACTCCAAGGAAGGTCTTGTCAGCATGGCGTGACATACGCCGAAACGTATGACATGCGTGCGCAAAACACGGTCATTGCCGACAGGCCAATCACATAGACGTGCGTTGCGGTACGGCAACGCGCCAAACAATAATCCCTCCTTTCACCGCCGCGCTCTCCGTCACATATAAGCGGCCGTCTCGAAAGGAGGGATTCTTCATGCCTCTGGAACGTCAGCGAAACATCCTCGCCCCGTATCGACACTCTGCATTTCGTGTATAAAACGCGCTGTCCTTACTCTGCATTTCGTGTAAATGCCTTAATTTTCAAGGAGTACACCATGCTCTTCAGGCGCAAGGCATATCAAACACTCATGCTTGGAAAAGCCCGTCGAATGGCAAGCGCGCCATGCTTATTGAGGGAGCACGACGTGTTGGAAAAAGCACTTTGGCGCAAGAATTCGCACAACACGAATACGAAGGTCATCTTGTCATCGATGCAGAGCATCGGCACGACTATTTTGCGACTATTTCGCAGCTTCGTCCGCGGACATCATGGCCTGGGTGATCTGGTCGCGCATCTCGTTGAAACCGCCAGGCGTCGAAGCCGGCAACACCACCGTCTTCGCATTCTGCGACGAGGCGAGATTACGCATGGTGTCGAGATACTGGTTGAACAACACCACATTGTTCACGTCGTTCACGTTCATGCCGACTGCCTGCAGACTCTTGATCTGTCGACGATACCATTGGCGATCTCACGACGATAGTTGGCCTGGCCTTCACCTGAAGACGGGTCTTCTCAGCCTCGGCTGCCGCCTGGGTCTCGATCTGAATACGCTGGGCTTCGGCGCGCTGACGGGTGGCCTCCTTCTCGCGCTGGGCAGCGTTGATGGAATCCATGGCGTTCTTGACCTGCGGACTCGGATCGATGGCAGTG
>ENA-OQHA01000456-OQHA01000456.1-human-gut-metagenome-genome-assembly--contig:-NODE-456-length-20588-cov-3.560676_pt1 | contig 20588 bp, 27 predicted proteins | sample MGYA00242558_ERZ504707 | MGnify/ENA primary metagenome ERZ504707 (study PRJEB26092, sample SAMD00036197) | human gut metagenome | host: Homo sapiens | study: EMG produced TPA metagenomics assembly of...
GTTATGGAGGAGAAGGAAATGCAGGCGGCAGATAAAAATTCTGAAGCTGGGATCTTTCGGATCGAGGTGTACTCAGTTATAGGCAGGTAAAAGTGGGGAAAAGGAAAGGGAAGAAGGACATTACTCAGCGAACTGTCGAAATGAAGGAAACGTTGAAGGAAGCACTGGAAAAAATTGCACACGTTCATGAATTTGGTATGGGCGATAAAGAAGTATTTCTCCTTGGTGGCAGCAAGAGACATGAGATTGGGAAGATCACACGAAGTATCCAGGAAACAGCAGTTATGATCCAGCGTATTTTCGGAGCGAGGATTTCCTGCGGGATCAGCAACAGCGGAGAGAATCTGAAAGATATGCCGGCGTTGTATGCTCAGGCAGCAGAAGCATTGGATTATAATCTTGTTTTGCCGGAGGAGAGCTATACTTACTATAACGATATCATGCCGCATCAGGAGGAAGAGGACTGGAACTCTCAGGTGGAAATGATCGGAAATCCATCACGTATTGTACGGAAGAAGAATTGAAAAAACAGGTCGGTGATCTGATCGCATGGCTGCATAAGGGTCACTATAATTTGAATGAATATCAGATCGTTATTCTGGAAATTTCTTTTTCTGTTGCCAGATTTTATAAGAAATACCAGATTACATCAGACGCAGAATTTGCGGGATCCAAAAAGATGGCGGTGAAGATCCTTTCGTTGAGCACGGGGGGAAGAATTAGATCATTGGCTTTTGAATTACTGCCTTCTGATACGATCACTGATCCAGAAAAAACAGATCGACAACAATGTGGTTCTGGCAGAAAATGCAATGAAGATCGTGAAAAAAAAATTCCGGAATCCGGAGCTGAGTGTGGAGTCGATATGTGGAGAGTTACATGTTAGTACCTCCTATTTTTCGAAAATATTCAAGCAGGAAACAGGAGGTACATTCATTAATTATCTGATCAGTCGACGTATGGAAGAAGCAAAAAAACTGCTTTTGCAGACTGATTATAAGAGTCAGACCATCGGAGCGATGGTAGGGTATCCGGAGCCAAATTATTTCAGCTACGTATTTAAAAAAAACTGTGGAATCTCACCTGTAAAATACAGAAAATCTGCACAGTCAGATACATAGATCGGAAATAATATACAAGGAGCTGAAAATGAAAATAAAAAGATAAGTATCCGTGTCATTTTTCCGGTGGTTATGTCTGCTTCCATTGCAGCCTGCATCATCAGCTGTATTCTTCTGTTTTCCTACTATTTTTCAACATATTTTCAGAAGGATGCCATAGAAAAAATAGGAAAGCAAAGGGATTTTCTGGCGCAGAGTCTGGAGACACAGATTGAAAATATCAATGTACTGATCAACAGGATCTACTATCAGAATATAAAGAAATATGATGTGGACAGTGCCAGGTTTGCGGAGGAAATGGAACAGCAGATATTTCTTGAAGAAAAGTGTTTGTATGGACTTGCCTTATACGATATAGACGGAGAAAGTATATGGCATTCAGGGACATTTGCAGAACAAGAGGATGCGAAAGAGATGGCCTGGTTTTTACAGGCAAAGGAGAATATTGAGACGATCAGTTACGGACGGCGGAGACTGGTACGTCCTCAGAAAGATAGTTATGTATTTGAGATCAGCCGTTATGTAGAATATATCAAGGATGGGAATATGAGATCAGGAATTCTTCTGATGGAGTATTATACAGATTCTGTGGATGAGATACTGTCGCATTACAGAAATCAGAAATCAGCTTATTGCTATTTGCTGGATGATCAGAAGAATATGCTCTATCATCCTTTTGATAAAGAGATCGCATCCGGATTATATAAAGAAAAGACCATAGAGTCTGCATTGTCCTGCAAAAATTATAGGATAGAAAAGGCGGATGGTCAGCAGTGGCTGATAGAGGGTCAGCAGATCGGTTACACAGGATGGAATATGGTGGTTGTAAATTCCATGGACAGTCTGGTATTGGAAAGCCATAATCTTCATTATCTTGTATGGTTTATACTCCTCCTGATCGGAGTGATCCTGATCTTTCTTGATACTCTTGTGTTTCACAATTTTACAAATCCGATTTACAGGCTGCTTCGGACAATGGAAAAATTCGGAAAAGGCGATTATAATGCCAGAGTACAAGAGGAAGGAATCGGCGAACTGAAAAATGTAAGTATACATTTTAATATTATGGCAGATAAGCTTCAGGAGCAAATGGAAGAGATACGCAGAAATGAGAGAGAAAAGCAGAAGATGGAGAAGAAGCTTCTGCAGTCACAGATCAATCCTCATTTTTGTATAATACGCTGGATTCCATTATCTGGATGATCCGAAGTGAAGAATATGATGGTGCCGGGGAGATGGTCTCTCTTCTGGCTAAATTTTTCCGGATTTCCTTAAGTCAGGGAAAAGATATGATCACTCTGGAAAAAGAACTGGAACATGCTTCCAGCTATCTGGCCATTCAGAATATTCGTTTCAAGGATAAATTTGAATTTCATGTGGACGCAGATCCGGAACTGCTGAAATATTTTTGCCCCAAGCTATCTATCAGCCATTGCTGGAAAATGCTATTTATCATGGAATGGATGGAATGTATGAGGATGGAGAAATCGAGATCCGGATCTATGAAAAGAATGGAGATATCAAAATCGATGTGTCAGATAATGGACCCGGTATGACACAGGAAAAAATAGATTATATCATGCACAATAAAGTAGTATCCAGCAAACGTGGTTCCGGAATCGGAGTGTGCAATGTAAATGAGAGGATACAGCTGATCTATGGAAAAAATTATGGAATTACGATCAGTAGTGAACTGGATGAGGGAACCGTTGCCACGATCACGATCCCGAAAATGGAGGAAATGGATGAGCAGTAAGAAAAACATATCATTCTGATTCTGGTTCTGATCGCACTTATATCCTTTCGGTATATGACAGTGCGAAATCATAGGGCAGAAAAAGCAGAATTACCATCGTCCTGCCACAAAACACACAGGAAGATTTAAGCAGTGTCCAGGAGGGAATCCGGGATTATGCTTATGACCATCAGATAAAGCTGGATGTCTGGTACAAAAGCAGATGTCCGAAAAAAGTTTTGCAGAGCTGGTGAAAGAGGAAAAGCAGAATCGAAGCAATGGGAATTCTTCTGGTATATCCGGAATTTATCTGAAAAAAATCAGAATGGTTACAAATATAAGGAAGTACTGGCACTTACAGATACCATGAAGGAGTCATTTTGCATTATGCGGCATTTGTGCGGAGGGAACAGGAAGAAGAAACATACAGGATGCCAATCAGTGAAACTGTTTTGGGACAGATCAAAAGTGGCCGTAAGAAAGTGGTTTATATGGAAAATACATACAGACTTGGCTATGAATGTATGCAGATGATAGAAACTTACGGAAAGAAAAAAAAGATGGAGAGTATCTTTCTGCAGCCGTTAAAGCTTGATCGGGAAATTCTGGAAGCGGGCAGTCTGGATGCATTACTTGCAAGGTAGAGGGAGAAGATGAAGTGGAAAACTGAAAAATATAATTTTATACTGGCAGGTCTTTTTGTGCTGATGGCAGGTCTGATCGTGGCATGGAAGCTACCAAAGAGAGAAGACTGTTATATCCACATGGGAATTGCGGTATATGATCTGAATGATACCTTTATGGAGAAATATATACGGACTTTGCAGGATATGATTGAAAAAACAGAAATTGCAGGAAGGAAAATATCCTACGAAATCTATAATGCAGATGGAAAAAATAAGAAACAGGAAAAACAGCTGCAGTATATGTATGCGCAGGAGTATGATATCATGTTGGTTAACCTGGTAGAGCCTGCATCTGCAGCCAGTGTGTTGAATGAAGCGGAGGAGAAGGAGATCCCCGTCATTTTGTATAACCGTGAAGTTGCCGAGAAGGATCTTCAGATCGTGAAGGATGTCTGGTATGTAGGAACAGACGGAAAAGCTGCCGGAGAGATACAGGGAAAGCTGCTGAAGGAGCTTTGGGATAAGCAGAAGCAGAGCGTGGATCGGAATCAAAACGGAAAGCTGGACTACATATTGATTGAGGGGGAAGAGTCTCATTATGATACGATTCGGAGAACTAACGGATTTTTGGAGTCAGGAAGAGAATTGCCGTTAAAGCAGCTGGGAAACCTGACTGCGGATTGGAAACGGGAGATTGCCCTAGAAAAATTTGCGAAGCTGGATGAAGAGACGATCCGGAATACGGAGCAGTCGTATGCAACAATGATGACATGGCACTTGGGGTCTATGATTATTACAAAAAACATCAGATGAAACTTCCGGTTATTATTGGAATTAATAACAGTCAGGAAATGAATCAGAAGATCCGACTCGGGGAAATCTATGGAACTGTGGATAACAATATGGAGGATCAGGCTGCAAGAATTTATGAGATAATGAAATCTGTTTTAAATGGAGTTATAGATAAATATGATAAAATCTGGTACAGTATGCCTTATGAAATTGTTAATAGTGACATATCAGAAGAAAAATGATACGATGAATGCAGAATAAGTATTCCCCGCTTTAGGTGCATGGAGCACTAAGCGGCGGGCCAAGAAGGGGGTATAATATGTGGTTTGTGTTTGCCTTGCTGTCTGCCGTATTTGCGGCGCTGACATCCATACTGGCAAAGGTAGGTATTACCGGTGTTAATTCGAATCTTGCAACAGCGATTCGAACGATGGTGGCGCTTGTCATGGATGGGGAATGGTTTTTCTCACAAATACACAAGGTGGAATCACTGCGATCAGTAAAAAAAGCTGGCTGTTTCTGATACTTTCAGGTCTGGCAACAGGTGCCTCATGGTTATGTTATTATCGTGCTTTGCAGATAGGAGATGCATCTAAGGTTGTGCCGATAGACAAGCTGAGTGTTGTGATCACGCTGGTACTGGCATTTGTTTTTTACACGAGAAATTTACAGCAAAATCGCTGATCGGATGTATTTTGATCGGTGCAGGAACATTATTGATGGTTTTGTAAAAAGGTATAAAAAAACTATACACAAAAGGAGAGGGCTATGAAAACACGAAAGAAAATTTCAGCAAGGCTTCTGGTGATCATGCTTGTTGCCACATTACTGCTTCCCTTTACATGGAATGTTCCGGTGGAAGCAGCCGAGACAAAACAGATCGATGTTTTGTTCAGCCATGATACACATTCGCATTTGAACAGCTTTTCAACCATCGTAGATGGAGAACAAAAAGAGGTTGGCGGATTTGCAAGGATCAAAACCCTGATTGATGAAAAGAAGCAGGAAGATCCGGACACCCTGGTGCTGGATGGCGGTGATTTTTCCATGGGAACCTGATCCAGACCGTATACGATACGGAGGCGGCAGAGCTTCGAATGCTGGGATATCTGGGGTATGATGTGACGACTTTGGGGAATCATGAATATGATTATCGTTCAAAGGGACTGGCAAATATGCTGGAGGCTGCGAAGGATTCCGGTGAGACAGTACCGGCATTGGTGGTATGCAATGTGGACTGGGACAGTATGGAGCAGGATGGACTAAATGATGGCCAGAAGCAGATCCGGTCGGCATTTGAAGCTACGGTGTGAAGGATTATGTAGTAGTTCAAAAAGGAGATGTAAAGGCTGCAGTAGTCGGTGTGTTCGGTAAGGATGCCCTGGAATGTGCACCGACCTGTGAATTAAAGTTCAAGGATCCGGTTGAGGCCGTAAAACAGACGGTAGAAGAGATCCGAAAAAATGAAAAAGTGGATATGATCGCTTGTGTGTCCCATGGAGGAACCTGGGAGGATGAGAACAAATCGGAGGATGAGATCCTTGCAAAAGAGGTGCCGGATATCGACTTGATCATCAGCGGACATACGCACACAGAGCTGAAAGCGGCAATTCAGCATGGGAACACATATATCGTATCCTGCGGCGAATACGGAAGAAATCTGGGATCACTTTCCATGACACAGAAACAGGACGGACGGTGGGAGCTGACATCCTATGAGCTGATCCCTGTTTCTGAGGATGTAAAACCGGACCAGGCGACACAGGAACAGATCGATGCCCTGATGGATACGGTAGATAAGAATTATCTTGCCGATTTCGGCTATACAAGGGAAGAGGTTCTTGCTGAAAATGATGTTGAATTCAACAGTCTGGAAGAAATGGGCACGAAGCACGAAGAGTTGAATCTTGGTGATATCATGTCCGATGCATACATATATGCAGTGGAAAATTCCGAGTATTATGATGGTGATCCGGTTGATGTAGCCGTTGTTCCAAGCGGAACCGTGCGGGACACATACACAAAGGGCGATATCACAGTAGAGGATGTTTTTAATTCCTTTTCACTGGGGATCGGAAAGGACGGTGTTGCCGGATATCCGCTGATCAGTGCATACCTGACCGGAAAAGAGCTGAAGCTGGCAGCGGAGGTGGACGCTTCTGTATCGGATTTTATGACAACGGCAAGGTTATATTGCAGTGGATTGAATTTTGCATACAATCCACATCGGATGATCCTGAATAAGGTGACAGATTGTTATCTCACCAGGCAGACGGAGAGCGGATCGAGATCCAGGATGACAAGCTGTATCATGTTGTGACAGATCTGTATACCGGCCAGATGCTTGGTTCTGTGACGAAAATGTCCTATGGACTGCTGTCTCTTGAACCGAAGGACAGGGATGGGAATCCCATTGAAAATCTGGAAGATCAGGCGATCATGGAGGGTGACAGGGAATTAAAGGCCTGGGATGCGATCGCAAGATATATGCAGTCCTTTGAGGATACAGACGGCGACGGAATTGCCAATGTGCCGGAATATTATGAGACGACACATGGACGTAAGGTTGTGGAGGACAGCAGAAATATCATTGATCTGGTGAAGCAGCCGAATAAGTTTTCGGCAATGATCGCAGGTATTTGTCTGATCTTTATAGTGATCATTGTGCTTGTGGTATTTCTGATCCGAAGGATGATCCGCAGGATCAAAGTCAGAAAAGGAAAGAGAAATTCAAAATAAATATACGGCTGAGAAGAAAGCTGTCGCTTTAGCGGTTGATAGATCGCAAAGCGGCAGCTTTTATTTGTGGCAGATATATAAATGGTGAAAGAAGATATTTTATAGTTGACAAATAGAGAACAATGCCATACAATCGTTCTAAATAGAACGAAAAGATATGGAGGAAGGCTATGTTTTTCTGGGATCAGCATAAAACGATAACAAGCTGTTATGAAAAAGTCACAGGGAGTGTATGTGAGAAATATCAGCTGACGCATATGGAATATGATATCCTTATGTTTTACACAACAATCCACAGCATAATACTGCGGCTGAGATCGTTAAGGTCCGTAAGTCGACGAAATCCCACGTGTCCTCTTCTCTGAAAAATCTGGAGAGCAGAGGTCTGATCGAAAGGATCCAGAGTGCGGACAATAAGAAGCATATCGAGATCGTTTTATTAAATAAGGCAGATCGGATCATTGAAGATGGAATAAAAGCACAGAAGGAATTTGCAAAAATCGCTTTGGACGGCCTGACAGTGGAAGAGAAGCGTATTTGTAAAGAGGTGTTTCATAAGATCTGCGAAAATGCGGATAAATATATGAGGTGAGATGATGAAAAAGAGGCAGGAAGCATGAGAGAAAATAGTAAGAAAAACATGCCGGACATAATGGAGGCAATATTTGACGCAGGATATTTGATATTCGATCTGATCGCAGGAATTCTTTTCTTTGTATTTTGAAGGGTAATCCTTTGTTTATCCTTTACGGAGTACTGACATTGACACTTTGTGGCGGAGATGCTTCCATCTGGTGCCAAGGATCATCAGAGCTGTCCATGGAAGCAGCGAGAGGATCAGGAAACAGCTGGGAATCGGATTACAGGTATCCTCGATCACGATGACTGTATTTTATATTATTTTACTGTATGTATGGAAGCTTACCTTCCCGGAGCTGAATGCACCGGCAGCAGTGGAAGCAATGATCTGGATCTCTGCGATCATCAGGATCGTGGTATGCTTCCTTCCTCAGAATAACTGGTGTACAGATGATGGAAATATGAAATTATCCATCCTGAGAAATGCAGTTTTGCAGTTACCGGTATCGGTGTGATCATTCTGTATGCGATCTCCGGAAATGCGAATGGGTATCACATGACAAGAATGGTTGCTGCGATCATCATTTCCTTTGGATGCTATCTTCCGGTAACCTTATTCAGCAAAAACAAAGCCCCAAAGGTCGGGATTACTGATGATCCCCAAAAGACCTGTGCATATATGTGGATCATTGCAATGGGACTTCAGCTTCTGTTTTAGGACAGCAAGCATTAAGTAACCGCCTGACTATGGATCAGACATTGGATGTCCGCAGCGTATTTTGGTACGTCTGCGGACACCTTTTTGAGATGAATTGCAATTTCTTTCGTAAAATTGTAGAATGAAAGAGCTTATGAAAAAGAGTCATGAAAGAGAGAATCGGGAAATGAATGATAAAATCGCAGTCTGTCTTGGAAAGGGCGGACAGAGAGATATGGCGGAAGCTTTTTGCAGGAAGACCGGAGCGCAGCTTCAGGATAAGCCGGGAGATTTTCTGACGGTGCGGTTTGATTCCAGGGGCGTTTCGCTGTCCGGTTTCGGGCTGACCTATCAGGGGGATTTTGTGGAGACGATGCTTCACAGAGTTACCAGAGGCAGACTTCAGCATGAGATGCTGGTGAAGGCGGTGAAGTCAGATAAGGAGGGAAGGAATGCCATCGATGCTACGGCAGGAATGGGTGAGGATGCCTTTCTTCTGGCAGCCCAGGGCTATGAGGTGACGCTGTACGAGCAGAATCCGGTGATCGCAGCCCTTCTTAAAGATGCCATTCGCCGTGCCAAGAAAATATGGATCTGAAAGATATTGCCGGTCGTATGAAGGTGATCGAGGGAAACAGTGTAGAAGGTATGTCAAAGCTTCTTGATCCTGTAGACGTGATCTATCTGGATCCCATGTTTCCGGCAAGACAGAAATCCAGCCTGATCAACAAGAAACTTCAATTGATCCAGAAGCTGGAACACCGTGTTCCGGGGAAAAGGATCTTTTTGATGCAGCTATCAGAGCAAATCCGGATAAGATCATCGTCAAGCGTCCGCTGAAAAGTGAATGTCTTGCCGGCCGGGAGCCGTCTTATACATTGAAGGGGAAGGCAATACGATATGACTGCTATGTATTATAAAGTCAGACACTATCAATACAAAAATCGAATCGGAAATCTTAAGTCTGAAGCTGTAGGCGTGGTAAGCGGGGAAAAACATTTCCCCATATTTCCTGGAAATATGATTTTCAAGCCACTGACGAAATCCAAACCATTTTCCACGCCACTGTATGCTTATGCAGAGGTGTTCTGGTCAACGATCATTAATGAATATTTTATGCCTGCGCCCAGGTATGAACTGGCCATCTGTGAAGGGTATGAGGCAGTAAATGAAAAATATCTTGACTACGGAACGGCAGTACCCATGGCCTATAAAGAAGGGGAATCCCTTTTGAATCTTCTGGAGTTTTTCAGGAAATATCCGGATGAAAAGGTAGATATAGATAATTATGTAAACTATTGCCAGATGTTTTATGATTATAGAGATATTTTTGAAGCTGATTTTTTGCAGGAGCATCGGGAAATGGCGGAACAGCTTGCTATGCAGGTACTGATCTCTGTCCTGAAGGGAGACCAGAATTATCATTATGAAAATGTAGCATTTCTCTGTGATAAAGATGGCGGGATCAGAAGTCTTGCACCTATTATCGATCATGAATTTTCTACGTATTTTATGTTTCCGGACGATATTTCCCGTCATGTATACTGGCTGATGGAATTAAGCAAATCCATCCGCGGATGGGAAGTCCGGCCTGGGGAATATGATAATTTCAAAGATCCGGAAGAACGGAAACTAATGGAAAAAAGTGCCACCTGTATTCATAAAAATCTCCTTTATATAAAAGAACATTATCCGCAGACAACGGAAGAATTTCTGGATAAAGCAGAAAAACTGAAAACAGCATTGACGGAAGCTTCAGAGGATTTTCTGATCCGGGGAAATACGGAATATCCGGACTATGCGGATTCCAGTGCCTGGCTGATCGGAAAAGCCCGATACAAGGATAAAGATGAAGAGAAAGCCAGCGCTTATGAGGCGGAATTATACGGAAAGGGGAAAAAGATTGATTTCCGGGACGTAAGTATCAGTGCAATAAATGAAATAAAAGCTGTGATCAGTCAGATGGAAGAAGTTTTGAGAAAGAGAGAATAAACAAATGGAACAAACAAAAACAATATTAAAAAAAACCTGGGTGGTGGCAGCGCTTGCCTGCGTCTGCTGTCTTCTCTGGGGGAGTGCGATCCCGCTGATCAAGACAGGATACCGTCTGATGCAGATGGATTCTGCAGATACGGCAAGTCAGATCGTTTTTGCAGGTGTGCGTTTTGCACTGGCAGGAATCCTTGTACTGATCTTTGCATCTTTGCGTGAGCGCAAGGTTCTGCTTCCGGATCGAACTGTTCTGAAATATGCGGTGCCGGTATGTATGGCTCAGACGGTATGTCAGTATTTCTTCTTTTATATAGGTGTGGCACATACCTCCGGTGTAAAAGGCGCTATTATCACAGGTCTTGGGAATTTTATTGCGATCCTGCTGTCCTGCCTTGTTTTTCACAAGGAAAAAATGACCGGGCGAAAGATGCTTGGCTGCATTCTCGGTTTTGCCGGCGTGGTCGTGATCAATCTCATGGGAAATTCTCTGGATGCAGGTTTTAGGCTTACAGGAGAAGGATTTATTCTGATCGCGCAGTTTTCTTACGGAATGTCCACGGTGCTGATCAATATTTTTTCCAGAAAGGTATCTCCGGTGGTACTCAGCGGAACGCAGTTTACCATGGGCGGGATCATTCTGTTCCTGATCGGAAAAGGGATGGGAGGACATTTCGGAGTGGTAAATGCCGCCGGTATCGGGATCATCTTTTATCTGGCAATGGTGTCTGCGGTGGCCTATACACTGTGGTCAGTGCTGCTTGCCTGGAATGATGTATCCAGGGTAGCGATCTTTGGTTTTGTAAATCCTCTGTTCAGTGTGATCCTGTCTGCACTGGTTCTGGGAGAGGTACATCAGGCATTTAATATGGGAAGTCTCATCGCACTGTTTCTTGTCTGTGTGGGAATTTATGTGGTAAATCAAAAAAAATCTTCATAAGTGGTATTGCAGTTATTGTTCCCAGGCAATATTTTTTGAAGCGTGTTGCTGAGAACGGAGTGAACAGTAACGGTCGCAGAATGAACAGTAACGATGCCGGAGTTTTAAAAATTGATTTCAATACGGCATTGTGTTAAAATGGCTCCATAAAAAGTGTGAACATAAAAATCCATGCCGGAATAACTGCAGGATCCGGAAGCAGATCCGGCACCGGACAGTAAGGAGGAAAAATATGGAATTTCAGAAACTGATCGAAGAGAGAAGGACCATCCGTAAATACAGACCGGAGAGCAGGATCACAAAAGAAGATCTTCTTGCAGTGATCCGGGCCGCTCAGGAAGCACCCAGCTGGAAAAACTCCCAGACCGGAAGATATTATTGTGTAATGTCCGAAGAGATGGTGGAGAAGGTCAGCAGAGAATGTCTGCCGGAAATGAACCAGGCAAAAGCAGAGAATGCCTCCCTGATCGTTACAACCTTTGTACATAACCATGCCGGATTTCAGAAAGACGGAACACCAGATAATGAACTCGGAAACGGCTGGGGCTGCTATGATCTGGGACTTCAGAACGAGAATCTGATCCTGAAGGCAAAGGAGCTTGGATATGGAACCTGATCATGGGACTTCGTGCCGGAGACAAGCTCCGAGAGATCCTTTCCATTCCGGAAACAGAAACGGTAATGGCAGTGATCGCCATCGGAAAAGCAGCCGAAGAGCCTGCAAGACCGAAACGTAAAGATGTGGAAGATATTGTGAGATTTTATTAAATAATAGAAGAAATGCCCGGTATACATCAAAATGTCCGGGCATTTTTAATGGAAGTTAAAGAGCAAAATGGTCTGAAAAGGATTGCCTGGAGGAGTGAATTCTGTTATCCTGTAAGAAAACAGCTGTGACAACATGGAAGGGTTTTGAAAAGCAGAGTTTGGGAGAAGCAAAAAAGCAATACAGTAAAAGCAAGGGAGGTTTTTAACCAATATGCAGATCATACATGAAAATGAATACGAAGAAATCATGAAAAATATCGTAACGCCATATCTTCTGTCTCACAGAAGGGAACTTTATGTACCGGGTGCGGATTATCCGTTTCGTAACGAAAGCAAACGGATCACAGGTAAGATCCATATGCTGCAGTATCTGTCTGATATTGATATGCCTAAAGGTGTGGTAGTCATCAGCCACGGATTCACAGAATCAGCAGTAAAATATGATGAAGTGGCCTATTATTTCTTAAGGAAGGCTATCATGTATATATTCCGGAGCATTGCGGCCATGGCCGCAGCTATCGTCTTACCGCAGACCCGTCTCTGGTCCACATCGATACATGGAGAAGATATATCCGCGATTTTCTGAAAGCATGTCGCTACATAAAGAAAGCACATCCGGATCTGTCACTTAACTTGTATGCACATTCCATGGGTGGTGCCATCGGTGGTATTGCTGCAGCCTGGGAGCCGGACTGGTTTCACAAGGTGATCCTTTCTTCTCCGATGATCCGTCCTCTTACAGATAATGTTCCGTGGCCGGCAGCCACCGGCATAGCTCTGGAGAAATGCATTTTCGGAAAAGATGAGGAATATGTAGCTGGCCGAAAGCCTTACGATGGCAGCGGTTCTTTTGAGACAAGCTCCGCAACATCAAAACCAAGATACGAGCGATACAAAAATCTCCGTGCAGAACATAAGGAGCTCCAGACCTGGTCTCCATCCTACGGCTGGCTCTGGGCTTCTGCGGAAATGAGCTGGTATCTGCGTCTCTACGGATGGAAAAAATATACGGCACCAATGCTGCTCATCCAGGCCCAGACGGAAGATCTGGTGTCTGTCCGTGCCCTGAAAAATTTTGCCGGAAAGATCAATCGCCAGGGAAAAACAAGCTGTGATTATATCCATATGATCGGAACAAAGCATGAGATCTATGGAAGCAGAGGTAAGATCCTGGAGAAATACTGGGGATATATATTTACATTTCTGGACGATACGGAAAATGATATTGATCACAGATAAGTATTTTTACTACATGTGTATCACATATTTAACAACAGGATTGGCAGCTTTTATTCACTTTCTTTCTTTATCATAGTAAAATTATAAAGCTTTTCTCTTATACATTCGACAAAAAATGTGATATAATCTAACGAATCGTCTTTTTGTACAGACAAACGTACAATCCAAAAAGACAAAATTAAATAAGGGAAGGATTATAGAATGTTATCTGTTATTGAATCAGTGAATGCTGCTGTAAACAATTTTATCTGGGGCGTTCCTGCGATGATCTGTATTATTGGTGTAGGTCTTTATTTAAGTATCCGCACGAATTTTCTCCAGATTCGGAAATTTCCCTATGCCATCAGGGTCACTATCGGACGTATGCTTCGGAAAAGAGAAGCTTCCGATGGAAGTCTGACACCGTTTCAGGCTGTTTGTACGGCGTTAGCTGCTACCGTGGGAACGGGAAATATTGCAGGTGTGGCAGGTGCTATTGCCATCGGAGGACCGGGAGCCGTATTCTGGATGTGGATTTCCGCACTTCTTGGAATGTGTACAAAGTTTTCAGAAGTAACACTTGCGGTACATTTCCGCGAAACCAATGCCAACGGAGATCTGGTTGGAGGACCAATGTATTACATTAAGAATGGTCTAAAAAACACTGGCACTGGCTGGCATATCTGTTTTCCGCTTTTGGTGTGCTTACTGTTTTCGGAACCGGAAATGCAACCCAGGTTAATACCATTACAACAGCTATTGATTCTGCACTGATCAATTACAATGTGATCGCTGCAGACAATACTTCTACGGTAAACCTTGTTATGGGGATCATCCTTGCGATTCTTGTGGCAATGATCCTGCTTGGCGGAATCAAAAGGATCGGCCAGGTTACAGAAAAGCTGGTACCGTTTATGGCATTGTTTTATATTATTCTTGCCGTCGGTGTAGTTATCATCAACTGGAAAAATGTTCCGGGTGTTTTCAGCGCTATCATCAGAGGGGCATTTAATCCGGCATCTGTGACAGGCGGCGTAGTAGGAAGCTTTTTTTCATGAGTATGAAAAAAGGTGTTTCCAGAGGTATTTTTTCCAATGAGGCAGGTCTTGGTACCGGTTCCATCGCACATGCCTGTGCAGACACCAGAAAACCTGTAAAACAGGGATTTTTCGGGATCTTTGAGGTATTCACGGACACGATCGTGATCTGTACGCTGACAGCGCTTGTCATCCTCTGCAGCGGGGTGCCGGTTGGTTATGGCGCAGCAGCAGGAGCGGAGCTTACCATCAGCGGTTTTACCAGTACATACGGAAACTGGGTTTCCATCTTTACAGCAGTTGCCATGTGCTGCTTCGCATTTTCCACTATCATTGGATGGGGACTTTACGGAGCCAGATGTGCGGAGTTCCTTTTTAAGGAAAAAGCTATCAGACCTTTTATGGTACTGTACTCTCTGGTAGCGATCATCGGCGCAACTGTTGACCTTGGACTTCTCTGGAGTATCGCAGAGACCTTCAACGGTCTGATGGCGATCCCTAACCTGATCGCAGTATTCCTGCTTTCCGGTGTGGTTGTAAAGCTTGTGAAGGAGTACTTCGCCGGAGAAGGAAAGAACGCCTGAAGGAGTTTTTTGAAAAAAAAACTTGACTATCAAACAAACAGAGTTAGAATTGGTTTAACTCATTAAAGAGTTAACACATAACAGAAGTAAATTCCGTGAAGGGAATCAGTAAAGACAGAGGAACCGTCTTCAGAGAGCTGTAACTGGTGTGATGCAGCGGCGGAACTGCCTTGAATATCATCCCTGAGAAGGAAAGCCGAAAGTTTCAGACAAGTAAGTAGGTTTTCACGGGTGCTTCCCGTTACAGAAGTCGCGTATGCCGGTACGTTGCAGAATCGTGCTTGTTTCAATGGAGAAACAGGGTGGTTGCGGAATTTTATATCCGTCCCTGAAAGGGGACGGATTTTTTTTATCCAAAACATTTTAAACCACGCGGTAAGGATCTGAAACCGGAAAAATATACAAAAGGGGAAAGAGTATGAAAGTGTACAAAAAACTCATGAACGCACTTGCAGCAGTAGAAAAAATTGTACTGGTCATTTCCACACTGCTGATCCTTGTGCTGACTGTGGGAAATGTATTTTCCCGTAAGGTCATCCATCGCTCATGGTCTTTTACAGAAGAGCTTGTTGTAGCGGTGTTTGTTCTCATCACACTTTTGGCAGCAGCACTTGCCTGCCGTGAAAAAGGAGGACTGGTAAGTCTGACACTGGTTACGGACCGTCTTCCGAAAAAACTGGAAAAACCATCTGTGATCCTGATCACGGTCCTGAGCATTGTTTTTTCCGCAATTTTATTTAAATATGGAATGGACAAAGTTCTTACACAGCTGGCAAACGGCAAGAGAACTTTCGTATTGAACTGGCCGGAGTGGATCTTCTGGTCCTTCGTGCCGATCGGAGCAGGCTGTATGATCCTTCATTTTATTGAGTACTGCCTGGACTTCTGCCTGAAAAAAGATGATGAAAAGGAGGACAAATAAATGATCAGTGCAATCTTATTTATCTCCTTCTTTGTTTTCCTGATCCTGGGACTTCCCATTGCAATCTGCTTAGGTCTGTCATCTGTATGTGCCATCCTTTATTCCGGTACATCTCTGACGATCGTAGCTACAAATATGTACTCCGGAATCAGTAAATTCCTGCTTCTTGCTATCCCGTTCTTTGTTCTGTCCGGAAACATTATGGCAAAAGCCGGTATTTCCAAACGACTGATCAACTTCGTAGATACCTGCGTAGGACATAAAAAGGGCGGTATCGCCATTGTATGTGTTATCGTAGCCTGCTTCTTCGGAGCGATCTCCGGTTCCGGTCCTGCAACGGTTGCGGCACTTGGAGCAGTTCTGATCCCGGCTATGGTTGAGCAGGGCGGTTTCTCCGCACCGTTTTCCACGGCATTGATGGCAACCTCCAGTTCCATCGCCATTGTCATACCGCCGAGTATCGCATTCGTTGTATACGCTTCTATCACAGGGGTATCTATTGCAGATATGTTTATGGCTGGTATCGTTCCGGGACTTCTGATGGGTGTTGCTCTTGTGATCATCGTTATGATCGAGGCAAAGAAACATAACATTCAGCCATCCCGTGAAAAAGCTTCCGCAAAAGAACGCTGGGATACATTTAAAGATGCATTCTGGGGATTCCTGATGCCGGTTATCATCCTCGGGGGAATTTACGGTGGTATCTTTACACCAACTGAGGCTGCAGCCGTATCTGTTGTTTACGGTCTGTTTGTTGGTATGGTGATCTACCGTGAGGTTAAGCTCAAAGATCTGTTTGACATTCTTGTGGATTCTGCAAAGACAACCGGTGGAATCATGCTGATCGTAGCGAGTGCTTCCCTGTTCTCTTTTGTATGTACCAAGTTTGGTATTGCAAATGCGGCATCTGAGCTTCTTGCCGGCATTGCACATAATCAGTTTACCTTCCTTCTGATCGTAAACATCATTTTCCTGATCGCAGGATGCTTCATTGATGCAAACTCTGCGATGTACATTTTTATACCGATCATGCTTCCGGTATGTAAGGCTCTGGGCTATGATGTGGTAGCATTCGGTGTTATGGCAACAGTTAACCTTGCGATCGGACAGGTAACACCTCCGGTAGGTGTAAATCTTTTCGTTGCCATCAGTATCAAGATCAAAAAAGGTCTGGAGGTTACTCTTCAGCAGATCTCCAGAGCAGTTATGCCGATGATCGCTGCATCCGTTGCAGTTCTTCTGATCATCACTTATATTCCGGCTGTTTCCACAGCTCTTCCGAAGGCTCTTGCAAAAGAGGGTTCCTATACAGGAGACCAGTCTTCTGACACAGAAAGCCAGAGTTCCAAGGATTCCGGAGACGGAAGTGATTCCTTTAATACCATCGCGGATTACAGTGATCTTGACTGGCCGGAGATGACATGGAACTTTGCATGCTCTACAACTGAAACAAGTACCTGGGCTGACGGAGGACGTAAGTTTGGTGAGCTTATGGAAAAAGCAACCGGCGGAAAAGTCAAGGTTAATATTTACGCAGCAGATCAGCTGACAAACGGAAATCAGTCCGAGGGAATCCAGGCACTGATGAACGGAGATCCGGTACAGATCTCCATGCATTCCAATCTGATCTATTCTGCATTTGACCCGAGATTCAATGTAGTATCCCTGCCGTTTATCTATGATTCCTACGATGACGCGGATGCAAAATTTGACGGTGAGGCCGGAGAAAAGCTGAAAGAGATCCTTGGTGAGTACGGACTTCATTGTATGGGAATCGCAGAGAATGGTTTCCGTGAGCTGACAAACAGCAAGCATGAAGTAAAAACAGTAGACGACATGAAGAACCTGAAGGTTCGTGTGGCCGGTTCCAACCTTCTTATGGAATGCTATAAGAGATGGGGGCAGATGCCACAAACATGAACTGGTCTGAGACATACACAGCACTTCAGCAGAATACGGTAGAGGGTGAGGAGAACCCGTTGCCTGCGATCGACGCAGCCAGTGTACAGGAGGTACAGCCGTACTGCTCCATGTGGGATGCAATCTATGATTGTCTGTTCTTCTGTATCAACCAGGATATCTATGACAGCCTGACACCGGAACAGCAGCAGGTTGTTGATGAGGCAGGCCAGAAGGCTGTTGAGTATGAGCGTTATATCAACCGTTCCGGCGACGAGGAGATCATGAGCCGCTGGGAGAAGAGCAACGGTGTGACCTTTACAAAGAAAGAGGATATGGATATCGATTCCTTCAAGAAAGCAGTAGACGGAATCGACGACTGGTTTGTAAAGGAGCTTAAGAGTGAAGGCTATGACGATGCACAGGATCTTGTAGATCTGTTTACAGAGGATTCGGTAGATACCGTGGAGGATTACAGTGATCTGAACTGGCCTGAGACGACCTGGAACTTTGCATGCTCCACAACGGAGACAAGTACCTGCTGATGGAGGACGTAAGTTCGGTGAACTCATGGAAAAGGCTACCGGAGGAAAGGTCAAGGTTAACATTTACGCAGCGGATCAGCTGACAAACGGAAATCAGTCCGAGGGAATCCAGGCATTGATGAACGGAGACCCGGTACAGATCTCCATGCATTCCAATCTGATCTATTCTGCATTTGATCCACGCTTCAATGTGGTATCCCTGCCGTTCATCTATGATTCCTATGATGATGCAGATGCGAAGTTTGACGGAGAGGCCGGAGACAAGCTGAAGGAGATCCTTAACGGCTACGGACTTCACTGCATGGGTATTGCAGAGAACGGATTCCGTGAGTTGACAAACAGCAAGCATGAGGTAAAATCTGTAGATGATATGAAGAATCTGAAGGTTCGTGTAGCCGGCTCTAATCTCCTTATGGAGTGTTATAAGAGATGGGGGCAGATGCTACAAATATGAACTGGTCCGAGACCTACACAGCACTTCAGCAGAATACGGTAGAGGGCGAGGAGAATCCGTTGCCCGCCATCGATGCAGCCAGTGTACAGGAGGTACAGCCATATTGCTCCATGTGGGATGCAATCTATGACTGCCTGTTCTTCTGCATCAACCAGGATATTTATGATGCGCTGACACCGGAGCAGCAGGCTGTTGTTGACGAGTGTGGTCAGAAAGCTGTTGAGTATGAGCGTTACATCAACCGTTCCAGTGATGATGAGATCAAAGCACGCTGGGCAGACAAAAACGGTGTGACCTTCACAGAGAAAAAGGACATGGATATCGATTCCTTTAAGAAAGCAGTAGACGGTGTAGATGACTGGTTTGTTCAGGAACTGAAAAAACAGGGCTATAATGATGGTCAGGATCTGGTAGATCTGTTTACAAAGTAATCTTCATATATGTTTATAAAAAGATAAAATAGCCGGAAAGAGGCAGTTCTGAGAGGATTTTTCAGGACCGCCTCTTTTCTTTGCGGAAAAAAGATTATATACTGATAGCAGTCCGACATTTGTCGGGCAGGAGATTGTTGAAATATGGACGGAACATAAGTAAAGGAAGAAATATGATAAAAATTGATCTGATAACCGGATTTCTCGGATCCGGGAAGACAACATTTATAAAAAAATATGCCTCCTATCTTCTGAAAAAAGGCATGAACATCGGGATCCTGGAAAATGATTTCGGGGCAGTAAATGTGGATATGATGCTGCTTCAGGATCTGATGGGAGACAACTGTGAGCTGGAGATGGTTTCTGGTGGATGTGACGCGGACTGTCACAGACGTCGATTTAAGACAAAACTGATCGCCATGGGAATGTGCGGTTATGACCGTGTGATCGTGGAACCATCCGGAATCTTTGATGTGGATGAGTTTTTTGACGCCCTCCATGAGGAACCACTGGATAAGTGGTATGAGATCGGAAATGTGATCGCTATTGTGGATGCCAAGCTTGCGGAGGATTTTTCTGCGGAAGCGGATTATCTGCTGGCTTCTGAGGTGGCAGATGCAGGTTGCGTACTTCTGAGCAGGAGTCAGGAAGCTACAGAGGAAGAGATCCACAGCACAAAGGAACATCTCAACCGTGCACTTGGTCAGATCCAGTGTAAGCGCCGTCTGGACAGCGAAATCATGGATAAAAACTGGGATGATTTTACAGACGAAGATTTGGAAAAGATCTTGAACTGCAGGTATGTGGCAGAAGATTATGTGAAAGAATCCTATGCAGAAGGCGGTGGATTTGATTCCCTGTTTTTTATGAATGTTCATAAGAGCGAAGAGGAACTTCGGGAAACAGCAGAAAAGATCTTGAACGACCCGTCCTGCGGAGATGTTTTCCGCGTAAAAGGTTTTCTTAAGAAAGAAGACGGACAGTGGCTGGAGCTGAATGCCACCCGCCATGAGATCTGCATCCGGCCAGCAAAGCTGGGACAGGCGATCATGATCGTTATTGGGGAGAAACTGAATAAAGAGGTAATTGATGGATACTGGAAATAATACTGCAGAAAAAACAGCACCGGAGAGATATGTCTCAGAGAAGGCATTTGAAGAGCTGCCAGATACATTTCAGAAGCTTGCAGAGCTGCTTGGAGAAGATCAGTTTGAACTGGTGGCAGTGAATGATGAGAAAGGCCCGCAGGATCAGAAAGCAGCTTCAGAGAGTGCTTTTTCGGAAGCAATTGCGGAAAAGTCCGATGACAATATATACAAAGTGGATTCTTATGTAAAAAACGGAGAAATCCGCCTTGTGTATCTTATGAATGATGCGGTAGAAAGCTTTCTTGTTTTTGGAAATGCCCGTATGACAGGTGTATACAAACCGGATTACGAGGGCGAGATCCTGGCAGATTTAAGCCGGCAGGCAGAGAATATATCCTTGTGGTTCACCAGGATGATTCGGTGG
>ENA-OQHA01000457-OQHA01000457.1-human-gut-metagenome-genome-assembly--contig:-NODE-457-length-20581-cov-3.052459_pt1 | contig 20581 bp, 29 predicted proteins | sample MGYA00242558_ERZ504707 | MGnify/ENA primary metagenome ERZ504707 (study PRJEB26092, sample SAMD00036197) | human gut metagenome | host: Homo sapiens | study: EMG produced TPA metagenomics assembly of...
CATCTGTGAGTTGCAAGCATTTACGATTGCATCGCATTTCAGTGTCGTAATATCGCCCTGCCAGATATATAATCTCGGATCGGATTTCACAGATGCAAGCGTAGCAACATCTGTGATTCCACGCTCTATATTTCTTTCTGTAAGGTACTCATCCTGTATTTTCAAAAATCATTACTGATTGATCTTGCGGTCTGACATTCATAAGTGAACGGAGCAGATTTTCCTGCCCTTGCTTATCTGTAGGAATGTTCTGTCTGCCCAACCGTATTTCTTCTTTTAAAAGATACTGAATCAGATATTCTCTTCGCTCATCCTGTGTCATAATACCAGCCCCCTTATATCAGAAATTGCCTTTGCCATATCACCGCCAATACCGATTGCACGTTCCCTGAAGCTTTCCGGCACTACCGCTTCGTCCATATTCAGACGTATCAAGCTGTATGACGAGTTTTCCCTCACCATCTTTTCAAAAGGGAAACGTATAATAATCGGCGTATTAAATCCAACCCCAAGTTCCAAAAGAACAACCTTTTTATCCTTATTCTGTTCCAGAAAACCCGCATATCTGTCGGCTGCCTCATGCCACGCTTCATCTTCTACAAAATAATTATCACAACGAAGGTTCATAGCCATATTGCCTCCACACACCGGACATTTTGGTACAAGTTCTGATGGAATCAGGCAGTCTTTTCTCGTTTCATCCATCTTATGAAACAGTTCTTCCGCATCATAAAGCTTCGGATGACAGGCCTTCTGACACTGGATTTTTCCATAATCCCCCTGCGTCGTAAATATTCTGTTTTCATCAATCCTGCTTATAACTGATAATCCACATTGGTTGTAAGTACAAATATTCTTTGTTCTTTATATATCATAAGCTCGGTATAAAGCTGCAATGCCAGAGGATTCAAAGCGGTTCATCAATGCATGTTTTGACCAGTATCCCCATTTTGCCTCCTCAGACGGATATGGATAAATCCGGCTGCATACATATCTGTCATGTAGTGCTCACCGTATTTTTTTATAAACTCTGCAAAATTGTCCGTAAATCTTTTACCGTCATACCGGATTCCTGCCGCTGTCGATGCCCCGGCTCCTGCACCAATTATAACACAGTCTGCATTTCTTATATTCTCTGCTGCCCCACGGATCTGATCTTCATATGCATCCTTTTGAAATACATAATCCCTTGCCGGAGTACTACATAAAAAGTTTCTCCAGTCAGCATACCCTTTTCTGATTTTCTTAAAAATCATAATGAACCTCTTTTCTCAATACACTGCTTCGGACAAATTTCTGCACATCTTCCGCAATGCAGGCAATGATTCTGATTGATTGTAACCGGAACTGAAGATATATCAATACACTTTTGCGGACATACAGAATAACACAACTTACATCCGATACAGTCTTTCCCAACAAAATAACCAGTCTGGACAGCTTCTGCTTTTCCTATTGTTATTGTATTCCTCACAATGTTTGACGGATTGCTGATATCAAAATACTCGCCCTGTGCCTCATACAGCTGAAACACTTCGATTGCGTCTTTTGTATCTCCGGGGTAAATTTTCTTCATATAAGGATTTCTCTCAAACATAATATCAAGATTCTTTTTCCCGATGTTCTTTATTCTTCCACGAAGAGACACTGCTATTTTTTCTTTTGTCGCAGATATTGCCACATACTGCTGTTCCATTAACTGGTCATAAAATGCTTTGCCCTTTGCTGTAAGAAAATACACACCTTCTTCATCATAGTACATCATATCTATGATTCTTGTCTGAGGGTGTCCGTCTGAACCTATTGTTGCAACTGTGGTTGAGTGGATTTCGTCCACCAGAAGTTTGAGATAGTCCATTTTTGTCATTTCAAATTCTCTCCTTTTGCGAGATATGCCTGAATTTAAAACAGTTGTACTAGAATTCATAAGGTGGATTTCCAGAAAAATCAGCAATCACACCATGAGGGTTTTCAAGATAGAACACCTCAAAAATAGGATTATCTGCGGTCTGATACTGCCCCTTAACGATAGGGTTATTCATGCAGCCTTCCTTTACGCTCATGTTGTTCTCAAATACTGCTTTTCCATGAAGACGAATCCAAGCATATTCCGGAGAAGATACGGAAACCTCTACCTCAGGATTTTCCTGCATATCTTTGTAGACTTCCTTTGTGTTGTTGGTACAGAACCAAAGCTTTCCGTCCTGCTCAAAACAGAACATGAATGGACGGCATTTTGCTTTTCCATCTCTTCCTACTGTTGCTAAATACTGAACCGGGTTTTTCTGTAAAAATTCTACTACTTTCTGCATTTTATAGTACCTCCTTAATTTGTTGTAACTTTGTTTGTTACATCTTGTAGTTGTACTATAACACTGACTTGTTGTAATGTCAATAGTTACATCAAAACTTTTGTAACTTTTTTATGTATATGCTGCAATCTCTTTTTTCACATCCGCAAGCGTCATTTCTGAAAGCTTCTCCTCCATTGCCCTTTGCACCTCTAAAAGTCTCTTATCAAGAACATGATGAATATTCTTTCCTACCGGACATTTCTGATTTGGATTCTCATGAAAATGAAACAATTGTTCATCCGGTGCACATTCTACTGCCTTATACACATCAAGAAATGTAATCTGTTCAAGTGGTCTGGTAATTGTCACTCCGCCAGTTCCTCTTGCAACTTCAATAAGACCGGCAGCTTTTAGTTGTTGCAATATTTTACGGATAATAACCGGATTGGTTCCAATACTTGCAGCCATAAAATCACTTGTCATCTTCTGGTCTGAAAATGTATCTATACAGGCAAACATATGAATTGCCATTGTAAATCTGCTTGAAATCTGCATTGTAAACACCTCTCTTTGGTAGTAATCATATCAAAAATCAGATGTAATTTCAATGGTTACATTATTGTTTTGATTTTCTTTAATACATTTGTACGAATTAAGAACTTTTCTCTATATTTTCCAGCCTACTGCCTCTTCTCTCTCAAGAATAAATTTACGATAAATCCCAGTCTGTTTCAAGAGTTCACTATGTCTTCCCTGCTGAACAATCTGCCCCTTATCTAATACCAGAATCTGATCTGCATGTTCTACCGTTTTAAGTCTATGCGCAATCATAATAATCGTCTTTTCTTTTGTAAGAGCTTCTATAGCAGACATTAGTTCCTTCTCATTTTCCGGGTCTACATTAGCTGTTGCTTCATCCAAAATAATCACAGGTGCGTCCTTCATAATAGCTCGTGCAATAGATATACGCTGTTTTTCACCACCAGAAAGACTGGTTCCTCCCTCCCCGATTACGGTATCATAACCATTTGGCAGCTCCATAATAAAATCATGCAGCATGCCTTCTTAGCAGCATCCATAACGAGTTTCATTGACGCTTCAGGTTGCCCAAAACGAATATTATTTGCAATGGTGTCCTCGAACAGATAGACATTCTGAAATACGAAACTAAAGTTTTTCATCAAGCTATCCACACTGTAGTTCCTTACATTTTCTCCACCAAGACTGATATTTCCATTGCTTACGTCCCAAAATCTTGAAATCAGATGACACAACGTTGTCTTCCCGCCACCAGAAGGTCCAACAATGGCCGTGGTTGTTCTTTCCGGAATGTGTACTGATAAATGATTAATAATCTTTGCGTCTTCTGCGTGATTCTCGTCATAATAGAAGTCTACATTTTCAACTTCAATATCAAAGTTTTTCGGAATAATATTTTTCCCATCAGTATCCATTTCTTTTATTCTCATGACATTTTCCACTTTTGAAACACTTAAATCCACAATCCTGAGAAGTGTCGAGTAATTGCCTGCTGAACCAAGACTTTCAAATACCAAAAAAGAACAGATAATCATGCCAATACAATTCTGTAATGTCATACTGCCCGCAAGGTAAAATCCACATGAGGTCAAAATTATAGCCACACCCATAAGCTTCAATATAATGGACTGCAATTGCATCCATGGAACCGTCTTAAGTTCCATTGTTGTATTAATGTCCCTGTTCTTATCAATTGCTTCATTTAGCTCTTTAGATGCACAACCTGTCAGATTATAGCTTCGAACTTCTGAAATTCCCTGAACATATTCCAATACCTTCTCTACAACGAATTCATCCGCTGCTGCTTTTACCGGTGCAAGTGCTTTACTTTTTCTCTGCAGGAAACTATTTACAGTAAAAAACAAAACCATGCCGACCATAGCAATAAAGCCAATTCTTATATCAAAGATTAACATCATTACTGTAATTACAGAGCTTGTAAGGACACCGCCCGTTGTCATCATAACCACTCTGGTAGCCACATCAGCCAGCTGTTCCATTGTATTCGTTGTAATATTGGTGATCTGTCCAAGACTGTTCTGATTGAAATATCCCATCGGCAGATATCGCATATGTTCTGCAATCTCAATGCGTTTTCCGCATGCGGTATAATAGCCTGCTTCACACTGTAACATAGTAATCTGATATTTTACTACTGACGCTGCAGCAAGGCTTGCTACAAGCATTCCTAAGCATAGAACAATCAGACTTTCGGTAACATTTTGTTTAATTGCTCCATCAATCAACAAAAGAATCGCCGGAATTTTTACTGCCTCCAATAATGCAAATACCACACCCAAAAACAATGCCTTATAAAATTTCTTTTTATTTTCTGCACCACAGAAATCAAAGAACCTTTTTAATATCCTAAGCACGAGGCTCCACCTCCTGTTCTGAATCTTTCACACTCATATGTGCTCTCCACATATTAGAATAGATTTCACCGTTAGCTAACAACTCATTATGTGTTCCTGTTTCTGCCACTGTTCCGTTTTCTATAACAAAGATTTGGTCTGCATCCACAATCGTAGAAAGTCTGTGTGCTATAACAATTAACGTCTTTCCCTTTATAAGTTTGGCAACAGAATGTTGTATGAGTGCCTCATTTTCTGGATCTGTATATGCTGTTGCTTCGTCCAGGATAATAATCGGAGCGTTCTTTAGCATTGCTCTGGCGATAGAGATTCTTTGTCTCTCACCTCCGGAAAGATGCCCGCCTGCGCTGCCGACTATTGTATCATAGCCATCCGGAAGTGCCATAATAAACTCATGACAGCCACAGTCTTTTGCAGCCTGTTCTACTTGTTTATCAGTTGCATTCAAATCTCCCATTCTAATATTTTCACGAATCGTATTATCAAACAGGTAATTATCCTGAGAAACATAGGCTATCTTACGATTATAGTTTTTTAAGGATAACTCACTTATATCAACCCCACCGATTTTGATACTGCCACTATCTACATCCCATAATGATGCAATAGCTTTGCTATAGTTGATTTTCCACTCCCGCTTGGTCCAACCAATGCATTTACTGTTCCACTTTCTATTTTAAGATTTACGCCATGAAGTACTTCCTTTTCCCTATAAGAGAATCTTACATTTTCTAAACAAATTGAATAATCCTTTATCTGTTTATTATCATTTATAGGTCTCAACTGCTCTTCCCATGATAACACCCCTGTCACTTCTCCAAGAATCGAACCCATTTTGCCAATATCATCACTATAACTCATAACTGTAATCAGTGGCGTAACAAGCCCCATCGAAAGAATCAAACACATAACCAGCGTACTAAGGCTCAGACTCCCTTTCATAAACAAAAAACCGCCTATTGGAACTGTAGCAAGAGCTGTACACGGCATTACAACCATAGCAATACAAAAAGGCACATTGCAACGGCGCATCCATTCTACATAGCAATCTGCACCTTCTTTTGCTGCAACCTCAAATTTCTCATAAGAAGACTGTGCTTTTCCAAATGCCTTGATTACTTCGATACCATTAATATATTCAACAGCAGTATCATTTAATATTTTAGTCTTGTTAATCGTATTCTGAAAGCTTTCCTGGTATCCTACCATCATAAACATATATGCAACAATACCAAATACAAGTGTTATTAATGACGCTAACGCCATTCGCCAGTCAAGAATGCATAGATACATAAATACAACAACAGGTGCAACAGATTGGATGTGAATTCCGGAACGACATGAGCCAGTGTTGTTTCAATACTATCTACACGTTCCACAATTATATTTTTTAGTGCACCCGACGGTGTATCCTTAACCTTTCCCAGTGGTACTTTTGCTAATTTATCACACAAACGTTTGCGAATATTTGCCAGTACCTGAAAGGTCGCCTTATGAGAACAGCATGTTGAAATGCCATGAAACAGATAACGAAGCATCCATAAAACTGCAATTGCACCACCATCCATTAAATATCCACTCCACCGCGTTTTCCTTTCAATCAATCGTATAACAATATCGCTTACAAATAAAAACGGAGCCACACTACATATGACACCGATAATTGCCGCAATCACACTCACGATATAAAATATTCGTTTTTCACCCGCAAATTCCATAAGCCAGCTGACTGCACCTCTTTCTTTATTTTGCACAAAAAATCCTCCTTTCTTTACGCCTGCAATTCTTCCAAACAAATCGTGTTTGCATGTAATGCTTCTATAAATTCCAAATCATGAGTCACAACCAGAATTGTTTTTCCATGATTGCGTAGCTTCTCAAATAAGCGGGCAACCTGAAGCATATGACGGTAATCCAGTCCGCTTGTCGGTTCATCAAACAGTAAGACAGAACGTTCTGACGCTATAGCAGTAGCAACCGCAACTCTTTGCTTTTCTCCTCCGGATAGCGACACCGGATGTCGCTCCCTGTACGGTAATAAGTCCAGTGATTTTAGAATATCCAATGCTTTTTCTTCATTCTCTTTCTTCATGCTAATCAAAACTTCATCTAAAACACTTTCTGTAAAAAGTTGATGGTTTACATCCTGCATAACAAGAAATATTTCATTCAAGCGCTCTTTTCTCTTATATACTTTTCCATCAATCTCCATGATTCCTTTACACTTTTTTCAAGTCCACATATACATCGTAAAAAGGTAGACTTCCAATTCCATTATTTCCTACAATAGCTGTTATTGAGTTCTTGTCTATTTCCATTGTTTTCAAATTCAGAATATTATGATTTTTCTCATACCCAAATACAAAAATTTTTGAATACAATCCGGTCTATATTCTCATTTCGATTATAATGAACCATTTTTACATCTTGGTTTGAACGAAGTCCCATCTGGTGTAGATCTCTCGGAGTCAGCTTTTGCATTTCCTCCTTGCTAAATCAAATTCAATCTTACCTTCTTTTAGAAAACCATGCGCTCTATCAAATTCCAGATATACGCAAGCCTGTGCTCTGCTATCACAACTGTTTTGTGTTCTACTTTCCATTTTTCAATCATAACGTGCAACTGTTCCATTGATTTTAAATCAAGATTTGCAGATGGTTCATCCAAAATGATAATATTCGGTGAGCAGACAGATACGCATCCACAAGCAATTTTCTGTTTTTTCACCACCTGACAAATCAAAAAATGCTTCGATTTCATCAGTTTCTCCAATTTCAGTTCCTGAACTGTTTTATCTACCTTTTTAAGAATTTGTGTTTCTTCCATGCCTCTGTTCTCAAGGCCAAATGCTAATTCACTTGTCGTATCCACATTAAAAAACTGTGATCTTGGATTTTGGAAAACAGTTCCAGACAGTAATGCAGTTTCATATAATGGCTGATCATTGATTTCTTTCCCATCAATACAAATCGTTCCGGTAAGATTGCCTTCATAGAAATGTGGTATCAATCCATTCAGTAATCTGGTAATTGTTGTCTTTCCGCATCCTGATTCTCCACACAATAAAACAATCTGTCCATCTGGAATATGTAAATTGATGTTATGAAGTGCCCCTCTTCCGGCTATATTTTGTTCCTCTGACCCATATTCGAAGCATATATTTTGTAACTCAATCATAAAAAGCCTCCAATCTTAACCAGCAATAAATATGCCAAAGTAATGATACAGCCCAGCAAAACAATATAATCCACAAAACGAAATCCATCTTACAGATATTTGTTCTTTTCACATCTGCTCCAAGCCCTCTCGTCAAGGCAGCCGCAGAAAGTTCATCTCCGATTTTGACAGAACAGGTCATAAGGGGTATCAATCGATATTCCAGCATCTTTCCCGGATGATTTCCACCAAAGGATATTCCTCTCATTCTCATGGCATCTGATATGCTTGATGCCTCTTCTCCTACCGTCGGAAAGAACCGAAACATAACTGATAACGGTATCACAATTGCTTTGGCATATGCATACGTTCCATCGCCGCCACAAATTCACTGACAGTTGTTGTTGTAACTGTATAATATCCCATCATAAGCCCGGGTATAAACTGGGAAAGAATACCCGCTGTTGCTAACACAAGGAAATTAAAAAAACCGCTCAGCTTTCCAAGCAGATAATACTGTAAAAGACATCCTGCCAAAAACAGCATCTCAAAGACGAAAAAAGCTTTCACCTTACCGCTAAAAAGAAGTAGTATTGCTGGTATTATTGCCAATAAAATTCTTGCCCATATCAGCTCATTTCCGCCTGCACCGCCAAGCACGAATGTAGCTACCATAAGAAGTAAAGCAAGCTTAGTTCTTGGATCAAGAGTTATTTTTCGTTTCCCCTTTCCACTACTCATCATTTCATTCTTCATTATACAATTCCCGCTTTTTTAAAATGTTTCTTTAGTAATGCTTTTCCAAACATTCCGCCTATGATTCCAAAAACAAAACTGGCAATCAAAAGAACTGGGCATAACCACATTGGCATCAGACTATTTAAAGTCGTAATATACTCTTCTCCAAAACTCTGTCTTGTCGCCCAATATGCCTCTCTGTTAAAAATAACGGAATAAAATTTCCCCACGCCCACATGCTAAATACGCCGCATGTAAGCACAGCTTTTGTCTGACTTGCGTAGTTCCCGCTTTTATAAATTAGTTCTGCAATTAAGCCTGTAAAAAATCCCACAATCAACGCATTAATGTGCCATTCCGGTTAAATCATAAAGAATTCCGATGATGATACTCATAATCCATATCATTCCAAATTTCTTTACCTTCGTCAGAAATAACATAAATGGAACTCCAGCAATCAGTGGTACTAACGCGCATAACATCGGCATCATAATTGGGATATAGCCAAGCATCGCTACACCAGTTACAATGACACAGTAAATAGCCGAATATATTCCAATATTCATCAAATCCTTTCCTTGCAATCTTGAACTTTTAGTTGTCTTGTTCATATTTGTTGCTCCTTCCTAAATTAGTAGTGTCTAACTTGTTATTGTAATAAAAGGCAAGACAAACATCTTGCCAAACTCATTTGATATTATAATCATTGTTTCAATTTTCATCTACTCCAAAAAGTATGAAATGCTCCATTCAGACAGACTTTTATATTCACTTGGATTGATTCCCATAATGCTTTTAAAACTGTTGGAAAATTTACTTGCGTTATCATATCCAACCATGCCTGCAATCTTGCCTATTTCATGGTTCGTTTCCCTAAGTAATTCTGCAGCCTTTTGAATGCGCTTTTCTTTTAAGTATGCATATATACTCAGCCCATAAATCTCCTTGAAATATTTCTTAAGATTCGTTGCAGAGATTTGATGTTTATCTGCCAGACAAGCAATAGTTAACTTCTCATCTATATGATTTAACATGTATTGGTGTATCTCCTTTACTTTTGCAACCAGATTTTTGTTAAAATAACGATTCTCAATCTTCTCCTTTGTTGTATCCAGCGCAAATAAAACAGCAGAATCTCCATCACTTAATTTTGTAATAGCTCTTTTTTATCTGTTCAGGAACACAATAAATTTCCGAAAACAAATGTTCAAATTCCTGCTTTTCATGTAGAACAATACATTGCTTGTGATTACAGAATTTGTCCTGTAAAATTTTGGGGCTCAATTGCATTTCTTTCATAATCATGTTTTGATTTTTTTCAATTTTATCAAAATCAATTTCTATTGTCACGCCATGATAATGTGACTGTGGGAAATAAGAATATGACTTTACTCCAGCTTTCATATTAATTGCCATATCCCCCTTTTTCACATATAAACACTCTCCTTCTGATGATTCAAATTCAATTCTCCCCTCACGACAATGATTGATTTCCAATATGTTCTCATATCCGACTAACTCCTTAATTGAAATATAGTCTGTATGTACATCGTTGTAAATCAGTGCAATCCCAGGATAAACTTCAAAACGTGTTAGAACTGAATCTCCCGAATCGTCCCGAATTCTATAAATGACGCATTCATTATCTCTCGTTGTGATTGTTACATTATTTCCATAAAAATCCTTTTCCCACTCTTGAACTGTCATATAATCATCCCGCCTTTCATCAACAATAACAGTTACAAAATTTTATATTATTGTACAAATAATCGCCCGCTCATTGATTAGGTTAAACTAACTAGAATTATATAACTATAATAACTGAGTTGCAAGAAAATTTTGAAGTGGTGGATTGATTGAAATCAGAGTACAGCTGGCACATCTCTTTTTTAGAATCAGACTTTTTGTGGTACTAATGGATAGCATCATCCTTTTCCATATCATTCATCAATTTATCAAAATCACTTTCATATAGTGAATCCTGTATAACTCTGTATTTCTCAAATTCGCTTTCTGCAAATTCCTTTGCAATAGCTGCTGTTACTTTCCCTTTATCCTGAAGTACTTCTGCATCATTAAATCTAAGAAATGCGTCAAGCTTTGTTTTCCAATCTTCCATAGTCATAGGAATATGTCTTCGTGCCTGTCTTGTTGCATAATCAAGATACATTGTCACAATCTCATTTAATTCTGCAAGTTCTTCTTTTCCTAAGTAGTTTTTTGCAATTGAAACATCTGGTTTACTATTTTACCATCAGGCGCATTTTTCCATGATTTAAGTCCCATATGTTCCTTATTATGATCAGCTCTTGCCACTATCACTTCTGCCGCTGTATTACCATGAACTGCATAATGCATCTTATTCTGAACTGTTGCATAAAACTCTCTTGTCACCTGTGAATTCTTATCATAATCAACTGCTGTTGCATATATATCTGTAATTTTCTGGTAAAATCTTCTCTCACTTGCTCTGATTTCCTGAATCTCAGCAATAAGATGCTCAAAATAATCTTCGTCGAAAATCTGTCCATTAATCAATCTGCTTTTATCAAGAACATAACCCTGCTTTGTAAATGTATCCAATACCTTTGTTGCCCATGTTCTAAACTGCATTGCCCGTTCTGAATTAATGCGATAGCCCACAGCAATAATAGCCGCTAATGAATAGAACTTATAATTGTATGTTTTTCCATCATCCGCAGTTTGTGCAAATTTTGCACAAACTGAATTTTCATCTAATTCTCCCTCTTTAAAAATGTTACTCAGATGTTTTGTAATCACACTTCTATCTACATCAAAAAGCTGCGAAATTGCTTTCTGCGTAAGCCATACATCGCCATTCTGAACCCTGACTTCTATTCCGTCTTCTCCTGCATCTCGTGTGAAAACCAAGAAATCAACAGTGCTATTTCTTATCTGTAATCCTTTGCTCATAAACGCATTCCTTTCTCTATTCTCATGAAACGTCTTCTTTACATCTTATGGAATCCATATGTTTTAGTCCTATTCAGCTCAACCATTATCTCCAAATGTAATTTCCATTAATTCACTAGCTATCTCTTTACTCAAAACCCTCATAATACTGTCATCAACCTTATCCTTCGCCAAAAGATTAATATTTCCATACCAGACAACTTCCTGATCTATAACAGCAAATCGTTCACATGACTCTTCTACTGTTTTAATGTAGAAACCAGCTTTGCGCATTTCTTCATGTAGCTGCATCCAGTATGATGCATCTCCAAATCCATAGGAATCCGGTGCCCATGTTACTATCGTAATCTGAACACCTGATAACTGCTTTTCTTTTAGCAGGTTAATAAGTTCATAAACTTTTGTCCCACTAATTGCAGGGCTTGAAATAATTATATTTTTATTTGCATCCAGTAAATCTTTATGATAATTTTCAGCATAATTATCACCGTCATATATTGCATTAGCTGTCTGTTTATCATTATGCAAACCACCTGCAATCTCATATCCAATCTGTTTATATGCTTTAAGTCTCTTCATATACATGTTATTAAACATTGTAATATGGTTGTCTACATAATCATATATTATTACATTTTCTTTACCAGCATAATCACGATTCAATCGACCAGCATACTGTTCAACAACTCCTCGAAATGATACAGGTGTTGCCATAAAAAGTGTATCCAGTCTTGGAAAATCAAACCCCTCTCCTACAAGTGAACCTGTAGCTATTAATATCAGAGACTCCGCCTTATAAACCTGATGCATCTGTTCCAAAATCTTCTTATGTTCTTTCTTTGAGTTGTTGCCTGTCATTAAAAATACATGGTCTGCATAATCTTTCAATCGCTCGTACAGTTTCTCTGAATGATCCTTGTATCGTGATAAAACAACTGGGGTGCGACCTGCTGATACGCAATTCTTCACATCTTCAACAATCTGTTCGTCTCTGATATCATTATTATGAATAATCTCATAAGCTTCATTTGGATGCATCTTACCGATAAGTACACCTCTTGGTGGAACAGTTCTGGTAAAACGCGGATATACAAGATGTTGTATCCCCTGCTCCATAGCCTTTTCCTTTGCTGTGTAACTATATCTTATAGGTCCTATCAGCATATAATTGATTTTTTCCAGTCCATCTCCTCTTTTCGGAGTTGCTGTCACACCATATACATACCTTGCTTTTACTTCTTTTAGCACATTTGCTATTGTTTCAGAGGCAGAATGATGACACTCATCAATTATCACAAGTCCATAATCATTCAGCAAATTATGAAACTCTCCCTTTTTGCAAAGTGAGCCGACCATTGCAATATCAACAATCCCTGTCATCGAATCATGTACTCCCTGCAATGTTCCAATCAGACTTTTTCTAGTTCTTAATCTTCCAGTTTTCGTTTTGTACTGGGGTAGTTCTTCATCTATAATTAAAAATTTGTTTAGAGCATCTTTCCACTGTTCTATAAGTGCAGATGATTCAAGCAGGATCAGAGTATTCACTTTCTTTTCTGCAATTACTGCACTGCATACAACTGTTTTCCCAAATGCTGTTGCAGCATGAAGTATTCCATTATCATGCTTAGTCAGTTCCTTTAACGCCTTGTTCTGTTCAGGTCGTAGTTCTCCATTGAATTCTACATTAATATTTCTTCCCTGCTGCCTCTCATCATCAATAGTATATTCAATTCCTGCCTTATCAATATTTGCTATTAATTCATCCTGTAATCCTCTTGGAATCTGTATGTATCCACCAAGATGGTCTTTTCCAAGATAAATCCACCTCGAAGTATCATAATTAGATGTTCCAATCGCACGATTTTTATAAAATACTGGGTTACTAAAGGCTGCCATTCTGCGAATCTTATTTTGCATCGCAGGCTTAAGATTCGTGCTGTCGACATATATACCATTTGATAATGTGATGTCCATTTTCCCATCAACATCTGATTTTGCAAAATTTTTCATTCTATCCCATGGCTTTTCCCTATTTTCTTCATCACTGGATGCTTCAAGGTCATCTGCTGTAAATGTCCATTCCCTTATCTTATTCTCCAGAAATTCCTCTGAAAGCTTAGGTTTACTTAATAAAGCATTCCATTGGTCAGGATAAGCATTCCAGTTACCATCCACAAATGCACTATTGCCATCTTTCAACGCCCTTCCCTGTAATGGCAATGCAATCAGATTTCCTATTGCCACATTTTCTAAGGAATCCTGTGCTGGTAACATTCTGTCATAATAATTGAATGACTTTAAATTCACCTGCTCTGCACCTTTATCTAAAAGTGCTAAGCCAAATTTACGAACCACTGCCGCCGATATTGGCTTGTCAAAGAATATCCATATATGTGCACCTTTTCCTGAACGAGAACGTTCTACCAAAGGTTCTATCCCATTTAATGTGCAGATATCTCTCATAGCTTCGACTTCTTCAATCCATGTATCATCTGTATTTGCAAAGTCCCTTTTTTCTGCATTCTTCTCATGATTATCAAAGTCAAACACCAGAAACCTACATGTTCCATCACTAAATAATGGATATACACCAATTACATCTTTTGCAACATAAGAGTTTCCCCTCAAATGCGTCAATATAGTTGATAAATCTAATCTTGTATACGAACAATATTTGCAATCCTTACAGTCTATATGTGTATTTAATTTCCTATGGCAATTATCTGACCAGAAATTATCACACTGCGGATAATATGCCGCCTCTCCGTTTTTATTTACATTTCTTTTCGCATATACATCTGTTCTTCCCCAAAAGAATGAGAAAAAGAGCTTTGCCATCCTGTCTGTAATCTCTTTGGGGTACACAATCCTTTTACCCTGTTCTGGATCAAAATCCTCTTTCGTATCCTTTTTCCTTATACTTGCCAGTTCATTTTGATATGACAATCCTGCTTTATCCAATATATTCTTTAATACCTGATTCTCCAATTGCAGATTGTTCAACTGCTTCTGCAATCTAGTCACATTCTCTATTGGATCACGCATTTGTCATACCTCCCTTTCCGTCATTATCTATTCATCTCAAGTATTCTTTTTACTTCATTCTGTAATTCATCACTAAAGTCTGATAAATCATTATATGTAATTACTTTCAGTCTAATAAGACGAACAATATCCCATATTGCCTCGGACTTGCTCAACTCCATAATAACACCCGGATGACGCTTATCTTCTTTTATCCGTTTTTCAAGTTCCCAGAATTTCTCTGATGCAGGCTTTTTATCATCATTCAGAAAATTTGCATACTCTTTAACAAGATCTTCCATATAATTTTCCTGCCAACCTGATAATCTTTCTCGAAATAGCTTCCAATCTTTTTTACTTATGTCCATGATTTTTAACCTCCTCAGTCTTATGTTAGTCTCAACAAATTCAACTTATCCCTCGTAGTCCGCCAATATTTTCTTAAATCCACTACCTCTACACTCCATGTATTTCAAGCGGCTTAATATATCAGCTAATATCGGATTTCTTCGCTTTGATGGAATTTTCAATAAATCTTTTCCCTCTAGAGATATTCCGCTTACCATTCCACCCGGTGAATATTTTTCGATTCCGTCATCGAACATATCTATATGGACTTCACTGCCTATCTCCATATAGTTTCTATGAATTAATGCATTTACTACACATTCAAGCACTGCCCGATCTGGATAATCAGGCATTTCCATTCTGCCGTCATCAACCTTACGCCATGCTTTCTTAGAGTTATTTCTCACAAAATCTGTTCCATCTTGTAATAATGTGACAAGACTGCCAGTATATTCCTTATCATCAAGTGCATCTACAATTCCAGATGCAATATAGTATTTATCGTCATCTTTAATATCCAAATCTATTAATGCATCCAATAAACCCTGATTGCTCCCTTTACTCTCAACGGCAAGATCATTGTCAAAGAAAAGCTGATTAACTAATTTCCAGAAGTGAAGCCCTGCACCGGTATCCTCTGTCCATAAATATCTCCTATCACAGCTCCTCTTCCAGAGTTATCCTGTTATTATCAAGCTTCAGCACCTTAAAGCTCTTATCAGATACATTGAGTCCGTCACAATTTTTTAGAAAAAGCATATACTGATTAGACAACTCAAAATTAATGAATATCCTGACATCATCATTAATCATACAATCTGCATTATCTATCACAATAAAACTATCTCTACACTGTTTGATTGCTTCTAAAAAATCATCTGATTTGTAGTTAAATAGCTTGATTGCTTTGTATTCGTCTGTCAATCTTATATCTTCCAGCATTTCATAAAGTACTGTTTTACCGGTACCACTATCCCCACCAACAAGAGTAATCCTGTCATCAAATGTCAAATCATATGAAAATGGAGCTGCTTTAAATGTTATATTCTTATAAATCATCTGCTTCTCTCCTTGCATACTCATTACTCCACCAAGCATTATATCCTCTGCCACCGGTAACTATATCAGAATCATTAAATCTGATTTTTGCATCATCCGGAATATCAAAAAGCGTTGGTCTTGACATATAAATCCTAATATTATCCATAGTAAAAATGATTCTAAGCACATTCGGACCGCATTCTTCAACATTTACCACCTTATCGGGATGCTTTATAATATTAAGCAATGTCTTGCAACCTGATGATAAATTTCGGATTGTACCTAAGCCATATTTTGTTTCTATATGCTTGTCCGGTGTCAGCTTCGCTTCATCCACTTGTTGAATCAAATCAATTTCTTTTTGTGACATATCTTCATTGCCTGTATTCAGATTAAAGTACAAGTCATTGTAAAAAATCCAGTCTTTTGAATCTTTCCTCTCCGTATATATATCTATCATTCAATGTTCTCCTTCTGCAATATATGTTTAGCATCTGATTTTCATATCTTACTTGGATAAGGCTTTGAATCAAATTTTCATATAAATATATTCCAGTATATCACACATAAATAAAAGACCCCAGAAGATCTCTTAAAATCTCCTGGAGCCTTCCTCATTTACTATTGAAAAATCCTTCTATATTTTATTTTAAAAAAGTTATTCAAACTCGCAAAGTTTGGTTTGATGTAGGTTATTTTAATGTGGTTATCTATACTGTTTTGTATTGATAATCTATACTTTTTCCACACGTTATTTTTCATTTCACATATTTTTAGTACCAATCCAGTACCATTGCATTTTTTCATTATTGTGTGTAGTTCAGGTGGCTTGCAGGTTTCTTTTACTACTCACAGAATAATTTTCTGTCGGTTTGCTTGTCCACCTATGGAAATTATAATCTACATCCAATATTTCTGCAAGAAAAAGTTTTGTGGTACTAATCGTTAGTACCACGATTGTTTTCTATGTACTGAGCAATATCAATTACCTTTGCTGGCTTTCTCTTAGTAGCAATCCCTAGTCGTTCCATGTCTAATTTAAAAAGTTCACTCGGATATCCATACGCATCAAATCCCTCTGGCTGGCAGATATCTCTGTTCAGATACTCACTAAGTTCCCATTGATACTTTGCTTCTTTCTCCAGCTTCTTACCAAAATACTGTGCATCCATTACCATTCTGTTAATGCCACCAACCGATTTCCTACCATGAGTTTTGGTTATAGTTGCATCGCCTGACATTTTAAAATACAGCCCTATCTGCTCCTCGGCATATCCCATTTCCTGCATCATGCCATGAATCACACTGCGGATATACATTGTATAGTAATTCCAGTTTCTTGGTTCAATATCTGTCATTGCTATTGTATAACGATTACTGGCATTCACAATAAACAAGACATTTCTTCCTTTTATTTTCGTCAAATGTGTGTCCCAGCAGAACACAAGTGAAGCACCTTTGCTTTCTTCAATCTTTGTTGTTTTTAGTCGATCTTGAACTGCTTTTGTTGCACCAATCTCCATATGTATCACCTGCTCATCTCAAGTATTCTTTTTACTTCATTCTGTAATTCATCACTAAAGTCTGATAAATCATTATATGTAATTACTTTCAGTCTAATAAGACGAACAATATCCCATATTACCTCTGATTTTCAGTTCCATGACAACCCCCGGATGACGTTTATCTTCTTTTATCCGTTTTTCAAGTTCCCAGAATTTCTCTGATGCAGGCTTTTTATCATCATTCAGAAAATTTGCATACCCTTTAACAAGACCTTCCATTTAATTTTCCTGCCAGCCTGATAATCTTTCTCGAAATAGCTTCCAATCTTTTTTACTTATGTCCATGATTTTGAACCTCCTCAGTCTCATGTTAGTCTCAACAAACGATTTCAAAAATGAGACTGTCTTGAGACTACAACTTTATAATTTACCTGCAAATCCCGGTTTTATCGCATTTTGCTATATCATAGAGTCTCACTCAGTCTCAAATCTCGTGAGACTTCATTGAGACTAACTTCGGAATATTCTTGAGTAAAAGTTTGGGTGTCACATTGAGTGCCATATTTACTGTCATTCACTTACTTAATTTTCCATTTACCACCATTATCTGGACCTTTTCGTTCTATGATACCTTTATCCTTTAATTCTGATATATATCTAGCAATTGTTCTATCTGTGACATCTAAGGCTATTCTTAATTCATCAATAGAAATATTCGGATTTTCGGAAATCATTTTTAGGATGTCACATGCTTTAGTAAGCTTCTTCTTAGAATACTCTGGCATTAACTGCTTCATTTTTTCTTCCGAAATTTCTATGACATTTTCTATGACATTTTCTATGACATTTTCATTCACCTGTGTTGCATAATTAGTGCCATAATTCAGATTATACAAAGTCAATGTAAAATCATCATTATCTGCATCAAAGACTGGCATCTTGGTCTCATCAAATTCTACTTGTCCCTCATAATCTGCCAATATCTTCTTAAATCCACTACCTCTACGCTCCATGTATTTTAAACGGCTGAATATATCAGCTAATATCGGATTTCTTCGCTTTGACGGAATTTTCAATAGATTTTTCCCCTCAAGAGATATTCCACTTACCATTCCACCGGGTGAATATATTTCAATTCTATCATCGAACATATCTATATGGACTTCACTACCTATCTCCAGATAATTTCTATGAATCAATGCATTTACTACACCTTCAAGCACTGCTCTATCCGGATAATCAGGCATTTCAATTCTGCCGTCACCAACCTTACGCCATGCTTTCTTGGAATTATTTCTCACAAAATCAGTTCCTGCCTGCAACAATGTGACAAGACTGCCAGTATATTCCTTATCATCAAGTGCATCCACTATTCCTGATGCTTTAGTAAGTCCATTCCATCTTGTACAAAACAATCTGGAATGACGTACCGGTGATTCATCTGCCAAAAGTGCTCCAGCATTCGTTAGATTTCCTTTTTCATCAATCAGCCCAAAAGATTCATAATCTGTATCTTCAAATGTATTCCCCGTTCTCTGTTTATATACTGATTTTAATTTTGTAAAGGACATATTGTTAAAATCATATCTTGACTTCAGACTATCATAACTTTCACCACTTCCGCGAAGTACCAACTCTCTTAACTGCGAAGGTGTCGCCGGAACACTTTCATTTCCTATACGCATAAATGCAATAAGTTGCCCATCACCCTCATAATAGTATGGAGTCTGCTGCCCTTTCATAACTTCTACAATAACGAATGTCTTGTCATTATCTTTTTCAAATGAAAGCTTAAACTCTGGTATCGGATTAAGGTGTGTTTTAATTATCTCACTAATTTTTTCTGCATCTCCTTCAGCATCCGAAAGACCAACCAACGCATCATCATTTGCCACACCAAATACCAGCTTACCACCATAGCAATTTGCAAATGCACTTATACTCTTGCACCAGCTTTTGGGTTTCTTTGTCTCAAGTGCAACCTTTTTATCGTAATCTGTGGTTTCGCCGATTAGCTGCTTTATATCCATAGTTCTCACCATCCTTCTACATTAAACAAGTGCCTATTTACATCACATGGGTAACAAAGCTTCTTTTGTAATTCCCTTTTCTTCCAATTGTTTCATTATCACATTTTTTAATCTTGCAGGAATGACCACCTTTACCAAAAAATTACCTCCGGCCAATTCTTTAGGAGCTTCCGGCTCATGCGGGCACAATATATTATTCCCCGCATTAACACTTGTTCTCATTTTATCAATCGGAGTTTCAAATTTCACACCACAAACATATAAACACCCTTTTTGTCTTTGTATTCTCATATTTTCCAAATACGGATTACGTGGTTGCATAATCATAAAGCCGTGGTCCAAATAAGAAACTAAATCAGTATAGAAATCCTTTTTATAAGTATAATTATCTTTCAATTCCGGATATTTCTGCAAAAGTATCTCTGCATATTCACTTACACTTATACGTTGCTTTTTAACATTAACAAGTTCACACTGTATCTTTATTCTTGTCCATTTAGGATCATACGGCGAATATGACCATATAAATATAGCCGCATCTTTTTCAATATTTTCACAACAAGCAAAAAACAATGCTACATTTATATCCATTGTAAAGTCAATTAATCTTGTAGCATGTATATAATGCTGATTATATGCCATTACTTCAAATAGTAAATCTCCATATTCCGATATACTCTCATCCACAGATGTATCTCTGCATATACTTGGAGTGATTTTCCAAGAAGAATCACTTTGTCCTCTATAAAATGCCTGTAAGTAAGTTCGTTCATCACCTGGGTCACCTCTACCTGATCTTGGTAAATCATAGAACGAATTATAATCATTTGCAATTTGATATATCTGCGAAATATCTTCTACCATAATTTCCTGATAATCATATTTTTCTTCAAAATCTGACATATAGCCACCTCTGCTAAAACTTGCTAAATCAATCGTAACGCTCTATCAATCATTTTATATTCTTTTCTACTTATTATTGGCATATATACATCAATATAGTTATTCTCCGCCCATTGAAGTATCTCATCTAGATCAGCATACATCTCATTCTCTTTTTTACTATGTAACATACGATTATTGTTATTCTCAG
>ENA-OQHA01000458-OQHA01000458.1-human-gut-metagenome-genome-assembly--contig:-NODE-458-length-20569-cov-2.172195_pt1 | contig 20569 bp, 29 predicted proteins | sample MGYA00242558_ERZ504707 | MGnify/ENA primary metagenome ERZ504707 (study PRJEB26092, sample SAMD00036197) | human gut metagenome | host: Homo sapiens | study: EMG produced TPA metagenomics assembly of...
CTTGATCTGTGCATTTCCACCAACTCGTGATACGGAAATACCAGGGTTTACAGCCGGCATAACACCGGAATGGAACAGCTCTGTCTCCAGGAAAATCTGTCCGTCTGTGATGGAAATAACGTTAGTGGGAATATATGCGGAAACGTCTCCTGCCTGTGTCTCGATGATCGGAAGTGCAGTCAGGGAACCGCCGCCGTGTGCCTCATCCAGTCTTGCGGCACGCTCCAGAAGTCTGGAATGGAGATAGAAAACATCTCCAGGATATGCCTCACGTCCCGGTGGACGACGGATCAGCAGGGAAAGTGCACGATAAGCAACCGCATGCTTACCTTAAATCATCGTAATGATAAGTACATCTTTTCCTTATACATAAAATATTCACCCATTGCACATCCGGAATACGGTGCAATGTACTGCAGCGGGCTGGCTTCTGAAGCAGTAGCCGCTACAACGATGGTTATAATCCATAGCGCCATTTCTTGTAAGAGTCTCAACCAGGAAGATACGTGGAACGCTTCTGACCAATTGCAACATAGATACAGATCACGTCCTTCCCCTTCTGATTGATAATAGTATCTGCTGCCAGAGTGGTCTTACCAGTCTGACGGTCACCGATAATCAACTCACGCTGTCCGCGTCCGATAGGATCATCGCATCAATAGCTTTCAAACCTGTCTGTAAAGGCTCTGTTACAGGCTGACGGAAGATTACTCCCGGTGCCTTACGTTCCAAAGGCATTTCAAACAATTCGCCCCCTATCTCACCGCGTCCGTCAAGAGGTACACCCAGAGTCTATAACACGTCCCAACATGCTCTCACCTACATTGATAGATGCGATACGTTTGGTACGCTTTACAATCATCCCCTCCTTAATCTGGTCTGTAGGACCTAGAAGCACCGCTCCCACATTGTCCTCTTCCAGATTCATAACAGTACCCATGATACCGTTTTCAAACTGCAAAAGTTCATTAGCTTCTGCATTGCGCAAGCCGTAAATACGTGCCACACCATCGCTGACTTGCAATACCGTTCCCACCTCGTCGAACTTCAGTGAGTTGTCGATACCTTGCAACTGACGCAGCAGTATTTCTGATACTTCGCTGGGTTTTATTGTATTTTCTGGCATAATTTTTTAATTAAAATGATAAATAAAGCAGGATTTGTCCTCTTCACTTATTTAAACAATTCTTCTGTTTCTCGCAATAAACTGTTGCTTTATGCGTTTCAGCTGATTAGCAACACTCGCATCAAGACGATAACCTTCCAGCTCAATGATATATCCTCCAATCAACTCAGGATCGATATGTGTTTCCATTTCTACCTTTCCCTGAGTACGGCTTCCTACCAAATCCACCAAATGCTCTTCCAAGCGTTTGGATTCTATAGCTGTAGTAAGTTTGCCAACAAGGATATTTTTATCTTCGCGATACAAGTCAATATACGACCACAACATGAATTGCAAGAATTTTTCTCTTCTTTCATCGAGTACCAGATTGAAGAAGCGCATCAATTCCTGACTGACATCCTTTCCTCCCGAAGCCTCACGCAACAAATCACATTTACTCTGCATGTCGAGCACTGGATTTTCTATCGCACGGCGTAAATCGGGAAGACTTACATAATGTCCGGCAAGTGTTTTTACTTCTTCATAGACCCGATCTTCTACTTTTTGCGCCTTAGCATAAGCTAATAAAGCTTTAGCATAGCGCATAGAAACAACTCCTGTATTCATGGTATGTTATTTTTTAGAAGATTCTATCATTTCGTCAAGCATACGGTCAATAAGCTCTTCCTGTTCCTTGGCATCTGCAAGTTTATTACGCATAATCTTTTCTGCAATACCGACAGAAAGTACCGCTACCTGACGGCGTATGTCACGAATCGCACTTTCTTTTCAGTTTCAATCTGTTTTTGATTTCAATCATCAAACGATCTCCTTCACTGATAGCACGGTTCTGAGCATCCTTTATGATGCGATCGCGTGTAGCAGCAGCTTCGGCTAGAATACGAGCCTGTTCTTCGTGTGCCTGAGCAAGGATTTTTTCTCCTTCGGCCTTCACATTTGCTAATTGCTCATTAGCCTCACGCGCAGCTTTCAGCGAGTTATCAATATATGCTTTCCGGTCCTCTACCATTTTGATGATTACCGGGAAGCCGTATTTGGCAAGAATAAAAAATACGACTCCAAAAACGATAATCATCCAAAACAGTAGCCCCGGATCCGGAGTTAATAATCCCATAGGCTAATATTATTATAAGAATAATGTCAATAAACAAACTACGATGCAATCAAGGCGACACCTTCTACCAATGCAGCTGCAATAATCATGTTCATACGCAGGTCACCTGAAGCTTCCGGCTGACGAGCAATACCTTCCATAGCCGAGCTACCAATTTTACCAATACCAATACCTGCACCCAATACAGCAATACCTGCACCAATAGCAGCACCTAATTTACTAATACCAACTCCTGCAGCAGCCTGCAATAAAACTGACAATAACATAATCTTCAAAATTTAAATGGTTATACTTTTATTTACTTTTTTATTCTATAATCAGGCTTCGTGTCCTTTTACACGCGACAATCCGATAAAGACTGCCGACAGCATCGTAAACACATACGCCTGGATGAATGCAACCAGAATTTCCAATGCATCCATAAAAATACCGAATGCTACGGCAACTACCGTCATAGAACCATTAATGACAGGTCCTACCTTTACGGTAATAAAGATGATTGCTATCAAACTTAAAATAGCAGCATGTCCAGCCATAATATTGGCAAAAAGACGAATCATCAGTGCAAACGGTTTTGTAAAGATACCAAAGAATTCAATCAAAGGCATCATCGGAACCGGAGCCTTCAACCAAGTGGGAACATCCGGCCAAAATATTTCTTTCCAATACTCCTTTGTACCAAAAATATTGGTAAACAAAATGTTATAACTGCCAGCACAAGCGTTATGGCAATATTACCTGTAACATTTGCTCCACCTGGGAAGATAGGGATCAATCCCATCAGGTTATTTACCAGTACAAAGAAAAATGCTGTCAGCAAGTAAGGTGCATAACGTTTATAGTCTTCACCGATACATCCTTTTATGACATCATCATATATCATTAGAACAAGTGCTTCTATCATCCCAACTCCTCCTTTGGGAGCTCCTTGCTCTACCGGATGTTTCTTGTACCAACGCACACAACTCATCATGATGACAAGCAAAACTGCACTGTTGATAAATAATCCCATTACATTTTTAGTAATAGAAATGTCCAACGGACGAACTTCCTCACCAGCTTCATTGCGTTCTACGATCTTTCCATCGTATGCTCCGCCACGTGCTATATACAGTCCTTCATATTCTCCTTCTTCCAGACGAGAAGAAGAGAAAACATGCCATCCCGTACTGCTATGTACGATAACCGGCAACGGAATACTGACAACAGTATTGCCCAATGTAGCAATATGCCATTCATAAGCATCGCCGATATGTCCGAAAACCAGTTCGTTAACACTTATATCTTCCGTCTGGTTCTGTTCGGAAGAAGCAGCTACCGCCGTTGAATCAGCATTTTGCGCCATCAACATTCCTGTTGTTCCCATCAACAGAAGCAGAAACAGTGCTATGTACCGTATTTTTTCATTGTTTACCTTTTACTATTTTTCAGTTTCATTTCAAACCAAAGGAAAAAGCGAGTTTCAAATATCAGAAATGCAAAGAAGAAAAATACATAAGTCAACATAAAAGCAACAACTTCATGTCCGATAAAGAAAGCATATGCTATCAGTACCAAGGCACTTAAGATAAATTTCAAAACTTTGCATGACAAATAACACATTACCAGTTTTTCCAGTCCCATACGATAGTAGAACGAAAACATAGCTATGTAAAATAAGCCAAACAGATAAAAGAATATCGGGATTGAAGGGAACCATAGAAAATACCTGTCTGGTATGAACATATGATACACTACAGCTACTAAAGCCGTTAACACGACCCCAATTAGAGTCAACTCTCTGATAAACTTTTTTCTGATGGTTAACAAAAACATAGTATAGTGCAGTTTTTCTAAAAAACTACCAAAAACGTTTAAGTTCTACGCCTGTATTACTTTTCTCAAAGTTCTACACAGACTGAAATCTGATTATTGTTTATGTCGGCAAATCCTCCTGCAATTTGTAATGACTGAGTTTCTGCCCCTGACGTATAACTTATTTTACCCGCTACAAGTGAAGAAATAATAGGTGCATGATTTGTCAACACCTGAAATTCCCCCATTTCTCCCGGAAGAGTTACTTGCGAAACTTTTCCGTCGAACAACATGCGTTCGGGTGAAACGATAACTAAATGCATTTCCTTCATAATTCGTTGAGTTTTCTTTACCCTTTGGCAGCTTCAAGCAATTTCTTTCCTTTCTCGATTGCGTCTTCTATCGTACCTACATTCAGGAAGGCCTGTTCAGGCAGATAGTCAACCTCACCGTCCAGAATCATCTTGAATCCCTTGATAGTATCTTCTATAGAAACCATAACTCCCGGAACTCCTGTAAACTGTTCGGCTACGGCAAACGGTTGAGAAAGGAATCGCTGTACTCGACGAGCACGGTTCACAGTCAGACGATCTTCATCCGAAAGTTCATCCATACCCAAAATAGAAATAATATCCTGCAACTCCTTATTACGCTGAAGAATCTGCTTTACACGCTGAGCTGTTTCGTAATGGTCTTTACCGACAATTAACGGATCCAGAATACGAGAAGTCGATTCCAACGGATCTACTGCCGGATATATTCCCAGCTCTGTAATCTTACGGCTCAATACAGTAGTAGCATCCAAGTGCGTAAAGGTAGTAGCCGGAGCAGGGTCGGTCAAGTCATCGGCAGGAACATATACAGCCTGAACAGAAGTAATAGAACCATTCTTGGTAGAAGTGATTCGTTCCTGCATCTGTCCCATTTCTGTAGCCAGTGTAGGCTGATAACCTACGGCCGACGGCATACGTCCAAGCAAAGCTGAAACCTCAGAACCAGCCTGAGTAAAACGGAATATATTGTCAATAAAGAAAAGAATATCACGTGGACCATTCTCACCAGTCTGGCGGTCACGGAAAGATTCTGCAAGTGTCAATCCAGACAATGCAACAGACTGACGTGCGCCAGGAGGTTCATTCATCTGTCCGAACACCATTGCAACCTGCGATTTCTCTACTTCAGAATAATCTACTTCGACAAGTCCCAGTTTCCTTCTTCCATGCTCTTCAGAAACTCATCGCCGTAGCGGATAACTCCAGATTCAATCATTTCACGAAGCAGGTCGTTACCCTCACGAGTACGTTCTCCTACACCGGCAAAGACTGAGAAACCGTTGTGCTTTTTGGCAATATTGTTAATCAACTCTTTGATAAGCACGGTTTTTCCAACTCCCGCACCACCAAACAATCCAATTTTACCTCCTTTCAGATAAGGTTCCAAAAGGTCGATAACCTTAATACCCGTAAAAAGGACTTCCTGCGTAGTAGCCAGATCTTCAAATTTAGGCGGTTCGCGGTGGATAGGAAAACCTCCTGTCTTATCCAGTTCCTTCATACCGTCTATCGTTTCACCGACTACGTTCATTACTCGTCCTTTAATTTGAGGACCAACAGGCATTGTAATAGCCTGTCCGGTAAGCATGACTTCCATTCCGCGCTGCAACCCGTCTGTACTGTCCATCGCAACGGTACGCACAGTATCTTCACCGATATGTTGCTGAACCTCCACTACCAAGATACGACCATCATGTCTTTTAATGGTCATAGCATCGTGAATTTTCGGCAAAGCATGTTCTGCATCCACACCGTCGAATTTAAACCGAACATCGACAACCGGACCGATTACCTGCGAAATGTGTCCAACGATTTTTGACATAAGCTTAATCTTTTATTGTATAATTAAAAGTTCTTTTAATAGTCCTGAAAAATCTACTTTTTAGTCTTTATCAAAATAGTTTAATGTTTAACTATTTGGTATGGCAAATTTATACAATAATCTGCCAACAGTGTACTCCTATGTAACATTTTTTAGCCGTAAAACTATGTTTCCTGACACAAATCAAGCGTTTTTGAACATATCATTTTACAGTATAAGACATCTATAAACATTTATTCACACACAGGCATACCAATAAATTTTTCTTTGTTTCCCGATAATTAGTAAACAAACGAACTATATCCGAACACTCCTATCCCATAATTGTAGCTACAATCCGACGAGGACCGCCATAATCACGAAACTCACAAAGATAAATACCCTGCCAAGTTCCCAGATTCAGTTTCCCTCCAGTAACAGGAATAGTAAGCGAAACTCCAGTCAAGCTACATTTTGCATGACTGGGGCATGTCGTCACTTCCCTCATCTGTATGCTGATAATAACTTTCATTTTCACGAACTAAACGATTATAAATCTGTTCCATATCACTACGCACTGAAGGATCATAATTTTCATTAATACTGAGTGCACAACTAGTATGTTTCACAAAAAGATTTACCAGTCCGGTTGCAGGCAACGCAGATAAGTGCGACATCACTTCCTCTGTAATCAAATGGAAACCTCTTCGACGAGGTTTTAAAGAAAATTCTATTTGTTGTATCATATTCATTAGCCTTTTTATTTCCGCAACCAGATAGCATTTATTTTACGACGTATAATCACAATATTCAGTACAGACACTCCTATAAAAATAATACATCCGGCAACCAGAGAAAGAATCATACTTCCCCCTCCTGCACCCGGATAAAGATTCATTATTGTATCAAGATATAGAGATCTTACAGACATAACAACAACACAGCTCAGTAACAATACTGCCAAATTAAGAATAACAAGTAAGCAACTGATACGGAACGTGCTAACCCGGGCAGGACTATAACCTATCAATAGTAAATTTTCGAGTTTTGTAGAATTCTTCTGCAGCAACAGATATATACTTAATATCAAAATATAGAATGAAAGCACACTGATTAGCAAACCAACAGACAATACAATACCGATAACGATTTTCAAGAACCAAGTTGCCTTACCGGCATCCAAACCGTTACCTTCTGTTTCATACCCTTTCTGTTGGAAAACTTAGCAATCCGTTCATCTGCCGGATTGTTAACTTCTACAATCAGTCTCGAAGGCTCAGCTTTTTCTCCTGCGCCATAGGCTTCATTTGCCCAATTCATAAATGATTCGGGAACCAAAATAGTATTGAGTCTGTTTGAAAAGCCGACAATATTCCCTTTCATCTGCTTCACTTGCCCATTCCCCATTATCCGGATGTCCAGATTCACCATGCCCATTACTCCTTCCGAAAGCTGAGGAAGGTTACGGCTTTGTGCAAAACCGAAATTATACAAATTCAGATAATTACGTGGAATAATGATTGGAACAATATCCGATGCCGGATTAAAACTCCATTTATCTAACTTCACATCAACAAATTCATCTGGAACCGACTCAAAAAACATATCAGTCGACATACGTATTCCTTGCATTCCCATGCCAGCAGATACCTTAAATTGCGACGGAAGGAATCCACCTACACTCTTAGTAAACGGCTGCTCCTTTATTTCCGCAATATCACCCGCAGAAAATGTATTACTTTTTCCAACAAGAGTTCCCAACGTACTAACTTTCTTGCTGAGAATTACAAAATCTTTTTTTATAAAGCTATCGCCCTGAGTAAATATAGGTAATACATCCCGATAAAACTGAACTCCCAGCAAGACGATAATCATACCAAATAAATTAGCCAGGAAAAATCCTGCAAGCTGCGACACACTAATATGCTGTCTTAATAACTTCCAAATCATAATATCTGTATTTACAAAGAAAGTACCCTGTCATAATTCAACGGAATATGTTTTCCGATAGACGTTACTATTATACCTGCTCCCTGCTTTTCAGCTTCCTCATGCAAGATATCTGCCATAATCTTCCCATTGCCATCATCCAAATGACTGACCGGTTCATCTAAAAAATAAAATCAAAAGGCTGGCACAAAGCACGAACAAAAGCAACACGCTGCTGCTGATCCAAAGACATCTTTCCAATCTGCTGGTCCCATTTGTCTGAAATACCTAAACGTGAGAACCAATCTTCTATCTGCTTGCGTTTGCAATGTCCCGTCAGTGAATTCTTCAGCTGTACGTTTTCCCATGCTGTCAGCTCCGGGAACAAACGCAATTCCTGAAACAACATGCTCAACGAACGTTTTCTGATTTCTACCCACCGGCTGACAGAGAAATTCTTCACATTTTCACCGTCAAAACAGATAATGCCCTGATAGTCCTTTCTATATCCATAAATAAAACTGCAAAGGGAAGATTTACCTGTACCCGAAACGGCTTCTACCAGATAAGTCTTCCCCCTCTGAAACGCAACTTGCCGATGCCAAACATCGGAAATGATACTATCTCTGCCGGCAAATACCTCCGGCAGAGTTTGTTGTAATTCAATTGTTTCCATTTTTCATTAATTAAATACCTCTAACAATATTTGAAGTACATTTTTATCTTTGCTTTTTGTTGTCAGCTCAATATGAGATGTTTTATAATCTACCGTTTCTACCGTCATATAATCCAAAATGCGCAACACACCTATAGCAGGAGCATATTGACTGTTATTACCCAAAAGCTGCTTCGCCTGATCTGAAGCAGATGTAAAATTCATCCCAACAAAACAACGCTTTCCCGACACTTTTTGTCCCCATGGACAATCCCGTAAAGTAAGTCCAGGAACACGAGTATCTACCAAATTATAATCATTGGTAAAATACAAGCGATTATTTTTCACTCCAAACCAGAAACTGACATTTCCTGCACGAAGTCCCATCATACTGCCATTCCGCATACGGAATTCATAACTGTCAGCACCACGGTTTATCAGCTGCATTTGTCCGTTAGTCAACGCCAGCAAGGGCTTCAGATCTTCAAATGTTTGCAGAAACTGACTGTTCGTGACATCAGCATAAGCAATAAAACCATTCTGCAAAGGATTAGTTACCGCCACTGCCACATCGCCTTTTATAGAACCAAATATTGCCTCAAAATCGATAGGCATAATTGAGCTTTCGAACTGCTGACGTACAGTCGGGTTTTCACACAGCAACTGATAGATTTTATTTCCATCTACATTACCAGACATCCAGAAAAATGTATTTGCAGGGAAAGTATCGAGATAAGTACCTTTGACCGGATTTGTAGCTTGCAACTGCTTTTCTACCAATGAAGTCATTACTTTATCCGTTGTTATATCCTGTACATCCATCACAATCTTCCCTTTCTCAAAAGATATCGTAGAAAGCGCTTTTATATTCTTCAAATCCAGTGTAGCAGAAACTCCCATAGTAAGTGGAGTAACGTATTCTCCTGGAAGCAAATCCAAAGAAGACAATAAAACAATATCTCCTTTCTGATTCTTCATTTGTTGAAAATCAGAAGTTGCCGTAAATCCATCCTTTTCAGTCTGGCGCAAAAGCATTGAAGCATATGAAGCATATCTTTTGCCTCCCCTCCTTTCAAGTCAAGCAAAGCCAGGAATGCGTCATCTGTATACGTTACCAGCACACGCCCCATAGAGGTCCACATACACCCCTCTGCTTCAACAGGCTTCTCACATACCTGCTGGTTATGCAAAGCATTCAACAAGTCTTCCAGTTTATCTTGATCAGAAACTCTTATAACCAGACCTGTAGATACGCCACCAGATTCAATAAAATAATAAATCTTTTCAGTTAAATCCAAGCCACTCTCCGAAGGATCTTTCGTGATCTTGTCTATAAGTTCACCTGCTCCTTCAGCCCCGCTTTTCAAAGCTTCATTCAGCCGTGCCACAACCGGAGCACCTTCATCTCCACTCAATCCACTCTTTTCAGCCATCGAAACCAGATCGACAGACACAACCATTGCAGCATCTTTGGGGAGCACGTTTCATAATTGTTCTTCTTGCTGCATGACGCCAACAGTACAGCAACCAGCAGTAAACAATATCCTAATTATATTCTTTTTCATATCTCCGTCCATTAACTATTAAATAAATTCATGGTATGTACTGCCACCAAAGCAGCAGTTTCTGTACGTAAGCGCGATTTACCTAACTGATTGAACGAAATCCCATCGCTTCAGCCTTTTCAACTTCCTCACGGCTGAAATCACCCTCGGGGCCAATTAATACCACAGCATCTTCTCCAGGTTGCAAAACATCTTTCAGAAGAGGCTTCTCTCCTTCGTAACAATGAGCTATAAATTTTTGTCCCGCAAATTCACGTTGCATGAACCGTCCAAAGTCTACCATTTCATTAACAACTGGTTTTCGCGCTTTGAGTGATTGTTTTATAGCCGAAACAACAATCTTCTCGATGCGCTCAGTCTTAATCACCTTTCTCTCAGAAAACCGACAATTCAGAAAACTGAGTTCATCGAAACCAATTTCCGTAGCTTTCTCTACAAACCATTCTATACGGTCCATATTCTTGGTAGGTGCCATTGCCAGATGCAAATGACCTTTCCAGAAAGGTTCTTGGGGAATAACCTCATTCACTTTTACCTGACAACGCTTACCGGTTGCCGCACTAATAGCGGCACGGTAAAACAACCTTTCCCATCGGTCAGCATTATTCATCACCCACCGTCAAACGCAACACTCGCAGGCAATGTCCAGCCTCTTCTTCGGGCAATTCCGGATTAACAGCTATATCCGGAGCATAAAATACATGCATATTCTTTAAATATTATCGTTTACTTGTATTTATCTTCTTTTTTCTCACGTTTTCTTATTTCATCGCGCAACTGTGATGCTCGTTCATAGTCCTCATTCTCCACGGCTTCATCCATTGCTTTTTTCAGAGAATCAATATCTATAGTGTTTATTGAGACACAATATGTAGAGCCATCAGCTGAGATATTACGCAGCTGTTCTCTTTCTAAAATATCTTCATAAACATACAGAGGAAACTTTTTCTGAGAGAAAGAGAGATAACATCTGTCGTACGAGCATCGACCTGAAATATTGTTTCATCCGCACAGCGTACAAATAAATAGGAACTGTAAATGCCATCTTTCACCTCATAAATCACTCCTTTTACCGGCACTAATCCTCCCTTTTCCATCACACTCAGCATCAGGTCATGAGTAAAAGGACGCGGAGGAGTATACGACATTTGTCCCATTTTTATGGCTTGTGCTTCCTGTTTCCCGATTATGAGAGCCAGTTTGCGGAAACCTCCTCCAAGCTCTTCCAGAACCAATGCAAAAGCATCCGAAGGCTTGAGCACAGCAGACATATCAAGAACTCTTATCTCTATCTCATTCATACTGTTTTAACTTCATGTTATATTTAAACACAATACTGAACATAACAGCTACAACCAACGCATAGGCAGCGAAAATAAACCAGGCATTTGTCCAGCCTCAACTTGTGGTTCCGTGCTGCTGAAATCAACAAACTGGTTTACTACCCACTGCGCAGTCAACGTACCAATAGTAGCCCCAAGTCCGTTAGTCATTATAATGAAAAGTCCTTGAGCGCTAGAACGTACGGAAATATCTGTTTCTTTATCAACGAACAAGGAACCGGAAACATTAAAGAAGTCGAAAGCCACTCCATATACAATCATGGAAAGAATAAACATCCATACTCCACTACCCGGATTACCAAGTCCAAATAAGCCGAAGCGTAAAACCCAGGCAATCATAGCAATCAGCATAACCTTCTTTATACCGAACCGTCCTAAGAAGAAAGGTATAAGCAATATACAGCATGTTTCACTGATTTGTGAAAGTGAAATCAGCAAATTAGCATGCTGCACACCAAAAGTATCAGCATATTCAGGAATTGCACTAAAGCTTGTGATAAACGGATTGGCAAATCCGTTGGTTATCTGTAATGAAACACCCAACAGCATTGAGAAGATAAAAAATATCGCCATTTTGCGCTGGCGGAACAGTAAAAAGGCCTTCAATCCCAAAGCCTCAACAAGGGATTTTCTCTGCCCGCCGGTATTTCTAGTCACCGGACACTGAGGCAATGTATTAGCATAAACAGCCAAAATCACTCCCCATACCGCACAAGTAAAGAATTGCATATAATTTGCCTGAAATCCTAACAAGTCTACCAGCCACATGGAACAAATAAAACCTATCGTGCCACAGGTACGGATAGGAGGAAATGCTTTAATTGTATCCAGTCCCGCTTTATCAAGCGCTGTATAAGCTACCGAATTCGACAATGCAAGTGTAGGCATATAAAAAGCCACACTCATTGAATAAAATGAAAACAAGACAGTAAACGAAACATCATCACCCGCTGTCATTCCATAATATCCGGCTCCTACCATAAACAGGGCTGCAAGCAAATGACTCAATCCCAGCAATCGTTGTGCCGGAACCCATCTATCAGCTATAATGCCTAATATAGCAGGCATGAACAACGAAACAATACCCTGCATGGCATAAAATATACCAATATGGCTTCCCAGCCCAATTTTAGTTAAATAAGTTCCCATGGAGGTCAGATAAGCTCCCCATACAGCAAACTGCAGGAAGTTCATAATGATCAGTCGAATCTTGATATTCATAGTTTTCATATATTAGTTATGTATAAAAGGGCTTTTTAGCCCTTTCTTAAAAATTAAACAAATATAGGAAAAGAAACGAAAAACCAAAAATATTTCCTCACAGATTTCATCAAAAGCAATTCAACAATCTCTTTCTGCCAATCAGGACACAAATAAAACAAGCCTTAACGGTTTCGTACAAGATACAGACTATGATCTATACACGCAGGAAGTTCTTCCTTATAATGTGTCACCATAATAAGTGTTTTATCTTTTCGCTGACAGAATGCCTCTATCACATCCTTTACCAGCCGTCGGTTATACATGTCCAATCCATGAAGAGGTTCATCCAGTATCAGCAGCTCCGGATCTTTCACAAAGGCACGGGCAAGTAACACCATACGCTGCTCACCACTCGACAGTTGCAGGAAATTACGATCCTTCAGCTCTTTAATACCAAAGATATCCATCCACCACTCACAAATAGCAATATCTTCCTTATGGGTTTTCTTATACAAGCCGATAGAATCATGGAGTCCGCTTGCTACGATATCAATAACCGGCAGATTTTTTAAATAGGCACGATGCATCTCCGGACTTACGTATCCGATATGTTTTTTTATTTCCCAAATGCTTTCTCCACTACCGCGCTTACGCCCGAACAAAGATATATCACAAGCATAGCTTTGGGGATTATCGGCACAGACCAGACTCAGCAGCGTTGACTTTCCAGAGCCGTTATCTCCGCTTAATGCCCATTTTTCACCACAAAGCACAGTCCAGTCAAGTTCTTTCAGGATAGTACGTTCACCATAACGTATACTTACTTTATTCAAGTCTACAATATGCTCGGTATGATACAAATTATCAGCATAAGGCAAAGTCAGGATACGCTGATATTTTTCTTCAGTCAGCACATGGGCAGGAACACCGGCATTTATCGACAAATACTCCTCTCGGGGTATTTTTTTCCGCAAGAGCGGTTGGCAACTGGAATGACATGTGTTATAAAAGCTGGGATATCGTCCGTTTTCGATAGAACCAGAATAACCTGCAAAGGAGTTACCTCTGTAAGTTTCTGCAACAGTTCATGCAACAGGTCGCGGGTTTTGGCATCAAGACCGATAAACGGATTATCCATAATCAACACACGCGGATTGGAGAGTAAGGTTTTTGTAAGTTGAAACTTGCGCAACTCACCACTAGACAACAAGATAATATGCTTGTCAAGCATCGTATCTACCCCAAATAAATCATACAATACGGTGCGTAGCTCCTGATTCTTACATTCAGGCAACAAATCACGAACTACTGGAGTTTCTTCCAGATCCTGAGAATTCCAGCGCTGCTGATAATAATACGTTCCGTCAGAATCACCGTACGAGTCACGGAAAGTTATATACTTTATATTATCACATACCAAGTTCGACTCTGAAGGCGAAAAATCATATTCTACCTCGTTCATCAGTAGCGGATACCGTCCGATAATAGTATCCACCAACAAACTCTTACCTGCTCCGTTTGGACCTACGATAGCAACATGTTCTCCTTTTGCTATCTGTAAATTAATCGGCTCATTCAGTCGATATAAAGGATGTCTGGTCACCCCGTCTTTAATTGTAATGATATTCTGCATTGTTCTTGTATATTACTGATGGATAATCATAGCCGAACGCGGACTGACTGTGATCTGGTTTCCGGTAATCATGCCCAATCCCAAAATCAAGTCAATCTTGCCGTCACGACATGCTATCCAATATTTACCTTCTGGAATATTAACCTTTATCGGTTCTGTACGAGCATTCAGTACTACAATCGTATTCAACCACTTATCGCCACAAGGACTTCCCTTTATACGGAAAGCAACAACATTCGTAGCCGGCACATGAATAAACTCCAGATGCTTGCGAATCAGATCTGCATTTCCCATTCGAAAAGCAGGATGAGCCTTACGCATAGCAATCAGCCCCCTTACATAGTCGAACACTTCACGATAAGCTGTTTTATTGCGCCAGTCTATCGCATTTATTTCATCCGGTTTGTTGTAAGCATTTACAACACCTTTCCTGTCGCGCAATATTTCATCCCCGGCAAATATAAAAGGAACTCCCTGCGATGTAAACACAGCAGTTTCGGCCAATTTCTGCAAAGCCTTCAATTCCGGAACAGAAGCCTCCGGAAGAGTAACTTTCAGTCTGTCTGTCAGGCATAAGTCGTCATGACAACTTACATAACTGATAAATTGCGAAGGAGTATTCGCCCATATCTTAGGAACACGACGTACTGAATCGTTGTTTATTTGCGGATGAGCAATTCCACCTACAATACCGAACTTCACACCAGTTTCATGCCCCGGACGTCCTATAACGAAAGCTCCTTTCTCATCCTTGCCAAACGGACCTCGCAGACTGTCACGGAATTCATCACTGAAAGCCGCAATACCAGGCATCTGATAAACATTATTCTTCATAGCAAGTTCAGAAGCAGGAAGCTGCGGAGTACCGGCAGCCCATCCTTCTCCATATATAAATATGGTAGGATCTATTCCATCAAGAGCTTTTCGGATTTCCTTCATCGTAACGATGTCGTGTATGCCCATTAGGTCGAAACGGAAACCATCTACATGATATTCATTCGCCCAGTAACAAACAGACTCTATGATAAATTTCCGAACCATGGCACGTTCACTCGCCGTTTCATTACCGCATCCCGAAGCATTGGCAAACTTTCCTTCACTATCCTGACGGTAAAAATAACCGGGAACTGTACGTTCAAAATTGCTTCCTTTTGTCAGAGCCGTATGATTATATACAACATCCATTATTACCCTGATTCCAGCACGGTGCAAAGCCATCACCATTTGCTTAAATTCACGAATACGCACATCAGGCTTATAAGGATCTGTTGCATACGAACCTTCGGGAACATTGTAATTTTTCGGATCATATCCCCAGTTGTACTGAGGCTTATTCAGCTTTGTTTCATCGACTGACGAAAAATCGAATGAAGGCAACAAATGCACATGAGTCACTCCCAGTTCCTTCAAATGCGCAATACCTGTCTTCTCACCCAGATAAGTATGGGTGCTGTCTTCCGTCAGAGCCAGAAATTTTCCTCTATGCTTGATGCCTGCAACCGTATCGATCGAAAAATCACGATGATGCATCTCGTAAATAATGATATCAGAAAAACTTTTAAGGGCGGACGTACATCCTTTTCCCATCCCTGAGGATTAGTTTCTCTCATATCGATAATGCAGCACGGTCGCCATTTACTCCCACCGCTTTTGCCATAACACCAGGAGTATCACCTTGCCAGATGCCATCTATTTTTACATTGAATGCATAAAAGCTACCTTTCAAATCACCTTCTGCCACAGCCTGCCACATTCCGTCGGCTGCCTGCTGCATGCTTATCATCCGCTGGACAGCTCCACCCTGTCCCTTTTCGTATAACATGACACGTACTTCCTGAGCTGTAGGAGCCCACAAAGAAAAATGCGTTCCAGCCGGCGAGTAAGTCATTTCTTCCCATTTACCTTCATATACAGGGTATTCATCAAACGAATCGAATGAACTTCTCTGGATAGAATTGCAGCCAACTGCCGTTGCTAAGGTCAACATAGCTAAAAGGTGTTTTGCATTCATGATTTTTCTATTTTTCACTTTATCGGGATTCTTTTGTATATAGTCTTTCCAACTTGAATACGCTTTCGGCATAGCCGGACGGCCCATTTGCAAATAATGACAATATGCAGCCCCCAATGCATCGGTAGCATCCATAAAGGGCCCCATTTCCGACTCGGGAATATGCAGCATACGCTTCAGCATATCGGCCACCTGCTCTTTACTGGCCTGACCGTTTCCTGTTATCGCCATCTTTATTTTCAGAGGAGCATATTCCGTTACAGGAATATCCCGACATAAAGCAGCCACAATAGCCACACCCTGGGCACGTCCCAGTTTTAACATCGACTGTACATTTTTTCCAAAGAAAGGGGCTTCGATAGCCAGCTCATCAGGCAGATAAGAGGAAATCACTCCCTGCACCCGTTCGTAAATATGCTTCAATTTCAAGTACGGATCAGTACATTTTCTCAGGTCTATCACTCCCAAGGCCACGACTTGAGGTTTTACTCCTGTCACCTTCAGCACTCCATAGCCCATGATATTTGTACCGGGATCTATTCCCAAAATAATCTTTTCCTTTACAGGCTGTATCACTTGACCACCTCCATTAATGTGGGAAAGCCAATCACTTTATCCTTAAATATCTTCAGCATTTCTTCATTCAAGCGTGCACCCTGCTTGGTATGCCAGCGATGAAGCGCTGCACTATCTTCTACCTCCCATTGTAAAGAAAAACATTCGCTATCCTGCTCCTTATGGCTTAATATACGTAATATGCGAGGATTACGCAGTTCTCCCGACTGTTCGACTTCAGGAATATAGCATTCGTTCAACCAAATTACAAAATTTCTCGCATCGTTCATTTCCACATGAAAGGTTGTATTATAAATCAGCATAACTATATTTTGTTTATCTATTTTTATTGGCAAAGTTAGCAATTATTGGAGATTATCCCCTGTCTGACAGAAAATAATTCAGTGAATATACCAGTTGTTCGGACAACTTTTATTATTTTTGCGCACATTAACACGATTAGTGTGCAATGAACAATGGAAACAACAAGCAGTTTAATACAACTTATTGAAGAAAGCATCCGTAAAAACTGGAATCTGGATGCAATGACAGACTACAAGGGAGCTACCTTACAATACAAAGATGTAGCGCGCAAAATAGAAAAGATGCATATTCTATTCGAACATGCAGGTATAAAAAAGGAGATAAATCGCGCTCTGCGGTAGAAACAGCGCAAACTGGACTGCAACATTTCTCGGTGTTATCACTTATGGAGCAGTAGCCGTCCCTATCCTTCACGAATTCAAAGCCGATAATGTACATAATATAGTAAACCATTCGGAAGCACGTATGCTGTTCGTGGGCGATCAGGTGTGGGAAAATTTCAACGAAGCTGCCATGCCTCATCTGGAAGGTATCATCGAGCTGAAAAACTTCGATCTGGTTGTTTCACGCTACACAACGCCTTACCTATGCCCGTGAACATCTGAATGAAGAATTCGGGAAACGTTATCCTTGCCGCTTCCGTGCGGAGAATGTATCTTATCGCCGCGAAGAACCGGAAGAGCTGGCTGTCATCAATTACACATCGGGTACAACCAGATATTCGAAAGGAGTAATGCTTCCTTATCGCAGCATTATCTCGAATGTAGTACACATTCATAAAAAAGTAGGTTTGAAACCTGGCGACAATGTGGTATCAATGTTGCCGTTAGGACACATTTTCGGTCTGGTTTTCGATTTTATTTATGGAGTAACCGTGGGCGCGCACTTATGGTTCCTTACACGCATGCCCTCACCTAAAATCATTGCCGAGTCATTTGCTGAAATACGTCCGCGTGTCATAGCATGTGTTCCTCTCATCGTTGAGAAGATTTTCAAGAAAGAATATTCTGCCTAAAGTAGACAACAAACTGGGGAAACTCCTGCTGAAACTGCCTATCGTCAGTGATAAGATAAAAGAACAGATCCGCACACAGGCTATGGAGGTATTTGGAGGTAACTTTATCGAAATAGTAATCGGAGGTGCACCTTTCAATCCTGAGGTAGAGGCATTTTTACGAAAATCAACTTCCCCTACACCATTGCCTACGGAATGACAGAAGCCGCTCCGCTTATCTGCCACAGCCGCTGGATGAAATACTGTACACATCGTGTGGAAAAACAGTTTCGAATATGGAAACAAAGGTATTGTCATCCGATCCGGAACGCATCCCGGGAGACTGGTATGCCGGGGAATGAATGTCATGCTGGGTTATTACAAGAACGAGGAAGCCACAGCACAGGCTATCGATTGCAATGGCTGGCTTCATACAGGCGACATGGCCATCAAGGATGCCGAGGGAAATATTTTCATTAAGGGACGCTGCAAGAACATGCTGCTTACAGCTTCCGGACAAAACATTTACCCTGAGGAAATTGAAGCCCGTTTGAACAACATGCCTTTCGTAAACGAATCGCTTGTCATTCTGGCTGGAGACAAGCTTATCGCACTGGTTTATCCAGACAATGAAGAAGCCTTTGCACAAGGTATGGACAAAAAAGCGCTGGAAGCAGCCATCGAGGTCAACCGTACAGAGCTTAACAAAATGCTGCCGGCTTATTCACAAATTACCCGTATCAAACTCTATCCTGAAGAGTTCGAGAAAACAGCTAAAAAGAGCATCAAACGTTTCCTTTATCAGGATATCAAAGAATAATAAAAAAACATTGTTGTCCGACAAAATCGATTTAATATACAAAATACCGCTCAACCATCGAATATATAATGGTCGAGCGGTATTTTGTTATTCCAAGTCCCATCAAAAATATACCTCCTTCTTTTTGCCGGTCTTAGGATGACGTTCCACACCCTTGAACAGGATATTGGAGAAATGACAAAGTTTGCGGGCTTCTGCTGTATGGACGGCATTATCTCACGCAAGGAATCAAAACGCATGATGACAGCATAGAGCATAACGACAAAATATGTCCAGCCATCGAATCGTTTTTACATAGTATTCACCACCATGTTTACGGCTTATCTGAAAGATTTTTAGCTTATCCAGTAATTTTATAACCAGACTGTAGAATATTCGTCCGCATAAAAGTATGCTTTGCTCATAATTAGATTTTCTTTGTTTGACGACAAAAATCTAATGAAAATGGGCTGACCTAGCAAATGAAGTCGGCCCTATTTTGTGGTTTTACATTTTTTGGATAGCAATATAAGAAAAATAGATACTTTTTCGTATCTTTATCAAGCATAAAATACATAGGACTTACTTTATATGAATTTAGTCATTCATTGATATAAGAAGTTATTCAGACTGTATACTATGTTTTAAAAGAATCTAGTACAAAATTGAGCCACTTCATAAACCAATAATACTATGAGGCATACAGGTTTTTCCATTATAATCCTACCTATAATCAGGCGGCTTTTATACGAAGGGCTATTGCCAGTCTCCAAAGGCAAACCTATTCAGAATGGGAGTTAATCATTGTCAATGATGGCTCTACTGATGATACAGAACTGTATATATCCGATTATCTCCAATCTTTAAAAATTATTTATATCCGTAATGAAGAAAATACCGGGTTAGGGCATGCTGTCAATCAGGCTTTGGAACAGGCAAACTATGAATATATTGCTTATTTACCCTCGGATGATTATTATGACGACACACATTTGGAAACGCTGAAAGCTAAATTGGATGAATCAACAGATATTGTTTTGGCATTTAGCGGAGTACGTTATGACGCATCGGAAGCTCCAGGCATTTTGGCTTATCAAAGTACGTATGGAATAAGGATGGATTATAATCTTTTGATGGTACAAACAGCACATCGGAATACGTCTGACCGTTGGACAGAACGTGAAGAATGTGTGTCTGAAGACTTGTTTTTTACTTTCTGGAGAAAATTGACAGACAAAGGAATTTTTGTTCCTACCAAACAAGTCACTTGCGAATGGACGAATCATCCTAATCAACGGCACAAAATTACGGGAGAGCAATACGGCGGTGGATTAAATAAATACAGACAATATTATCAAGTAAAGCATCCTATCCGGTTTAGAACTACTCACTATAAGACGATTAGCGAACCGGAAATTTATGCACCCTATCGTAAAGAAATTTTGCCATGCAAAGATTCTTTGAAAATACTGTTGGTAGGTGAGTTGGCTTATAATCCAGAGCGAATGTATGCCTTTGAAGAAGCCGGTCATCAACTTTATGGACTTTGGGCAAAGCCTCGTTTCTGTTATTCAACGGTAGGTCCTCTTCCATTTGGTCATATAAAAGACATTCCTTATGAATGTTGGCAGGAAAGGATATGTGAAATCCGACCAGACATAATTTACGCC